>Ga0181519_10001028_pt1 | contig 24516 bp, 16 predicted proteins | sample PEATcosm2014_Bin_26_FD_121102 | JGI IMG/M metagenome (GOLD analysis project Ga0181519, IMG submission 121102) | Peatland microbial communities from MTU Mesocosm Facility, Houghton, MI, USA - PEATcosm2014_Bin02_10_metaG | ecosystem: Environmental > Terrestrial > Soil > Wetlands > Peat | place...
ATGGACTCACCGAGACCACCAGCGGCTGCTTCTGCACGCCGCCCAAGGACAACACCATCGGCTCCATCGGGCGTCCGCTGCCAGGCGTGGAAGGCAAGCTGCTGGACACCAAGGTGGACGAGAACGGCAACCTGGTGGGCGAGATTCTCTTCCGCGGCCCCACCGTCATGAAGGGTTACTACAACCGTCCGGAGGCCACCGCCGAAGTACTGAAAGACGGCTGGCTGCACACCGGCGACCTGGCCTACAAGGACCGCCGCGGCAACTACTTCATCACCGGCCGCGCCAAGGATGTCATCGTCCTAAGCAGCGGCAAGAACATCTATCCCGAGGAGATTGAGAGCTACTACCTGCGCTCGCCTTGGATCAAAGAGCTCTGCGTTCTGGGCCTGGAAAACCGCAAGCCCGGCGAGCCCCTCAGCGAACGCCTGCATGGCGTCATCGTGCCCAACTTCGACGTGCTGCGCGAGCACAAGATCGTCAACATCCGCGAGGTCATCCGCTACGACGTGGAGAGCATCAGCGCCACTCTGCCTTCAACCAAGCGCATCCTCAGCTATGACATTTGGCAGGACGACCTGCCCCGCACCACCACCCGCAAGCTGCGCCGCAATGAGATTGAAAAAAAGATGCTGGCCAAGCATGCCAGCGGCAACGTCGAGGAGATCACTCCCAAGGCTCGCGTCTTCACCGACGCCGACCGCGAGTGGCTGTCACGCCCTGAAATTGAAAGCGGCATCGCCGTGGTCAAGGAGGCCGTCGGCAAGGATTACCAGAAGGAGATTCATCCCGACGACAATCTCGAACTCGATCTCGGACTCGACTCCATGGAGCGCGTCGAGCTGCTGACCGAACTGGCGCACCGCCTCGGCGCCGAGGTGGAAGACTCCGCCGCCAGCGAGGTGTACACCGTGCGTGAACTTGTGGAACTGGTGCTGGCCAACACCGGCAAGGCCGCGCGTCACGCGCCGGGCTGGAACACCGTCTTTGATGGCGAGACCACCGATCCCGAGGTGCTGGCCATCACCCACGAGCGCCATGTCGTCAGCTTCCTCTGGTGGCTCTTCGGCAAGCTCGTGCACTTTGCCTCCAACATCTTCTTCCGCATGCGCGTGGACGGCATGGAGAACCTGCCCAAGCGTCCCTTCGTGCTCGCGCCCAACCACTCCAGCTATCTGGATGCGCCCATCCTGACGGCTGCGCTTCCATGGGACGCGTTCCACAACGTCTTCTACGTCGGCACCAGTGAAATCTTCGGCTCGGGATTCATGCGCCGCTTCGCGCACTTCCTGCACCTGATTCCCGTGGATCCCGACAGCAACCTTGTTCCGGCCATGCGCGCCGGAGCCTACGGCCTGCGGGCGGGCAAGATTTTGATGTTGTATCCCGAAGGCGAGCGCTCCATCGAGGGTGCGCCGAAGAAGTTCAAGAAGGGTGCGGCCATCCTGGCGCAGCACTTGAACGTGCCCATCGTGCCGGTGGCGGAGTACGGCTTCCATAAGGCTTGGCCGCGCGGCAAAGGATTCCAGGGATTCCACCAGCTGCGCATCAAGGTCGGCAAGCCCATCTATCCGGACCCGAACGAGAAGCCGGAGCTGGCCTACGAGCGGCTGACCGAAGAACTGCGCAGTCGCGTGGCGGAAATGTGGCACGAGCTGGAAGCGGAGACCGAAAAGCGTTAGCGCGGGCGATTGCCTTGCGTGATCTCCATGCCGTGTGCCACCTTGGCGCGCGGATGGGTGCGGTCGTAGACCTCCAGCACCTGGCGCGTGGTCAGCTGCGTGTAGCGCTGCGTGGTGCTCAAACGCTCGTGGCCCAGCAGTTCCTGGATGGCCCTGAGGTCGGCGCCTTCCTCCAGCATGTGCGTGCCAAAGGCGTGGCGCAGCGTGTGCGGATGCACCTCGGCGGGCAGTCCGCGGGCTACGGCGATGGCCTTCACAATGCGTCCCACGCTGCGTGTGGTCAGCCGCGTACCACGCTGGTTCACCATCAGCGCTACCTCCGCGGTGTGGCGATTGCGCTCCAGCACCTCAGTACGGCGGGGAAGATACTCTTCCATAGCTTCCTGCACGGCCTCGCCAAATGGAACCAGCCGCTCTTTTTTTCCTTTGCCGCGCACCAGCATGCGTGCCTGCTTGCGGTGAATGTCCGTGAGGTTGATGCCCGTCAGTTCGCTGTTGCGGATGCCGCAGCCGTACAGCAACTCCAGAATCAGGCGGTCGCGCTCGGCAAACGTCGCCTCCTCGGGCATGTCCGCGTCCAGCACCGAGCTCATCTCCTCCATGGTGGGCACTCGCGGCAGCCGCTTCGGCAGCTTGGGAGCCGAAACCAGCAGCGCGGGATTCGCCTCCACCATCCCTTCGCGCCCCATCCACTTGAAGAATGAGCGCAGTGAGCTTAACGCCCGTGCCACAGATGTTTTCCCCAGCCCGCGCTCGTACAGATGCCCCATGTAGGCCCGCAGCAGGGCATGGTCCAGGGCGGAAAGTTCCTCCGGCCCGACAAACTCGGCAAAGCCCGCCAGATCGGTGCGATAGGCCTTGATGGTGTGGAGCGAGGCGTTGCGCCGTCCAAGGGCCAGCACAAATCCCTCCAGCGCGTGTTCGACAGGGGTGATTGCGCCGCTCATTTGCCCACGCCTTTACCCGCGCCGTTACTCGCACCCCGGCGGCGGCTGTGCGCCCGCGGATGATGCGCCTCGTACACCTGTTGCAGGCGGTCCAGCGCGACGTGGGTGTACACCTGCGTGGTGCTGATGTCGGCGTGGCCCAGCACGGTCTGCACCGTGCGCAGGTCGGCTCCGTGGCCCACCATGTGCGTGGCCGCCGAATGGCGCAGCATGTGTGGCGAGGCGTGGCGGCCGGCAGCCTTGCTGGCCTGGTCCACTATGCCCCACACCCGCGCCCGCGTCAGGCGGTGTCCACCCTTGGCCAAAAAAAGGTGCGGCGAGCGGCGTTGTCCCAGGATGACTCCCCGCGCCTGTTGCAGATACTCCCGCAACGCCTGCTGCGCCGGAGCGCCCAGGGGCACGATGCGCTCCTTGTCCCCCTTGCCGCGAACCATCATGGAGCCCGTTTCCAGCTTCAGATCCTCCACGCGGCTGTCCACCAACTCGCTTACGCGCATGGCCGCCGCATACAGACACTCCAGCATGGCGCGGTTGCGCAACGCCAGAGCCTTTTGCAAGCGGCTGGCCGTGGTGTCAGCCCGTGGAGTGCCCACCTCCAGCAGCGCCGTAGTCTCGTCTTCGCTCAGAGCCTTGGGCAGAACCTTCCACTGGCGCGGCGTGTCAGTATCAATCGTGGGGTCGTGCTCCGTGAGTTTTTCCAGCAGCAGATAGCGGTAGAAGTGGCGCAGCGCGCTCAACTTCCGGGCGATGGTGCGCGCGTCCAGCCCGTGCGCCTGCATGTGCTGCATCAGCCCTTGCAGGTCCTTGCGCTGGGCAGTGAACACCGTCAGCCCGCTCTGTTGGAGATACTCCGACCAGATCTTCAGATCGCCCGCATAGCTCGTAATCGTCAGCGGCGACAGGCCTTTTTCCACCCGCAGGTGGATGGCGAATCCGGCAAGCGCGCGTTCTTGAGGGGTGGCAGACACGGCCTCAGTATCGCCCGCCGGAGCGGCCATGAGGAATGGCGCCTTTGGTTCCACGCGCCTCCAGTTTTGCGCCTCGGGTATAATGGCTTTGCGCGCCCGTAGCTCAGCTGGATAGAGCGAACGCCTCCGAAGCGTTAGGTCGTGAGTTCGAATCTCGCCGGGCGCACCATTTTTCCTCCTGTCACACCCAATCAAGCGGCTCTTCTTCTGCTCGGTCCCTTCCTCTGCGGCGGCTTCCTGCGCGCCACGGCCCGTCCGCGTGCTAGATTATTCGGTTGAAGCCATTTTCCCGTAGGCAGGAGAGTCTTCCGTGAGCATCATCGCCGGCATTGACCTGGGCGGCACCGCCATCAACTACACGCTGTTGGACGCCAACGAGCGCTTCCTCATCGAAGGCCTCTGCGAGCACCCCGCGCTCACCAAGGAAGGGCCCACGGTTTGCCTGCAGCAGATCGAAGACGGACTGAAGATTGCCGCCGACAAGGCCGGCGTCGCCGTGAGCGATATCGTCGCCGTTGGCCTGGATACGCCCGGCCCGGCCAGTGCCACCGGAGTGCTCAGCGCGCGCGGCGCCACCAATTTTTCGCAACAGGAATGGCGCGGCTTCGACGTTCGCCTCGGCATCGAGCGCAAGCTCGGCCTGCCGGCAACGTATCTGAATGACGCCAACGCCGGAGCGCTCTGGGGACACTACACCTTCTTCGGTGACGATAAATCCAAGACCTCGGTCAGCATCGTCATCGGCACCGGCTGCGGCGGCGGAGTCATCGTCAACGGAGACGTCATCAAGGGCCGCGTGGGCTTCGGCGGAGAGCTTGGCCACGGCCTTGTGCCCTACCAGTCCATCCCCGGCATTGAGGGCCTGGTGCCGCATTGCAATTGCGGCCGCGTGGGCGACCTCGAGTCCTTGGCCTCGCTGACGGCCATTGAGCGCACCCTGCTGCCGTACTTCCTACAGAAGTATCCCGGACACGAGCTGGGCAAGGTGGAGGACCGCAACAAGGCCGCTAAGGCCGTCCGCGGATACGCCGACCGTGGCGACCAAATGTGCCGCGATATCTTCCGCGTGCAGGCCGCGGCCATCGGACTCTTCTCGGACATCATGGTGAACACCTTCGACCCCGACGCCTTCATCATCGGCGGCGGCGTGCTGGAGGCCAGTCCGGAGTTCGGCCGCTGGTTCCTGGACGAGGTGCGCAAGGCCATGCCCGCCCCGCGCGAGGAGCAGTTGGACATCCCCATCCACTCCATGCCCAACGGCGACACGGCCGGTGCCCGCGGCGCAGCCATTGAAGCGCTCGGCATGGCCCGGGCCAAGGGTTTGGTGAAGTAACGCAGTTGGTGACGTAGCGCCGCTGGTGTGCTTCACCGCTGTGAGTGATTTGGTTGAGCGGCGAACTATCTGCCGCGCAGATGGTTTAGCTGTAAATCGGTTATCAAAGATTGAGGGGCGCAGGAGACAGCAATCTCCGGCGCCCCCGCTATTTTTGGATAGCTATATTCAGAATAGCAATTTACCCCCGGCCCGCCCCTCACCCCGGCCACGATTTCTATCTCCTTGGCGCACAATGGGTTGCGTCGAAAACCGCGCTTTCCGCCCCTTGACAGCAAAAGGCCCCACGCCGTGGCGCAGGGCCTTTCTGGACCAACCGGAGGCCTTACAGCAAGTCCGCCAGCGGCGTGTAGGGCTTCTTCTGTGAGTCGGCCACGCCCTTGAAGGTGATCTTCCCCTTGAAGGTGTTCACGCCATCCTGAATGCCCTTATCGCTCTTGATCGCCCCCGCGATGCCGAGCTTGGCCAGCTTCATCAGATACGGGAAGGTGGCGTTGGTCAGCGCCAGGGTCGAGGTGTGCGGCACCGCTGCGGGCATATTCGTCACGCAGTAGTGCACCACGCCGTGCTCGGTAAAGCTGGGATTGCTGTGCGTGGTGGGACGCGCGGTTTCCACGCATCCGCCCTGGTCAATGGCCACGTCCACAATGACCGCGCCCTTCTTCATGTGCTTCACCATGTCGCGGGTCACAATCTTGGGCGCCGTGGCTCCGGGGATGAGCACGCCGCCGATGACCAGGTCGCTTTCTTCCACGGCCTTGGCCACGTTGTAGCTGTTGCTGGCCAGGGTGTACAGGCGCCCGTTGAAGATGTCGTCCAGCTCACGCAGCCGGTTCAGGTTCAGGTCCACAATGGTGACCTTGGCGCCAAAGCCCAGCGCGATGCGCGCCGCGTTGGTACCCACAATGCCTCCGCCGATGACGCAGACGTTGGCCGGCGGCACGCCCGGTACGCCGCCCAGCAGTTGTCCGCGGCCGCCGTGCTCGCTTTGCAGATAGGTGGCGCCCACCTGCACGCTCATGCGTCCGGCCACTTCGCTCATGGGAGTCAGAAGGGGCAGGGTGCCGGCAGCATCGCGGATCGTCTCATAGGCGATGCCGGTGACGTTCTTGGTCAGCAGCTTTCCGGTCAGCTCCGGCACAGGAGCCAGATGCAGATAGGTGAACAGCGAAAGGCCGTCGCGGAAGTACTCGTACTCGGCGGTGATAGGCTCTTTCACTTTGACGACCAGCTCGGCTCTCGCCCAGACATCGGAGGCCGTGGAAAGAATCTCGGCTCCCGCGGCGGTGTATTCGCCATCGGGGAAGGCGGAAAGCTCGCCGGCGGATGTCTCCACCAGCACCTTGTGTCCGGCATCCACCAGGGCTTTTACGCCGGCCGGAGTTACGCCAACTCGTGTTTCGTGGTCTTTGATTTCCTTGGGAACGCCTACGATCAAGCGGGGCCACCTTTGCGGAGGAGGAAGGTACCCGGCCGTGGCCGGGCCGTGCACCATCATAAGCCCCCGGGCGGGTGGGCTGCCAGTGGACGGCCGGGGGTTTACCGCCGCCGGGCGGGCAATCCGCGGATGGGGGCCAATATGGTAGGCTTTGAATGGCGTTGTGTGCGCCGTGGGCGTACTCTGCCCGTATATCCGGCTTTCCTCCGGAGTGCGGCAAGTGATTGAAGGATAAAGAATTGATTAACACTGTCATCGCAAAAATCTTCGGTACTCACAACGAACGCGAGATCAAAAAGCTCCTGCCCCGGGTGGCAAACATTAACGCCCTGGAGCCGGAGATTGAAAAGCTGACGGACGCCGAGTTGCGCGCCAAGACCGACGAGTTCCGCCTCCGCGTCGAGGAGCGCATGGCCCGCCTGGTGAAGCCCGCGCCCGAGGAGATGGATTCCGACCGTCGCAAGTTGTGGATACGGGAAGAGCATGCGGCCTTCCAGGAGGTTCTGGACTCGCTGCTGGAGGAGGCTTTCGCCGTCGTCCGCGAGGCTGGCCGCCGCGTACTGCACATGCGCCACTTTGACGTGCAGTTGATCGGCGGCATGGTGCTGCACAGCGGGCGCATCGCCGAGATGAAGACCGGCGAAGGCAAGACCCTGGTGGCCACCCTGCCGGTGTATTTGAACGCCCTGGCCGGACGCGGTGTGCACGTGGTGACCGTGAACGACTACCTGGCCAAGCGCGACAGTGAGTGGATGGGCAAGCTCTACACCTTCCTCGGGATGACCGTCGGCGTTATTGTGCACGATCTTGACGACGAGCAGCGCCACGCCGCCTACAACAGCGACATCACCTACGGCACCAACAACGAGTTCGGCTTCGACTATCTGCGCGACAACATGAAGTTCGACCTGAAGGATTGCGTGCAGCGCGGCCACCACTTCAGCATCGTGGACGAAGTTGACTCCATCCTGATTGACGAGGCGCGTACCCCGCTCATCATCAGCGGCGCCAGTGAAGAGAGCACCGACAAGTACGCCCGCATCAACGTCATCATCCCGAAGTTTGAGCGGGGCGAGGAACTGCCCGGCGCCGAGCCCAACGAGAAGATCTACACCGGCGACTTCGTCATTGACGAGAAGCACAAGAACACCTTCATCACCGAGGCCGGCTACGAGAAGGTGGAAAAACTTCTCGGCATTGACAACATCTCCGACCCCGAAAACTGGGACCTGAAGCATCACGTCGAGGTGGCCGTAAAGGCTCACCACATGTATCACCGCGATGTGGAGTACGTCGTGAAAGACGGCGAAGTCATCATTGTGGATGAGTTCACCGGACGCCTGATGCCGGGCCGCCGCTGGAGCGATGGATTGCACCAGGCGGTGGAGGCCAAGGAAGGCGTCAAGATTGAGCGCGAGAACCAGACGCTGGCGACGATCACCTTTCAGAACTACTTCCGTATGTACAAGAAGCTGGCCGGCATGACCGGCACGGCGGAGACCGAAGCGGCCGAATTCGACAAGATTTACCGGCTGGAGGTGGTGGTCATCCCCACCAACCAGGCGCTGCTGCGCATTGAGAACAAGGACGTCGTCTTCCGCACGGAGAAGGAAAAATACTTTGCCGTCGCCGATGAGATCGCGCGCATCCATGAGACGAAACAGCCGGTGCTGGTCGGCACCACCTCCATCGAGAAGAGCGAGCACCTCAGCGAGCTGCTGAAGAAGAAGGGCATCCCGCACGTCGTGCTGAACGCCAAGTTCCACGAGCGCGAGGCGGAGATTGTGGCGCAGGCCGGACGCTACGGCATGGTGACCATCTCCACCAACATGGCCGGCCGCGGCACGGATATTCTGCTGGGCGGCAACCCGGAGTTCATGTCCAAACAGGAGGCGTTGAAGAAGGGCCTTGCGCAGGCCGTGAAGGCCGTGGAAGGCGGCGTCGAGGCGCGCCCTGACGATCCCACCACCGCCTACTGGTACTACCAGGGCAATGAGTTCCAGATTCCCGCGCAGACCTGGGCCGAGCTGTTGAAGAAGTATTCGGCGGAGACCGAAGTCGAGCACAAGCAGGTGATTGACGCCGGCGGACTGTTCATCGTGGGCACCGAGCGCCACGAGTCCCGCCGCATTGATAACCAGCTGCGTGGCCGCGCCGGACGCCAGGGCGATCCCGGAGCCTCGCGCTTCTATCTATCGTTGGAAGACGACCTGATGCGCATCTTCGCCAAGGAGTGGGTCAGCAACCTGCTCCGCCAGCTTGGCATGGAAGAGGGCATTCCGATTGAGAGCGGCCTGATTACGCGGCGCATTGAAAAGGCGCAGCAGGCGGTGGAGGCCCAGAACTTTGAGGCCCGCAAACACCTGCTGGAATACGACGACGTGATGAACAAGCAGCGCGAGGCCGTCTATGGCCTGCGCCACCAGTTGCTGGAAGGCGACGAGCAGAAGGAGCTGATCCAGCAGGATTACGTTCGCGACATTGTGGGCGACGCCCTGGATAAATTTGCCGGAGCCGAGACGCATCCCGACAACTGGGACATCCCGGGACTGAAAACGGAGATTCTCAGCCGCTTTGGCGTGGACATTCTGGCCGAGGGCGTGGACCCGAAGACCATCAACCACCACGAACTCGGCGACCAGGTCTTCGAGCGCGTCATCGCCCGTTACGATGCCAAGGAAAGACTGATCGGTGCCGAAGCCATGCGCCAGCACGAGCGCATCATCATGCTCAGCGTCATTGACCAGTTGTGGAAGGATCACCTCCTGGCCATGGACCACCTCAAGGAAGGCATCGGCCTGCGCGGCTACGGCCAGCACGACCCCCTGGTGGAGTACAAGCGCGAGAGCTTCCACATGTTTGAGGAGATGATGGCGCAGTTTGAATCCGAGACCGTGCGCTACCTGTACATGATGCGCGTGGTGGACGACAACGGCGACGAGGTGTCGTACCAGTCCGCGCCGCGCCCAGTGCAGACGGAAGCCGTTCCGGAGCCGCGAAAAGTGCAAACCACGCTCGACGACGTGGAGCGCCAGTTCCACAAGCGCAAGGAGCGCGAACTGGAGCAGGCTCGCCGCGCCGGAGCCGGACAGGCCGACGCCGTGCAGCAGGTGGTACGCGGCGAAAAGGTGGGACGCAACGATCCCTGCCCCTGCGGCAGCGGCAAAAAGTACAAGAAGTGCCACGGCGCCAACGAGTAACCATCGCCAGCGTGTTTTCGAACTCCGGGGTCATCGCCCCGGAGTTTTTCTTTGCCCGCACAAGGCCGCGCCGGGCGAAGTGACCAAGGTTTTCCGACTTCACTTAAGTAGGCAATGCCAAGCGCCGTTGAATGAACAACGGAAGGGAGGCATGAGTCCATGGTAGGTGTAAGGTTTTCAAAGATTGCCGAACAAAGGAGCGCCGAGCTGGCCGGGACCTTGGTCGAGCGGCTCAGCAGCTCGCCGCGCACCGAAGCCTACCGCAGGCTGGATGCCGATGAGTTGCGCGAGGAATATGCCGGCTTCTTCCGCTCGCTCACCGAATGGCTGCTGTACCGCCGCGCCGGGGAGATTGAGGAGGGCTGCACCGAGCTGGGACGCCGCCGCGCACAACAGGGCATTCCGCTGGACCAGGGAGTCTTCGCCATGCTCGTATGCCGCGATCACCTGGTGGAGTTACTGCGGCGCGAGTCGGCGGAGACGCATCCTTCCGGACTCTTCGGTGAACTGGAGTTCGTCGTGGCCGTCAACCATTTCTTCGACGACGCGATCTTCTACTTCATGCGCGGCTATCCCAGCCCGCGCAGCGAGGTTTTCCGCGTGGCTGAACATAGCTACTCTACTGCGTGCATGTAACTGGAAGGGGTGGGTCCGGCAACGGGCCTGCTGTTGGATTGTGCGGCTGGATTGTGCGGCGTCATTCGCAGTTCAGGCGCGCGGCTTCATTTGTGAAACCACATCGCCGCGTCTCAAGGGCGCGGCTTTATCCCTGCAACCTGGGCGCACTCCTCAAAGGTCATGTTCATGGCCAGGCTGCCGGTGCGCTGCTTCCAGCGGAAAAACAGAGCGGCGTAGCTGGCAGTAATGTAGTCGCCCGGCGCGACGCCGAGCGCGGCTGCCGTGCGGTCAATCCACTCGGGCGGGCCTTCGATCTCCGCCAGGTGGCCGATGGGCGTGCGGTCCACCACGACCTCGCCCTGGCCGTCGCTGTACTCGGCGCGATACTTCTCATAGCGGAAGGCGGGCAGGTATCCCAGGGCGGTCAGGATGGCGTGCATGCGTTGGCCGTCGGTGACCTCGGTCTCCTGTTCCACGCGCGACTTGTGGCGTCCGCCCTCGTCGGCCTTGGCCTTGTAGGTCAGCAGCCAGCGCTCTCCGTACTGGCGCAGCCGCAGAATCTCTCCAGTGCGGCGCAGGTCGCCTTCCGGCGTGTCATACAAAGTGTTGGACTCGAATGTGGAGGGCGTCCGCTCGTGGAAGCCGGACTCATGGAGCAGGCGCACCAGGGTGGCAGGCGCGTGCACCAGAAACTTGATCTCGACTTCGCGCGGGGCATCGCTCATAAAATTATCCAACCCGCCACAGGCGGTCGGCGGTGACGGCAAAAAGAATCAGCATGGAGATGAAGCCGTTGGTGGTAAAGAACGCCGCGTTCAGCCGGCTCAGGTCGTCGGCCTTCACCAGCGAATGTTCGTAGATCAAGGCGGCGGCCGTGATGGCCACACCAATAACGGCCAGCCGGCCCAGCCCGAAGCTGAAGAGCATCCAGGCGAAGAAGGCGAAGGCCAGCAGGTGGAAGAGACGCGCGATCTTCAAGGCTCCGGCGATGCCGAAGAAGCGCGGTACGGAGTGCAGTCCGCCGCTCACGTCGTAGTGGTAGTCCTGGCAACTGTACAGGATGTCAAAGCCCGCGCCCCAGAACATCACGGCCGCCGTCAGGATGAGCACCCGAGGGTCAAACGTTCCGCGCACGGCCACCCAGGCCGCCGCTGGAGCCACGCCCATGGCCAGGCCCAGGAAGAGGTGCGCCCAGCGCGTAAAGCGCTTGGTGTAGCTGTATCCGCAGATGATGACCAGCGCCACGGGCGACATGGCAAAGGCCAATGGATTCAGCATGTAAGCGGCAAAGATCATCAGGGCCGAGGTGGCGAGGGTAAAGCCCAGCACGAAGCCGCGCGTGAGCAGCCCGGCGGGCAGGGCGCGGATGGAGGTGCGCGGGTTGTGCACGTCTATGTCTGCGTCTGCAAGGCGGTTAAAGGCCATGGCCGCCGAGCGGGCAGCCAGCATGGCCACGCAGATCCAGAAAAGGGTGCGGCCCGATGGCAGGCCGTTGGCGGCGATGACCGCCCCGGTAAGTCCAAAGGGCAAAGTGAGAAACGAATGCTCCCACTTGATCATCTCTAGAGTGACGCGAATGTTATGTAGGACTCGACGCAGCATGGGTTTAGGCGTCCCGCCGCCGGTGGCCGGGCACAAAAGGTATTGTATCCGGCCCCGCGTTGATTGTGTATGGCGGTTGTGTACGCCCGGTGCGGCAGTTGCGCTAGAATGGAGTTGCGATGGCAGAAGCTATGTACCCCGCCGCGGCAGCGCGGCACCCCTTCCACACCGACGATGCAAAGCTGCGCCCGATTTACGACAAGGTAATGGCCGGCACTCGTTTGGACACCGCTGACGGGCTCGCCCTCTACCGCTCTCCCGACGTGCTGGCCGTAGGCTGGCTGGCGAATTATGTGCGCGAGCGGATGCACGGCAACGTGACGTACTTCAACGTCAACCGTCACATCAACCACACCAACGTCTGCGTGGCGGCCTGCCGGCTGTGCGCCTTTGGACGCAAAAAGGGAACCGACGGCGCCTACACGATGGACCTCGAAGAGGTCTTCCGCTCGGCGGCCAGCGGTTACAGCGAGGCCGTGACGGAGTTCCACATCGTCGGCGGACTGCATCCCGACCTGCCGCTCAGCTACTTCACCGACATGCTCAGCGGGCTGAAGCAGCGCTTTCCGCAGGTGCACCTGAAGGGCTTCACCATGGTGGAGATCTCCTTCTTCGCCAAGCTCAACAAGCTGACCGTGGTCGAAGTGTTGCAGAAGCTGAAAGCCGCGGGACTGGACAGCATGCCCGGCGGCGGCGCGGAAATTTTCAGCGAGCGCGTGCGGGCCATCATCTGCGACCACAAGATTGACGGCAACGAGTGGCTGGACGTGGCGCGTGAGGCGCACAAACTCGGCATCCGCAGCAACGCCACCATGCTCTACGGCCACATCGAGGATGACGAAGACCGCGTGGACCACCTGATGAAGCTGCGCGCCCTGCAGGATGAGACCAAGGGCTTCCAGACCTTCATCGGACTCAGCTTCCACCCCGACCACACCGTGCTGCAGCATCTTCCGTGGACGACCGGAATGCTGGACCTGAAGCAGATCGCCGTGGCGCGGCTGGTGCTCGACAACTTCCCGCACATCAAGGCCTACTGGCAGATGCTGACGCCGAAGATTGCGCAGATTGCGCTGCGCTTTGGCGCCGATGACATTGACGGCACGGTGGTGGAGGAGAAGATTTATCACGACGCCGGAGCCACCACGCCGCAGGGCATGACGCGCCAGGAGCTTTGCCGCCTGATCGAATCCGCCGGCCGCGTGCCGGTAGAGCGCGACACGCTCTATCATCCCGTGACGCGCGATGGCGACACGGTGACAGTGAACGCGTAGATTTCAATGAGAGAGAAAGTCGGCCGCTGCCTTCGGGCGGCGGCTTTTTTCAGCTTGATGACAAAGTTGAATAAAAGGAAATGTCATTGCGGCCGAAGCGCCGCAGGCGCGTAGTGGAGTGACCTTTTGTTTTGCTCTCACCCAGAGACAATGGGTGGTTCGACTCCGCACCCTAGTGGCGGGTGCTGCGCTCACCATGACATTTCTTAAGTTTGAGATGACCTTTTCATGCAGTAATACGTTTCAATCATTGCTTCTTCATGCAGTAATTCGTTTCAATCATTGTTTAATTTTTTACAGCAGGCGGGTCATCAGCCGGCGCGCCTCGGGGCCGAGCAGTTCGCGCAGGCGATTCAGCGCCTTGTGGTGAATCTGCGAGACCCTGGATTCGGTTTTGCCGATGCTCTTGGCGATGCGCGACATCGTCCATTCCTTGAAGTAGTAGCAGGCGAGCACGTTGGCCTCGTCGGGCGGCAGCTGATCCAGGTAGCGGCGCAGTTCGTGGCGCGCCTCTTTCTGGTGGCACAGGGCATCGGGACGCTTCTCGGGATTGTCGGCCACACTCTCCTGCACGCTCAGCCGCTCGCTGTCCTCCTGCGGCTCAAACTCCACCTCCTGCATCTCCTGCACGGCCTGGGCGAACTCGTAGAAGGTGTTCAGGTCCATGCCCATGCTGTCGGCGACTTCCTCGCTGCTGGGGCGGCGGCCCAGCTTGCCCTCCAGCCCGCGGGTGGCGTTATCCAGCTTCTGCTGGCGGGTGCGGAAGTAGCGCGAGGCCCAGTCGAGCTCGCGCAGGCTATCGAAGATGGCGCCGGTGATGCGGATGCGGGCGTACTGCCGGAAGCTCATGTTGGGGCGGGAGAGGTAACGGCGCGCGGCATCCATCAGCCCGAGCGAACCGGCCTGGATGAGGTCGTCGAGCTGCACCGAGGGCGGCAGACGGCGCAGGATGGAGCGCGCCACCTGCTTGACGTCGTCGAGATGCGCCAGCACCATCTCTTCCTGCTCGCCGGGGGTGAGTAGTGCAGATGGCGGGGCATCGGCAGTGACCGGCGGAGCGAAGGGGAATCCACTGAACTCCGGTGTCAGTTGTGGTGAGGTCACGGTGCCATCTCTCCCATGCGCACGGACTCCTATGGGCGGTGGCCGCCCCGCGGAGGAGCGCGGCATGGCAAACGCCCTATGGGAGATACCCGTCTGGGAGCTTCATCGGCAGTGCGGCGCAGGGGCTTGAGGGCAGGAGGTTTGCAGGACGGCGTGGGCGACAAAAAAGCCCCGCCAGCCGCCGGAGAGGCGGCCGTGCGGGGCCACATTGCGGGCCAGTGGAGCGGTCTAGCTGGCGGCCGGCTCCCAGCCTTTCTCGGCCTTGACCAGCACCATGGAGGACTTGCTGGCGCCCTTGTGGTAATTGTTGGCGCCGTGCTGGTCAATCAGCACGCTGCGTTCATACAGGCTCAGGGCCTGTACGTTCTTGCTGTCCACGTCAAACAAATCGCCGGCCGGAGTGGTCACCCACTGCCAGGTGTATTCCACCTGGAAATGGCCCTGGCTGAGCTTGGTGATGTTACCGGCGGAGACCATTTTGCGCGTGGCCAGCGGCACCACGTAAAGCGTGGTGTCATTCTTGTCCGGAATGGACTGTACGCCCGGCACAGTGGCCAGCAGCTCCTTGCCCTGCGGCGTCAACTCCACCAGCGCGGCGTAGCCCTTGCCTTTGCCCACCTTGAGCAGGCCACAGCTGGTCAGCAGCTTGTACTGCGGATCACTGGGCTTGTCCACGCCGTTGTAGCTGACCATGCCGGTGTGGAAGCTGACCGTGGCCGCGGGCATGGACTTGACGCGGGTATCAATGGCGGCCGTCGCCTCTTCTGGCTTCACGGTCTGCCTGCTCTGGAAGATGACTACCCCGAATCCCCCTACAAAAAGTCCTACTAAAAGAACAATCATCAGAAAGGGACCCCAATTGGATCCTTCCTTCTGTTCCATCTCAATTTCCTGCTCGAACATACAGGCACCCTCCATCTCTAGGAAGACCGCGTTCTGCCGCAGAGGAAACAACCTCTGCCGGCGTCATCATATGCCCGTTTGGCCTGCCCGATGCACAAAAATCATCGTTCAATGGGTACCCGTCGGGCACTGACCGGAGGAGCGCTTCCACGTGGTGCTGAAGTGGTCCAGCGGGTGACGGAAACATTGCATTCGCCAAGTCAAAAAGGGCTGCCGGGGTGAGAGAAAATGCTGATAACCTGTCTGACAGGTTACATTGCATCTGCCGGCAGGGTAGAATATCGAGTTGCAATCGGCAGCTTTTGAGAGGCATAGCAGAGTGAATCCGACCGAACGAAATGAGCAGGTGGAGCAGGAAGTACTGGAGACCCGGGAATGGCTGGATTCCCTGGATTACGTTCTGGAGCACGGCGGCCCGGAGAGAGCGGGCAGGTTGCTGCAGCAGTTGGAATTGCACACGTCGCGCTCGGGCTATCGCATGCCCTTCACGGCCACCACTCCCTACCAGAACACCATTCCCACCACGAGTCAGCCACCCTTCCCGGGCAATCAGGAACTGGAGCGGCGAATCAAGAGTCTGGTGCGCTGGAACGCCTTGGCCATGGTCATGCGGGCCAACAAGCGTTCGGAGGGCATCGGCGGACACATCAGCTCGTTCGCCTCGGCGGCCACGCTGTATGAGGTCGCCTTCAATCACTTCTTCCGCGCGCAGACCCCCGATGGCGACCGCGACCTGGTGTACTTCCAGGGACACGCAGCGCCGGGAATCTACGCCCGCGCATTTCTCGAAGGCCGCATCAGCGAGAAGCAGTTGGAGAACTTCCGCCGCGAGATGGCCGAAGGCGGCGGACTGAGCTCGTATCCGCATCCGTGGCTGATGCCCGACTTCTGGGAGTTCCCCACGGTTTCCATGGGACTGGGGCCGATCCAGGCCATCTACCAGGCGCGCTTCAACCGGTACCTGGAAAACCGCGGCCTCAAGCAGTGTCATCAGGGCAAGGTGTGGGCCTTCCTGGGCGACGGTGAGACCGACGAGCCGGAGTCCCTGGGCGCCATCACCCTGGCCTCACGCGAGCGGCTGGATAACCTGATCTTCGTAGTCAACTGCAACCTGCAAAGGCTGGACGGCCCGGTGCGCGGCAACGGCAAGATCATCCAGGAGCTGGAAGCGATCTTCCGCGGCGCGGGCTGGAACGTCATCAAGGTTCTGTGGGGCACCGACTGGGATGCGCTCATTCAGCACGACCGCGACGGGCTGCTGGTCAAGCGCATGGGCGAGGTCTGCGACGGACAGTACCAGAAGATGTTCGTGGAAAGCGGCGCGTACTTCCGCAAGAACTTCTTCGGCACCGATCCGCGGCTGCTGAAGATGGTGGAGCACCTGAGCGACGAGCAGATCGAGAAGCTCCGGTTGGGCGGCCACGATCCCATCAAGATGTACACGGCCTACAAGGCCGCGGTTGAGCATACCGGCTCGCCGACGGTCATTTTGGCCAAGACCATCAAAGGCTACGGGTTGGGCGAGAGCGGCGAAGGCCGCAACATCACGCACCAGCAGAAGAAGATCAACGACGAGGAGTTGAAGATCTTCCGCTCGCGCTTCGGCATTCCCATTGCCGACGAGCAGTTGCATGACGCGCCGTTCTACCGTCCGTCGGAGGACAGCGACGAGATCCACTACATGCGCGACCGTCGCAAGCAACTTGGCGGCTACTTGCCGGAGCGCAAGATGCGTGCCGCCAAGCTCGAGCCGGTCAATCCGGAGCTGTTTGCAGAGTTCTTCACCGGCACGGCCGATCACAAGGTTTCCACCACGATGGTACTGGTGCGCATGATCGCCAAGATGCTGCGCGACCCGAAGATCGGCAAGCTGATTGTGCCGATTATTCCGGACGAGGCGCGCACCTTCGGCATGGAAGCGCTCTTCCGCCAGGTGGGCATTTACTCCAGCGTGGGACAGATTTACGAGCCGGTGGACATGGACACGCTGCTCTACTACAAGGAGGCCAAGGACGGCCAGATTCTTGAAGAGGGCATTACCGAGGCAGGTGGCCTGAGCGAGTTCATCGCCGCCGGAACCAGCCCCGCGCACCACGGCATCAACACGATTCCGTTCTTCGTCTACTACTCCATGTTCGGCCTGCAAAGGGTGGGCGACCTGGTGTGGGCCGCCGGAGATCAGCGCGCCAAGGGATTCCTGTGCGGCGGCACGGCCGGACGCACCACGCTGGCCGGTGAAGGACTTCAGCATCAGGACGGACACAGCCATCTGCTGGCCTATCCGGTGCCGAACCTGTTGGCCTACGATCCCGCGTTCGCCTTTGAGCTGGCGGTGATCGTGCAGGAAGGCATTCGACGGATGTACGTGGAGCAGCAGGACATCCTGTACTACATCACGGTGATGAATGAGCCGTGGACGCAGCCGGCGATGCCGGAAGGCGCCGAAGAGGGCATCCTGAAGGGGCTCTACCGCTTCCAGAAGTCGAAGCTGAAGAACCCGAAGCACCGCGCGCAACTGCTGGGCTCGGGCGCCATTCTGCTGGAGACCTTGAAGGCCGCCGAGATTTTGGAGACCAAGTTCAAGGTGGCGGCCGACGTGTGGAGCGTGACCAGCTACAAGGAGCTGTACCGCGACGGCAACCACTGCGAGCGCTGGAACATGCTGCATCCCGGCGACAAGCCGAAGGTGCCGTGGGTGGCCGCGCAGTTGAAGGATGCCGATGGCGTGCTGGTGGCGGCGAGCGATTACGTCAAGGCTCTGCCGGAGTCGGTAAGCCAGTGGATGCCGCGTCCGCTGATTGCCCTGGGCACCGATGGCTATGGCCGCTCGGAGAGCCGCGCCAGCTTGCGTGACTATTTCAACGTGGACGCCAAGCACATTGTGCTGGCCGCGCTGACCGGGCTGCTGCACGAAGGCCATCTGAAGCCAGCCGAGGTCAAGGCGGCGATCAAGGAATTGGGCATTAACCAGGAGAATCTGGACCCGTTCACCGCCTAGGCTACGGCCTCTGAACGCCTGACAGGGCATGAGGCTGCGGCCAAACATTGGTTGCAGCGAGCGAAAGGAATCACAGTGGCGCAGGAATTCAAGCTTCCGGAGCTGGGTGAGAACATTGAGGCCGGCGACGTTGTGCGCGTGGCCATCACGCCGGGCGAGTCGGTGAAAAAGGGACAGACGGTCGTCGAGCTGGAGACCGACAAGGCGGTCGTCGAGGTTCCGGCGGACGTGGACGGCACGGTCGAAGAAGTGAGAGTCGCCAACGGCCAACGCCTGAAGGTGGGCGACGTGCTGTTTACCTACGCAGTCGCGGCGGCGGAGGCAAAGGCCGAGGCTGCGGTGGTGGAAGAAGCCAAGCCCGAGACACCATACAAAGCCCAAGCCGAGACGAAATCAGAAGCCAAGTCTGCCAAGGCTGAGAGAAAATCTTCATCTGCGGGCAAGGCGGAGATCGTCGAGCTGAAGCTGCCGGAACTGGGCGAGAACATTGAAGCCGGAGACGTGGTCAGCGTGACGGTGAAAAGCGGCGACCAGATCACAACCGGGCAGACGATTCTCGAGTTGGAGACCGACAAGGCCGTCCTCGAAGTTCCCAGCACGCTCACCGGCGAGGTCAAGGAAGTGAAGGTCGCGGTGGGGCAGCGCCTCAAGGTAGGCGAGGTCATTTTGACCATCGCCGCCGTGGTGGCCGCAGCCGAGCCCGCTGCCGTCAGCGAGCCGGAGCCCGAGGCCCCGGTCGCGCACGCCGCCGATCAGGATTCGATGGCCATGGCGCGGCACACCTTCCGCTCGGCGCGGAACTTTGAAGGCAAGAGCGAAGAGCAGGCTCTGCCGCCGGATATTCCCAGCGACGCCCAGTTGCGCGCACGTGCCGCGGCAGAGACCAAGCGCGGACCGCTGAAGGATCAGCGCAACGTTCCGGCCGCTCCGATTGTGCGCCAGTTGGCGCGCGAAATCGGCGTGGACATTTACATGGTGAAAGGCAGCGGGCCGGGCGGACGCATCAGCGAGGCCGACGTGAAGGCCTTTGCCAAGGCGACCTTTACCCGCATGGCCGACCCCGCGGGCAACGTGCAGGTCAGCGGCACGGGCGCCGGCAAAGTGGTGGTCAAGCTGCCGGACTTCAGCCGCTGGGGCAAGATTGACAAGCAGCCGCTGCGCGGCGTGCGCCGCAAGACCGCCGAACACCTGGCCGTGGCATGGAACGTCATTCCGCACGTGACGCAGTTCGACAAGGCGGATGTGACCGACCTGGAAGAGCTGCGCAAGCGTTTCGCACCCAAGGCGGAGGCCGCCGGCGGCAAGATGACGATGACGGCCATTGCGCTGAAGGTGGTGGCGTCGGCCTTGCGGGCCTTCCCGCAGTTCAACGCCAGCATTGACACCGTGGGCGAAGAGATCATCTACAAGAAGTACGTACACATTGGCGTGGCCGTGGATACCGATCGCGGACTGCTGGTGCCGGTGCTGCGCGACGTGGACAAGAAGAACATCATCGAGCTGGCGGTGGAGTTGAGCGCCATCAGCAAGAAGGCGCGCGACAAGAAGCTCTCGGCCGAGGACATGGAGGGCGGCACCTTCACCATCACGAACCTGGGCGGCGTCGGCGGCACGGCCTTCACGCCCATCGTCAACCATCCGGAGGTCGCGATCCTGGGCATGTCGCGCTCGCGACTGGAGCCGGTGTGGATCAACGGCAAGTTCGAACCGCGCTCCATGCTGCCGCTGTCGCTGTCGTATGATCATCGCATCATTGACGGAGCGGACGCGGCGCGCTTTGTGCGCTGGATTGTGGACGCGCTGGAGCAGCCATTCCTGCTCTCGGTGCAAGGCTAGCAGAGACATTCAGGCTGCGCGCGAAGTGGCAGCCAACTTCATGTGGGAAGCGAGATTATGGCGAATACGAATCAGAAAGTGGCAGTGATTGGCGGTGGGCCGGGAGGCTACGCCGCGGCATTCCTTGGGGCTGACCTTGGCCTTGACGTGACGCTGATTGACCTGGAGAAGAATCCCGGCGGCGTCTGCCTGTACCGCGGCTGCATTCCGTCGAAGGCCTTGCTGCACGTGTCGGCCTTGATCACCGAGAGCAAGCACGCGGCCAGCTGGGGCGTGGAGTTCGGCGAGCCCAAGATTGATATTGCGAAGCTGAGGGCCTTCAAAGAAGGCGTGGTGGCCAAGCTGACCGGCGGGCTGGGCATGATGAGCAAGCAGCGCAAGGTCACCTACATGCAGGGTGAGGCCACGTTCGTCAACTCGACTACCGTGAAGGTGAAGAAGACGGCGGGCGGCGAAGAGACGTTGAAGTTCGACAAGATCATCATCGCCACTGGATCGTCCCCGGCGCGGCCCGGCCCGCTGGCCGCAACCGGCGCCAACATTCTGGATTCCACTGGCGCGCTGGATTTGAAGGACGTGCCGAAGACGTTTCTCGTCATCGGCGGCGGCTACATTGGACTGGAACTGGGCACGGTGTACGCCACGCTGGGCAGCAAGGTGGACGTGGTCGAAATGACTCCCGGGTTGCTGCCGGGTGCTGACCGCGACCTGGTTCCGCCGCTGCAGAAGCGGCTGGAAAAGCTCTTCAGCAAGATCATGCTGAGCACGGCGGTCACTGCGTTGAAGGATGAGATCAGCAAGGTGAAGGTCACTTTCAAGCTGCCCGACGGCAAGGTGGAAGAGAAGACCTACGACAAGGTTCTGGTCAGCGTGGGACGCCGCCCGAACAGCAAGGTTCCGGGCCTGGAGACAACGAAGGTCAAGGTCAACGAGCGCGGCTTCATCGCGGTGAACAAGCAGTTGCAGACCGACGATCCTGCGATCTACGCGGTTGGCGACGTGGCCGGCGATCCGATGCTGGCGCACAAGGCCGCGCACGAAGGCCGCACCGCCATCGAGCACATTCTCGGCCACAAGGTGGAGTTCGCACCCTACGCGATTCCTGCCGTGGTCTTCACCGATCCTGAGATTGCATGGGCCGGCTTGACGCAGGCCGAGGCCGAGGCCAAGGGCATCGAGGTGGAGATCGTGAAGTTCCCCTGGGCCGCCAGCGGCAGAGCCGTTACGCTGGACCGCACCGAGGGGCTGACCAAGCTGCTGATTGATAAGAAGACCGAGCGCGTGCTGGGCGGAGCCATCGTAGGCCCCGGCGCGGGAGACATGATCGCCGAGATCGTGCTGGCCATTGAGATGGCGGCGACGGCCTACGACATCGGCCACACCATCCACCCGCACCCGACGCTTTCGGAGACCATCATGGAGGCCAGCGAGATTTTCTACGGAACCTCGACCGATCTTTATCGGCCGAAGCGGAAGTAGGTTTGCTAAAGGTTCAAGGGTAATAACAGAAAGCCCGGCTTGGCGGCCGGGCTTTTTATTGGAATTTTTAAGTGTAGATATAGGTCAGTGCGCGGGCTTGTACACGACGTTGCGCAAAAACTCCAGGGCCTGCGCGACGGTCATGGCCGGCACCGTGCGATAGTCCCAGCTGGTTTCGCTCTCATCAATGTGGACGGGTTTGACCATGACGAGGCGGCCATCGAAGCTGAGGGCCAGGTGCTGGATGCCCCAGTGCTTGCCCACTACGCGGGCCTGCGCAATCTCAATGTGGCCCTGTCCAATGCGGCCGAGGAATCCCCATCCGAAGGTGACGTCCTTGTAGAGCGTGCCGTCAATGTGCGCCAGGCGGAGGTCCTCGCGGTCAATCAGAATGGTGGCCTTCATGCCTTCCAGAATCTGCGACTCGAAGTTCTGCGGCGAGAAGCCGGGGTTGGGCTGGCAGTCAAGATGCAGGTTGCGGTCGTCGCGCTGGGCGGTGTTGTATTCGCAGCGGAAGGCGTCGGGCAGGGCGTTCAGCAGACGCTCGATATGCAGTTCGTCGTCCTTCTGGTGCTTGGCTTTCTCCTGCATCTTGCCGGGGTCCAGCAGGCGGTTGATGCGGTCGTCGTCCAGCTTGCGCTCGTCGGCGGTGAGCGGGCGGTCGTTGATGGCCACGGTGCGGCTCAAGATGCCCACGGGAGTGCTGACCATCAGCTTGGTGGCCGAGCCGCGCGGCTTCTGCAGTCGGTCGGTCCAAAGGTAGTAGCCATCCTTGGCGGCGGCGCTCTTCTCGGCCTCCACGGCGCGGCGCAGAATTTCGTTGGCGGGCGCGGTCGGCGCGGTCACGCGGTCTGCCGCGCATAGAGTTGCGGGCGGCACGAGGGTCAGAAGAAGCATCCATTGCGCGAGGCGCCGGCGTGCCGGGCGCTGGTGTGCGGGATGCTGTTGTGCGGAAAGCGGGTTTGCGGAAAAGCATGCGCGCGAAGACAAGGGTGAAGTCATCTGCGGCTATTATCCGCGATGGAGGCGCTGGGCCTCAAGTGCCGTGTGGCTTTCCGCAAGATGGCGACGGAGCACGAGCGCGCGCTGGAAGTTGCGTGGCGCAGATAAAACGTAGAGACTAATGGGTCATGTCGAAGGCGTCCAATCAATCGCCTGGCAATACCTCTGGTTGGCTGGGGTGGGAGTGCGGCGCGCCGGTGGTGGCCGTTTGCGGCTATTCCGGCAGCGGCAAGACGACCCTTCTGGAAGCGGCCATCGCCGAGTTGGTTGCGGAAGGCCTGCTGGTGGCGGCCGTCAAGCACGACGCGCACGGCTTCCAGGTGGACCGCGAGGGCAAGGACAGCGACCGGTTCTTCCGCGCCGGGGCAACGGTTGTGCTGCGCGGCGCTGGTGAGCAGTTCGAGCGGCGCGGCGCAAACTCTCTGCTGCCTTTGGAGACGACGCTCGGGCGGCTGGGCTCCGCGCACGACCTGCTGCTGGTGGAAGGTCACAAGGACGTGGCACTGCCGAAGATATGGCTGTGCGCACAGGGTGAGAGCGCGCCTCCGCCGGAGGTGGCAAACGTGCTGCGCGTGCTGCCCTGGGATGGCGACCGGCGTGCGGCCTTCCGCGAATTTCTGCGCGAGTGGCTGCCAGTGGCTTGGCGCGCGAGAAGGCTGTGCGGTGGATTGCTGATCGGCGGGCGTAGCTCGCGCATGGGGCGTCCAAAGCAGTTGCTGGAGTTTGGCGGGCGCACGCTGGGGGAGATTGCCTCGGCTGCGCTGTGCGATGGTCTTGGCGCGGAGGCGGTTGTGCTGGGCGCGGGCGAGCTGCCTGCATCGCTTGCTGCGTTGCCGAGGCTGGCCGATGCGCCGGGCTTTTCCGGCCCCGGAGCGGCGCTGATTGCCGCGCATCGCTGGGCGCCCGGAGCGGCTTGGATTGTTGCCGCCTGCGATCATCCTCACCTGAGGGCCGAACACATTGAGTGGCTGGCCGGGCAGCGCAGGCCCGGCGTGTGGGGGGTGGTGCCGCGCCAGGCGGATGGACATCCCAGTCCGATGCTGGCCTTGTACGAGCCGCAGGCGCTGGAGCTGATCGAGCGGCAGGCGTGCATGGATGCCACTCGCGATGCGCGTCCGGCGCAGTTGCTGGATTCCGCACGCACGCTGGTGGTGACGCCTCCGGATGCGCTGGCCGATGGCTGGAAGAACGTGAACACGCCGGAGGAGCTGGACGCCGAGCGCCAGCGCGTGGCTGCAAATGAGAAGGGAAAATGATGGGGACAGAGAACGATCCCGAGTTGAGCGCTTCAAGCTCTGATGCTCCTGGCTTTGAAGACGCGCGGCGAATGATTCTGGAGGCGGTCGCTCCGCTCGAGGGTGAAGCCGTGGAATTGCTGGACTCCGTGGGGCGCGTGCTGGCCGCAGACCTTGTTGCGCCGTGGCCGCTGCCGCGCTTCAGCAACTCCGCCATGGATGGCTACGCGGTGCGCGCTGAAGATTGCACGTCCGGAGCGGCGTTGAAGGTGATCGAGTTTGTGCCAGCCGGTCAGTTGCCCACTCACCGCGTGGAGCAGGGAACGGCCATCAAGATCATGACCGGGGCCATGGTGCCCGAAGGATGCGACAGTGTGGTTCCCATTGAGGCGGCCGAGGAGCGCGATGGGCTTATGCACGCGACCGCCGCCGTCAAACGCGGGCAACACATTCGACTGGCGGGTGAGGACGTTCAAGAGGGCGAGATCATTTTTGCCGCCGGCCGGCTGGTGCGTCCGTATGAGATCAACATGCTGGCCAACTTTGGAATGTCGCGCGTCAAGGTGGTGCGGCGCCCAAGGGTGGCCATTGTGGCCACGGGTGACGAGCTGGTGGAACTGGGCACGGTGCCGGGCGAGGGGCAGATTGTCAACAGCAATGCCTATTCGCTGGTGGCTGCCGTGCGCGCCCTCGGAGCGGAGGCCATTCTGCTGGGCATTGCGCGTGACACCGTAGAGAGCCATCGCGAGAAGTTCACCGCCGGGCTGGACTGCGACGCGCTGATCACCTCGGCGGGCATCAGCGTGGGCGACCGCGACCTGGTGAGCGAGGTGCTGCAATCGCTGGGCGTGCGGATGGTCTTTCATCGCATCAAAGTGAAACCCGGCAAGGCGATGG
>Ga0181519_10001029_pt1 | contig 24515 bp, 22 predicted proteins | sample PEATcosm2014_Bin_26_FD_121102 | JGI IMG/M metagenome (GOLD analysis project Ga0181519, IMG submission 121102) | Peatland microbial communities from MTU Mesocosm Facility, Houghton, MI, USA - PEATcosm2014_Bin02_10_metaG | ecosystem: Environmental > Terrestrial > Soil > Wetlands > Peat | place...
AAAGCTTGATGCCTTTGGTGTCCGGCGGTTGAAGAGGCCAAAGCAGTGAAGGTTTTGGAAAGAAATAGCGCGCAAAGCGATTCCTGAATGTCTCCGTTGGACTTTAAAGACCGATCCGTCAACTGAAGTCCGCCTACAGTGTTACAATGCTTACATGAGTGACACTTGGAAGGAATCGCAATGACAGCAGGCCGTTCGATGGTCATTAGCATGCGGCTTCCAACGGAGAGCGGAATGCGCCTAAAACGGATGGCCAACCGGCATGGCTGGACGCCAAGCGACGCCAGCGCGAAGCTTGTCGAGGAGGGTTTGCGCAGGTCGGAGTTCGCGTTCATTGACTTTCGCGATTCACCGGCAGGTCGACAGGCGTGCATCCAGGGGAGCTCACTTGCAGTATGGGAGATCATGCTGCTCGCTCGCAACCACAAGGGCGATGTTGCCGCCGTGGCCAAGCACCTTGGATGGCCGCTCGGAAAGGTTCAGGCTGCGGTTCACTACGCCGAGGCTTTTCCAGAAGAGATCGACGTGGCGCTATCGGAGAACGACTCGACCGATTTTGACTCTTTGAAGCGGATGTTGCCCCTGGCCGCCGAATTCACGCCCGGGAAAACCGCTGGATGCTGAAATGCTCAAGCTTCTCCTCGACGAACACATCTCGCCGGATGTAGCCAAAGGTCTGCGCCGAAGAGATCGGACAATCGCTGTTCATGCCATGACGGAGTGGGAAGACGGGAACTTCCTAGGCCAGGAGGACGCCGCCTGCCTGAAGGGAGCAAGCGCCCAAGGATTGACGCTCGTAACCTATGATCGGCGGACGATTCCACCGCTCCTCAAGGCCTGGGCCGAAGAAGTACGCCACCACGCAGGCGTGATCTTTGTGGATGACAAGACGATTGCTCCATCAGACACCGGCGGCCTCGTTTTGGCCTTGGCCGGTCTGTTAAAGGAAGCGCGAGACTGGGATTGGAGCGACAGGATTTGTTTCCTGCGTCGTTAATGTCTGATAACAGATATTCTGTATAGTGAAATGCCAATTTCCTCCAGGACAAGAGGACGTCAAGGCATTGATCGGATGGCGAGTGCTTCTGAGACGCGGCCCAGTGCCCCGTCAATTGTCCAGATTCGTGTTCCCGGAGTGGCCAAGCAAGAAGCTATCAGGCTCGCATCGGTTAGGCCGATTCCTTTGGAGAACAAGCTGCGTGCTTCGATCATGAATCGAACATCCTGCAGGCTCACGATGGGCAGCTTTATCAGTTTATCGAGGTTCATTAGTGTTCTCTGCCTATCTGGAAGATTGCCGCATGCCAACTCTGCGATAACAAACGGATGAACACAAAGCTGTTCATCTACGATCATTCGCTCAAGCTCGTCTTTGAATCTTCCCTTGCGGAACATTTCAATCCAAATGGAGCTATCGGCCAGGATCACTGCAAATCCACTCGCGTTCTGCGCACGTCTTCCATGTCTGGAGCTGTGCCGGCCAGCGCAAGGAGCCTGCGTCCGGCTTCTCGAGCTATAAGCGATTTCAGGGCCTCTCGGATCAACTCCGCCCTTTCGGTTATGCCGGTGTACTCTTGAGCCGTTCTCAAGAGATTGTCATCGAGTGCCACAGTTGCTCGCATATAGCCTCCAATACACCAATTATTGCACCAGAATGCATCGCTGGGCGGTGTTTTGCTGAATTCATCGTCTTAAACGCAGATTCCGGCGCAATGGAGGCTTATTCCGCACTTCCCTGGTGTGGGCTACATCTTATAGCGGCCCAGGTCCTCGTCATTCAGGCCTTCGAGCCAGCCGCGGAGCTGATCGGCGGTGGGGCCATCGGAGGGTCCGGTAGTATTCAGTTTGGCGCTCTGCATGACCTGCTCGGCGACAAAGATCGGGCAATCTGCGCGGAGAGCTAAAGCGAGCGCATCGGACGGACGGGCGTCGATCATCACGGATTCATTTGCCTGGCGAAGCCACAGCACGGCGTGAAATGTCTCGTCTTTAATCTCTGTAATGACAACCCTTTCCAGCCGACCATTCAAGTGACGGATCAGGTTTCTGGTCAGGTCGTGGGTCATGGGACGCGGGGTGGCGACCTTCTCGATTTCGATAGCGATGGCGTTGGCCTCGAAGATCCCCACCCAGATCGGGATCACGGAATCCGAGCCTACGTCCTTGAGCATGACGATGGGCATATTGGTGGAGGGGTCCATCATCAGTCCTCGTATCCGCACCTCGATATCCATGAATACCCCCTTCTCGTGCTGCGACCTGCTATCAGACGGCCTCACCGACCAGGCTGTTCGGATGCGTTGCAGTGATTCTAACCTGCACGTAGCTTCCGGGCGCCGGCGCGATGGAATGGGGCCAGGTGAAGTTTACCGGTTTGTTCTGGCTGCTGCGGGCGGAAATCTGCTCGCGTGCCGGATTTACACCCTCGACCATTACTTCAATTATCTCCCCTAAATGTTTGGAATAATTGACTCTTTGAATCTCGCGCTGGCGGTCGAGCAGTACTTGAAGCCGTTTGGACTTCTCCTCTTCAGAGATGGAATCGATCATGGTGAGCGCCGGCGTGTTGGGCCGCGCAGAGTACTTGAATCCGAAGACGCAATCGTACTCGACTTCGGCGAGAAGGTCCATGGTCTGGATGAAATCCTCGGGAGTTTCGCCCGGGAAGCCGACGATGATGTCGGTCGAGATCGAGATGGGACGGCGGGCGGCCTTGATCCAGGCGATGCGCTCGAGGTACCAATCGGGGGTGTATTCCCTGGCCATGAACCGGAGCACCCGGGCCGAGCCGGATTGAACCGGCAGATGGACGTGGTCGCAGAGGGCCGGGGTGGCGTCGATGGCTTCGACGATGTCCCGAGTGAAGTCGCGGGGGTGGCTGGTCATGAAGCGGACGCGGCGAATGCCCGTGACCTCGGCGACGGAAACCAGGAGTTCGGCGAAGGTGCGCTTCCCTTCCGGGTCGCGATAACTGTTGACGTTCTGGCCCAGGAGCTGGATTTCGGTGTAGCCCAGGTCGGCGATGCGGCGGCCTTCCTCAAGCACCGAGGTCGAGGTGCGGCTGCGCTCCTTGCCGCGGGTGTAGGGCACCACGCAATAGGCGCAGAACTTGTCACAGCCTTCAATAATTGTGATGTAGCCCCTGTAGGGGTTCTGGCGGGCGGTGAACTCGGTTTCGAAGGTTTCGTCGGTCTGGCGGTCGTCGAGGCCGGTAATGCGATTCTCCCCGGCTTCAAGGCGGGTGAGCATCTCGGGGAGCTTGCGGTAAGAGGCCGATCCGGAGACGAGCGACACATACGGCGCCCGCTCGAAGATCTTTTCGCCCTCCTGCTGGGCGACACACCCGAGCACGCCAAAGCGCTTGCCGGCTTTGTGCAGTTTCTTGTAGTCGTTGAGGCGGTTGAAGACCTTCTGCTCGGCCTTGTCGCGGATGGAGCAGGTGTTGTAGAGGATGAGGCCGGCTTCTTCCTCGGATTCAACCCGGCGGTAGCCCTGCTGCTGCAATGTGCCAACGACCTTCTCCGAGTCATGGGCATTCATCTGGCAGCCGAAGGTTTCAAGATAGAAGGTTTTCTCGGATGCCATAGCAATCTTGAGTATAGCGTGAAGTTGGATTGGCTGACCTGAAAAGCTGTCGAGCCGACGGCCTTTCAGCGCAAACCGGTATGGAGGTAAGCCAGGAGCGCGGACATTTGCTGGTCCGTAAAGCGACCGTTAAAGGACGGCATCATTCCCTTTCCGGCGAGGATCACGGCTCGCACCTGGGCGTCGGTTGCCGGCGCGCCGCTGGGTAATGTGCTTTGGCTAAAGAGTCCATGCAGATTCGGTGGAACCTTCTTCAGGTTCAGGTCGTTGTCTTCATGGCAGTGGGCGCAGCGGACTTCGTAGAGGTGCTTCCCTGCTGCCTGCTGAGGAGTCAGCTCGGGTTTTGAATGGCAGCCGGCCAAACTGACGCCCAGGCCAAGCGCCATGACGGCGCATAAGAGGGCGCGGTCGGGTTTCCAGGCGACTGTTTTGCGGTGATGCGTTCGAATCGGAGGTCCCTCAGGGATCTTACCTATAAAAGTGTATCCGCCCGAAGACACCGCTGACACGGATCACTCAAGCCACCCGAGAAGCAGGTATTCTGGTTTCATGCGGCTCCCCACTCTTACCGAAATTCACGATGCACAGGCTATTGTCTACCGCTCGATGGCGCCGACCCCTCAATACAGGTGGCCTCTGATCGATGCGCGCCTTTCGGCTGGAAACCGGGTGGAGACCGAGGCCTGGATCAAGCACGAGAACCATACACCAGCCGGCGCGTTCAAGCTGCGCGGAGCCCTGGTCTACGCGGACTGGCTTAAGAAGACGCATCCGGATTTGAAAGGCGTGGTCGCGGCTACACGAGGGAATTTTGGCCAGGGAGTGGCAATGGCGGCCCGCCTGATGGGGTTGAAGGTGGTGATTGTTGTTCCCTACGGGAACAGCAAGGAGAAGAATCGCGCCATGCTGGCCCAGGGCGCGGAACTGGTGGAGCACGGCCAGGATTTTCAGGAGTCGCTGGAGTTTGCACGGAGGCTGGCCGCGGATTCAGGATTTCATCTGGTGGAGTCGTTTCACGAGCGGCTGGTGAGGGGCACGGCTACTTATGCTTTGGAGCTGTTTGAGGGCGCACCCGCACTGGATGCCGTTTATGTTCCGATTGGATTGGGTTCGTCGATCTGCGGTGTCGCGGCGGCGCGCAATGCGCTGCGGCTATCGACGGAGATTGTCGGCGTCGTCGCTGCCGAGTCCCCTTCTTACGCACTTAGCTTCAAGCAAGGCAAGGTTGTCGAGGCTCCGGCGCGAACCGCGATCGCCGACGGGCTTGCCTGCCGGGTTCCGAATGCCGAGGCCGTGGAGACGATCGCGCAAAACGTGGCTCGGATTGTCGAAGTCTCCGATGCCGAGATTGTTGCGGCGATGCGCGCGTACTTTGAAGACACTCACAACGTGGCCGAGGGCGCGGGAGCCGCGGCGCTGGCCGCAGCTCTCAAAGAGAAGAGCGCGCTCAAGGGAAAACGCATTGGCATCGTTCTGAGCGGGGGCAACGTGGACCGCGGGAGTTATTTGGCCGCGCTCACGGAGACGACCAGCCCCCTGGGGGAAAACTGATGCACGCAAACGAGAAGCTCAGTCCCCTTCCCCATGCCGCGCAGAACCGGTGTTTCGGTTGCGGACCGGCTAACCCGGCCGGATTGCATCTTGAATTTTTGCAGGCGGAGGATGGGTCGGTCGTGTGCCTCCCAACCGTTTCCAATACCTTCGAGGGGCCTGTGGGGCTTTTGCATGGCGGAATTATTGCCACGCTGCTGGATGAGGCGATGAGCAAGGCGGTTCGCGCGCGCGGGCTGACAGCGATGACCAGGCAGATGGAGGTGGATTACCTGCGCCCGGTGCCGGTGGCCGCGCCGATCCGCATCGAGGGGCGCATGATGCGTAGCGAAGGAAGAAAGCACTGGACCGAAGCCCGGATTCTGAACGCAAAAGGAAGCACCTTGGCGGCGGGCAAGGGGCTGTTTGTGGAGGTACGCGCGAGCAAAATAATGGCCAGGCGGTCTGAAGACCGCCCGGCCGAGAGTTAGTGACTCACGAATTAGTGAATCATGTTGATGGTTTCCTGGGTGATGGTGTCGAAGGTGGTAATGGCCTTGGAGTTGGCCTCGAAGGCGCGTTGCGCAATGATCAGGTCGGAGAACTCGGCAGAGATATTGACGTTCGACATCTCGAGCGCCGAATCTTCGATTGTGCCCAGACCGTCTGTTCCCGAGACGCCGATGGAAGCCGCGCCACTGGCCGTCGTGGTTGCGTATTCGCCATTGCCCTGGAGCGCCAACCCCTGCAGGTTGGTGACATTGGCCAGCGCCAGTTGACCGACAGTCTGCGACTGGCCGTTTGAATATTGCGCCGACACGGTGCCGTCCGAGCCGATGGTGAATCCGGAATACGCGCCCAGGGCAAAACCATTCTGCGTGGGCGAACTGGTTGTGGATGTAGCGTCATCCTGTCCGATGGTCGAGGTGCCATTTGTGCCCACGATATTCCAGGACATGTCCAATGGCGTTGCTCCGTCGCTGAGTCCGGTAAAGGAGATGCCGCTCACGTTGGCTGCCGGGCTGACCAGGGTGCCGCTCGAGTTGAAGGTGAGGGTCCCGGCTGCGTTAGCCGAGGCCGCCGGATCCTGGATCAGGCTTCCGGCAGTGGTGATGTTGGCGCCGGTAATGGATAACTGTCCCGCGGCCGTGGCCGTGACCGTTGTCCCGGTAATGCCTGCGGTCGCCAACGCATTGGTGAGGGCCGTCGCGTAGCTGGTCAGAGTCATTCCGGGAGTCACGGTGGGCGCGATGGTGGTTGCCGTGGCGCCGCTGGTGGTCAATCCGCTGATGGTTAGGGTGGAAGTGGGATCGACCGTGGCAACCTGGCCGCCGCTGGCGCCGAAGGCGTAAGCGATGGTGGTCGCCGATAGGTCCTGGCTGGCGGTTCCGGCGGTCTTGAGCGTAGCCGCAGGCCCGACGATTGACAGCAAGCCGCCAGTGGCCGTGACCGATACACCGTCGGCGCTGGTGTCGATGCCGGCCTTGGTGAGCGCGTTGTTCAGGGCCGCGGCATATTGAGACACCGTTTCGCCGGCAGTAACCGTGGGCGCAGTGGTAATCGCCGTAGGCGGCGTTCCGCTCACGGTGGGCCCGACAATGGTCAGACTGGTCAGCGGATTCACCGTGGCGCTGGGACCGAAATCGTAGTTGATGGCTGTGTCCGCCAGCCCTTGCTTGACAGCGCCGCTGAGCGTGACGTTCGCCCCCACGACGGAGAGCACGCCGTTTGTCGACGAGACAGAAACGTTGGCGATGTTTGCCGCCGACAGCGCAGTGTTCAGGGCAACGGCATACTGGGCCGTCGACTCTCCGGTGGAGACCGCCGGCGCGGTGATGGTTGCCGCCGTTCCGTTGGCTGTTTGCCCGGAGATGGTCAGGCTGGTGGTGGGATCGACCGTTGCGCTGGATTGAAAGCTGTAGTTGCTGGTTGTCCCCAGCATGTTCTGACTCACGGTGCCGGCGATGGTCGCGGTGTCCGGCCCTACGATCGACAAGACTCCATTGGAAGCCGAAACTGTAACGCCGGTGATGCTGTGGGCTGCCAACTGGGTTTGGATTTCGGAAGCATATTGCGCCACCGATTCACCGGCGGTGTTCGAGGGGGCGACGGTGATGGTTGTGGAACCGCCTGTGGTCGTCGGCCCGGAGATGGTGAGGCTGGTGGTGGGGCCGACCGTAGCCTGCGTGGTCAACCCGGTGTTCGGATCGGTGTAGGACCCGAAGTCGTAGCTGCTTTGTGTTCCGGTGAAGTCCTGAGTCACTTTGCCGTTGATAGCCATGTTGCCCGGACCGGTGATGGACAGTTGGCCGTTGGTGGCCTGAACAGTGACGTCGTTGATGCCTGCCGCGGTCAATGCGCCCGAAAAGGCGGTTGCATAGCTGCCGACGGATTCACTGCTGCTGAACGCGGGCGCGGAAACGGGGCCCAAGCCGCCCTCGGTAATGCTTAATGAGGTCGAGGGATCGACGGTAGCCACGGCGCCGTTGCTGGTGACGAAGTTGTAATTGGTGGCAGTCATCGCCACATCCTGCTTGATGGCGTTGTTGGTGGTGAAACCGCCCGTCGCTCCGGTGACGGTCAATGTCTTGGTAACGTCGTTGCCGACAACCGTGACGCCGTTGGCGCTGGTCAGCGCATTCAGAGCGTTGGCATAGGCCGAGACCGCTTCACCGGCTGCGGGAGTAATGGAGTAGGTGGTGCCGGCAATGGTGATCCCGAAATTGGTTCCGGAGTCGAGCAAGCCTGTCTGGGCGAAACTGTAGGTATCGACTGTCGTTCCGGGAGTCGTGGTTGAATCCGAGGCCAGGGTAACGGTGGGGTTGGTTGTGGTTGCCTGAACGGGCGCGGCCGGGGGCAGGATTGGTGTCGCCGCGGCTGACACAGTGGCGCTTGCCGCGACAGAGCTCGGGATCGTTGTCCCCAGGATGTCCTGATTTATGTTGCCGGCAATGGTCATGTTCGAAGGCCCGGAGAGCGACAAGATGCCGGCCGCCCCGGATACCGATACGCCGGTAATGTTGTTCGCGTTGAGCGCGGTTTTAATGTCCGCTGCGTAGGCCAGCACTGTTTCACCGGCGGGCTTGGCGGCGATGACAACAGGAGTTAAAGTGCCGGAGGTGTTTTTGGCGGTGATGATGAGGCTCGTCGAGGGGTCAACCTGGGCCAGAGTGGATGTGCCCGTGGCGGGGTTGATGTAGGTTCCGAAGTTGTAGTTTGTCGTTTGCCCGGTAAAGTCCTGGACCACGTTGGTGGCGGCGCCGATGGTCATGGTTGTGGGGCCGGTGAGCGTAATTGTGCCATTCGCCCCCGAGGAGACGGATACGCCGGGGATCTTTGCCGCTGCAAGCGCATTACTAATGCCCGCGGCAAATGTCTGGACCGGCTCACCGGCGGCGTTCGCCGCAACGGTGACTGGAACCATGACGCCGGAGGTGTTGGTTGCGTTGATGGTAATGGTGGACGTGCCATCGACCGTGGCTTGGGCTCCGTTGCTGGTGGCGAAGTTGTAGCCGATGCTGTTGCCGGTAAAGCTCTGGCTGACGCCGCCGGCAATGCTGGTGGCTCCGGTAATGACCAACTGGTTGCCAGTCCCCAACGAGACTGACACTGCGGCCATGCCCGCCGTAGCGGTAGCAAGGGCGCCTTCATACGTGGCCAGCGTTTCGCCGGGGGCGACCGCTAGCGGGCCAATTGTCGTTGGCACGGCTCCCACGAGTCCGGTAATGGTCAGATTCGTCGGATTGGTGGGATCGGTGCTGGAACCGACTGTTGCCAGATTGCCATTGCTGGTGACGAAGTTGAAAGTGGCGCTGCCGGCCGGGGAGCCCGGTTGAGCCGCCAGCGGAGTACTGATGACAGTGGCCGCAACCGCGGCGGCCGGAGTCAGTGGCGGAGTCATCTGCGTTGTCACCGCTGCCGCCGCCGATACCGGGTTGGGAACGGTGACCGAGGGCTCAACCGCCGTGGTTGCGGCAGTCACAGTGGTCGCTACCGGCGTATCCGGCGTAAGCGGGATGGTGGTCGCCGCGGCAGCAGTCGCAGCAGCAGCCTTAAGAGTATCGGGCAGCGTAATGCCGTAGGACCACTCGTTGGTTGCGGTCTTGGTGTAGTTGACGGTGGCCTCATAGCTGTTGCCCAGGGAGTCGTAAACCTGCACCTGGCCTTGAACGGAGGTGCCGATCGCCGCCGAGGAATCGAGATTCGCCGTCATTCCGAAGTTCGTGGTGGCCTGCGGCTGCTGCACATCTCCGGTCACGGGGATGTTGATGGGGGCCAGAGTTCCACTGGTATTCACGACGCCTTTCAAGGCTGGGAATCCCATCACCTCCAGCCCCGCGGCGGTGACCAGATTGCCGCTGGCGGCTTGCGTGAAGGTGCCGTCGCGGGTGAGCAGGTTGGCGCCGCCGTTGTTTACGACAAAGAAGCCGTTCCCATCCAGGGCTACGTCGGAGGAGGTGGTACCGCTGGTGTCGTACGAGCCTTGCGTGTAATCGACGGAATTAGAGGCCACCTTCACCCCGCCGCCAACCTGAATTGCGTCCCCGGAGCCTTCTGTCCCGACCTGCTGATAAAAGAGGTCGGAGAAGTTGGTGGTCTGGGCCTTGAAGGCTGTGGTGCTCATGTTGGATAGGTTGTTAGCGATAGTGTTCAAGGCGGTTGAATCGGCGTTGAGGCCGGAAAGTGGGGTATAAAAACTTGCCATGGTGGAACTCCTCTTGATGACTCTTTATGTTGGCGGGCCAATCCGGCCGGCGGGTAAACGACTGGGTAGAATCTCGGCTATTCCGATGCCTTTGGTTTCGAGCGGGTTCGTCCGTCCAGTGCGTGGGCCACGGTTTGGCCCGCGGGCAGCGCGTTGGGGACGCTGAGATTGCCGGGAGCGCGCTTGAGCGCGGAAGATAGCGCTGAAAGATCGCCTGCTGCGCCGGCGCTGGATGAGGCGGTCTGGGCCGTTGCCAGCACGCCTCCCTTGGGCGCGCTGGCTTGCGCGGATGCGCCAATGGCGTTCGAACCGGCCGGGTTCGATGCAGCCGCAGCGGACTGGGTCGAAGCGGAACTTGCGGAGGATGTGCTTGGACTCGGCAGGTCCGTCGTCAGCGTCTGGTTGATGTTGATCAACTGCTCCAGGCTGTTCACGTTGACTAACTGATTGATGTACTCGTTGGGATCGGTGTCGGCGGTGGGGTCCTGGTTCTGCATTTCCGTGACAAGAAGAGTAAGAAAGTCGTTAGCCGAGATCATGGAGCTGTCCGTGCTGCTGGTGCTGCTGGTATCGCTCGTCCCGGTTGCCGGGCTGGCCAGGGGGTTCGCGCTCGATCCCGAGAGCGCCTGCCCCGCTGTCATTGCATGAGAGAAGATTCCCGAAGCTAATGCCGCCATTTTTCCTCCTGCGTTCGTTTCTTTCCTAAAGCGCGTTCTCAGCAAAACCCTGGCGCAGTTTCCTTCCCGCGATACTTAACTCAGGCGATAACGGAAATATGGGAGCCTGAGTACTCCGTAGTGCCGGGGGGCTGACTGAAGCTGCCCGTAGACACCTGCGTCTGAGGGCGATCCGTGGCCAACAGCGCGGACATGGCCGGTTGCCTGTTCTGGGGCGATTCCGAAGAGTCGCCCTGATTCGCATTCGGGTTCATGCTCTGGCCCGAGTTCTGGCCCATCCCCTGGCCCTGGTCCTGTGAACTGCTCGAAGCCGCCTCCCTGCCCTCGGGCAGACCAATGTGAATTGACTGGACGGGCGTGTACGTGTCGGCAAGATAGGCATTCAACCCCGCCAAGTGTCCTCCGAGCGCCTGGGCCGCGTCGGCAGATTCCGGCGTCAAGGTCGCATGGACCTGGCCTGCCGATCCGTCGGCCCGTACGCCAATCCAGCCGAGCGCTGGGTCCTGAATTCCCGCCTCGGCCCGGTGAGCTCCGATGTGAGTCCAACTGGACGTGTCAGAGCTGGCGCCGGTATCGATTGCCGCGAAGGTTTCATGGGCTGCAAGCGGGGCGGAGCCGGATTCGGCAGTTGAACCCGTCCCCTTGAGAGCGACGTTCTGGGTGGCCGGATCGCGCATCAACAAAGTTGCGTCGCCGGCCGGGCTGGCGGCCTGCGGTTGAAGAGCCTGCAGGCCATGGCCGACCGTATGGCTCGCTTCCTGGGCCTGCGCGTTCCGGGAGGCTACGGGCTCGGACGATGCGGAGGTGGGGATCGTTGAAGAATTTTCCGGCCCTGGAGGAGCGGCCTGCGTGGATGCGACAGCGGTTTTGCCGGTGGCGACGCCTTGATTGCCGGCAACAGAAAGGACGGGAGCGGTTCGCTGCTTCGCGGTCTGGCCTTCAGGCTGCGCCGGGGACTGAATCTGGCTGGCGACCGGTAGGGCTATCGGCATCGCGATCGGTTCGGTGATCTGGTCCGGAATTGACGCAGACGGCGGCGCGATGGACGGAAGAGGAGCCGGGTTGGACGCCGAGAATTCTGGGCGGGAGAGAGGGGTTTGCTGGGCTGTTGTATCGTTCGCGCGGACAGGGGCTGAAATCCGGTTCAGCGTTGAAGTGGTTCCGTGAGGCGGCAGGCCCGCGGAAGGAAGCTCGTTTGGCGCCTGGCGGCCTGGGGCTGCATAGGGAGCCGCAGGGATCTGAGCCGTTCGAAGGTCTGACCCGGCTGCCGCCGAGGCGGCCGGCCTTGCTCCGGCCTGATTGGCCTGGGGTGGGGGATTAACATCGCCCAACGGGTCGCCCAACGGATCTTTGATGGGGGAGTTGCCAGCACTCGAGCGTTGCCCAAATGCCCGTTGAGTTTGATCGGCTTGGACTGGCGTCCGGCTGGAAGGGACCGCCATTGAAACCGGGCTGCCCGCAGATTGCTGAACTGTTGACTGAGCGGCAGGGACCGCTTGAGCAGCGGGGGCGGGGGTGTTTACAGCGAAATCTCCGATAGCGTTCCGGCTGCTGCTGGGCGAGGCCACCGCTGGAACCGGGCTGCCAGCAGATTGCTGAGCTGTTGACTGAACAGCAGGGACCGCTTGAGCAGCGGGGGCGGGGGTGTTTACAGCGAAATCTCCGATAGTGTTCCGGCTGCTGCCGGGCGAGGCCAACTGGAGGGTTCCCGGGGGAACCGGCTGCGCGGAAGAAACAGGGAGCAGATCCGCATCGGCGCTGCGATTGGCTTGATCGGTGAAGGAGGGAACCATCCCCGTGTCGTTGGTCTGGCTTGCAGGCAGAAGCTCAAGGGCTTGCTGCGCCTGAGCGTTCTCTCTTTTCGGCGGCGCAGCCCGATCCTGCGCTGGGCTGGGCGTCCAGGAAGGGCCGGCGTCAGGGACAGAGGGCGCGGATGGGAACAGGGATTGTACCGATTTCTCCGCCGGAACTAGAGCGGCGGGGACGAGTTCGGCGGGATCGGGGGCGAGCACGGCGGGGCGGCCCGCAGAGGGCGCGCTTTCAAATGAATGGCTCTGCCGGGCAAAAGCCGGGGATGCGGCGCGCGCATCGGGCTGCGAGAGCTGAGCCGTGGCCGCAGGTGCGACCGCGGCGGGGATGGGAGCAGACAAGGCAAGCGAAGCATTGAGCGTCGAGGTCTGGTCTGCGGCCTGGACTTGAGCGGAGGCTGTGTGCCGATCGCGTTTGACGGTCGAGGCTGGACGCGCGGCAGGGGAATCCGGTTTGGCGCTGACCGGATTGTTGGTCTCAACGTCTGTAGCAGTTTGAGGAACAGCTACGGTCTGTTGACGCGCGGCTTGGATTTGGCGCACCGGGCCGGGCGGTGGCGGGGAGATTGTACGTGTTGCCGAAGCGCTTCCCTGCCCGGACGCGAGCTTCCACTGAAGCGCAAGGTCGCTGGCAGAAGGAGGAGTCGCCGGGAGGTTAAGAGTGGTTGCTGCGCGGGCGGATGGATTCGCTTGCGTGGCCGTTTGGAGGGCATCCTCCGCGGCTGAAGTTGCGTCCAACCCGATCTTGTTTTCACTGGGTTTGTCTGTCCCCGAACCAAGAGAAGCCAGCTCGGTCTGCCAACTGGAGAGGAAACTCTGAGGAGCGGGCCGTGAAGAGGAGAGGAGATTGCCCGCAGTCGCGCCGGGCCAGGTTTGGGCCTTCGCCATTGCGCCTGCCGGCACTTGGCCCTTGCCAGAACCAGCGCCAATTCCAGCGCCGAGCCCAGCACCGGGTCTGGCGCCACTTCCTGCTTCGGCCTCGATTCTTGCGAGAACGTTCACGAAGCTTAGTAAATGCAGATCAACAGCCAAAGAAAATCGGCGGATGTTAAAGCATTGTCAGAATCGGGACCTCGCTTCCCGATTCAGGATTGGGGAGTTGTTTATGGAAGATTGCCGCTCAAGTCCGGGCTAAAGCCGGGGTTCAGGTCTTTGGCCAGGCCCGCATCGGGAAGATCGGAGGGATCTTCGCAAGGAACGGGCTGAGGAGATTGCGGAGTGCCTCGCCGGCCATGCCGCCGGTTCAGGAACCAGTCGTCGAGCCCTTGTTGCGAGCGGCGGCCTGCAATGAGGGCATCTTTAGCTTCGGCCTCGCGGATGAGAGTTTCAGCCTGGCGGCATTCGACTCGCTTGGCCAGGAATGCCTGGCGGCGCTCATCTACCTCGGATTCGGCCTTTGCGAGCCGGGGCGCAAGGACTACGGCGCGCCTTTTGGCCGAATGGGTTTCTTCCAGGCCGGCTAGCCGGTCAGGCAGTTCTCCGGTGTGGGCGCTATTCACAACCAGTTGCCTGCCGCTGCGCGCCTGGTCCGATGTCGCCGCATAGGCGCGCTCGATCAGCCGCAAATCGCCGATTGCGGACTCCAGAGCCAGCCGGCACTGCTCTTCTTCGATGTTGAGAACACGTAGCAGGCGGCGCAGGGCGCGGGAGACGGCCACGGCTCAAATCTCCGCGGCCAGGGTGGCGAGCCGGCTGAGGCAGTCGGCAAAACGGACGTGCTCGTGCGCCCCCTGGGTCATGAAGGCGCGCATGGCGGTGCGGGCCTGCAGGGCGCGATCGAGATCGGGGTCGGCGCCGGGCTTGTAGGCCCCGATGCGCACCAGGTCTTCAGAGCGGGCGTAGACGGCCATGAGCCGGCGCAGCAACGCCGCCTGTTCCAGGTGCGCGGGCGCGGAGACGGCCGGCATCAGGCGGCTGATGGAGTCGAGCACTTCGACGGGCGGATACCAGCCTTCGGCTGCCAGGGTGCGGGAGAGCACCACATGGCCGTCGAGCAGAGAGCGCACCGCGTCGACGAGCGGATCCTGCTGATCGTCGCCCTCCATCAATACAGTGTAGAAAGCGGTGATCGAGCCGGTGCGAAACTGTCCGGTGCGCTCGACCAGGCGGGCCAGGCGGGTGAAGACCGACGGGGTATACCCCTTGGCAGTGGGAGGCTCGCCGGCAGCCAGCCCGATTTCGCGGGCGGCCATGGCAAAGCGGGTGAGCGAATCGAGCACCAGCAGAACATGCTTGCCCTGGGCGGCAAAGAATTCAGCTACCGTGGTAGCGGCCAGGGCAGCCCTCATGCGCAGCAGGGGCGACTGGTCGGATGTGGAGACGATCACGACGGAGCGGCGCCGGCCCTCGACGCCCAGCGCGTCTTCAAGGAATTCGCCCACCTCGCGGCCGCGTTCCCCGACCAGGCCGACGACCGTCACATCGGCTTCGGTGTTGCGGGTCATCATGCCGATCAGGGTGCTCTTGCCCACGCCCGAACCGCCGAAGATGCCGACGCGCTGGCCGCGGCCCACGGTCAGCAGGGCGTCCAGGACACGGATGCCGGTGCCGAGGGGCACGCGAATCGGGGTGCGGTCGAGGGGTGAGCGCACGCGGCCGTCCAGCGGCAGAGGCAGGGTGACGGGCAGCGGCCTGCCTTCGTCGATGGGGTCACCCAAAGCGTTCAGAACCCGGCCCATCAGCGCCGGCCCGACTTCGATTTCCGGATGAATGCCCAGCGCGGCCACCGAATCGCCGAAACGAATGCCTTCGGTGGTCTCGACCGGCATGGAGAGAACATTGGAGCCTCGGAAGCCGATCACCTCGGCCAGATGAAGGAGGCCGAACTGGTCAACGATCTCACAGCACTCGCCGACCGAGGCCAGGGGGCCCTCCGACTCGATGGTCTGGCCCAGGGACTGGAGAACCTGACCGCGCCAGCGCCAGGGCCGGACGCGCTCCAAACGCGCAAAGTAGCGGGAAAGGCTGGCGGTCATGGAGTCTCCCGGCCAGCGCCGGAAGGGGCCGCGGCTTTGGCGATGGGCTCGGTGACGGGACTGGATCGCCCGGCGCCGGCGCGGTCGAAGAAGCCGCGCTCGATCTCCGCCAGTTGCGACCGGATTCCCAGATCGACAGAGCCCAGCGCGGTCTCGACGACGCAATCGCCCAACCGCATTCCTTCCGCCGCGGTCACCGAGGGCTTGAGGGCCAGGTTGGGAAGAAGAGCGATGGCTTCGGTCCACAGATCGAGCTCGGCCGGCGGCACGCGCAGCCGCACTTCGGTTGTGGCGGAGAGCTGTCCGAGCGCGACGCGCACAGCGCCGGTGAGCAGCAGCGGGTCCATCTGCGCCTCGCGGCGCAGGATGCGGGCGGCAACGGCCAGGGCCAGCTTGACGACCTCGTGCTCGACCGTGTGCATGTAGCGGTCGCGCTCCTGGGCAAAGCTCTCAACCAGTTCCGCTGCCTGACGCGTACGCAGATCCTCGGCGGCTCTCTGAGCCGCAGCCTGGGCTGCGCGCTCGGCCAGACGGCCCTCCTGTTGGCCGCGTTCCCGTCCGGCTGCGAGGGATTTGCCCGTCTCTTCGGCCACGCGTTTTTCGAGCTCGGCGCTGGCGGCGATCTCGCTTGCCGATCCAGGGCGCCCGTGAGCGAGGTCTTCGGAGGGGTCATGGCCGTCGGTCCCGTCCCAGCCCTGCCAGTCGGGAGTCGAGGACGCCTGGGAGCTGGACGGATACTCGAACGCGTGAATTTGTCTAGCCCTGCTGCCCGGTAGCTCCGCTTCCATCGGCTCTCCCATCGACTCTCTTACCACGCCGCGATCGGCTTCGGAAATTTCCCGTGCCTAGATTCCCTTCCCTGCGGAGGTGAGCTCTTCGATCTTGCAGGTGGTGAGTTCTCTGCTTCGACCGGTCTCATATCGGACCGTTAACGATCCGTAAACGGACTGCCTCTGGCGGCCAGGGTGCTACGATTCCCCTGCCGTGACGCCGGATTGACGAGAACCGCGGATCAAGCCATCATCTCGTCGCCGGTCTCCAGTTTCAGAATCACTTTGCCTTCGGCCTCCAACCGCCGGGCCAGGTTGAGAATCTCCTGTTGGGCCGCCGCAACCTCGCGCGATCGGACCGGGCCGAGGACTTCCATATCCTCCTTCAACATCTCGACGGCGCGCGAACTCATGGCCTTGAATATCTGGGCGCGCAACTCGTCGTTGGCGCCTCGCAAGGCCAGCGCCAACTGCCGCTTGTCGACGCCGGAGACGATTTCGCGGATGGTCGCCGCGGGCACCGTCACCAGGTCTTCGAAGGTGAACATCAGATTGCGAATGCTGAGCGCGAGCTCCGGCTGACCGTCTTCGATGGTCTCGAGAATCTTCTTGGCTTCTTCGGCATTCTGGCGGTTCAGCAGGTCGGCGACTGCCTTGAAGCCGGAGTAGCTCTTGCGCGCGGTGTCGCCCACGCTCTCCAGGCGGCGGTGCAGAATGTGAGCGACCTTCTGAGCCATTTCCGGCGAGAACTGGCGCATTTCGGCGAGGCGCTGCACGGAAACCACCTTGTGTTCTTCGCTCAGGTTGTCGAGCACCAGCGAAGCGCGCCGCGGGTCGAGGTGGGCAAGCACCAGCGCGATGGTCTGCGGATGCTCGGTGTCGAGCAGCTTTCCCAGTTGCTGGGGATCGGTGCGCTGCAGCTTGGCCAGATTGCCCTGGGCTGCCTCCTGCGAGCGGCGCACCAGCGCCAGCAGATCGTCGGCGCGCTCCTTGCCAAAGGTATCGACCAGCAGGCGGCTGGCGTAATCCAGCCCGCCATGAACCATGTAGTTCTGAGTCTCAAGCAACTCCCAGAACTCCTCCATGATTCCCGTCGTCACCTCCGTCGTGATGCCGCGCAGATCGGCCAGCTCCTCGGTGAGCAATTGGACGTCGGCTTCCGGCAGCGCGCGCAGAATCTCCTTGGCCAGCGTCTCGCCCACGGCCACCAGCAACACGGCCGCCTTGCGCACCCCGGTCATGTTCGTCGGCGGGCGATGCCGTATCGCCGTTCCATTCGCATTTGCCGGCTCGTCCAAGGTGCAGGGTCCTTTCCAAGGCTATTCGGAGTGAATCCAGCTTTGCAGCAGGCGCGAGCTCTGGGTCGGCTCGCGTTTCAGGTGTTCGGTTACCTGTTCGAAGATCTCCTGAGTCCGGATGCGTTCCGGATCAAGCTCGGCGGGTTCGGGCGGCTTCAGCGCGGCTTGCGCAACCGGCGCAGTGCCGGCGCTCAGCTCTTTGGGGCCCGATTTGGCCGTGGCCTTGACCACGGATGCCGATCCGGCGCGGCGCAGAGCCGGGCGCACGCCGAAGGCCAGAATTACCAGCAGGCCGGCAAACAGAGCCACGTACTTGACCAGCACGGGAGAATTCTCCGCCGTGGCCGCCCACCGTTCGATGATCGAAGAGGGCTGCTCGGAGCGGTTGCGGTCGAAGGACAGATCTTCTACGGTCAGCATGTCGCCGCGCGCCACATCGAAGCCGATGGCGGCCTGGGCCAGTGCCGTCAGGTTGCGAACCTCGTCCGCCGAGCGCGGCTGCCAGACAGCCGGCTTGCCGCTGGAAGCGGCCTGCGCCAGCCGATCGTTGACGACGATGGCCGCCGTCAGCCGGCGCACCCGTCCCGGGCCCTCGACTACGTGGCGGTCGGTCTTCGAGGCGCCATAGGTGCTGGACTCGGTCTTCGCGGTTTGCGGCGCGGTGGTCCCCGGCGGGTAGACGGGCAGGGCCTGGGCATTGGGAGCATTGGAGGCGGCGCCGGGAACGCCCGCAGCGACCGGTTGGGCTCCGGAGGTCTGCTCGGTGCGCTGCATCGAAAGCGTGACCGTCTTGTCCGGATCGTAGGTCTCCTGGGTGACGTCGCTGGCCTGCTGATCGTAATCCAGGGTGACCGAGGCGCGGACATTGCCGGCGCCGGTCACCGGCTCCAGGGTCGAGATCAGCTTGTCTTCCAGGGCCTGTTCCGCGGTCAACTGCAAGGCCGCGGCGGTCTTTGGACCCAGAGGCAGGTTGCCGCTGGCATCCACCAGCACAACATTGTCAGGAGTCAGGCCGTCCACGGCCGAAGCGACCAGATTGCGGATGGCATCCGGCTCGCCATCGGCCAGCGAACGGTGACGGAGCTTGATGACCACCGAGGCCTTGGCTTGCCGTTCCTGATCGCGAAACAGCGAGTCGTGGGGCATTACCAGGTGAACCCGGGCCGACTCGACATCGGCGAGGGTGCCCACGGTGTGTTCGAGTTCGCCTTCGAGAGCGCGCTGGTAGTTGACCTGTTCGTCGAATTCCGAGCCCACCCAATTGGGTTTGTCGAAGATCTCAAAGCCCATGCGGCCGCTCTTGACGCCCCCCTTGGCGGCGGTTGCCAGGCGGGCCTTGTCCAACTGGGCGGCGGGAACGCGAATGCCAGCGCCGTCCGGGGTGGGCTCGAAGGGAATCTGGGCCTGGGTGAGCACCAGGCCGGTCTGGCGGGCGTCTTCAGGGTCCATGCCCGCGTAGAGAATGCGCCAGTCGGGAGCGAGAGCGTACCAGAGTAGCCCCGCGGTAAGAGCGGCAAGCAGAACGGCCGCGCCGACCGCCCAGGCGCGCTGGCCGGGCGCCATCTCCGCCCAGTGGATGAGCGAGCGGCCCCACAACGCGGCAACGCGGTCAGCCAGTTGCGGCTGCCCCGGCAGTTGCGGTTGTCCGGGCCGTGCCGGTGGGCTTTTCGCCAATTGTGTTCCCGTGGCCATGGATTCCGCGTCCCGCCGCTTTCTTCTCTTACTAGAAAACCGGCCGCTTCGGTTGGCCGCCTACTCACCGATGCCCTGAAATCAGGCACCCCGCACCCGCCTGGCGGGCCGCGCTAGAACTGCATTCCAATCACCTGCTGATAGGCCTGGACCGCCTTGTTGCGCACCGCCAAAGCCAGTTCGAAGGCCATGCTGGCCTTCTCCGTGGCAATCATTGCCTGATGGACGTCCACGCCGGAGCCGGTCATCAGACCGTTCACCGAGGTGCGGGCCTGGCTTTCGAGCTGGTTCACCTGGCCGATCGCATCCGTTAGCAGATCGGCAAAAGGCGCAGTCGCCGCCACCTCGCCGCTCGCTGGAGACAAGACGCCTGCCATACCGTTTACAGCTAGATTCGTCGCTGCCGCCGGGCCTGTTGTCAGGGGATTGATAGCGAATTGCATCGGTCCTCCATCTGGGCAATAGGCTGCGGTACCGGACCGCGCTCAATGGCTTCGTTGCTGCGCCGCCGCCCTGAACCAAGGCCTAAACCGGGAGGCCGCGCCTACGACTTCGCGATCTCCAGCGCCGAGGTAATCATGCCCTTCTCGGCCTGCACCGCGGAACTGTTTAAACCATATGCACGTGTCGCCCCCATCAGGTCCACCATCTCTGTGAGCGGATTAATATCGGGATAGGAGACATAGCCGTCGGGTCCGGCGTCGGGATGGCCGGGATCGAAGCGTTTGAGAGGGGGGGAGGGGTCTTCGACGACCTGGGCAATCTGGACGCCCGGCGCTGTGGTGGCCATTCCGGGCGAGGTGAGGGTGGGCAGAGCGGCCCGCGCCAACTGGCCTGCAAGCCCGTCTCCAAATGCCGCGCCGGAAGCAGATCTCGAGGCTGAGTCAAGGGAATCGAGAAACCCCGCATCGCCGCGATTGGCGGCGAAGACCACCTGCTGACGGCGATAGGGGCCCCCGGAAGCGGTTCGAGTGGTCTCGGCGTTAGCCATGTTCGCGGCCACCACCTCGGCCCTCATGCGCTCGGCCTGCATGGCGCTGCCGGAGGTTTCCATCAATCCAAAGAGGTTCATTTCGGTGACTCTTTCCGCAGGGAGTTCACCGCGGGATCGAGCCCTGCCGCTCGCGCCACCCGAGCCAAGCTACTTGTCGGCATGAATGGCATTCATCACGCGCTGGTTCTCCTCATGAAGCAAGGCCACGCCGGTCTTGAACTTCAGTTGAGCCTCGGCCAGATTCAGGCCCTCGCGCTCCAATGAAACGTTGTTGCCGTCGGGGCGCGCGATCAGCCCGTCCACGGGATGAACGGCGACCGGGCCAGACGCCTGTCCCTGCTCGACGCCGGCCATCGCCGTGCGCATCTCGGACTCGAAGTCCATGCCCACGGCGCGGTAGCCGGGCGTGTCGATATTGGCCATGTTAGCCGCGGTAAGCTTGACCTCGCTGGTAGCCAGGTCGAGATAGCGGGCGATCTGGTCACTCAGCCGCGTTTCAACTCCGAAGCTCATGGCTGCCGCATTGTTCATAGCTGTCTCCCTTCGGCTGTCCCAGGGCAATCGCATTTGAAATCTGAACGAAAAACGAAGCGTCCGGGCCTCAGCTTGAAGGGTACGGGCTTCAGCCCTGCGGGACAGCCTTTATGTAAATTTGTCTTTGATTTCAGCGTGCGCGTGGTTCTGATTCCATCAAAATCCCAAGCCCGCGCTGTCTCTACCCTCGGTGGCTAAACAGGCTGCGGAAAAACTCGGCATTGACACAAATCTTCAAGGCTTTGTAACAGGGCACGACTTCAGTCGGGCCGCAAATGCCGCAAAATAAACGTGGGCTTTAGCCCCTGCAAAACTTTACTTCGCGCCAAAATCGAATTCGGGCCTTTATCCGCAGCCTGTAAAGCCCATCGTTTCGAATCCACCGCTTACGGCACGTCTAAGAGCTTATCCGCGAGCAACGAATCTTGTAGCGCCGTGTCTCCAGACCGGGGTCCCCGGCGACAGATCTTCGTCGCTGGGGTGGAGAGCGGCTGTCGTGCGGGTCTCCAGGCCCGCGCAAACCGCATCGTCTGTCGGCCGGGAAGCCGCCAGTACAGCCGGTCTGGAGACGGCGCTACTATTTGCGGGTAGCCTCTAAAGCCGCTCCCTATTGAAAACAGCATTTCAACGACAATCTCTCAGCAAGCAGGCGGCCCTTCATAACATCGCCTCGATGAGAGATTCCCCAACTGCTGCCGGACGGCGAGGCGGACTCAGTTGACCGAGAGGCCGAAGTCGATCTCCCGGGAGGTCAACGTAGGCTCCAGACCGGCCAGAATGACGCCGCGTTCCAGCACATGCTCGAGTTCGCGCACGTTTCCCGGCCATCCGTGGGCGGCTAGCTTGGCCCGAGCTCCATCGTCCACGCGCTTCATCGGCGTATCGCGGCCCATCCGCTCCATGAAGTGGTCTATCAGCCCGGAAAGGTCCTGGCCATGCTCGGCAAGCGACGGGGTGCGGATCAGGAAGACCGCAAGCCGGTAATAGAGATCGGCGCGGAAGGCGCCGGTGATCGTGTCCTGCGCGAGCGAGCGGTGGGTGGCGGCAAGAATGCGGACATCGACCTTGACGGTCTCGTTATCGCCCACCCGCTGCAGCTCTCCGCACTCGACAAAGCGCAGCAGCTTGGATTGCAGGGCCAGGGGCATCTCGCCAATCTCGTCCAGGAAGAGCGTGCCTCCGTCCGCGGCTTCGATGCGGCCGACCCGGCCCTGCACAGCGCCGGTAAAAGCGCCTCTGGTGTGGCCGAACAGCTCGGCCTCCAGCAGCGCTTCGGGAATGGCCGCGCAATTGATGGCGACAAACGGCTTGCGGCACCGAGGCGACAAGCGATGCAGGGCCTCGGCCACCAGTTCCTTGCCCGAGCCGGTCGGCCCCTCGATAAGCACGGGGGTAAGGCGGGGCGCGACCAGGCGGACGCGGCGGCTGACTTCGAGCATGCAGGGCGCCTCGCCGATCAGCTCAGGCAGACGGCCGGTGGAAGAGGAATCGATTTCCACTGCCCTGTGATCCGCCATGGCCGGTAAGACCGCCAACGCACTGCAGGACGCCTGGCCCGTAGTGGCCTTAGCCGGTGGGGTGACCGTAGCTGGCTGCGGAGCGGAGGCGATGGATGTGGAGGGAGGGCGAACGGACGCAATGGGCCAAGGGGCAACATGGGTAGCGTCTTCGCGCACCTGTTTCACGTCGTTGAGCGGGGGCGCCACGTTCCAGGCGGCTGTATCGGTATCCTGGCAGCGGCGCAACGCATAAAGCAGTTCCTGGCGATAGGGGCCGCGGGCGCTTTCCTGGGTCGAATTGCCTCCGGCCGCCACCAGATCGACATGGGGAAATGTCCCTTTGAAGTCGTTGAGAAACTCGTGCAGATCGAGATCCGGGAGCCAGGAGTCGACAATGAGGGCCTCCGGGATAGACGCCTGGGCCTCGGCCCAGGCCTGGGCGCCGCCTTCGGCCTCACGCACCTGCCAGCGGAGGCCAGTAAGAATCTGCGAGAGCCGTTGGCGGAAGCTTCTGTCGGCGCTGGCAATCAGCGCGGTGCGAACACGGGTGCGAGTGTTGAGAGAGGAAGCGGGAACGGAAACGAGAGCTGGGAGCATGGGTTTCTCCTGGTGGACGCTACGCGGCTATCAACCGTTACGCGAATGTAGATAGTTTAGGAACTAGCTAACCTCACCAGCCGCGACACTTTCCGAAGCGCCGGCGGTGGGCAGAAGGACGACCGATGGAATCAATGGAACTGTGAGCGTGAGTTCGGCTTCGGAGGGAACCACGTAGCCATGTCCGCGCACGGTGCGGATGAGAAGGCCGGGAGGCGGATCCTTGAGCTTGCGGCGCAAATAGTTGATGTAGACGTCGACAATATTGGTGGTCTGGGCCGGTTCCAGGTTCCAGACCGACTCCAGCAATTCGACGCGCGAGACGCACTGGCCGCGATTCATCATCAGGTGCTCGAGCAGCGCGAACTCCTTGTTGGTCAGCGTGATCGCGAGCGAACCGCGGTGGGCGGTGTGATCCAGACGGTCCAGTTCCAGATCTCCGGCGCGCAACTGCAGGCGCGCTTCGCGCTTGCGGCGCAGCAATGCACGGCAGCGAGCCCGCAACTCATGCAGGCTGGAGGGCTTGGTCATCAGGTCGTCGGCGCCGCGGTCAAGGCAGCGAACCCGCGCATCGACCTCTTGCCGGGCGGTCAAAATCAGCACCGGCAGATCGGGATCGAGCGCGCGAACCTCTTCCAGAACCTGTTCGCCGTCCTTGACCGGCATGTTGAGATCGAGGATGGTGAGATCGGGCAAATCCTGACGAAAGGCCTCGACGGCGGCGCCGCCATCATGGGTAAGCCGAACGCGATGCCCGTCGGCCTCCAAGCCGCGGCTCAGGAACAATGCCAGTGCCTTGTCGTCTTCTGCGATCAGCAACCTCATAGCAGCCTTTCTTTAGGGACGCGTCCTGAACCCTCTGTGCGCGCCGATATCGAACAACTCAAGTTTTCAACAGGGTCTTGGAAAACCGCCTTAGCGAGTTCTAAGTTCTGACCCACCTCAACCTTCAGCCCTGAGGAAAGGAAACTCAAGGGCGGAATCGGAATAGAGCGCTCTCAAGTTCCTGAAATGGATTTGCTTGAAAGTGTGTTTTCTTAAATGGGAAAAGACCGGATGGTGTACTGAACGATACAGCGCTGGCGTGTGGTATCTTTTTTAACCCTATGCTCAAATGCGAATTGCCAAATTCCGGAGGCTTTCGGCTATCGAATGGCACTACGAAACGGCCACGCCGGCGTTATTGGCCGGAACCGTTTCTGCTCTTCTTGGAGGCGGTTTTCTTGAGGTACATGGCCGCATCCGCGCGGGCAACCAGATCCTTCATCGACTCACCGGGCTGGTATTCGGCCAGGCCGATCGAGGCGTCGACCTTCAGTTTTTGCGCGCCGGATAATCCCTGGACGGTGTAATTGCCGCAAACCCATTTGCTCAACCGTTCGGCTTGAGCGCTGGCTTCCGGCATACCGCAATCGAGCACGATGATGAATTCATCTCCGCCCCAGCGCCCGCTCACGTCGGTCGAGCGGCAGGCCGAGATCAACTCCGCGGAGAACTGTTTCAGCAGTTCATCGCCGGTCAGATGGCCGTGCCGGTCGTTGACTTTCTTGAACTCATCGATGTCCGCGAGCGCAACGCAGAAGGCGGCTCCAGCGCCGATGTGCCGCTCGATCAGCTTCTCCACGCACAGGCGGCTGCGCAGCCCGGTCAGGGCGTCGCGGGAGGCGATCTGCTCCGCCGCTTCGAGCTTTGCCTGGTAAGTAGTGACCTGTTGCCGGAGAAGATCGATGACGGTTTTGCCTTCTTCGGTCATTCGGTCGATGGACATCTTCAATTCCGCGGCGCTTTTCTCGATCGAAGCGCGAATTTCAGACAGGTTGTCGAGGCTGGCGATGGCTGTGAGCCGGGAGG
>Ga0181519_10001030_pt1 | contig 24514 bp, 24 predicted proteins | sample PEATcosm2014_Bin_26_FD_121102 | JGI IMG/M metagenome (GOLD analysis project Ga0181519, IMG submission 121102) | Peatland microbial communities from MTU Mesocosm Facility, Houghton, MI, USA - PEATcosm2014_Bin02_10_metaG | ecosystem: Environmental > Terrestrial > Soil > Wetlands > Peat | place...
GTGCCCATGTCGAAGCCGTCGAAGAAGGCGAAGCCGATCAGCAGCACGCCGATGAGCACCCACCAGATCAGCTTGAGTACGGTGTAATCGATCATCATGATGTCGTGTCTCCCTGACGATCAGACCGAAGTTGCCGGACGGTCGACGGCGATGGCCGCACCGTTCGTCCCTTCGGTCTCGAAGTGGTAGCGGCCGGTGTGCAGCGACGACGGGCCGAGCTTGACGTACTTCACCATCAGGAACATTTCAATGATGAGCAACGCGGTGTAGAAGAGGATGAAGCCCGCGAGGCTCATGTACAGGTCGCTTGCCGAGAGCGACGACGTCGAGAGGTGCGTCGGCAGAATGCCGGCGATGGTCCACGGCTGACGGCCCACTTCGGCGACGATCCAGCCGAATTCGGCGGCGAGCCACGGCAGCGGAATCGCCCACACGGTCCAGCGCAGGAACCAGGCCGAGCGCGGCTTGAGCAAACGGCGGCGAGCGCATAGCCAGAAGGCCCACAGGAACGTGAAGAGGAACAGGAAGCCCAGACCGACCATGATGCGGAACGACCAGAACACGGGGGCGACCGGCGGGATCGTGTCGTTGGCCGCCATGTGGATTTGCTCCGGTGTGGCGTCGACGACATTCGCCGTGTACTTCTTGAGCAGCAGGCCGTAGCCGAGGTCATCCTTGTACTTGTCGAACTCGGCGCGCACGGCGGGCGACTTGTCGCCGCTACGCAGCTTCTCGAGCGCCGCGAAGGCGATCATGCCGCGTTGAATGTTCTCCTTGTGCTCGTCGCGCAATTGCGTGAGACCGATCACCGGGGTGTCGACCGAGCGCGTGGCGATCAGGCCCATCGCCCAGGGAATCTTCACGGCGAAGTCGGTACGCTCTTCCTTCTGGTTCGGGAAGCCGAACAGCGTGAACGATGCCGGCGGCTTGGCCGTCTCCCATTCCGCTTCGATGGCGGCGAGCTTGACCTTCTGCACTTCGCCCGTGGTGTAGCCCGATTCGTCGCCCAGCACGATGACCGACAGCGTCGAGGCCAGACCGAAGCCGGCGGCCACCGCGAAGGAGCGCAGCGCGAACGGCACGTCGCGACGCTTGAGCAGATACCAGGCGGAGATGCCGAGCACGAACATGGCGGCGGTCACGTAGCCGGCCGAGAGCGTGTGCACGAACTTCACCTGCGCCACCGGGTTGAAGATCACTTCCCAGATGCTGTTCAGCTCCATGCGCATGGTTTCGTAGTTGAAATGCGCGCCGACCGGATTGTTCATCCAGCCGTTGGCCACGAGAATCCATAACGCGGAGAGGTTCGAGCCCAGCGCCACCGCGAACGTGGTCGCAAGGTGGCCGATACGAGAGAGCTTGTTCCAGCCGAAGAAGAACAGGCCGACGAACGTGGCTTCGAGGAAGAACGCCATCAGCCCTTCAATGGCGAGTGGCACACCGAAGATGTCACCGACGTAGTGCGAGTAGTACGCCCAGTTGGTACCGAACTGGAATTCGAGCGTGAGACCTGTGGTCACGCCCATTGCGAAGTTGATCAGGAAGAGCTTGCCCCAGAACTGGGTCATGTCCTTGTAGATCTGCTTGCCGGTCATCACATAGACGGACTCCATGATGACCAGCAGCCATGACAGGCCGAGTGTGAGCGGGACGAACAGGAAGTGATACAGCGCCGTTATGGCGAACTGCAAGCGCGAGAGGTCAACGACTTCGCTACTGATCATGGCGGACACCTTGACTTGGGGTGGGGGGCTGCGCTTCGACGGCTTGCGGCCCGATCAGGGCACGAGCCACGACGTCCGGCGGCAATTGCATGTGCTTGGCCATTGGGGCGTCGAAGAACGCATGTTTCAGAATGAACAGGAGTACTACCTTGATCGCGAGGACGATCAGGATTTCGGCCATGAAACGGGAAGGGCGGGTGCGCCAGCGCCGGATCAGCCAGGCGATGGGGGTGGATGGCGCGGAGCGCGACGCCGCGACGGGCGCGGCCGGGGCGGGAGGCTTCAGACTGCTAGGAGAGTGGGTGTCCATCCGTGACGGCTCCTGGCGTCGAAAGTCGTTGTGTTGGAAACAGCGTCGACTTCCGGCGCATTTTGCCTTATCGCTTGAAAATGTCAAACCGCGGGGCGCGGGGGCGGATGACACGCCATGACGCTGGTTCGATGCGGATCTGCCATCACGAGCGATGGTTGACGAGAAGCGAGGTCGAGACAAGGGTCCGGCGCGGCGAACGGCCCCCGGGCCGTCCTTCGCACGTAGCATGGCCACGTACGAGCCGATTCTATCGACCGGTCGTCGGGAAGACCTTGCGATGCATCAAGTCAGGTGCAAATGACCCCTGAACTTTCGAAGTCCAATAAAAAAGCCCCGTGAGTCTCACGGGGCTTAGGTGTCGGGCATGAATGCCCAACGGTGATCCGGTACGTCGTGTGGCAATTTGTCGCGTTGCCACTGCCGGCCGGATCAATGCATGACGTACATTACGCGTAGGCTTGCAGCGCGCCTTTCATCTTCTTCATGGCAGCGACTTCGATCTGACGGATGCGCTCGGCAGACACGCCGAATTCTTCCGCCAGTTCGTGCAGCGTGGCACCGCCGCTGCCATCGTCGGCCACCGACAGCCAGCGCGCTTCGATGATACGGCGGCTGCGCGCGTCGAGACGGCCGAGTGCGGTTTGCAGACCCTCGCTTTGCAGATGGTCGCGCTCACGCGCGGCGATCACCGCGGTCGGCTCCTGATGCGAGTCGCTGAGGTACGCGATCGGGGCGAAGCTTGCGCTGTCGCTGTCGTCGCTGTGACCCTCGAGGGCGATATCGCCACCCGACATGCGCGTTTCCATTTCGATGACGTCTTCGCGCTTCACGTTCAGATCGCGGGCGACCTGTTCGATCTCTTCCGGCGTGAACGCTTGCAGGCCCTGCTTCTGGCTGCGCAAATTGAAGAACAGCTTGCGCTGGGCCTTGGTCGTGGCAACCTTGACCGTGCGCCAGTTGCGCAGCACGTACTCGTGAATCTCGGCCTTGATCCAGTGCATGGCGTACGACACGAGGCGTACCCCCTGAGTCGGATCGAAGCGCTTCACGGCCTTCATCAGACCGATGTTGCCTTCCTGAATCAGGTCGGCGTGCGGCAGACCGTAGCCGAGGTAGTTGCGCGCGATCGACACCACCAGACGCAGGTGCGAGAGCACGAGCTGACGCGCGGCTTCGAGGTCGTCGTTTTCGCGCAGGCGCTTGGCGAGCGACTGCTCTTCCTCTGCGCTCAGCATCGGAATGCGGTGGACAGCCTGAATATAGCTGTCGATATTGCCCAGACTGCCCGGGAGCATCAATGCCGACGGGGCGAGAGCAAGGGCACGGGAATTCGGCGCCGTGCCGGTGGCCGGCGTCGTCGGATGCAAAGTGGCGGCAGTACTCAAGTGGTGGACTCCTGGTTAGCCTCTGGGAAAGCATTTTAGCACTCTCTTTCGATGAGTGCTAAAGACGTTAGAACCCTTATCCGACGGGAAGTTTCCGTCCTCTCGGGGTTTTCCAGCACCCCCCGTCAAACGAGATAACTCACTGGCGCAAACGTCACGAGGATGGTGTAAATTGCAACCCAAGTCGCGCGCGTTTGAGGTCGGTGAAGAGGGGAGGTCAACATGGCGGGAAAGCACATTGACGTAGTGCGAGAGCGTGAATCGGCGCGCTTTGACGCAATGGTCGAGGGGGACGTCGAACAACTCGACGCCCTCCTGGCAGACGGCCTTCACTACGTTCATTCGAACGGCAAACGCGAAACCAAGCGCGAGTTTCTCGACGCCCTGACCTCGGGCCGCCGTCGATATCTGGACATCGACATCCGGGCGCAGGAACTGCGCCAGTTTGGCGACACCGTGGTCGTTACCGGCAAGCTCAAGGTCGAACTGGAAACCGCAACCGGTTCGCTCGAATCGCAAATGGCTTATACGGCCGTTCACGTGCTCGAGGCCGACGAATGGCACCTCATCTCATGGCAGGCGACGCGCATGGCATCGGCTGAATGAGTCGTTGGGCGTTTGCCGGCGGATCAACGGCTGACCCTCGGTTGCCTCGCCCGTTACTCATCAGACGTCATCCCCAATCGTAATATTTGATAGCTTTCGGGATGGAATGTTCCGAAAATAATCAGATTTATCGACTTCCGGGGTTTAAGTCCGAGATTCGGGCAGATGGCGTGACGTTGCGCTCGGATGCCGTCCGAATGCGCGGTGATAACACCCATTTCGCTCAACCGGCGATCCCCAGCGCCTGACGAATCACCTCGACCTGCCGCGCAATGGGGGCGGGCACGGCGATATCGCCGGCCAGTACGGCTTCAATCCATCGGGCCGTGGCTGCGGCGTCTGCGGCGGGCAGCGCCGGCGGCACGCCCGTCGCCCCTTCGTCCGCCGACTGCCACAACCGGTATGCCCCGTCCGAAAAGCCTTCGATGGCCGTCTGGCGACGCGCATCCGCGACCGGTTCCCCCTCGGTGCCGCGAGCGAGCAACACACCCGGTGCCGGGCTGTTGGCGGCGTCGGTGAACATTTCGGTGAGCGTTTCCCGATATTCGGGGTGCGTGTAATTCACGAGCCGCAGCGCCGGGCCGGCAAAGGGTTGCAACAACTTTACTACCGTATGACCCGAGTTGCGCACCCCGAGGGCGGCCCGCATCTCCAGCAGCCGCTCCAGCGCAGGCGAGAGCGCGGCAATGGGCAGATAGGCGACGCGGTGTGTCCGTAGCGCTGCCTCAGCCTCGGCGGCCGACTGACAGGCCGCATGGCCCAATTCCGAGAAGATGGCCTGCGTGCCGACGCGATTCGCCCCGCTGTGATGCTGGCCGTGCACGAGCACCGGAATGCCCTCGCGGGCGAGCAGCAACGCCAGCAGCGGGGTGAGGTTCGGTTGCTTGCGCGCCCCGTTGTAGCTGGGCAGCAGGACGGGCGGCGGCGCGTCGGCCGGCGCCACGAGCGGTGTGAACGTTGCGTGCGCGGCATCGAGCATGGCGCGCAGTTCGACGGGCGTCTCGCCCTTGATGCGATAGGCGATCAGCACCCCGCCCAGCTCCGCAGGTGCCACGCGCTCGGCGAGGATCGCGTCGAACAGGGTGCGCGTCTCGTCGGCGTTGAGCGCGCGTGCGCCTTTCGCTCCCCGGGCGATGGTTTTGAGCAGTGGCGCACAGGCAAAAGGAGCGGCAGAGGTCATGGCACTTCGGGCTTGGATATTCGTATTCGTCCATCATACGCAATCGGGTGTCCTCGGGGCCAGTGCTTGAAGTACCATCTCGTGTTCAGACGCGGGGCTCGGTGCCTGGCACGACTTCCGCCGCTTCCACCGCTTCTGCCGCTTCCCACATTCCGTTTTCGAGGTCTGTCATGTCCACGCTGTACAGCTATTTCCGCAGTTCCGCCGCGTATCGTGTGCGGATCGCCCTGAACCTGAAGGGGCTCGATTACGACACCTCGCCGGTGCATCTGGTGCGTGACGGCGGCGAACAGCTCAAGCCGGCGTACCGCGCGCTCAACGTCAACGCACTGGTGCCGACGTTCATCGACGGCGACGTGAACATTCATCAGTCGCTCGCCATCATCGAGTATCTGGAAGAGGTGCATCCGACGCCCGCGCTCCTGCCGGCCGACCCGGTGGCGCGCGCGCAGGTGCGGGCGCTGGCCCTGGATATCGCTGCCGACATCCACCCGATCGACAACCTGCGCGTGCTGCGTTACCTCAAGCACGATCTGGGGGTGAGCGAAGAACAGAAAAACGCCTGGTATGTGCACTGGATCGTGGAGGGCTTCAAGGCGCTGGAAGCCCGGCTGGCCGCACAATCGTCGCCCGGCAAGTTCGTGTTCGGCGATACGCCGACGCTCGCGGACTGCTGCCTCGTGCCGCAGGTCTACAACGCGAACCGCTTCAAGGTGGACATGACGCCGTTCCCGCGAATTGCCGCCATCGATGCCCACTGCCAGACGCTCGACGCCTTCCTTCGTGCCGCGCCCGAAGCGCAACCCGACGCCGAGTAAGTCTCGTCATGGTCGATCCGGCTTTCTGGCGGGGCATGGCGCTTGGCGCCAGCCTCATCATGGCGATTGGTGCGCAGAACGCGTTCGTGCTGCGCCAGGGCATTCTGAAGCGTCACGTGGGCGTGGTCGTGGCGGTCTGCGCGATCTGCGATATGGCACTGATTGCGGCGGGCGTGGCCGGCATGGGCGGCCTTATCGCCGCGTATCCGCGTTTCCTCACGGCCGTGACGTGGGGCGGCGCCGCGTTCCTGTTCTGGTATGGCCTGCGCGCGTGGCGTGCCGCGTTTCGCGGCGTGGGGGCGTTGCAGGCGGACGGCAGCCGCGCGGCCACGCAGGACATGACGTGGCAACGCGCGTTCGTGCTCGTTCTGATGCTCTCGCTGCTCAATCCCCATGTGTATCTCGACACCGTGATCCTGCTCGGGGGCATCGGTGCGCGTGAGGCGTCGCCCGGCAATGTCTGGTTTGCCGCGGGGGCGATGTGCGCGTCGGTGCTGTGGTTCACGCTCCTCGGCTATGGCGCGCGGCTGCTCGCACCGCTGTTTGCGCGCGCCCGGGCATGGCAGATCCTCGACGGCGTCGTCGGCATGATGATGTGGGGACTCTGCGCAGGGCTGGTCGCGCAGCAGTGGTAACGCATCGGTCGACGGCGGCGCTGTGTGACTGCGTTGCCGTCTTCCGAAAAACAAACGGCCCGCTCATGCGACATGGCGGGCCGTTTGTTTTGCTGCGCGTGTTGTGCGTGTGGCGTCAAGCGACGCCAGAGGCTTTTATCCCAGCAGGGCGTCGGCGAATTCGCGCGCGGAGAACGGTTGCAGGTCTTCGACCTTTTCACCCACGCCGATGAAGTACACCGGTACCGGACGTTGACGTGCAATCGCGGCGAGAATGCCGCCCTTGGCCGTGCCGTCGAGCTTGGTGACGATGAGGCCGGTGAGTTGCAGCGCGTCGTCGAACGCCTTGACCTGCGTGAGGGCGTTTTGGCCCGTATTGGCGTCGATCACGAGCAGAACCTCGTGCGGCGCGCCATCGGCGGCCTTGGCCAGCACGCGCTTGATCTTCTTCAACTCTTCCATCAGATGCAACTGCGTCGGCAGGCGGCCGGCGGTGTCTGCCATCACGATGTCGATCTTGCGCGCGCGCGCGGCATTCACGGCGTCGAACACGACGGCAGCCGGGTCGCCGCTTTCCTGCGAGACGACGGCGACGTTGTTGCGCTCGCCCCAGATCGTCAGTTGCTCGCGCGCCGCTGCACGGAACGTGTCGCCTGCGGCGAGCAGCACGGACTGGTCATAGTGCTGGAAGTGTTTGGCGAGCTTGCCGATGCTCGTCGTCTTCCCGGCACCGTTCACGCCCGCGATCATCACGACCATCGGGGCTTCGCGGCCGAGTACGAGGCTTTGCTCCAGCGGTTGCAGCAGGTCGACCAGCAGGTCGTGCAGGGCGCGCTTGACCTGCTCGCCTTCGGTCAGGCGTTCGGCCTTCACCTTTTTGCGCAGGGCCTCGATCAGGAACGTGGTGGCTTCGACACCTGCGTCGCTCATCAGCAGCGCGCTTTCGAGCTCCTCGAACAGGTTTTCGTCGACCTTCACGCCGATGAAGATGCCCGTGAGGCCGGCACTCGTCTTCGACAGGCCAGCCTTCAGACGCGAGAGCCAGGAGCGCTTGGCGGCCGGTGCCGGGGCGGGCGCGGCCACGATCTCGCCGATGGCCTCGCCATGCGAGTCTTTCACGACGACAGGCGCGGGCGGCGGTGCGATCGGCTCGGGCGTAAGCTGCGGTGCCGGTACAGGTGCGGGCTGCGCTTGCGTGTCGATCGTTGGGACATTCACCGGTGCCGGCTCGGAATGTGCCGGAATTTCGAGCGGGCTGACGGGCGCACGCGGGGTGGCCACGGGAGCGGCAGGGGCCTGCGGTGCGGCGACGGCGGGGGGCGTGGATGCCTGGGCCGCAGGTGCAGCAGGTGCAGCAGGTGCAGCAGGTGCAGAGGCGGGGACAGAGGCGGGGACAGAGGCGGCAGGCGGCGGCGTCACCGGTGCGGGCGTCGCCGGCTGGGCCTTCGCGACCGGGCTTTCGACCGGAGCGCCCGACGATTCGGGCGTTTCCGGTAATTGTGCCGATTCGACGGATTCCGGCGATTCGGTCGATGCGGGGCTCGTCTCGGCGGCCTTGTTACCGCCCGACTTGAAGCGCTTGAAGAAGCTGAACATGGGGTGAAGAACTCGACGTGGGGGCGCGCGGTCGGCGTGCGTCTGTGATTTGTCTTGCCATTCGCGCCGTGCAAAACGCCCTACAATGGGCGGGTCGTTGTTTCCGACGCGGGGAATGCGACGTATTTTATCAGACGCGTATCGACGTCCATGACGGGCGAAAGGGAATCCATGACGGGAACCATGCGCTGGCGACAAGCCTTGGTCGGACTGACCTTGGCCGGTGTGATGAGCCTGAGCCACGCTGCCGACACGACGGGCAGCAAAACGACGGACAACACTTCCGAATTCACGCTATCGAACGGCCTGAGGCTGATCGTGCGCGAAGACCATCGGGCACCGACGGTTGCTCACGTGGTCTGGTACCGCGCGGGCTCGCTCGACGAATTCAATGGCACCACGGGCGTGGCGCACGCGCTCGAACACATGATGTTCAAGGGCACCAAGACTGTCGGGCCGGGCCAGTTCTCGCGTCAGGTCGCGGCGCTCGGCGGCCGCGAGAATGCGTTCACCAGCAAGGATTACACGGGCTACTTCGAGCAGACGGAAAAGTCGCGACTTCCGGAGATGATGCGTCTCGAGGCCGATCGCATGGCCAATCTCTCGCTCTCGGCCGACGAGTTCGCCAAAGAGATTCAGGTGGTCATGGAGGAGCGCCGTCTTCGCACGGACGACCAGCCGCGCGCATTGCTCTATGAGCAACTGATGGCCGCGGCGCTCGTCGCGAATCCCTATCGTCGCCCGATCGTCGGCTGGATGGACGATTTGCAGCACATGACCGTGCAGGACACGCGCGACTGGTACGAGCGTTGGTACGCGCCGAACAATGCCGTGGTGGTCGTGAGCGGCGATGTCGACCCGGCGCAGGTCAAGCAACTCGCCGAGACGTACTACGGTCCGCTCAAGCAGCGTGCATTGCCGGATCGCCGCCCGCAGAACGAACCGGCACAACTGGGCGTGCGCCGTATTTTCGTGAAGGCGCCGGCCGAGAATCCGCACGTGATGCTCGCGTGGCGTGCGCCGCGCCTGACCGACGTCGAGAAGGATGACGACGTCTATGCACTGCAAGTGCTCGCTGCCGTGCTCGACGGCTATGGCAATGCGCGTCTGACGAGCCGTCTCGTGCGCGACCAGCGCATCGCCAACGATGTCGGCGCCGGTTATGACGGCGTGGGCCGTGGTCCGCAGTTCTTCATCCTGGATGGCACGCCGGCACAGGGCAAGACCCCCGAGCAGATCGAGAAGGCGTTGCGCGCGCAGGTGGCCGACATCGCTGCCCATGGCGTGACGGAGGCGGAACTGGGACGCGTGAAGGCGCAGGTGGTGGCTTCGCAGATCTACAAGCGCGACTCGGTCTTCGGTCAGGCGATGGAAATCGGTCTGAGCGAAATGGCGGGGATCTCATGGCGGAAGATCGATCGCATGCTCGAAAAGGTGAAGGCGGTAACGCCTGCGCAGGTGCAGGCAGTGGCTGGCAAGTACTTCGGCGACGAGTCCTTGACCGTGGCGACACTGGTGCCGCAGCCGATCGACGAAGCGACACGCAAGCGCCGCGCCCAAGGGGCGGAAGACCTGAAGACCATGCGCTGAGAGAGGCCACAAGATGATGAAAATTTCCGCACTGTTGCGTGCGTTCTCCGTGCCTGCGCGTACGGGCCTTCTGGCCAGCGTTACGGCGGGTGCTTTGGTTGCGGTCATGCCGCTCACCGCGCGGGCGGCGCTGCCGATTCAGAGCTGGGTCTCGCCGTCGGGCGCGAAGGTTCTGCTCGTGGAAAGCCGTTCGATTCCGATGATCGATCTGAACATCGATTTCGACGCGGGCAGCCGCTACGATCCGCCGGGTAAATCCGGGCTGGCGTTGTTCACGGCCGGTCTGCTTGACTCGGGCGCGTCTGCGGCGGGTGGGCGCCCGGCATTGACCGAAGCGCAGATCGCCGACCGCTTTGCCGACGTGGGCGCGATGGAGTCGACCAGTGCCGGGCGCGATGCCGCGACCGTCACCATGCGCACCTTGTCCTCGGCGGCCGAGCGCGACGCGGCGGTGAGCACGATGGCGCAGTTCCTCCAGCATCCGACGTTCCCCGACGCGGTGCTCAAGCGCGAGGCGGCGCGTCTGGCTTCGGCGATTGCCGAAGCCGACACGAAGCCCGACGAGATTGCCGAGAAGGCATTTCGCAGCGCGATCTACGGTAGCCATCCTTACGGCGTGAGCCCGACGGTGGCCAGCGTGAAGGCCGTGAAGCGCGAGGATCTGGTGCGCTTCTACCGCGACATGTACAGCCCGAAACGCGCGGTCGTCACGATCGTTGGCGACATCGATCGTGCGCAGGCGGAGAAGCTCGTTGCTACGCTGATCGACGCCATGCCGGCCGGGGCGACGCCGCCGGTAATGCCGCCGGTGGCGGCGCTGCGCAGTGCCGTGCAGATCGATTTGCCGCATCCGGCCGAGCAGGCGCATATCGTGACGGGGCAGGCGTCGGTGGCGCGTGGCGATCCGGACTACTTCCCCTTGCTCGTGGGGAACTACGTGCTGGGCGGCGGCGGTTTCGTGTCGCGTCTGACGGCGGAAGTGCGCGAGAAGCGCGCGCTGACGTACGGCGTGTCGAGCGCTTTCATGCCGCAGTTGCAAGAGGGGCCGTTCGAGATCAGCTTGCAGACGCGTCGCGAGCAGGCGCCCGAAGCGCTGAAGGTCGTGCGTGAAACGCTCGCGAAGTTCGTGCAGGAAGGGCCGACCGACGCGGAGATGCAAGCCGCGAAGGACAACCTGACCAACGGTTTCCCGCTGCGTCTGGACAGCAACCGCAAACTGTTGGCGAACGTTGCGGCCATCGGCTTCTACAACCTGCCGCTGGACTATCTCGATACCTGGACCAGCAAGGTCGAAGCCGTTACCGCTGCGCAGGTGCGCGATGCTTTCGCGCGTCACGTGCAACCGGAACGGCTTGTCACGGTGGTCGTCGGCCCGAGCGACGTTTTCGGTTCGGCGAGTGCCGGCGCTGCCGCGCCGAGCGGCAAGCCGGCATCGGGCGCCAAGGCGAAGTAAGCGTCGTCTGGCGACGGGCGTCGCGTGATCGGCGCGATGAACGAGGCACGGCACCGGAGATTCCCGGTGCCGTTTTGCTTTGATGGCGATGGTTTGCTGAAGGGCGTCGCGCGTGTTAGCGGAGAATGCGCCGACGCAGCAGCGCCAGCGCGACGGCGAAGCCGACGATGGCATAGACGGCCAGCGCACCGGCATGCAGCCAGGGCAGGTCGATGGCGCGTCCGAGCATGGCCGGGCGGATCAGGGCCACGGCGTGGGCGAGCGGCAACCACTCCGTCACGTGACGTGCCGCCGCCGGGAGTTGCGACAGCGGGAAGAACACTCCGGAGAGCAGCAGCATCGGTGTCATCACGAGCGTTTGGTAGAACATGAAGAAGTCATAGCTCGGTGCGAGCGCCGTCATGACCATCGCCAGACTCGCGAACGCCAGCCCTGCGAGCAGGACGACCGGCAGCACCACGGGCAGGCTTTCGATGCGCGCATAGCCGAGCACGCTCGCCACCACCAGAATGGCGAGGCCGGAGAGCACGGCCTTGCTGGCCGCCCACACGACTTCGCCAAGCACCACGTCGCCCAACGTGAGCGGCGTGTGCATCAGCGCTTCCCACGTGCGCTGTACGTGCATGCGAGAGAAGGCCGAGTACATCGACTCGAAGCTTGCGGAGAACATCACGCTGGATCCGACGGTGCCTGCCGCGAGAAACGCGATGTATGAGGTGCCGTCGACTTCGCCGACCATCATGCCCAGGCCGAATCCCAGCCCGAAGAGGTAGATCATCGGATCGGCCAGATTGCCGAACATCGACGCGATGGCAAGCTTGCGCCAGACGAGGAAGTTGCGCCGCCAGACCCCCATCCACGCGCTTACCCCGGGGAGATAGCGAGGCCCTTCGGGACGGGGCTGATGGTGCGCTTGCGGTGCGGCAGCACGAGGCGCGCTCGCCGTCGCGGCGGAGCCACCTTCCGCACGGGGCGGGCCACCGGGATCGTGTCGATCGTGCTCAGTCATCGCGCATCTCCCGTCCCGTGAGTTTGAGGAAAACGTCTTCCAGATTGGCGCGTCGATGCAGATAGCGCACGCCGGGCTGATCTTGCAGCGCGCTCACGACCGGGGTGGCGTCGCGCACATAGCAGAAGTGGGTCTCGCCGCTGGTCTCGATGCGCTCGGCGAGCGGTGCCAGTTGGGCGAGGAGTGCCTGCGGCACGTCGCCGAAGACCTCCACGACGTCGCAGCCGATCTCCCGCGCGACGAGTTCGGGCGGCGTGCCCTCGGCGATCTTGCGGCCGTTGTCGATCACGCACAAGCGATGACACAAACGTTCGGCTTCTTCCATGAAGTGTGTCGTGAGCAGAATCGTCTTGCCCTCGTTCATCAGCGATTTGAGCCGTTCCCAGATCAGGTGCCGGGCCTGAGGGTCGAGGCCGGTCGTCGGCTCGTCGAGTATGAGCAGATCGGGGTTGTTGACGAGGGCGCGGGCGAGCGTGAGGCGTCGCTTCATGCCGCCCGAGAGCTGGCTCACGCGCGCGTCTGCCTTCGACTCGAGACGCGCGAACGCGAGCAGGGCGGGCACGCGTTCCCCGAGGTCGGCGCGGGAAAGTCCGAAATAACGGCCGAAGACGGCGAGGTTCTCGCGTACGGTGAAGTCGGGGTCCAGATTGTCGAATTGAGGCACGACACCGATGCGGCGTCGCGCCTGCGGTGCCAGCCGCGGGACGGACAGGCCGCCGAGCCGGATTTCACCGGCGTCGGGCGTGACCAGTCCCAGCAGCATGCGCAGCGTGGTGGTCTTGCCCGCCCCGTTCGGCCCCAGCAGGCCGAAGCACTCGCCCGGCGCCACGCGCAGCGACAGGTGATCGACCACAGGGCGGCCGTCATAGGCCTTGCATAGCTCAGTTACCTCGATGGCGGCATTGGTCATGGCGAGTCGGGCGGTCTCCTGTTGGGCGGCTGGGCGCGTCTTTCGTGCGGCCTCTGCGTATTGTCGGACATCGACCGGCGAACGCCTGCGCATTGCCTTACGTATTGCGTGCCTTGATGAGGCGGGGATTGCGGGCGATGTGGTATGTTTCGCCTCAACAATGTAGCGTGAATCGACATGATTTTGGACTTCTGGTGCGCGCACCCGCGCGTGCAAACTCGTTTTCGCCCCGGTGACGGTGTGCTCGGCAAGGCTGCGTCGCGGAGGACGGTATGAAGTCCGGTGCAGGCAACGTGGCACGCGGCGCGCCGCAGCAAGTGCGGATCATCGGAGGTCAGTGGAAGCGTACGCCGCTGCCGGTGCCTTCGGGCGACGGTCTGCGGCCCACGCCCGATCGCGTGCGCGAAACGCTGTTCAACTGGCTTGGCCAGGATTTGAGCGGCATGCAGTGTCTCGACGCCTTCGCGGGCAGTGGGGCGCTGGGATTCGAGGCGGCTTCGCGCGGGGCCGCACGGGTGCTGATGATCGAGCAGGCGGCGCATGCCGTGCGGCAGCTTCGTGCGAATCAGGCCAAGCTTGGCGCGAGCCAGATCGAGATCGTGCAGGCCGATGCCCGACGCCTGATAACCACACTCGCACCCGGGGCTTTCGATGTGGTGTTTCTCGACCCCCCGTTTGCGAGTGGTTGGCTGGGTGAGCTGCTGGCGCCTGCGGCCCGTCTGCTGGCGCCGAACGGGGTGATTTACGCCGAATCCGACACCTCCCTGGAGGACGATGCGCTCGCCGCGCTCGACCTCTCGTGCCTGCGCCGGGCGAAAGCCGGAGCGGTGCATTATCATTTGCTTGAATCGATTCCGAAAACCTAGAGACCACAATGAATAAGTACGTAGCAGCGGTCCCCAGCCGCGAGGAGACGTTGGCATGGTAGTGGCGATCTATCCGGGGACGTTCGACCCGCTGACCCGAGGGCACGAAGATCTGGTACGCCGTGCGGCGGGCATTTTCGACAAGCTCATCGTCGGCGTGGCGGATAGCCGAAACAAGAAGCCGTTCTTCGCGCTCGACGAGCGCATCGACATTGCGCGTGAGGTGCTGAGCCACTATCCGAACGTCAGCGTGGAAGGGTTTTCCGGGCTGCTCAAGGACTTCGTGCGCAAGCATCAGGCGCGTGTGATCGTGCGCGGTCTGCGTGCCGTGTCCGACTTCGAGTACGAGTTTCAGATGGCAGGGATGAACCGCTATCTGTTGCCCGATGTGGAAACGATGTTCATGACGCCGTCCGACCAATACCAGTTCATCTCGGGCACGATCGTGCGCGAGATCGCGCAACTGGGCGGCGACGTCAGCAAGTTCGTGTTTCCTTCCGTCGAAAAATGGCTGGTGACGAAAGTCGGCGAGCTGCCCGCGAAGGAATGAGTATCGCGCGCGCCGGTCGGGGGCTTGTGACTGACCGGCGTTGCGATACGACTGGAGGTGCCGTATGGCCTTGATGATTACCGATGAATGCATCAATTGCGACGTGTGCGAGCCAGAGTGCCCGAACGACGCAATTTCGATGGGGGTCGAGATCTACGAGATCGATCCGAACAAGTGCACCGAGTGTGTCGGTCACTTCGATGAACCGCAGTGTGTGCAGGTGTGTCCGGTGGAGTGCATTCCTATCAACCCCGAACATGTCGAGACGCCCGAGCAACTGCTCGAGAAGTACACCCACCTGCAAGCGCACAAGGCTGTCTGAGCGGCGCTTCGCCGCTCATGTGTGCGCAGCCTTCGCTTACTTCCCCGGCGTGGCGTGCAGACGCATCATGGCCTTTTCCATCTCGCCTTTGACGACCAGATCGACGATGTCGAGTGAGCGCGACATCGCGTCGTCGATCTGCGCCTGCTCTTCCTTGCGCGGCGGCTTGAGCACGAAGTCCACGACTTGTTGCTGACTGCCCGCCGGTTGCAGCGTGCGCGGATGACCGATGCCCAGACGAAGCCGCCAGAACTCGGGCGTCGTGAGGTGCGCGGCGATGTCCTTCAGGCCGTTGTGCCCTCCGCTGCCACCCCCGCGCTTGAGCTTCACGGTGCCGGGCAGCAGATCGAGTTCGTCGTGCACGACGAGAATTTCGTCCGGCAGAATCTTGTAGAAGCGCGCGAGCGCCACGACCGACTGTCCCGAGCGGTTCATGAAGGTCTGCGGTTCGAGCAGCCACACTTCCTGACCGGCGATGCGAGTCCGCGCGGAGAACCCGTTGAAGTTCTTCTGCATGGATAGCGACGTGCCGCATTGCTGCGCCAGTGCGTCGACGAACCAGAAGCCGGCATTGTGACGCGTCGCTGTATATTCGGCGCCCGGATTGCCGAGCCCTACGATCAGCTTGATCATTTCGGTATCAGGATCTTGGCGCGCCTGCGCTCAGGCATGCGCACCGCCAATAAAAAACCCGCCGGACATGACGTCGCGGCGGGTCTTGCATCCAGCGTCGCCGCTGAAAGCTAACGCACTAGGCTTAGGCAGCCGGCGTTTGGCCTTCGGCAGCCGGGGCAGCCGCTTCGTCAGCAGCAGCACCCGCCGGTTGCACGGCTTGTGCGACCACCGGATTTTCTTGCTCGACGTGCAGCGTCAGCGTCACGCCGGCGGGCAGCTTGACGTCCTTGGCATGCACCGACTGGCCAGCTTCCAGCTTCGACAGGTCAACTTCCAGGAATTCCGGCAGCTTGCCCGGCAGGCAGTTGATGTCCAGTTCGTTCACGGTGTGGCTGATCACGTTCGACGCCAGCTTCACGGCCGGGGCGTTCTCAGCGTTCAGGAAGTGCAGGGGCACCTTCACGTGGATCGACTTGTTCGGATCGACACGTTGGAAATCCACGTGCAGAACCAGTTGCTTGAACGGGTGATACTGCACATCGCGCAGCAGCACTTGTTCGGTCTTGCCGGCAACTTCCAGCTCGAGAATCGACGAGTGGAAAGCTTCCTTGCGGAGGGCATGCCACAGGGCGTTGTGATCGAGTTCGATCAACTGAGGATCGACGTTACCACCGTACACGATGCCCGCGGTCTTACCGGCATTGCGCAGGCGGCGGCTCGCACCCGTACCTTGCTGATTACGCTCAAAAGCGACGACTTTCATAACAACTCCTTGTACTGCCCGCGACCAGGCAGTGATTTCTTCCCGAATGCGGTGCGAAAAAACGCAGGCTTCAGGAACGACAAAGGCGGGGAGATGCTCCCCGCCGACATAACAACGGCGCCGCACAGGCGCCGCCGCAAAATTCTACCGAACGCTTATTCCGCGAACAGCGACATGACCGAGTCGCCGCGACGAATACGAGAGAACGTTTCGGCGAGCAGATTGGCACAGCTCAACTGGCGAATCTTGCCGCCCTTCGAGTCGTCGCGCAGCGGAATCGTATCCGTCACGACCACTTCGTCCAGCTCCGAGGCGTTGATACGGGCCGCAGCACCACCGGAAAGCACCGGGTGCGTGCAATATGCATAAACCTTCTGTGCGCCACGCTCTTTCAGCACTTGCGCGGCCTTGCACAGCGTGCCGGCGGTGTCGACCATGTCGTCCATGATGACGCAGGTACGGCCGTCGACTTCACCGATGATGTTCATCACTTCAGCCACGTTGGCCTTCGGACGACGCTTGTCGATGATGGCCAGATCGCAATGCAGTTGCTTTGCGAGAGCACGGGCACGCACCACACCACCGACGTCCGGCGAAACCACCAGCAGGTTTTCGTGGTTCTGCTCGCGCACATCGGCCAGCAGCAGCGGCGAAGCGTAGATGTTGTCGACCGGGATATCGAAGAAACCCTGAATCTGGTCGGCATGCAGGTCCATCGTGATGATGCGCTCGACGCCTGCGATTTGCAGCATGTTGGCTACGACCTTTGCCGAGATCGCCACGCGCGCCGAACGGGGGCGACGATCTTGACGGGCATAGCCGAAATACGGGATGGCAGCGGTGATCCGGCCGGCAGAAGCGCGCTTGAGCGCGTCGACCATGATCATCAGTTCCATCAGATTGTCGTTGGTCGGAGCGCACGTCGACTGGAGGACAAAGACGTCCTTGCCGCGCACGTTTTCCTGAATCTCGACCTGGATTTCCCCGTCGGAGAACCGGCTTGCCATTGCTTTGCCGAGCGGAATGCCAAGGGTGTCTACGACCGCGTGGGCCAGGGCGGGATTGGCGTTCCCGGTGAAGACCATTAGGTTATCACTACTCATCTGGCTACCTGCGGAACGTTTGGATTGCTGACACTGCACGACAGAGAAATTGGCAGGGGAGGAAGGACTCGAACCCTCGTATGCCGGAATCAAAATCCGGTGCCTTAACCAACTTGGCGACTCCCCTACACTAACCGATGCCTTTGATGCGTCGTAGGAAACGCAACAAAGTAAAACTTTTTCACGCAAATCCGAACAGCGGGTGTTCGGCCAGACTGGAGGTCACTTGACCGAGCCAGTGCTCTGGCAATCGCCTGCATGCCGCTTCCGCTTCTGCCTTCGTGTCGAATGCTGCAAACACGCTGGCGCCGGATCCTGTCATGCGTGCCGTGGTGAAGGTTCTGAACCAGTCAATCACAGCAGCGACTTCCGCGTATTCTCGAACCACCGCCGCCTGCATGTCGTTACGGAAGATTTCGTCCGTTTCGAGCATGTTTTTGCTGGCGTGCTCAAGAAAGAACGCCATTGTGACGATCTTCGTATCCCTTGTCAACAGGGGGTCGCCAAATATTTTGTTGGTCGCCACGTGTACGCGCGGGTTCACGACGAGGAAGTGTCGTTGCGGCAGATCCACGGCGTGCAGCTCCTCGCCCAGCCCCTCGGCGAAGGCATTGCGGCCGAAGACGAAAAACGGCACGTCGGCCCCGAGGGTCAACGCGAGCGTCTGGAGTTCTGCGCGCGGCAGGTCGAGTTGCCACATGCGGTTGAGCGCGAGCAGTGTCGTGGCGGCATCCGAACTGCCGCCCCCAATGCCGCCGCCCGCCGGCAGCCGCTTCTCGATGGCAATGTCCACGCCGAAGCGCACGCCGCAATGGGCCTGAAGCAGACGGGCTGCCCGCACGGTGAGATCGGTCTCCGGCGGCACGCCCGGCAGCGGGTTGGTGTGCACGATCTGGGCATCGTCCCGGCGCTCGAAGTGCAGCGTATCGGCCCAGTCGATCAGTTGGAAGGCGGTTTGCAGCTCGTGATAGCCATTCGGCCGGCGTCCTACGATATGCAGGAACAGGTTCAGCTTGGCCGGGGCCGGGCAGTCACGCAGGATTTCGTACATGGCGATGCGAAACGATGGCTATCGGACAGCGTCGCTTCAACGTCGCGACGCCGGTGTCCGGAAATTGGGGGAGCGCTCCTGAGGCGGTCCGATCGGTCGGATCGGTTCGACCGATGGGGGGATCGAATGGGATCCGCATTCGCAGGGGCGCTCACGATGCTCGATAGACCTCTGATCGGGCGGCGCCAAGGATAGCACCGTCGCGGCGACGGTGCCCGTGCGGGATTGGCGATGTGGACGTTGATGTTGACGTCGCCATCGCCATCGCAGGGCAAGGCAGCGGCAAACGGTCCTGCAAGACGTCCCGCGCTTACTCGTCGATCACCAGTCGCACGCCGAGTGGCGAGCCGTCGAGATCTCGGGAAAGGTCGATGCGCTTGACGCGCAACGGCGAGCCGTCGAAATACGCCTGATAGTCGATCGTCCAGCCGTCCTGCTTCAGATGCGTCGGTCGTTGCGTCTGTGGATCGCGCTCGATGCTCGCTTGCGAACCCGGCGCGCTCTGCATGCGCAGCCAATAGCGCAGGCCGCCTACCGGCAGTGCAAAGCCCAGTGCGTCGTGCATGACATCTTCGAGTCGCGGGCCCGTCAGCGGTGCCTTGCCGGGCAACTCGAGCGACGCGCTGCGTGGGTTCTCACGCACGATAGCCTGCGTCTGTCCGAGCGGATCGAGCAACTGGACGGTCGCGTTCTCGCCGTTCTGCTGCCAGTCGAAATTGCCGTACGTGTTGCGTGCCTCGCCGTTCTGCTCGTAACGCACCGAGAAACGACCGCGATAGTGCTCGACGCTGGCGCCGTCCGACGGCGTGAGCGGCGCCGGCGGCGCGAGGCTCGCGCAACCGGTGGCGAGCATGGCGGCCGCACACGCGAGCGCGAGCCTCAGCTTCAGGGCGCGGGCCGAGCGTGACACAACCGACGAGAACGACACCGGGTGATGCGAAAACGACGACATCATCCGCATTACGGGGTCACGTTGTAGCGCTTCATGGTCGAGCGCAGGGTGTCATCGTCACCATCGAGCTTGACGGCTTCACGCCAGGTCTTGCGCGCCTCGTCCTGCTGGCCCGATTCCCACAGCACCTCACCCAGATGCGCGCCGATCTCCGCCTGCGCCTGAATGCCATAGGCGCGACGCAGCAGATCGAGGGCCTGTTGCTTGTCGCCGAGGCGATACTTCACCCAGGCCAGGCTGTCCATGATGTACGGATCGTCCGGCGCGAGCGACGACGCCTTCTGCAGCAGCTTGAGCGCTTCCGGCAGACGCGTATTGCGCTCGGTCAGCGAATAGCCCAGCGCGTTGTAAGCCTGGGCGTTATCGGGCTGAGACGTCATGACACGGCGCATCGCCTTTTCCATCACGTCGTAGTGCTTGTTCAGCTCGGCCACCATGCCGTACTGATAGAGCAGGTCCGGATCGTCGGGATTGTTCTTGACCTCGACGGCGAGCAGCTTCTCCGCGTCGTCGTATCGCTTGGCCTTGACGAGCAGATCCGACTCGGCGCGCTTGAGCGCGAGTTGCTCGCGCGGGTCGCTCGACTTGATGCCGTGCAGCAGCGCACGGCCCTCTTCGACCTTGCCCTGATCGGCGAGCAATTGTGCGCGCCCGATCTGTGCCGGCAGATAGGCGTTGCTGTCTTCGCGAATCTTCGAGAGCCACTTGTCGGCGGCCGGGTAGTCCTTGCGATCCTGCGCGATCTGCGCGAGATAGACGTAGGCCTGCGCGCCGTCGGTGTTCTGTTGCTCGGCCTCTGCCGCGTACTTTTGCAGATACTGCTCGGCGTGCTCCGGATGCTTCGCATGCAGGTTGAGCAACGCGAGCGCCATCAGGGTCGAGAGTTCGTGCGGATAACGCGTCTCCAGCGTCTCGAACTGCTTTTGTGCGGCGTCGAGCTGATTGTCGGCGAGCAGCAGCTTGGCGTAGGCGAAGCGGGCTTCCTTGGCGTTCGGATTGCGATCGAGGAACGTCTTCAACCCGGCAATGGCGCTGGTGCGCTCTTCCGGGCCCATCTGACCGTAAAGCAGGGCCGCCGCTTCGTAGTCGGGCTTGAGCTTGAGCGCCGTTTCGAGCGAAGTGCGTGCCCCGGCGGTGTCGCCTGCATCGAGTTGCGAGCGGGCGATGGCCAATTGCGCCTCGGGACGCTGCATATCGTTCGCCAGCATGCGTTTGAGCGAATCGACGCCAGTGGCCCGTTCCGGACTGCGCGCAATCATCTGTTGCAGTTCGAGAATGGCCTGACCGCGACGCGCTTCGGGCACCTTATTCAGTTCTTCGACGAGCAGCGGTTCGGCTTCCGCCACATGGCCGGTGCCGACTTCGAGGCTCGCGAGCAACTGCGAGGCCGGACGCCACGACGGATCGAGCTGATGCCACAGGCGCGCGGCGATCAGCGCATCGCCGAGCTGACGCGCACCGAGTGCAATCTCGACCGCGCGGCGCGCCATGCGCGGATCCTTCGTTCGATTGGCCAGTGCGACGTAGGTGTTGAAGGCCGGGGCGAGATTGCCTTGCTGAAGGCTCAACTCGGCGGCCATCACTTCGAAGACGATCTCGCTGGAGAGCGCAACGTTCGGCAGCTTTTCGCGAGGGATCTCCGCCGTGGGCTTGACGTCATCACTGTCGTCGTCCGCATCGGTGTCGCTCGCAGCGCGCGGGGCGCTCGCCTTGGACGGCGTGGCAACCGGGGCGCTGGCCGGGGCGGCGGGCGCCTTCGGTGCCGATTGCGCGACCGGTCCGGTCTGCGCGAACGCGTTCGAAGATGGCAGGAATGCCATGATGGCACTGGCGCAGGTCACGCCGAGCGCCGTTGCGCCGGCCCACGCCCCGCGTGCGAGTGCGCCGCGCAGGCGCAAAACCACGGGTGCCACGGTTAGCACAGAAGGGGCGGCGGCGGGAATGGACTGGAATCGGGTGTTCGGCATAGGGATCCACGGCAGGTTTCGAGCGATTGTAGCGCGCCCGATACAATAGAGTCTAAATCCTCAGCAAACGTTCGCAGGCATGCCTGAACTCCCGGAAGTCGAAGTCACCCGCCGCGGTATTGCGCCGCACGTGGCGGGCACGCGTATCGCGCGTATCGAGGTGCGCAACGCCTCGCTGCGTTGGCCGGTGCCCGACGGGCTCGACGCGCTCCTGCGCGGCGAAACGCTCATCGGCGTGACCCGTCGCGGCAAGTACCTGCTGCTGGAATACGCCCCCGGCTGGCTGCTCGTGCATCTGGGCATGACCGGTACGTTGCGCGTCATGCCCGAGCCCGGGGCGCTGCCCGTCGCCGGGGTGCACGACCACATCGATCTCGTTTTCGAACGATGCGCGCTGCGCTATCGCGATCCTCGCCGCTTCGGGGCAGTCCTGTTCCACCCCCGCTCGGCCGGCGACGTGCTTCTCCATCCGCTGCTCGCCAGTCTCGGTGTGGAACCGCTCACGGACGACTTCGACGGCCACTGGCTGTATGCCGGCACGCGAGGGCGCACGGTCGCGATCAAGCAGGCCTTGCTCGCAGGCAGCATCGTCGTGGGCGTGGGCAATATCTACGCGTCGGAAAGCCTTTTCCGGGCGGGCATCCACCCGCGCATGCCGGCCGGCAAGCTTTCCCGGCCGCGCGCTGAAAAGCTCGCCCGCGCGGTCAAGGACGTGCTCGCGGCGGCCATCGAGAAGGGCGGCAGCACGTTGCGCGACTTTGTCGGCAGCGACGGCAAGAGCGGTTATTTCCAGCAAGAGTATTTCGTCTACGATCGTGCGGGACAGCCCTGTCGTGTCTGCGGCACGCCCATCCGGCAGATCGTGCAGGGTCAGCGCTCGACGTTCTTTTGCCCGCATTGTCAGAAATAACGCAGCGGCTACGGCAGACCGAGCGGCCTGGAAGTCGGATCTGGCCCCTTCTGCCACGGACCGCGGCAAACGAATTCCCCCCGAAACCGATATGAACGATTCGTCCAACCCGTCCAGCCCGTCAAGTGAGACTCCCGCCAACTCGCTTGCGCGCACTTTTGCCGAGCGTCTGATCGCCTGGCAGGCCGAGCACGGCCGCCACGATCTGCCGTGGCAGAACACGCGCGACGCCTATCGCATCTGGCTGTCCGAGATCATGTTGCAGCAGACGCAGGTCGCCACGGTGATCCCGTATTACGGACGGTTTCTCGAACGCTTCCCCGACGTCGCTGCGCTCGCGAGTGCCCCGCAAGACGACGTGATGGCGCTCTGGAGCGGCCTGGGCTACTACTCGCGGGCGCGCAACCTGCATCGCTGCGCGCAGGTGGTGGTTGCCGAGCATGGCGGACGTTTCCCGTCCGACCCGGAGACGCTCGCCACGTTGCCCGGCATCGGCCGCTCGACGGCCGCCGCGATTGCCGCGTTTGCCTACGACGCGCACGCCGCGATTCTCGATGGCAACGTCAAACGGGTGCTGGCAAGAGTGTTCGGTATCGAAGGGTTTCCGGGCACGCCGAAGATCGAGCGCGAAATGTGGGCGTTGGCCGAATCGTTGCTCCCCGAAAGCGATTTGCCGGCCTATACACAGGGGATGATGGACCTTGGCGCTACCCTGTGCGGACGTGGCAAGCCGCGTTGCGGCGAGTGTCCGTTCGACAGCGATTGCGTTGCCCATGCGACGGGGCGCGAACGGATACTGCCGACCGCCAAGCCCAAGAAGGCGCAGCCTGAGCGCTATGTCGATGTGCTGGTAATTTGCTCGGGCGAGCGAGTGTTGTTCGAGCGACGTCCGGACAGTGGCATCTGGGGCGGGCTGTGGAGCCTGCCGGAACTGACGCCGCCGACCGGTGAGCGAGCGGTGGACGATGCGTCGCTGCGCGAGCGTCTGACGGCGCATGCTGCCGCGCTCGGTGCGACTCAGGGGGCGGTGCGCTCGCTCGTGCCGCTGCATGGCCTCACGCACGTCTTCACGCATTTCCGTCTGCACTTGCGCCCGTGGCTGGTGACGCTGTCCACGCCGGCGGCCACATCGGCAGTGCCGTCGACCGGCTCGTCATACGCATGGCTCGACGCGGCCGGTGTTGCCGCTGCGGGCTTGCCGTCGCCGATCCGCAAGATTGCCGACGCCCTGTCCATCGTTTCGCAGGGTGACGGCCAGTTGTCGCTGCCCGCGTGAATCAGGCCGTCGGGTCGAGCGGGGCGAGTTCGCGATGCCGCACCAGCACGCCGGCCTCTTTGCGAAAGCGCTCGCCCAGCGTCTCGGCGATGAACACGGAGCGGTGCTGGCCGCCCGTGCAGCCGATCGCCACCGTCAGATAGCTGCGGTTGTCGCGCATGAAGCTCGGCAGCCACTTCTTCAGATAAGCGCCGATATCGTTGATCATCTCGTCGACTTCCGGGATGGCCGACAAGAAGTCGATTACCGGCTGATCGCGACCGGTTAGCGGACGAAGCTGCGTGTCGTAATACGGATTGGGCAGCGAGCGGACGTCGAACACGAGATCGGCGTCGAGCGGCACGCCGTGCTTGAATCCGAAGGATTCGAACATCAGCGTGAGCCCGGTGTGATCGTGCTGCACGAATTCGCGAATCCAGCGGCGCAGGGCACTCGCGCGCAAGTTGCTGGTGTCGATCTGGTGGCCGAGTTCGGTCACGCTGTTGAGCATCTCGCGCTCTTTCTCGATCGCCTCGACGAGCGAGCCAGTCGGCGAGACGGAATCGTCGCCCGGGGCCGAGAGCGGATGGCGGCGGCGCGTCTCGGAGAAGCGCTGCAAAAGCGTTTGCGTTGTGGCGTTCAGGAATAGCGCACGCACATCGTGGCCGAAGCGACGCAGGCCACCGATGATCGGTGGCAGATCGGCGAGTGAGCCACCGCTGCGCGCGTCGATGGCAACGGCGAGGCGTGTGTAGTTCTGCGTTTCGAGATATTCGGCGAGCTCAGGCAGAAAGCGCGACGGCAGATTGTCGACGCAGTAGTAACCCGCATCCTCGAGGACGTTCAGGGCGAGCGATTTGCCAGAACCCGAAACGCCGGTAATCAGTACGATCTTCATGACATTTCCCGGAGACAACCATCATGGTAAGCGATTGTGTCGTAAGGGTGTCGAGCCGACGAAA
>Ga0181519_10001032_pt1 | contig 24502 bp, 31 predicted proteins | sample PEATcosm2014_Bin_26_FD_121102 | JGI IMG/M metagenome (GOLD analysis project Ga0181519, IMG submission 121102) | Peatland microbial communities from MTU Mesocosm Facility, Houghton, MI, USA - PEATcosm2014_Bin02_10_metaG | ecosystem: Environmental > Terrestrial > Soil > Wetlands > Peat | place...
CGCATCGAGCCGCCCAGCACCTTGATGCACTGCACCCGGCGGGCACCCGAATTGTCGGCCACGTCCAGGTTGGTTTGCATCTGAATCATGTTTTACACTCCTGCCGGCGGTGCTTCCGGCGCGCTTTCGGCCGCTGATTCGGCGATCGCTACCCAGCACTTGTTCTTCGAGATCGGCCGGCATTCCTGAATGCGCACGATATCGCCGGTCTTGAAATGGTTGGTCTCGTCATGCGCGGCGTACTTCTTCGACCGCGTCACGAATTTCTTGTATACCGGATGCATGACGCGACGCTCGACCAGGACCACAATCGTCTTGTCCTGCTTGTCGCTCACGACCTCGCCTTGCAGAATGCGCTTCGGCATCTTCCTTACTCCGCCCCGGCCGTACGCTGGCCCAGCACCGTCTTGATCCGGGCGATGTCGCGCCGAACCTGGCGCACCCGCGCCGTGTTTTCGAGTTGGCCCGAAGCCCGCTGAAAGCGCAGATTGAACTGCTCCTTCTTCAGGCCGATCAGTTGGTCCTTGAGTTCGTCCGCGGTCCTGGCCCGCACATCGGCCGCCTTCATGGCGTCGCCTCCTCGCCCAGACGCTGCACGAAACGCGTGCTGATCGGCAACTTCGCGGCCGCCAGCTCGAACGCAACCTTGGCGGTATCGGCCGGCACGCCGTCCAGCTCGAACATGATCCGCCCCGGCTTCACCCGGCAGATCCAGAATTCGGGCGATCCCTTACCGGAACCCATGCGCACTTCGGCCGGCTTGGTCGATACCGGCACATCCGGGAATATGCGGATCCAGACGCGGCCGACGCGGCGAATATGGCGGCTGATCGCGCGCCGCGCCGCCTCGATCTGGCGCGCGGTTACGCGACCGGGTTCCACGGCCTTCAGGCCGAAGGCGCCGAAATTAAGATCGGTCCCGCCTTTGGCCAAGCCGTGAATGCGCCCCTTATGCGCTTTCCGGTATTTGGTCCGTTTTGGACTAAGCATGGCTCATCGCCCTTCCAATTCCTGTCTTGACCACCGGCGTCAGCGATTATCGCGGCGGCCGCGATCGCCGCGGTCGCGGTCACGATCCCCGCGCTCGCGGTCGCCGCGATGTTCGCGCTGCTCGCCACTCGGGCCGCCACCCAATTGCTCGGCCCGCTTTTCCGACGCCATTGGGTCGTGGACGAGGATTTCGCCCTTGAACACCCAAACCTTCACGCCGCAGGTGCCGTAGGTCGTCATCGCCGTTCCGACACCGTAATCGACATCCGCGCGCAAGGTGTGCAGCGGCACCCGGCCCTCGCGATACCATTCCATGCGCGCGATTTCGGCGCCGCCGAGACGGCCGGAGCAGTTGATCCGGATACCCTGGGCGCCGAGGCGCATCGCCGATTGCACGGCTCGCTTCATGGCGCGGCGGAACGCGACGCGGCGCTCCAGCTGCTGTGCGATGCCTTCGGCGATCAGCTTCGCATCGAGCTCGGGCTTACGGATCTCGACGATGTTGAGGCTGACCTCGCTGCTGGTCATCTTGCCGACCTCGGAGCGCAGCTTTTCGATATCGACGCCCTTCTTGCCGATGACGACGCCGGGCCGCGCAGTGTGGATCGTGACGCGCGCCTTCTTCGCCGCGCGCTCGATCACCACCTTGCTGACGCCGGCCTGGTTCAGGCGGCCCATCAGGTATTTGCGCAGACGCAGATCCTCATGCAGCAGATTGCCATAATCCTTGCGGGCGAACCATCGGCTGTCCCAGGTCCGGTTGATGCCGAGGCGCAAGCCGATCGGATTGATCTTTTGACCCATTACGCCGTCTCCTCGTCCCGCTCACGGACGATCACCGTCAGATTGCTGAAGAACTTCTGCACCTTGGCCGACCGGCCGCGGCCGCGCGTATGGAACCGCTTCATCACCAGCGCGCGCCCGACCGTCGCTTCCTTGACATAGAGCCGGTCGACATCGAGCTGATGGTTGTTCTCCGCATTGGCGATCGCCGATTGCAGCGCCTTCTTGACGTCGGCGGCGATGCGCCGATGCGAGAAAGTCAGCTCGGCCAGGGCCGAAGCCGCGGTCTTGCCGCGGATCAGCTGGGCGACCAGGTTCAGCTTGCGCGGGCTGACGCGGATTGATTTGACGAAGGCCATTGCCTCCGTCTCCTCCACGCGGCGTTCCGCGGGTGGCTTGCTCATAGCCTCAGCCCCTCTTCGATTTCTTATCGGCCGCGTGGCCGTAGAAAGTGCGGGTCGGCGCGAATTCACCGAGCTTGTGACCGACCATGTTCTCGGTCACCAACACCGGGATGAATTTGTGCCCGTTATAGACGCCGAAAGTGAGGCCGACGAATTGCGGGAAAATCGTCGACCGGCGCGACCACGTCTTGATGATCTCGTTGCGGGTCGATGCCCGCGCCTTGTCGGCCTTCTTCAACAGATAGCCGTCGACGAAGGGGCCCTTCCAAACGGAACGTGCCATGAGCCTAGCCTCCGTTACTTCTTGTTGCGACGACGGACGATGAAGCCGTCGGTCGCCTTGTTGTGCCGGGTCTTCTTGCCCTTGGTCGGCTTGCCCCAGGGTGTAACCGGATGCCGGCCGCCGGACGTGCGGCCTTCGCCGCCGCCATGCGGATGGTCGATCGGGTTCATGGCGACGCCGCGCGTGGTCGGACGGATGCCGAGCCAGCGCGACCGCCCCGCCTTGGCGATGACGATGTTCTGCTGGTCCGGGTTCGACACGGCACCGACCGTGGCCATGCATTCCGAACGAACCATGCGCACTTCTCCCGACGCCAGCTTCAGGAGCGCATAGCCGGCGTCACGGCCGACCAGCTGGGCATAGGTGCCGGCCGAGCGGGCCATCTGGCCGCCCTTGCCGGGCTTCATCTCCACATTGTGGATGATCGTGCCGACCGGCATATTTTTCATCGGCATGGCGTTGCCGGGTTTGACGTCGACCTTGTCGCCGGAGACCACGCTGTCGCCCACCTTCAGGCGCTGCGGCGCCAGGATATAGGCGAGCTCGCCGTCCGGGTACTTGACCAGCGCGATGAAGGCGGTGCGGTTCGGATCGTATTCGAGCCGCTCGACCGTGGCCGGCATGTCGAATTTCCGCCGCTTGAAATCGACGATGCGGTAGCGGCGCTTATGCCCGCCGCCGCGATGGAACATCGTGGTCCGGCCGGTATTGTTGCGCCCGCCCTGGCTGCGCAGGCCCTCGGTCAGATCCTTGACCGGATCGCCCTTCCACAGTTCGGACCGGTCGACAATGACCAGTTGCCGTTGCGACGGCGTAGTGGGTTTGTATGTCTTGAGCGCCATGGCCTCAGATTCCCGTCGTCACGTCGATCTTCGACCCTTGGGCCAGGGTCACCATTGCCTTCTTGACGTCACCACGCTTACCGGGACGGCCACGGAAGCGCTTGGTCTTGCCTTCCGCAATCAGCGTGTTGACCGCCATGACCTTGACCTTGAACAGGGTCTCGACGGCGATCTTGATCTCGCGCTTGTCGGCGTCGAGCGGCACGCGGAAGGTCACCTGATTGTGCTCGGAGCCCAGCGTCGCCTTTTCGGTGATGACCGGCGAGCGAACCAGATCGTACATGCGCTCGGACGAGACCTTGGGCGGGACCTTGGAGATAACGCGGAACCTGCTCATTTCAGGCGAGCCTCCAGCTTTTCGACGGCCGCCTGCGTCAGCACCAGCGTGTCGCGGCGCAGGATGTCGTAGACATTGGCGCCCTGCTGCGGCAGGACGTCGACATGCGGCAGGTTACGGGCGGCGCGGGCGAAACCCTGATCCAGCTCCTCGCCGTCGATGATCAGCACGTTCGACCAGCCGAGCGTCTCGAATCGCTGCTTCAGCGCTTTGGTCTTCGCCTCCTCAAAGGCGGCGCGGTCGAGCACGACCAGCTTGCCTTCGGCCTGCTTGGCCGACAGCGCGGTCTTGAGCGCCAGCTTGCGGACCTTCTTCTGCAGGTCGAAGGCGTGGCTGCGCACGACCGGGCCGAAAATCACCGCACCGCCGCGGAATTGCGGCGAGCGCAGGCTGCCCTGTCGGGCGCGGCCGGTGCCCTTCTGCTTCCACGGCTTCTTGGTCGTGCCGGCTATATCGCCGATCAGCTTGGTCTTGTGCGTGCCGGCACGGCGCTTGGCCAACTGATAATTGACCATGCGCGCCAGGATATCCTTGCGGATCGGCAGGCCGAAGACCGTCTCGTCCAGCTCGATCGAGCCGACTTCCTGGTTTTCCAGGTTCTTGACCGCGGTCTTCATGTCATTCGTTCCCCGTCGTATCAGTCGAGGCAGAGTCGGTCGAGGCAGAGTCGGCCGAGGCTGAGTCGGTCGGCGCCGCGGCAGCCGGCGTCTTGATCGCCGCGGGGAACGGCAAATTCTCCGGAGGCTTACGCTTGACCGCATCCTTGATCGTCACGTAGCCGCCTTGGCCGCCGGGCACCGCGCCCATGACCAGGATCAGGCCGCGCTCGGCATCGGTCGAGACGATCTTCAAATTTTGCGTGGTCACGCGCTCGGCGCCCAGATGGCCGGCCATCTTCTTGTTCTTAAAGACCTTGCCGGGATCCTGGCGCTGACCGGTCGAACCGTGGCTGCGATGCGAGACGGAGACGCCGTGCGTGGCGCGCAGACCGCCGAAATTCCACCGCTTCATCGCGCCGGCGAAACCCTTGCCCATGGTCGTGCCGGTGACGTCGACGAACTGCCCGGGCACGAAATGCTCGGGGGAGAGTTCGGCGCCGACATCGAGCAGCGCATCCTCGGATACGCGGAATTCGACCAGCTTCTTCTTCGGCTCGACTTTGGCCTTGGCGAAGCGCTCGCGCTCCGGCCGCGACACGTTCTTGACCTTGGCCTTGCCGACGCCGAGCTGCACCGCCGTGTAGCCGTCGCGCTCGGTCGTGCGCACGGCAACGACCTGGCAATTATCGACCTTCAGCACCGTCACCGGCACATGCGTACCGTCCGCGGTGAAGATCCGTGTCATGCCCAATTTCTGGGCGAGAAGTCCGGTACGCATGATCAGATCTTGATCTCGACGTCGACACCGGCGGCGAGGTCGAGCTTCATCAGCGCGTCGACCGTCTGCGGCGTCGGATCCACAATGTCCAGCACACGCTTATGGGTGCGGATTTCGAACTGCTCGCGCGACTTCTTGTCGATATGCGGCGACCGATTGACCGTGAATTTCTCGATTTTGGTCGGCAGCGGAATCGGCCCGCGCACGCGCGCACCCGTCCGCTTCGCGGTGTTTACGATCTCGCTCGTCGATTGGTCGAGCACGCGATGATCGTACGCCCGAAGGCGGATCCGTATGCTTTGGCTGTCCATAACCCAATTCACTTCCTATTTGGGAGAGGGGGGCCAGATGCCAGTCGCATCGCCCCCGTCCCGATCCATCGCAAAGGCGGCCTGTGCGGCCTCGCATCGAGGCGCCGCCGGGACCCTTGTTCTTCGTGTTGCCTTGGCGCGTTTGCCGCCTTACTTTTCGATCTTGGCGACGACGCCGGCACCGACGGTGCGGCCGCCTTCGCGGATGGCGAAACGCAGGCCCTCATCCATGGCGATCGGCGCGATCAGCTCGACGGTCATCGCGACGTTGTCGCCCGGCATCACCATTTCCGTGCCTTCCGGCAAAGTCACCATGCCGGTGACGTCCGTCGTGCGGAAATAGAATTGCGGCCGGTAGTTCGTGAAGAACGGCGTGTGCCGCCCGCCCTCTTCCTTCGTCAGGATATAGGCTTCGGCCTTGAACCGCGTGTGCGGCGTGATCGAGCCGGGCGCCGCCAGCACCTGGCCCCGCTCGACGTCCTCACGCTTGGTGCCACGCAACAGCGCGCCGATATTGTCGCCCGCCTGGCCCTGGTCCAAGAGCTTGCGGAACATCTCGACGCCCGTCACCGTCGTCTTCACCGTGTTCTTCAAGCCGACGATCTCGACTTCCTCGCCGACCTTCACGATCCCGCGCTCGACCCGGCCCGTCACCACCGTGCCGCGGCCCGAGATCGAGAACACGTCTTCGATCGGCATCAGGAACGGACGGTCGATCGGACGCTCCGGCTGCGGGATGTACTCATCCACCGCCCGCATCAGCTCCAGGATCGCGTCATGGCCAATCTCCGGGTTCTTGCCTTCCAGCGCCATCAGCGCCGAACCCTTCACGATCGGAATGTCGTCGCCCGGGAACTGATAGCTCGACAAAAGCTCCCGCACCTCAAGCTCGACCAGCTCCAGCAACTCCGGATCGTCGACCATGTCGACCTTGTTCATGAACACCACCAGCGACGGCACGCCGACCTGACGCGCCAAGAGGATGTGCTCGCGCGTCTGCGGCATCGGGCCGTCCGCCGCCGAAACCACCAGGATCGCGCCATCCATCTGCGCCGCCCCCGTGATCATGTTCTTCACATAGTCGGCATGGCCCGGGCAGTCGACATGCGCATAATGCCGGTTCGCCGTCTCGTACTCGACATGCGCCGTCGAAATCGTGATCCCGCGCGCCCGTTCCTCCGGCGCCTTGTCGATCTGGTCATACGCCGTGTACGTCGCCCCGCCCGTCTCCGCCAGCACCTTCGTGATCGCTGCCGTCAGCGACGTCTTGCCATGATCAACGTGGCCGATCGTCCCGATGTTGCAGTGCGGCTTCGTCCGCTCAAACTTCGCCTTCGCCATGGCCGGTTCTCCGCTTCGTTCAGTGCTTCGCGCGGCCGGCCGAAACCGGTATCCGCTCCAGGATTACAGGGGCGGCGGGGTCGCACAGCGTATCCCCCGTCGCGGTATGGGTCAGGCCCGCCAAGGCGATGATGTCGCCGGCATGGGCTTCCTTGATCTCTTCAGCGTGATTCGCGTGCATGCGGATCATGCGGCCGATCTTTTCCGGGCTGGTCGTGACCGAATTCAACATCTGGCCGCCCGTCGCCACGATGCCGGAATAAATGCGGACGAAAGTCAGCGTCCCCGACGACGGATCGTCGATGGTCTGGAAGACCAGGCCGGCGAAGGGCGCATCGTCAGACGCCTGGCGTTCGACGGCGCTGCCATCGGAGGCGACCAGCTTCAGCACCAGTTCGGACGGCGCCGGCAGATAGTCAACCACAGCGTCGAGCAACCGGCGGATGCCGCGATTGCGAAAGGCTGAGCCGCACAACACCGGCACGACCCGGCCGCCGCGCACCGCATCGTGCAGCCGGGCGCGCAGCGTCTCCGCCGAAATCCCATCGGCATCGAGCTCGGGTGCCGCGACAGCCGCGATGCGCGCCCGCGCCGCCGCAGCATCGGCAGCCAGCGCTGCGGGAATTGGCCCGCTGATGCCCGGCGCGTCGAACACATCGGCCCAGTTCGTCGCCTGCCCGGAAATAAGGTCGATCAGCCCCCTCAACCCGGCACCGGCGCCGACCGGCAGCTGCAGCAGCACGGCCGGATTCCGGCCGCCCGCCGAGATCGCCGCGACCAGCGCCGCCGGAACGAACTCGCTGCGGTCGAGCTTGTTCACGAACACCAGACAGGGAATGCCGCGCGCCGCAACGAGGTTGAGCGCCGCCGATGCGGCTTCCGTAACTCCGGACGCGCCGTCAAGCACCAGGATCGCGCCGTCGAGCACGTCGAGCGCGCCGATCTCGTCCGCCCGCTCCGTCGCCGGCAGCTCCACGATATTGATCCGGCAACCGCGCCAGACGCAGCTCGTGGCCGCCGAGGTCAGGGTGATGTCCCGCTCATTGTCCTGCTCGACCCAACCCGGCGCCGACGGATGCGCCGCCGCATCGGCGCGGGCCGCCGCCGCGAGCAGCCGCTCGGTCGTCGTCGTCCGTCCGGCATCGGGCGTCGCGAGGATGCCGATGTTCCGATAGCGGTCGAGGGGAATGGCGCGGGTCATCATGGGGCTCGGCTGCGATTTCTGCCGATTACCAGCGGTAATGGGAGAACGCCTTATTGGCGTCCGCCATGCGATGGGTATCTTCGCGCTTCTTGACCGCGGCACCGCGATTGTTCGAGGCGTCGAGCAACTCGCCGGACAGGCGTTCTTCCATGCTGTTCTCGCTGCGCGACCGCGATGAACCGATCAGCCAACGGATCGCCAGCGCCTGACCGCGATCGGTCCGCACCTCGACCGGCACCTGGTAAGTGGCACCGCCGACCCGGCGCGAGCGCACTTCGATCGCAGGCCGGACATTGGCAAGCGCGTCGTGAAACACCTTGACGGGGTCGCCGCCGGTGCGCTTCGCGATACGGTCGAAGGCGGTGTAGACGATCGTTTCGGCGACCGATTTCTTGCCCTCATACATCAGGCAGTTGATGAATTTGGTCAACACCATGTCACCGAACTTGGCGTCCGGCAGAACTTCCCGTCTGATGGCGGCGCGACGACGCGACATATCGAATTCCCCTCTTCTCGACCGCTTACTTCGGCCGCTTCGCGCCGTATTTCGACCGGCGCTGGCGACGATCCTTGACGCCTTGCGTATCGAGCGTGCCGCGGATGATGTGATAGCGCACGCCCGGCAGATCCTTGACGCGACCGCCGCGGATCATGACGACCGAATGCTCCTGGAGATTATGACCTTCGCCAGGGATATAGCTCGTGACCTCGAACCCGTTGGTCAGCCGCACGCGCGCGACCTTGCGCAGCGCCGAATTCGGCTTCTTGGGCGTGGTGGTGTAGACGCGGGTGCAGACGCCGCGCTTTTGGGGGCACGCCTCGAGGGCCGGCACCTTATTGCGGCTCTTCTGCGGCGCCCGGGGCGCCCGAATCAGCTGGTTGATCGTCGGCATTCACTCGCACCCTGTTCATAAAGCGAAAACGCCGAGCGACGCGAACGGACGTCGCCGGCAAGAAACCCTTGTACACAGCCCTCAGGCAGAGATGCCGGCTCATGAGCCGACAGGCGCCAATTACCTCGTGACAAAAAGCTGCGTTTAGGTGGCGCGCCTACAGCCAGCTTGCAAAGCGGCCGGGACCGTATACGCCGCGCCCTACCCCGTCAAGCGGATTGCAAACCACTTGTTATGCAAATCCCGCCGGGCCGGGGCGCCGTGACGCGCCGGAAGGTCAAATTGATGCGGCTGTCGCCGAGACTTTCGTGCAGAGGCCCGGTCAACCGGTCGATCCCGTGGAACATCAGCCGCGCCGGGCCGCCGAAGACGAGCACGTCGCCGTGATCGAGCGTCACGCTGCGCGTGGGCTCGCCGCGCCGGGTCCCGCCGAACCTGAACAGCGCCGAGCGACCGAGCGAGACAGAGACGATCGGCTGCGTGAAATCTTGCTCGTCGCGGTCCTGGTGCAGGCTCAGCCGCGCGGCCGGCCCATAGACATTGATCAGGCAGGCTTCCGGAGCAAAGGCGGGAAAACCGCTGGCCGCGGCGGCCGACGCGGCCAGCCGGCGCAGCGGTTCCGGCATGGCCGGCCAGGCCAGCCCGGTCTGCGGATCGCTGGCGGCATACCGGTAGCCGCTGCGGTCGGTCACCCAGCCGAGCGTTCCGCAACTGGACATCGCAACCGACATCTGCTTGCCGCCCGGCGTCGTCATCGCGGCGGCCGGGCGCGCCGCCAGCACATCGCGCGCAGCGGACAGGATCTCCGCCCCGGCCCGCCCCGGCAGCAGCGCCATGCCCGGGCCGAGCGCGATCGCGTCGGGGTTCGTCAAAGGCAATCGAGGCAAACGCGCCGCTCCATTGTGAGCCGTCGATCATATCGCCGACCCCGGAACGGCCGGAAGCGCGCCGTTGGAAAACCTGCCGAGAGACGTGCAGCCGGGCGCGTTCGGTGCTATTCAGCGCAGGGACGACGACGGTCGGATCGCATCGCGCGGGAGGGACAGAGACTGGAAACTTTCGACGGCCCGAAACCCGACAGCAACGTGATCCTGGATCTCGAAGCCCTGGGCAAGCTTGCGTCGATCATGCCGCACGACAAGCTGATCGCGCTTGCCACGTCGTATCTCAGCGGGCTGCAATCCCGCGGCCGGCGGATCTCGGCCTTGATGGCGCTCGGGGACCTCAAGACGTTGACCCGCGAAGGCCATGATCTAAAAAGCACCTCGGGCAGTTTCGGCGCGCGCCGGCTGCAGTCCTTGGGCGAGAAGCTGATGGCCGTGTGTAGTGCCGAGGATCTCGCCGAAGCCCGCGCGGTTGCCGGGGCGATCGCCGTGGCGCTGCCCGACACGATCGAGGCGACGTTGCGCCACTATCCGGAAATCCGCCTGGACGCCGCGGCTCGCGGCCTGCGCTGACGGCATCCGGCTTAGAGGCCAAGGCCGGGATCGACCACCCGGTGCAGCCGTTGGGCCGCGAGTTGGGCGAACCGCAGCAACAACGCCTTGCGCCGCGCCGGCGCCAGGCGGATTGAAGGTGCTGAACGAAGGATTTCCGCGGCGAAGCCATCGGCGACGATGAGTCCGCACTCGGCCGGGATCAGCTCGACAGGGAAACCGTCAGGCACGGCAAAATACAGCGCATCGCAAAATGCGCGATATTCCGGCCATTTCCGGTCGGCCCGGAAATCCTCGACCGAACTCTTGACTTCGACGATCGAGATGTCCCCATCGCCGGCCAGCGCCATGACGTCGGCGCGGCGGCCATTGGCCAAAGTCACTTCCGTGAGCACCGCCAAGCCGTGCTGCGCCAGCGCCCGGCACACCCCGCGTGCCAGCAGCACGCCGGGCTGAAGAGCGGATTCCCGCTCCGTCATCGCGGTCGCGGGCTAGAACTCGCTTTCCAGCTCCGGCAGATCCTCGGGCTCGTGCTTGGCCGCCTCGTCCCATTCGATGAATTCGGGCATCGCCAGTATGGTATGGGAATAGGCTGTGCATACCGGGTCGAGCGAGACGTCATAAGTCCGGAAGCGCGTGACCACCGGCGCGTACATGGCGTCGGCCATGCTGCGGGCGCCGAACAGATATGGACCGCCATATGTTTCGAAGCAGTCGCGCCAGACCGTCGTGATGCGGGCGATATCCGCCTGCGCGTTCGACCAGACTTTGAACCCCTTGTGCAGGCGCTTCAAATTCATCGGCAAGGCCGAGCGCAAGGCATTGAACCCGGAATGCATCTCACCGCAGATCGAGCGGCAGCGGGCGCGCGCCGCGCGGTCGGCCGGCAACAGCTGCGCCTCCGGCTTCACCTCGGCCAAATATTCGCCGATCGCCAGCGTGTCCCAGACACGCAAGCCCTCATGGAGCAGGCAGGGCACCAGGGTGGAAGACGACAGCAGCAGCAATTCGGCCCGGGCATCGGCATCGTCGATCGACACCATCTCCACATCGAAATCCAGCCCGACGAACTTCGCCATCAACCAGCCGCGCAGCGACCAAGCGGAATAATTCTTGCTGCTGATAATCAGCGTTGCCTCGACCATAGGCATAATCCTCGTCCGGGATGCCGCTCCTGGTTAAATCTTGAGCGGCGCCGCGTTATATCTGGACTTCATGGTCAGGCAACGCAAGCGCCATGCCGTGCGGACCGCTTGCAAGTATTTCCGGCAGGACGGTAGAACCAGCGGCACCCTCGACCCGCCGTCGCCACAGATGACACGCGCATCCCGCGCTCAACGCCATTTCCCAGCATCCGAGTCGCCTGCCATGACCGAACCCGTACAGCCCGCACCCGGCCCAATGCCCGCGACCGACGAGATCGAAGCCTATCGCGCGGCGGCCTCGGCCAATCAGTTTCGCCAGGCGCGCGTCGAAAAGCTGGAGGCGATCAAACGCCTGGGCCTCGACCCCTACCCGTCGCATTTCGAACCGACGGATCAGGCAGCAATGCTCGAATCGGAGCACGCCGACCTGCCCGCAGGCGAAAGCACGGAGCGGGTGGCGACGGTGGCCGGACGGATCCGGGCAATCCGCAACAGCCGCATGTTCATCGACCTGCACGATCTGAGCGGCAAGATCCAGATCTTCTGCCACAAGGATTTCCTGGCGCCGAACCAGCTCGAACTGGTCCGGCTGCTCGATCTCGGCGACATTATCGGCGTGAGCGGCCGCGTCCGGCGCACGCCGCGCGGCGAACTCAGCATCAACGCCACGGGCGTCGAACTCCTCGCCAAGGCCCTGCTGCCGCTGCCGGAAAAGTATCACGGGCTGCAGGATCTGGAGACGCGCTACCGCCAGCGCTATCTCGACCTGATCATGAACCCCGAAAGCCGCGCCACCTTACGGACGCGCAGCACGATCATCGCGGCGCTGCGGGCCTTGCTCATCGAACGCGGATTTCTCGAAGTCGAGACGCCGATGCTGCACGGCATCCTCGGCGGCGCCACGGCCAAGCCCTTCGTGACGCATCACAATGCGCTGGATCTGGATCTTTATCTGCGGATCGCGCCTGAACTCTACCTGAAGCGGCTGATCGTCGGCGGCCTCTCCGACAAGGTATTCGAAATCAACCGAAACTTCCGCAACGAAGGCCTTTCGCCGCGGCACAATCCCGAATTCACCATGATGGAGCTGTATTGGGCCTATGCCGATTACCGCGACATTATGCGTTTGGTCGAGGCGATCGCCGAACGAGTCGCGATCGCCGCCAACGGCAGCACCACCGCGACCTATGGCGACCGCGTGCTCGACTTCGCCGGCCCCTTCCTGCAGCGCGCCATGCATGAGCTGGTCCGGGACCGGACCGGTATCGATTTCCTGGCATTCGACAGCGCCGCCGCGGCGCGCGCCGCGGCGGCGGCGCTCGGCTGCAAGATCGCCGGTCATGAGAATTGGGGCCAGGCGCTGGAAGTGGTGTTCGGCGAACGAGTCGAGCACGAGTTGATCCAGCCGATTCACGTGACCCATCACCCTCGCGACATTTCGCCGCTGGCCAAGGTCGACCCGCGCGATCCGCGCCTGACCGAGCGGTTCGAGACCTATGTCAACGGCATCGAGATCGGCAACGGCTTTTCCGAGCTGAACGACCCGATCGATCAGTTCGAGCGGTTCGAGGCGCAAGTGAAAATGCGCGAGCGCGGCGACGACGAAGCCCAGCAAATGGATACAGACTATGTGACGGCGTTGGAATACGGATTGCCCCCGACCGGCGGCCTGGGGATCGGCATCGACCGGCTCGTCATGCTGTTGACCAACAGCCCGTCGATCCGCGATGTCATCGCTTTTCCCACGATGCGTCCGCAGAAATAAGGCGTGCCGCATGCGCGATCGCGTCGGCGTCGCCGCGACCCGCTACCGGGCTCTGCATACCATTTTGCGGAAGCAACTTTGACGATGGATTTGCGACGCCATGCGATGCCGGCTGAGCAGCGACGACATTTTTCCGGGTGCCTGACGAAGAATTCTGACAACACCCTCTTTTCTTAATATTGAAAATTCACTATTTACGAGTGACGATCGTCGCTGACGACCGTTTGCCTGACAGTTTGAGCGCGCGATTCGGCTTTGTGCAGTTGCGAACGCGCTTGATTTCGGGAAACGATCACAGAGACCGTTCCTACGCTGGTCGCCGCGTTTTCACTTTCAGCATTGCTGAAACGTGTTTCCTACGCGGTGTTGCCGAAGCTGCGCTGTCGTTTTGTGAAGGACGCCATGACTGACAGATCTCCACCTGCGGAGACGATCCGGTTCATCATCGAGATATTGTCGGCTCGTACGACGCCGTTGGCCGAGCTGCCGCAAACAATCGCCAATATTTCCCGCGCAGTGGCACAGCTCAATGCCGGGCGCGAGCCCGAGCGCCACACGGCGCCGGCGCCGGTGCTGCGCATCGAGCACAAACCCGTGCCGCGCCCGTTCCATCCGATAAAGCCGCGCCCGGTCAAGATCACGGCGACCAGAATCGCACCGATCAAACCGGCCGCCGTCAAGCCGGCGCCGGTAGAACCAGTCATTGTCGCTCCCGCTGTAGTGAGCACCGCCCGCGCCCCGGTCGAGCCGGTGCCGCGCGTCGTGCCGAGTGAGACGACGGCGCCGCCGGCACCGCGCCGCGGCCGTCCGCGCCGGGTCGCCGTGCTTCCCGTCGTTCCGGAAGCGCCGCCGCCGCCGGATGCGCCGCCCCCTCAGCCGCGCCTGCTGCGCCGGGCTGACGCCCAGGCCAGCGAGGCGGCGCAGCATCACGCCGAGATGCTGCCGACGTTCCGCGCCCCCGAAGGGGTCGTCCGTGGCGTGGTGAAATGGTTCGACGGTCGCGCCGGCAAGGGTGCGCTGCGCTTGACCGGAATTTCCGGCGATATCCTGTTTGATCCCGAAGTGCTGACCCGCTCCGGCATCAAGCGCCTGTACAAGGATCAGGAAATCGAAGCGACGGTAGAAGAAAGCGGTGGTCGCGTCCGACTATTGTCGATGTCGCTGCCCACGCGAGGCACCGACTCCGCGTCGAATATCATGGCAGGCGAAATCACCGGCACGGTGCGCAGGCAGCCGCGTGCGGTTCAAGTGCAGATCAAGCGCGACGGCATCCGTCGAAGCGCCGCACGTGCCGAAGCGGAACAAGTCCTCGGCGGCGTCGGGCGGATCAAGGTCGGCCGGCGCTTGACGCCGTGACTGACACAGTCTAGGAGCAGCGCCGACAACCTGGACCGGAGAAAGTTCCTTCCGCGAAGCGGCGCAAAATTGTGCTTTGTTATCTCTGTAATTCTGGTGCATTCTTGGCAGGCGCTTCAATCAAGAAACATGTGAACGGCGTCCCGGCCAGCCAGGTACGCTCACGAATCTTGAACGCGCAGTCGATGTCTGAACTCGTTTGGCGCGCTTTTGGAGCGCGCCGGTCATAATCGGGGTAGAAACGAAATGTCCGAGACAACTACGTCACCGTCTCACGCGCAGATCTTGCGCATGGTGACCGACGTTATCGCCAGCTATTTAAAGAAGAATCCGGTCGCCGCGGCGGAACTGCCCGACGTCATCGGCTCGGTCTACGCCGCCCTGTCCGGCAAGCCGGCCGCGCCGGCCGAGCCGGTGGAACAGCGGCCGGAGCCGGCCGTGGCGATCAAGCGGTCGGTCACGCCCGACTACATTGTCTGCCTGGAAGACGGCAAGAAGCTGAAGATGCTGAAACGGCATCTCGCCACTGCCTACGGCATGACGCCGGACGATTATCGTCAGCGTTGGAGCCTACCGCCGGACTATCCGATGGTGGCCCCGAACTATGCCGCGCAGCGTTCGAGCCTGGCCAAGCAGATCGGCCTCGGCTCCCGGCCGCGCCCTGAGGAAAAGCCGGTGACCCGCGGCCGCGGCCGCAAGGGCGCCGCGGCCTGACGGTTCGGCGCCGATCCGGCCGGCCGGTCGTTCGGCACGACCTGCCGGATCGGGGCAGCCTTGCTTCGCGCGAGAATCGAGCCAAATGGCGCTTCTCTTCGTAGCATTCGGCGTCGGCTCGATCCGGCGCGATGGGGCGGGCGGAAAGCCGATGCGCCGCCGGAATGTCAGCCGGCCGCACGGTTGAGGCAAAGCGGGCGAGCGGGACGCGTCGGGCGCCCGGTTTTCGTCTTGTCTGCGCCGGACGCCGGTATGGCGGTGAGCCAAGCGGTAAGGGCAATCGCAATCGCGGCAAAACCGAGGAGGCCGGCGAAGACGCCGGGATCGATCGTCAGATTGGCGAGGAATGTTGTGAACGGGATCTGGGTCATGACGGCCTCCTGTCAGCGTGGTGTCTGACGGAAATATCGGTCTCTTCCCGCTAAACTGAAATTGTCGAACCTCGTCTAGTCGATATACATTGGCGTATGGCACCGACGCAGCCCGGCTGGGAACTCTACCGCTCCTTCCTCGCGGTCATCCGTGACGGCAGCTTGTCGGGCGCCGCGCGCAATCTGGCGCTGACCCAGCCGACGATCGGACGGCACATCGACGCGCTGGAGCAGATGTTGGGCGTTGCCCTGTTCACGCGCTCGCCGCACGGGCTGACTCCGACCGCGTCCGCGCTGGATCTCGTTCCGCATGCCGAGGCGATGGCGGCGGCGGCCGAGGCGCTGATCCGTGCCGCCTCCGGCGAAGCCGATGAACCGCGCGGCGTCGTCCGCCTGACGGCCGCCGAACTCGTCGGAGTCGAGGTGCTGCCGCCGATTCTGGCCCGGTTTCACGAGCACCACCCCGGCATCGTGCTCGAATTGGCGGTGACCAACCGCAACCAGGATCTCCTGCGCCACGAGGCCGATATCGCCGTGCGCATGGCCCGGCCAACTCAGTCCGCCTTGCTGGCGCGCCGGATCGGCACGGTCAAGATCGGGCTCTTCGCCCATCGCCGCTATGTCGCCGCTCACGGCATCCCCAAAAGCCTCGCCGAACGCAGCAGCCACATCTTGATCGGCTTCGACCGCGAGCCCTTCCTGCCACCTGGCAAGGAAGTGAGCGGCATCCCCGCGACCAATGACATGTTCAATTTCCGGTCCGACAATGATCTGGCCCGGCTGGCCGCGCTGCGCGCCGGCTACGGCATCGCCGGCTGTCCGCTCGGCGTCGCCGCCCGCGATCCGGATCTGGTCCCGGTGCTGCACGACGCCTTCATGTTCGAACTCGAAATGTGGGTGGTCATGCATGAGGATCTGCGCGCCAGCCGCCGGGTTCGGCTGCTGTTCGAGCATCTCGTCGCGGAATTGCTGCAGACTGTCGAGAATTAGCCCGGCGCCGCGGCGTCGAGCAGCGCCGTGATACGCCGCTCGTCGGACTGCGCCATGATCGTATCCGCAATACGCACCGCTTCCGCGACCGTCAGCAGGCGCAGGCGCCGCTTGACCCGCGGCACGCTCCCCGGCGCCATCGACAAGGTCCTGATGCCGAGACCGATCAGCAAGGCGGTGTAGCGCGGATCGCCGGCGATTTCGCCGCAGACGCTGACCGGGATGCCGGCGCGCAGCGCCGCTTCGGCGGCGAACTGGATCAGCCGCAGCACCGCCGGATGCACCGGATTGTAGAGATGCGCCACCTGCTCATCGCCGCGGTCGATGGCGAGCGTGTATTGCGTGAGATCATTGGTGCCGATCGCGAAGAAATCGGCTTCGGCCGCGAATGCATCGGCGGTCAGCGCCGCGCCCGGCACCTCGATCATGATGCCGAGCGGCGGGAGCGTGTCGGGAATGCGCGTGCCGGCCCGGCGCAACCGCGCCGCGGTCGCTTCGAAGAGGGCGCGGGTTTCGCGGATCTCGGCCAGGGTCGAGATCATCGGCAGCAGGATGCGGATCGGCCCGGCATTGGCCGCGCGCAGCATCGCTGCCAGCTGAGTTTCCAGAATCTCGCGATGTTTGAGGCCGAGCCGGATGGCGCGCAATCCCAGCGCCGGGTTGGCGCTGTTCGCGGCGATGCCGCGTAGACTGTATGCCAGCTTGTCGCCGCCGATATCGAGTGTGCGCACCGTGACGTCGCGGCCGCGCATGCCGTGCACGAGGCCGACCAGCGCTTCGACCTGCTCATCCTCGGTGGGCGGCGCCTCGCGATTCATGAACAGGAATTCGGTGCGCACCAGCCCGATCCCGGCCGCGCCGATTTCGACCGCCTGTTCCAGTTCGCGCGGCAATTCGAGATTGGCCTGCAGGCTGATCTCGACGCCGTCGCGCGTGACTGCGGGCAATTGCCGCACCAGGCTGAGCTGCCGCTTCTCCAGCGCCAGCGTGTCGAGTTGCGCCTGGCAACGCGCCAGGGTTTCGGGCGAGGGGTTGATCGTCACAGTCCCGGCGAAGCCGTTGATAATGACGAAATCGCCGGGGCAGATGCCCTGCAGCACACCCGGACATCCCAGCACGGCAGGAATGCCGAGCGCTCGCGCCATGATCGCGGTGTGACTCTCGGCCCCGCCCAGCGCCGTCGCAAACCCGGCGATCCGCGCCGGATCCATCAGCGCCGTGTCGGCCGGCGTCAGCTCATCGGCCAGCAGCACCGTACCGGCCGGCAGCTTGCCGACTGCGGGAAACGGCGTGCGGGTCAGGTTGCGGATCAGCCGCGTGCCGACGACGCGGATATCGTCTATCCGTGCCGCCAGATAGGCATCGCCGATCTCGGCGAAGCTGTCGGCGATGGCGTCGATCTCGATTCTGACGGCTGCTTCCGCATTGATACGCTGCGCGCCGATCCGCGCGACGACCCCGCGCACCAGGCGCGACTGGCTGAGCATCGCGAGATGGGCGTCGAGCAGATAGCCCACCTCCTCGCCGGCCGGCCCATGCAGCGTGGCGGATTTGTCCTTGAGCTTGGCCAGTTGATGGCGCGACAATACCACCGCCGCTTCGAAGCGCTCGATCTCGGCCGGCACCTCGGCTTCCGCCACGGCGAAATCCGGCACGCTCGGCGCCATGTGATCGGAAATATGCGCCACCCCGAAGCCCAATCCAGGCGAGACGCCGAGCCCGCACAGCACGCGTTCCGGACGGCCGCCGGCTTCGGCGCAGGGCCGCTCGTACCGGTCGGATTCGTCAGTCTTCTTCATCGAAGCCGCCCGTCACAAGCCCCGCGATGGCGTCGACCGCTTCCGCCGCCTGTCGTCCGGTCGCCCGAATCTCGATCACCGACCCGATCGCCGCGGCAAGCATCATCAGCCCCATGATCGATCGGCCGCTGACGACGCTGCCGTTCTTGGTCACGCGGATATCGGCGTCGAAACTGCCGGCCAGCTTGACGAGCTTGGCCGCGGCGCGGGCATGCAGGCCGCGCTTGTTGCAGACCGTCACGATCCGCCGGATCGTGTGAGCCCCTTCGGCGCCGTCAACCATGCTCGATACCCTGTCCGCCGTCTTATCCGCGCGTGTCGGCCAGCAATTGCGAGGCGACGTTGATGTATTTGCGACCGGCTTCCTGCGCGCCGGTTACCGCCGCGTTCAGCGCGACGGTTTGACGCAAGCTGGCAAGCTTGATCAGCATCGGCAGATTGATCCCGGCGATCACCTCGACCTTGGACCGCTCCATGAACGAGATCGCCAGGTTCGACGGCGTGCCGCCGAACATGTCGGTGAGCACGACCACGCCCTGCCCGTCATCAACCTGGCCAATGGCGTCGCGAATGTCCTGACGGCGCTTTTCCATGTCGTCATCGGGCCCGATGCAGATCGCCGCCACCTGCGTCTGCTTGCCGACGACATGCTCAAGCGCCGCGACGAACTCCTCGGCGAGCCTGCCATGCGTAACCAGAACCATGCCAATCATTGAAGGTTCCTCAAGGTGCGTCCCCGATCGGACCGCCACAGAGCGGCGGCAGATCCGTATTGATTGAGCCGACCGGGCGGGTGATGTCGCGATGCGCCACCGTCACGACCTGTCCCTCGCCGATGAGCCAGCGCCCAAGCTGCTCGGCTACATAAACCGAGCGGTGCCGACCGCCGGTACAACCGATTGCAATGGTTAGATATGATTTACCCTCGTGATCGTAGCGCGGCAGCAGGGGGCGCAGCAAGGCAGTGAGTGACGCGAAGAAGCCCTCATAGCCGGGATCCGCCGCGACATGGGCGCCGACCGACGGATCGAGGCCGGTCAACTCGCGCAGCGCCGGATCGTAATAGGGATTGTCGAGGAAGCGGACGTCGAAGACGAGATCCGCCTCGCGCGGCAGGCCCTGCCGGAACGAGAACGAAGTCACGAACAGCTTCAGCCCCGGCCGGTCGTCGAGGGCGAAATGCCCGGCCAGGATCCGCTTCAGATCGGCCGGCTTCGACACCGAAGTGTCGATCACGAGGTCGGCGCGCGCGCGCAGCGGCGACACGAGGTCGCGCTCCAGCCGGATGCCGTCCATGACCGGCCGGTCGCCGGCGAGCGGATGGCGCCGCCGCGTCTCGGTATAGCGCCTGGCCAGCGCCTCATCATCGCAATCGACGAAGACCAGGCGGCAATCGAGGCCGCGGTCGGAAACCAGCTTTTCCAGTTCGCCCAGCACGTTGACGACGGCGAAACCGCGCGTCCTGATATCGATGCCGACGGCGATCGGCTGTGCCCGCTGACCGCTCAGGCCGACCAGCCCGGGCAGGAGCGACAGCGGCAGATTGTCGACCGCCTCGTAGCCCAGATCTTCGAGCATCTTCAGCGACGACGTGCGTCCGGCGCCCGACATGCCGGTGATCAGCACGATCAAAGGCCGCGCAGCCCGGCCGGAAGAGGCGAATTGCCGCCTGTCTCTGGTCGCATGGTCGCTCATCCCGTCATTTTTATACCCAACACGCGGCGCTCCGCCAGACCCGGCGTCGGCGGCGCCGAGGCAGGGCTGCGCATCGGCATCCAGCGCCAGCCTCAATTTGAGCGCGGCCGAGGCCTCGAACGGCGCCATCGACAAGGTCGGCAGGGTAATGCCGTCGATGGCGGCCACGGCCGGTTCGGGCAGGCGCTCGACGGCGCCTTCCGGCACGAGGTCGACAATCAACGCCAAGGGGACGTCGCGGCAATACGGCAGCCGGCGGATGCCGACGCCGCGCAATTCGATCAACCCGGCAATCGTGTCCGGCGGCGCCGCCAGCAGGCATGGTCCGGCGCGGTAGAGCCGCACCTGGTCGTCGGCGATCAGCACCGCGCCGAGCCCGATCAGCCGCAGCGCCAAGTCGGATTTGCCCGCGCCCGGCGGACCGCGCAGCAGCAGCCCGCGCCCGCCGATCGCCACGGCCGTGCCGTGGATCAGGCCGCCATCCCCGGTCGCGGCGGCGTCTGCGGGCGTCTCGCCCGGCGCCGGGGCGGTCACGGCCGCACCATCCGGCTACTCGCGCGCCGCCGGCAAGCGCACGATGAACCGGGCGCCGGCAATGTTGCCGGCCGGGTCGCGCCGATTCTCAGCGGTGATCCGGCCGCCATGGGCTTCGACGATCTGCTTGGAGATCGAAAGGCCGAGGCCCGAATGCGTGCCGAATTGCTCGCCTCTCGGCCGTTCCGTGTAGAACCGGTCGAAGATCGCTTCGACCTTGCTCTCAGGGATGCCCGGCCCGCCGTCTTCGACCGTGACCACGATCGTCTGTCCCTCGCGCGACGCCCGCAGCACGATGCGCCCGTCTGCAGGGCTGAACGAAAGCGCGTTGCCGATCAGATTCTGGAACACCTGCACCAGCCGCCCTTCCTTGCCTTCCACGACCAGCGGATCGCGGCCGCCGGGCAGTTCCAGCACCAGCGCCGGCCCGCCGTCTCTCGTCGTTTCATGAATTTCCACCAGGGTCCCGAGCATCGCGGCGAGCCCCACCGGCAGCCTTTCGAGCCGGCTCATTTCCGCGTCGAGGCGCGACGCGTCGGAGATGTCGGAGATCAGCCGGTCCAGCCTTTCGACATCGTGCTGGATGATCGCCATCAGCCGGCGCTGCTTCTCCGGATCCTGGATGCGCGCCGCAGTCTCGACGGCGCTGCGCAGCGAGCTCAGCGGATTCTTGATCTCATGCGCCACGTCGGCGGCGAAGCGCTCGATCGCGTCCATGCGCCGCCACAGGGCGCCGGTCATGTCGGCCAGCGCCATGCTCAATTCGCCGATCTCGTCGCGGCGGCGGCTGAAATCCGGGATCTCGACCTGCCTGCCGTCGCCGTGGCGCACGCCATAGGCCGCATCGGCCAGACGCCGCACCGGCTGGGCGATGGTCCAGGCCAGGTAGAAAGACAGCAAGGTGGTCACGACCAGCGTGAACAGGACCAGCTGCAGAATATCGGTGCGCACCGAATTCACCTGGCGTTCGAGGTCGACCGAACTCTTCGAGACCATGACGGCGCCCAGCACTTGCCGGTACTGGTGCACCGGCACGGCGACGGAGAGAATTAGACCGCGGCTAAACGGGTCGCTCCGGACGGCGATCCCGGCGCGGCCGGCCAAGGCATCCAGCACCTCGGGATAATCCGCGGCGGTCTGGTTCGGCGCCTCGGTATAGGGCGGATGGTGCTGACGCGCCCGCATCAGCCCGGAAATCTCGTCGACGACGCGGCTGAGCAGCCCCGGCTTGTTCGCGTCCGGCGGCGGCAATTCTTCGATCTGGATCACCGGACGGCTATCGGCCATCAGGCTCTGATCGTCCTTGAACACGCGCGCGCGGATATTGGTGGGCGCGACCAGGTTGCGCGCCATGTCCTGGGCCAGGCTCGGCACCCAGCTCGGCGCCTCGTCGCCGGGCGGCGAAATCGCGCCATCCGCGAGCGCATTCGCGATGATGCCGCCCTGCGTCTTCAGCGCCTGCAATTCGGTGTCGATCAATGCGCTTTCATAGCGGTTGAGGAAGAACATGCTGCCGCCCAGCAGCACGACCGTCACCAGATTGACCGCCAGCACGCGCCGGGTCAGCGAGAACCGCCCGAACCGCGCGCGGGCGGGCCGCCACCAGCCGAGCCAGAACGGCCGCGGGCGGCGCTGCGCGGGACCGGCCTTCCGATCGGGCTGCGGCCGCGGGCCGGGTTCAGCCTTCCTTGTAGCGATAACCGACACCGTAGAGCGTCTCGATATGGGTGAAATCGTCGTCGGCGACCTTGAACTTCTTGCGCAGCCGCTTGATGTGGCTGTCGATGGTCCGGTCATCGACATAGATATGCTCGCCATAGGCGGCGTCCATCAGCTGGTCCCGGTTCTTGACATGGCCGGGCCGGGCCGCCAGCGATTTCAGGATCAGGAATTCGGTGACCGTCAGCTCGACATGCTGGCCGCGCCAGGTGCAGAGATGGCGCGAGCTGTCGAGCATCAGATCGCCGCGCTGCAGCACTGCCTCGCTGTCACCGACCACCCGTTCCTTGGACAGCTCGACCCGCCGGAGCAGCGCCCGGATGCGCTCGATCAGCAGGCGCTGGGAAAACGGCTTGGTGATGTAGTCGTCGGCGCCCATGCGCAGGCCCAGCGCCTCATCGATCTCGTCATCCTTCGAGGTCAGAAAGATGATCGGCAGGCTGCCCTGCTTGCGCAGATGGCCGAGCAGTTCCATGCCGTCCATGCGCGGCATCTTGACGTCGAGAATGGCGAGGTCGACCGGCTTCGCCTGAATCCCGCGCAGCGCCTCGGCGCCGTCATTATAGCAATGCACCTGAAACCCCTCGGCCTCGAGCGTGATCGAAACCGAAGTCAGAATGTTCCGATCGTCGTCCACCAGCGCTATCGTATTCGTCACGCTGCCCTCCCGTCCTACCGGCTTCACTTATAGGCGGATACGAGCCGTTCCGCCATGGCCGGCGGGTCGTGCCTCGGTTTGATTAGCCCGAACCGAACGGGTTTGCGAAGCTGTGCGATGCTGAATACGGCAAGTGTGGCGAATGCATCCATTTCGCGTCATGAAGCCGGATGACAATCGACCGGGCGGGATCAAGCCCGGCGGCGAACCGCTCTAGGCAGGCTTTCCCTAGCCTGCTTACATATCAAGAGTCTGAGCCGCTTGAATTTGCTCGTTTACGAGCAAATTCAACGTGGCTTTAGCCACGCAAGGCTGCTTAGATCGCGTCGAGTTCCGCCAAGGCCTGGGCGGCGAATTCGAGTGCGCTGCCGGGGTCCGGGTCGATTGGTGCGCCGCGTGCCATTCTCATGCGCAATGTTTCGACGTAGCGGCCGGTCGCAGCGTCAACCACACTGGTCGAGACCGGTGCTTCGAGCAACATTTGGAAGCGGTCGACGAGAGCGCCGTTGACCGCGCTGCCACGTGCCTCGATGGCCCGGTGCCCCTGGCTGTCGACGATGAGTATCTCGTCGAATGGCGCCGCGACGGCGCTTGCCAACTGGGCAGGTAGACCCTTGACGGCGTCATTGTGATTCGAAGCTGGAACGCGGCGTGGTGATGCTTCCCCGACACTCTTGATTTCGCGACGACCCGATGGCTGGTCTTCCGATGCGCTCCGAAGCTGGGCCGCCAGTTGTTTCTCATAACGGTATTCGATCTGGATCAGCGAGAGGAACCGGGGAACGAGCCGCATCTGCAGGGCGCGGTGATAATTCTGTGCCTGCAGGACACCCCACAAAGCCTCTCTTGTCGACGGGGTCTTGAAGAGCCCCTCAAGGACCAAATTGTAGTTGCAGCGGATCGCGGCATCGCGGATTTCATCGGCCCACGCGCTGACATATGGCTGGCTCAGACGGAATGCCGCGTCAGGATCGCTCCGGGCGAGCACGGCATAGCCCGGCACATGATCGCGCAAGGCATCGCTATCGAGGTGGACTGCGTAAGCCCCGCAAAGGGTCATCTGCGTCTGTGCGTCGATCGCCAGCCGTCTCTTGCCGGAACCCGGCTGGCCGGCAATCGCCACGAAACGCGATGGCGGCGGCGGGGCGACTAGACCGCCAAGGTAGATGTCGCGGAGCTGCGCCGGCACCATCCGAGAATGGTCTCCGAGCGGGCGCGGTGTTGCCGTATCGGACAACGCTAACGTCCCGCCGCACCCGCAGGCGGGTCTGGGGAGCGGTGCGCCGGACTTACGCCGATTTGCACGTCGAGGTCGTCGTCGAGAAGCGCCAGTATGTCACTTTCTTCCTGCGAAACCCGGCGGACCAGATCAGGACGCCGCGCTCGAGCCGCCAGCACCGCGTGCACCGCGCGGCGGCGATCACCGGCGCGCAACAAAGCCAGCGGCCGCTGTTCGTGGTCGGCGAGGTCCAACGAGAGCAGGATTTCCAGCGAGTCCCAAGGGCTATAGCCGTCCAGCAGGCGGAGGAGCGACTTCAATCCCCCCAAGGTCGAG
>Ga0181519_10001033_pt1 | contig 24496 bp, 18 predicted proteins | sample PEATcosm2014_Bin_26_FD_121102 | JGI IMG/M metagenome (GOLD analysis project Ga0181519, IMG submission 121102) | Peatland microbial communities from MTU Mesocosm Facility, Houghton, MI, USA - PEATcosm2014_Bin02_10_metaG | ecosystem: Environmental > Terrestrial > Soil > Wetlands > Peat | place...
ACTGGCGGAACTCTCTCCCGTCGCCTACGCCGCCAAGCACGCCGAGTAGCCTATCTGCAAATGCCCGGAACTGGCAACCCATGTAGTTGCCGGGACGCCTCCGGTCAACAGCGTTCCAACGCGGACTCAAATTCGTTTCGATAACATCCCATCCGATGTGTCGTCGATCAGTCTTCTTGATATTCCAACCTACCTTGCCAATGGCGTCTATGTGGGTGTGACCTTTCATAAGGTTCAGCTAGCTCACCAGAGATTCTGATCGGCACATTGGGCAGGAACTTGCCGAGGAACATGAGGGGATAAGTAGTATGTCGAATTTTGATTTTCTCAAGTCTTACAACGAGGAGTGGGCCCGTGCCGCAACGCAAGCCGAAGACCTACTTATTCGTTCCTTTCCCGGTCCATGCGCAGTATCGCTCCGTACGCTTGGTGAGGAACTAGCGAAGGAGATTGTGAATAAGCTCGGCTTGCGAGTTACACGGTCGAAGAAAAACGGGTCTATTGACTTCTATGATCGAGTGAATGCAATCCGCAGTGCTCTAACCAATGCTCCTCAGATCCCAGACGCGTTGGAGAAGATCCGAAATATCGGGAATTTCAATGCGCACAATTTTGGCCATTGCGTTCATACCTCAAAGGAATCGCTCAAACAAACGTATGAAGTTGCAGCATGGTTCATGAAGACTGTTGTTCGCTCAAGCGAGCCCATTCCGAAATACGAAGCACCCGAGGTAAAGCCGGAAAACGAGGTGCCCGGGTGGAAGAAATTTCTCAGTACGCGAAATGGGAAGTTGGCAGTTGGCATTGCGGCCGTGATTGGGGCCATTTTTGCGTATTTCATCGCTACCGACAAAGACCACGACTGGAAGGCGTCTTTGGCGAAGACCGCACGCATCGTCGTCTTCGCTCTGATCCTCGCGCTGCTTGCCCTACCGCTCTTTATCCTCGCCAACGGCATCACGATCTGGCAGGCCTATCATCTCTTTGTCAGCTCGATTGCCGATAAGATCGGCTGGAGCGAGTATCTGATTCGCCCGCTCGGTCTGGTGCTTCTGCTGCCGTTCTTTTCCGCGGTGCGGTTTACGTTTTCTTGGAACGCGAAGCGCCGTCTGACAGGAATGGCCGTTCTCATCGCGATGGCTGTCGGCTACAACTTGATGTTTTACTACGCCACCAAGGACACGCCTTTCATCATTGGCAGCGGGCACGCGTCAAAATATTACGAACGTACCGATCAGGGCATCGTATTTTACGACAGGGCCGGATACAGCCCCACCACGGGCCAGCCGTTGCTGCTGGTGACTCCGGATGTCTGGCGCGAGTACAAGATTGAACTTAAGCAGGGTACGGATTCGATGACCTCCGTCGATCCAGCGGCGCACGATTGGTTCAATCCGAACACCGGAGCGCCGATGCTCTGGTATTCGCGTTCCTCCGAAGGGAAATTCGACTTCTTTCCTCGCCCCGGAACCAATCCTCGGACCGGCGATCAGCTCGCGCCTGTCACGCGCGACCTCTATCAGACTTGGGCTGCAGCACACACACCGAAGGCTCCCAAGCCCGTTACGCAAGAAGATATTCTGAGCCAGATATTGCGTCCCGCCGCTTCAGGCGGCCCCGGTGTGTTGCTGCTCGATGCTACAGCGAACGACCAGGGAGGCGTCGATGCGCTCAACCGGCATCTCGCTGGTGTGAACACGTCCGCGTTCCCCGCCGAAGTACTGGAGCGTCGCGGCTTTGCAGGAAAGTTCTATCAGGGCGATGCCAGTCTGGTTCGCAAGGCGCTTGCCATCACGCACCTCAACGAGCTTGTTATTGCCGAAGTAAAGACGGATTGCGCGAAGAGATCCTCGCTCGATTCCGACTTGCTCTCCTGCAATTTGACGGCAAACGCGCGGCGATTCGATGCGCAGGGCAAACCGGAGGGGTCACAGTTGGTGCAGGCGACCGGCGCAGGCTTCAACGAAAGCGCCGCGCTTGAAGAAGCTGGCAAGCGCGCTTCCACGAGCTTGCTTGCATTCGCAAAAAGATAGTCCCTCTCACATACAAAGAGGAGGCAGCCTACGGGCCGCCTCCTCTTTGCATGTGCGTAAGACAAAGTTTACCGCCGACGCCGCGGCCGGCACACGTACGCAAGCCCGAACAGGTTAAGTGCCACACCCAGCGCCGCCCACAGCCGCGGATTGCGCCCAGTATTCTTCGCGTACGCATAACCAATCAAACCGCAGATCGCGCTCGTGACAATGAAAACAAACCATAGGTCTCCCATAGTCCTCCTCTTTTCTCCTCGCAGTGGTGCGTAAAATTCTTCAGTCCTTTTGTGCTTGCCGCTTCGGCGTAAGCTGCTCGGGCTCCGAAAGCGACGCAAAACGGATTGCCTCAGCCGGCAGCGTGCAACGATATTTCCTTGGTCGCGTGCCCCCGTCGTCGATCAGATACGGAGCGGCATGAACACCCAACTCATCCCGCAACGTCTTGTGCAAGCGGCTCAAATGCACCGAAAACTGAGTCCCGTCCATCGGCTTTCCCAATGAATCATCGATCCTTTCGGGAAGAGTCTCGGCGTCAGGTTCGCACTTGTAATACTCGCGGGTGTACAGATTGCTCCATGTTGGGTCGTTCACATATTTCGTAGGTGCTTCCATCGGACCTTTGCCTGCCGCGATCCTCCGCGCAAAGATACTGAGCATCGCAACTGACGATCGGGTCATGGAGAATACCTTCCCAGCAGCGCGAATCCGGCAATTTGCCTGGTCAATCGTCAGCTCCGGCGTGCCAACCGTCGCGCTGGCCGCGTTGACCACCGCGCTGTATGAACTTGCCCCTTTGATCAGCTTGTCCGGAAGTCCATGGCGCATGCTGACGACAGGGATCTCCGCCAGCATCAACTTTGCCTCCGCGGCATCGAGCGGTCTTCTGTCCTTGCCCTCGATGACGCGCCGGCTAACCGCGGGATAGAAAAAATCGCTGGCAAATTCGTAGTCACTCTGCGCCAGCACATGAGACAAGCGATCCTGTGGCCTGCCAAAGAGTGACAGCGCGTATCCGGCATAGAACCCCATCGTCTTGCGCCCGCCCGCCAATGAGACATGCAGCGCACTGTCTGGATCGCCCGTCAGCAGGCGCACCTGCTCGGTGATGCAGTCGGCGGCGCATTCATTGTCCTCAGCCGTTCGGATATCATCCATCGGCGTGCCATCACGATCGCAAAGAACGTGGATATTCTTTTCCAGAAATTCGATCCCCTGGAGGTCGTAGTCTTCGCATAGACGATGAAACCAGCCTGGCTGATCAGACAAGAGCAGCAGCTTTGCCCGTTTGGCCCCTTCATTTGTCGACAGCAGATGCACTTCTGTCGGCACGAACGGGTCTGCCTCCCTCATGGCCAATGCGTAGATGGTTTCTGTCACAATCTGCGGGGTGAGCCCGGAGACGGCGAGAAGTATGCGTTTTGGGTATTCCGATGGGGTCTTCATTGCTTGTTGAATGAGTTCCTTCACTCCCTATTAGTATCGGATGTCGAACCCCATTTCTTGACGTGCAAGCTTGCACGGATGAGATCAGGCCATGACACGGATGTCTCACCAGATCGTTAACGTGGATTGTCTCGCGTGCAAGCTTGCATTTCGCCGGCATGGCCTCGCAGTTCGATATATATGAGTTGCGATGTCGAGGTGCCGGAATCCGGTATGCATCCGCAAGTCATCGGCGCAGTCACGAATCGTTCACTATTTTGGCCTTAAGGAGGACCAATGAAAAACCGCAAACTGCTCGGCTCAACATTTACCTTTCTCGGAACTCTGCTCTGCTTCTTTCTTCCTTTTGTGACAGTGTCATGTCAGGGCATGAATGTCTTCACGGTAACCGGACGGCAGTTGGCGACAGGGACCACGATCGTTCAGCCTGGTGGCTCCGGGAACTCCACCAAGCAGCGAGTAAGTCCAGATCCGTTTGCAGCCATTGCGGCTCTGAGCGCGGTTTCCGGTCTGGTCCTGAGCCTTGTTGGAAGACGGATGCTGAGAGGCGTTGCGACTTCTGGAGCCGCGGGAGCGGCAAGCCTGACGGCAATGAAAGTGCACCTCGACTACGAGCTTCAAAAGCAGGGAATGGGGATGGCGCAGAACAATTATCAGGTTGGCTATTTCCTGGCGTTGCTGCTTATGGTCGCGGGAACTGGATGGAGTTTCTACCGGCTGAGGCAACGAGAAGAAGCGGCAGAAAGTTGGATACCCTCGAGTGCGACACTGCACCGCTGATTGGCTCGGCGATCCGGCCCAGCGCGCCGGGTTCACTGTCGAGTTCTCCAGAATTATTAGGGGTCATTGCAAGTGCCAAAAGATGGGCACGAAGAAGCATCAGAAGAAAGACGACGAAAGAAGGAAGGCGATGCAGACAATTCTCAGCTTTATCGGCACCTTGATTGGATGGGCGATTTTTCTCGGTGTCATTGTGGTGATCGTACTGTGGATCACCTATAACACGCTTCAACAGCAGGCTCAGAACGTGAAAGAGAAGAATTCCAACATTCAGGTTGCATTGGGCAAAAAGATATCCGAAATCAACCAGTTGATGACGATAATCAAGGGGTATCAGGACTTTGAGCAGTTCACCCAACTGAAAGTGTCCGCAGACTCCAGACCCGCAGCGATGGCCTCGGCGTATCAAAAGTCCGACGCCACCCTGACCGCAATCCAAATGGCGGTACAGAAGTTTCCTGAACTGCAGACCAGTTCGCAGTATCACCGTGTGAACGATTCGATTCAGAATTGCGAAGTCAACATTCAACGGAACCGTGAGATCTATACCCAGGCGGTCAAGCAGTACAACTCGATGTACTTGGCGATTCCGACCGTTTTCATTGCCCCGCGGCTGGGCTTTTCGCAAGCTCCATATCTTGAATTCGATACGTCCGGCCTCGCGCAGGACAATGCATTGCATGAGTTCAAGACCGATGACGGGGAGCGATTGAAGCAACTGCTGAATCAGGCAGGAGGCGTTCTTGCAGACGCTGGCAAAACCATCGTGGATAAGGCTGGGAAGATGGGCAATTCAGCCAAGGACTGATTCTGAATTTGAGAGTAATCTATTCTGGCCTGTATGAATTCCGGTCAATTCCTCGAAAAGCTATGGAGCCGGTTATCTATCCATTACTTGGAGGGGCGCTGGAATTGAGATTCATCCACGTCGTCTGCTGAGAACACTTGTTGTCAAAGTAGTATACGGCCTCTTGCGCAAAGTAGCGGAGATCGACACCCAAGGGCACACCTCGACATCCGCGGGCAACGGGCACTGTTAAACCTTTTCCTGTCAATGCCGATAGGAATACTCAGATCTCGATTCCAGAAAGAAGGTAACTTGCATATAAAAGGAACTCTGCTCGGACTGTTTGCCCTGATACTACTGACCTTTCCTGTCTCCGGTTTCGCGCTCAGTTTGGTTGGAAACCCGGCCGCTTCCGCACTCGGCTGTCTCGGTTGTGGTGGTTGTCTTATCCCTGTCGTGTTCTTTGTGTTGAGTGTCGCGCTACTGGTTTGGGTAGCTAAGGACGCAAAGGCGCGTGGCATGGATAACTCGGTGATCTGGATGCTCGTGGTGTTCTTTTTGAACCTGCTCGGCCTGATCATTTATCTGTTTTCTCGGCCTAAAGGTGAGTTGATGTCTTGCACCAACTGCGGCAATAAACGCATGCAATCGAGCTTGAAATGCCCCCACTGCGGAATCGGCGCCTAGGCCGAAAACAGCTATTAGCTGTGGCATTCATCCTGCTTGTGCTTTTGGGGATGGACGCATTGCGTCCACCCCAAGATCAATTCAGCGTTTACCTCTTCGCCCGGTCAGTCGATGGTTATCACCACTGCCTGCATCCTTTAACGAGCCGCTTCATTCGTTGCCGTTACAATCCAACCTGTTCCCACTATGCTGTTCAGGCAGTTAGGAAATATGGCATTGCGAAGGGCGCGTGGCTGACAGCGCGGCGGATAGCGTCATGTACGCCGAACGTTCCCATGGGCACCCATGACCCAGTCCCCGATCACGCTGGCTGACGGGGGGCACAGATCGAGAAGTCGAGCACGAATCAATCCCACCCCATTAGTGGTCCGTTGCTCTCGCCGCTTTAGAATAGCGACGCTCGAAAGCTAACAGCTATCGGATACACGCAGGCCATATCAGGCCTTCCTGCTAACTGTGCCTACCGCGCAGCAGTGGGAGGCCGCCGCTTGTGTGGTACCGGTGGTGGTGGTTTCACATCCGTTGTTGATGAGGTCATTCGGTGGCTTCCCAAATCGGTCCGCAGCGTAGTCCTTGTCGTGATTCAGATCACGTTTGCCTTCGCAGAATCGGCCATAGCCTTATAAGGAACCGCCGGGTCCGAGCATGCAAGCTTGCATTGCGCCAGCATGGACGCGCGGTTCGCTATATATGAATTGCAGGGCCAATGTGCCAGAAACCGGCATATATCCGCAAGTTATTCGGAAGTTACCAATCGATCGCTATTTTGGCCTTCAGGAGGACCAATTGGGACACAGCACGCAGTACGGATCAACATCTGTTCTTCTCGGATTTCAGAGAAAAAGTAAGAAGATTAAGAACTCCAATATTTTACGGCTTGTAGCAGTTGTCCTCTTCTCGATGATCGGGGCCTCTTCGGTGATGGCCAACCCTCATGAACCGGCCATCACGCAATTTGTTGATAATGCGGCGCGCGTGCCTCTGCGCGGCAATGTCTCCTCTTTCGCCGTGGCCCAGAACGACCTGGGCGCTGTTGACGACTCCGTACCGACCGGCACGCTTTATCTGCTGCTCGGACGCAGTTCCAGCGAACAGCAGCAACTCGATCAGTACGTTCTCAGCCTCAGCACGCCAGGCTCCGCGAACCATGGCAAATGGATTACGCCGGCGGAATTTGGCAGCCGCTTCGGAGCGAATGACAACGACATCTCCACTCTCAAGTCTTGGCTCGAAAGCCAGGGCTTCAAGGTTGAAAAGGTCAGTCAGTCCAAGACGGTCATCGGATTCTCCGGCACCATGGGCGCTGTTCGGTCCGCCTTCGGAACCGAAATTCACAGGTTCAAGGTGGGCGGGGCGATTCGCCTTGCCAACAATACCGATCCGCAGATTCCGGCGGCCCTTGTCCCCGTCGTGCGCGGGGTGGTCGGCCTCTCGCGCATCGCGCCGGCGAAGCAATTTGCTGGATCATCTAGCCCGACCGCTAAGGCGGCAGTGAAGGCCAGGCCGGAACTGACTTTCAACGATGGCGGTGGCAAATTCGTCCTTTGGGCTGTCGCTGGCGATGCCGCGGTGATCTACGATACGCCGAATACTGCGATGAATCCGGCCTACACCGGGAGTACGTTCGATGGAAACGGGGTCACGATTGGTGCAATTGAGATCTCGAATCTGCCATCTGCCAGTCTTCAGGACTTCGCCAACTACCGCATGCTGTTTCTTGGCAACACTCCCACACAGGCTGCCGCATACATTCCCACGGTGATTGTGGAGGGTACCGATCCCGGTCTTAACACGGCAGCAGGGGTGAGTGACTGGAACGGTGACCTCTTCAATGAAGCACAGGTAGCGATTGGGGATGGAGAGATTTCACAGGCTCTCGCGCCAGGATCAAAAACCATCTTATATGTGGCTCAGACCGTTGACCAGGCGCTCCAGCGCGCGGTTGACGACAACACCGTAAGCATCCTCATCAACAATATGGATGAGTGCGAAAGCGCCATCGGCGCTGCGGGCAATGCGTTCCTGAACGAAGAATACGAACAGGCGGCAGCACAAGGAATCACAGTCGTTGCCGATACAGGCAATTGGGGTTCGGCAGGCTGCATGGAGATCGGAACAGCGACCGGGTACGGGTTTGGCGTGGCTGGGAACGCTTCATCCCCTTGGGACACTGCTGTTGGAGGCACCGATTTTCAGGTGCTCTACAACCCGGCAAACGTGCCACAGTATCTGGATACCGCCTATTCGGGGAACGCTTATGTTGCAGGTACGGCTCCGTATTACACGACAGCCCTCTCCTATATTCCTGAAGGGGTTTGGAACAATACGACCACCGTCTTCACAAACTTCAGCGAAAACGCGAATCCGTCGGACTACGCTGCTCCTGCCAGCGGTGGTGGTCCGAGTTCTTCGGCGGTATGCTTTGGCTCGATTTCGTCCACAGATGGAACCTGCTCAGGTACTCTCTCCGGGTATGCGAAGCCTGCCTATCAGAGTTCGCTCACTCCAAACGACGGAGTACGTGATCTCCCAGACATTGCGCTGTTCTCGGGGGCAGCTGGTTTTGGGAACCCCGCTCCATATCCGGAATGGAGGACCTGTCAGGATGCGGTAGTAAACCGGATCGAAGCCGACTGCACGAATAGCGCGGACCCGGACACTGGGACTCCCTACGGTGGCACGACTGCGGCAGCAGCGGCAGCAGCAGGGATCTTCGCGCTTGTAGAACAAAGCGCGGGGTCGCGTCTGGGCCTTGTCAATCCAACGCTTTACAAGATGTTTACCACCACACCAAGCGCATTTCACGACATCACGACGAGCAACAATTCTGTTCCTTGTACGTCGGGATCGCCGAACTGCGGATCGAACGGCTATCTGGAGGGATACAACGCAGGAACCGGCTACGATCTTGCATCCGGACTCGGAAGCCTTGACGTGGCCAAACTCGTAGCCAATTGGGGGAACGCGGGGTTGGATAAGACGGCCATGACCCTCACGGCTGGCACTAGCGCGAGTTCGCTAGCTACATCGGCCATCTCGGTCACTCACGGCAGCACAATCTACTTCGATGCGACCGTGAATCCGTCCTCTGCGACTGGCAATGTCGCCATCACCAACAATTCGGGTGACCAGAACAACGGATCTCTCGGACCTTTCGTCCTTTCTGGAGGATCCGCATCGTTTACCACTCAGGCTTTGCCTGGCGGTACCTATATGGTGGCTGCCAGCTACGGCGGGGACGCGAACGATCTGCCGAGTGAGTCGAACTCGATTTCCATAACGGTCACCCCCGAGTCGACCACTCTGGGTCTGGCGCTCGAGTCATTTGACCCGACGACCGGAACAATCACAAATAACCCCACTTCCATCACGTACGGGCAGGAACTGGGTCTGACGGTTACGCCTTCAGGATCGGCCGGGGTTGGGAAGGAGTCGGTCCCGACAGGAAGCGTGAATGTGACCAACGGCAGCACTAGCCTTGACGCACAGCCGCTTGATGCGACGGGAAAAACGTTTATCGTCATCGCCAACACTACTTCATTGACTCCAGGCAGCGATTCGCTCAGCGTCCAGTACGCGGGAGATGCAAGCTACAAGCCGAACACTTCCAACCTCGGAGTCACGGTCACGAAAGGAGCCGTAACAGTATTCACCACCGGTCTTCCCACATGCACAAAGCTGAAAAGCGACTGGAGTGTTGCGCCGACTTGTGCGGTGACGGCACAGGTGCAGACCGATAGCGTGGGTGCCGCGCCAACCGGGAATATCTCGCTTTCCTTTAACGGAAATTCCCAAACAATCCCTTTGACAGCAGTTCAATACACAACAACGGCCGGGGTAAACGTTGCCGGTGGCGAGGCGACGACTACGGCAATCGACGTTTCCAGCTATGTTGGAACCTACTTGCCAACATGGTCGGCTACATACGGAGGTGATTCAAATTATCAGGGAGGCAGCAGCACCTCGACGAGCGTTCAAGCGAACGAGTGGGTAGTTTCCGAGCCAGCGGGTGCGACCTTCGCTTTGACAAACAGCGGCGCAATTACAGTCAGCCCAGGTGGTTCTGGAACCAGCACCGTAACGATCACTCCGACGGGTGGGTTCATCGGACAGGCGGTTCTTTCCTGTACGGTGAGTGGTGGGACGGGCTCGGAGACTCCGACCTGTTCGATTCCGTCTGCTGCGCCAACGATCTCCAGCAGCACGGCGCAGACGGTTACGCTGACGATCGGGTCGACAGCGGCGACGGCAGCGGTCATGAAGAATGATTCAATCTTCGTTACCGGCGGCACTGGGCTTGCCGCCTTTGGCGGCTTCCTGCTTTGCGGGTTGCTCATCCGGAAGCGGCGCCTGGCCGCGGCGGTGCTCATCCTACTGATTTCTGGGCCCCTTTTGTTTACACTCTCGGGATGCGGCGGCTCGGGCGCGGGAGGAAGCGGTAGCAGTGGAAGTAGCGGGACTCCGGGGACGCCGGCCGGTACCTACACCGTGACGGTAAGTGCCAGCAACCCGAACGTGACCTACAACAATGGTTGGGTAAGCAATCCAATCACTGCAACCACTACTGTCACTCTCACTGTCAACTAGCCAACAACCAAGGGGTGCGCAACTCATTTCGAGCAATGCGCCCCCTTGTTTTGGGAGGGAGTTGAAGAACATAAACGCATGAGAATGCGAAGTTCTTTTCGCCAATTGCGCGAGCAATCAGTGGGTGTGGTTTTTCGTTTGAACCGAACAATACATGTCTAAATCATGTGGCCATGCTTATGAAGAACAACCTTTCAAAAATTGGCCGAAATGGGATATTGCAAACAGCATTTGGAGGATGGTCCAGTGATGAATCTTTACCGCCGCTTTCTTCTCGCGGTGATGGCGATCTCGATTGGAGTGGCTGCTTACAGCCAGACGGTGATCCGTGGCTCTGTGCCGCCGATGGCTCGGCAGGCTACAGATAATGGTCCGGTGTCGGGCGATTTGGCAATTCCTCAACTGAAGGTCTACTATTCGCCGACTTCCGGAAAGAGCATGGCCCTTCAGCAGTTGCTGGCCGACCAGCGGACCCCGGCTTCGCCGATGTACCACAAGTGGCTTACACCGGAGCAGTTCGGCGCGCAGTTCGGCATCTCGCAAAAAGACGAGGCAACTGTGAGGGCGTGGCTGGAGGCCCAGGGTTTTACGAAAGTTTCCCTTTCTAAGTCACGGACGGCTTTTTCCTTTTCCGCTACAGCAGCGCAGGCACAAGAGGCGTTTCATGCGCAGCTTCATAAACTGACAGTCAAAGGCGAGTCGCACTACTCGAATGTCACGGAAGTTGAGATCCCGTCGGCCCTCACATCCGTTATCCGCTCTGTGAGCGGGTTGGACGACTTCAAACCGCACTCCAGCCTCCAGAAGGCGAAGCCGCAGTTCAGTTGGGGCAATCCTGGGGCCGCGCAGGCTTACAATCTTGCTCCCGGCGACATTGCCACGATCTACGACATTCAGGCGCTGTATGCCGCCGGTATCAACGGCACCGGCATCACCGCCGCCATCGTAGGGCAGTCCGACATTGCACTCTCTGACGTAGCCGCGTATCGCAACGGCTTCAATCTCCCTGCCATCACTCCGAGCGTCGTTCTGGTTCCCGGCTCTGCCGATCCTGGGAGCGACATCATGGGAGAGGCAGAAGGCGAGATGGATCTTGAATTGCTCGGCGCCGTCGCTCCCAACGCTAACCTTATCTATGTCAACTCGACGAATGCATACACCTCGCTGCAGTATGCAATTGAGCAAAACATCGCGCCGGTTGTGAACATGAGCTATGCTTGGTGCGAAGGGTTCGGCAACCTTGCCAACGAACAATCGGTGCAGTACTACATCGATGAAGCGAATGCTCAAGGCATGACGATCATTGCGGCGTCAGGCGATGAAGGGCCGGCTGCCTGTGACTATGCGACTGAAAAGGCGGCGCAATACGGCCTGTCTGTTGCAGCCCCTGCCAACCAGCCGGGAGTCACCAGCGTAGGTGGGACGTCTTTCACTGGGCCTCTCGCTTCTTACTTTGGCACAACCAACGGCTCTACAGGGGGCTCGGCGCTCTCGTATATTCCCGAAGTTGCATGGAACCTTACCGCCGCTCAGAACCACCTTGAGGCAAGTGGTGGTGGTGCATCCATGTACTTTGCAAAACCCGCCTGGCAGGAAGGACCGGGCGTGCCTGCAGACGGCGTGAGGGATGTGCCGGATGTCGCGATGTTCGCGGGCGATTCCGCGTTGGATGACAGCACGGCTTATGAGGTCTGCATTGAAGGAGATTGTGCTTCCGGTCCCCCGAACGGAATGACCTCTGGCGGTGCACAAGGCGGCACCTCCGCAGCTGCGCCGGTCTTTGCCGGCATAGTTGCCCTGCTCAATGACTACCTTGTTTCCAACAATGTCATTGCCACCCCCGGTCTCGGCAATATCAACCCTACCCTCTATCTGATGGCAGAGGGCCCGTCGATCACCTTTCACCCGATCACGCAGGGGAACAACATCGTTCCGTGTGTGTCGGGAACCACGAACTGCACCACCGGCACTTTCGGCTATTCTGCTGGCTCTGGATACAATCAGGTCACCGGCCTTGGGTCCGTCGATGCTTTCAACTTGGTCCACGCGTGGGAGAATTACACGCTAACAGCTACGAGCACGGCGCTTACCACTTCGGAAGCTCCGATTGTTTTCGGCACGCCCATTACAATCACTGCGAAGGTGGTTCCCAGCACTGGCAACACGACGCCGACCGGATCGGTCATCTTCTACAGCTATGCCGGTCAGATCAGCACGCGCACACTGCTTGGAACTATCCAACTCGACGCCACAGGGACCGCGACGCTCTCGCTTCCGAGCGGCCTTGCCGAGGATGTTTCATCCCTACAGGCAGCGTACTCCGGCAGCGCTGAGTTCGCTCAGAGTATGTCGCAGACCACCAACGTCTACCAGCCGACCACTGTGACACTGACCGCTTCGACCACTCAGGTCATGCAGGGGAGTCCGGTGACATTCACTGCCAACGTTGGGGTTTTTGCCAACGCCACGGGTTCGGTTACCTTCTTCAACGGAACCACGCAGATCGGCTCCGTGCCGATTTCCAACGCAACCGCCAGTCTCACAACCAGCGCCTTGCCGGCCGGAACGGATTCAATCACCGCTACCTATTCCGGCTCACAATACTACGCTGCATCGACTTCGAATGCGGTCGCAATCTCCGTGGACCTTACCCCGGTCAGTACATCAACCACTCTCGCTGTTTCGGCAAGCCAGGCCAACGAGGGCGCGCCTATTACGCTGACTGCAACCGTTGCCGCCGCCTCTGGCAGTGCGACCGGCACCGTCAATTTCGTCAATGGCAGCATGCAGATCGGTTCAGCCAGCATCACCAACGGGACTGCCAGTCTTTCGATCAGCACCTTGCCTGTTGGAACCAACTGGATTTCTGCATCCTACGTTGGAGCCACTGGTTTTTCAATCTCTCGCATGCGCAACGCCCCAAATTGGTCGCAGAGAATCGGTCGCGATATGAGTAGACATGCGTAAGAGCCGTTAGAGGGGGGGATTTGGAGCAGAAGAAAAATCAGCGATCATCTTTCATGCAGCGTGCGTGTCGCCACCCAGATCCCCATGTTTTGGGAACTGCTCCAAATTATCCACCACAAGGTGGCGGCGGTTTCCCGGGGAGAACGCGTGTGTGGCTCCAAGGCTATATCCATTGATTTGGTGCAGCCGTTCAAACAGCAAAAGTATGTTTGCGGGACGGATTGTCGCTCATGAGGCAGGGTGTTTCGGCCTCTGCCAGTGCATTCGCGCGGGGCTGCTGCCATCGGCAATAGTTGGCCGGTTCAGGGTGAAAGCGGTCTACTACATCATTGAAACGTGCGGCATTGAGCACATGAAGAGCGGGCGAAACTTGCTGTATCCAGGCGTCATCTACCTGAACGCCAGCGACCACCGATCTTTGGTTTAACTCGACTTCACTTCCGGCACGTTGTTGTCCTGTAGGAAGTTACAGGTAGTTTATTCTTGCCGACATTTGAATCTTGTTCTGCTGCGTTGCTGGCGCGCATGGTTGCCCGAGCCACGTCTTGCAGCCGGTTACGCCCATAACCGAGGCATTAAAACGTTGCGTCACCCATTGCGAGTCGGTTAGCCCTCGCACCGTGGCAGGATCCATTTGCCAAGAATACCCCACCAAGAGAAAACCCAATTCATTCAACGAAGGGAGCAACAATGAGCAGTTTGTCTCTGAACTTGGCGGGCAATGTTCGCCCAAAGCAACGCAGGCGATATAGGCGTAAGACCACCCGTGAAAGAATTGCCCGGATGGGCGCTGTCGAGCAGATGGTTCGAGCTTTCTCTTCGGGCAATCGCCTCAGCGCCTGCATGGGCATCGTTCTGGGCGGCTTTGTGCCCATCGCGGTGTATGCGCTTGTTCATTATGAAGTTGCTGAGCACCCGATGTTCTGGTGCATGGTTGTCGGAGGACTGGCTTACTCTGCCGTGTCGGTCTTCAAATGGGCGGAGAATGCCTTCCACATGCGTCTCAAGGCCATTGGATTCGTACTGCTATTGGAGGGCGCTGTGATTTTCTCGCATGAGCGGTGGCTCGGGTTCGGCGGACTCGTCCTGCTGGTCGGAATCAACGGTATTAGCGCTGCTGTAGCGCTCCAGGTGGAAGGTTGATGGGAGAGAATAGGGACCGTTCACTTGGCGATTCCGACCTGGTTGCCATTCGGCACAAAGCACCGAGGCTGCCGCCAATGTGCCTGCCCTCACCGGAACCGGATAGCGTCCAGATAGCGGGTATTCGCTCGGAACCAGAAGAACCGGCGCACATTTCGATTTTCCTTGCAGATCTTAATGGCGCAAGGGCCACCGGCGGAATTCGGATTCTTGCAAAAGAGTGATGTAGTCGTCCTAACCAAAATCCTGTCGGTACTAAAAAGTCATGGCTTTGGATGGAACTCATTGCTTACGGTTGAGGGCTCCAGTCGCAAAGGGCGTTTTCGTGAACCTATCCCGTCACTCTTCTGGAAATAGCGCTGAATGAGCGATTTGCAGTCGATAGTTGAGGACTTTGGCCTTGCAGTCTGGATCGCAATGAGATCACAATCAGCAGAGCGCTTTCATCGGATCTTCCATATACCGGAGCTGGTAGCCGTGGATTTGAGCCCGTCGCTGCCAGGTAAGAACCCGGCGGAGGTCACAGCAACGCAATGAATGTATACAGTGACAAAGACATCCGCGCCGCCGCAACTCTGCCGTGATGCGGGGACGGCCGTAGCTGGGCCATTCCAATGCGATGCGCTGGATGGCGTCGCGAAGGTCCATATCCGGATCAGGCTTGGCGTCCTCGTTGAAGCGGTAGAAGCTGGCTCGGCTTACCCGCGCCAGCTTCACCATCCGAGCGATACTCAGTCCACGTGCGGCCGTCACTTCTTCACCGACCTTGCGGTAGACTGCGGATTTCCAGTCGATGCCTGCAGCATCCGCTGGTCTTCGATGCGCTGCAAGCACCCCTTCAAAAAATCGATCTCCACGGCTTGACGACCGATCTTACGCTCCAATTCCGCGATCTGGCCTTCGGACCAGCGCCGCTGCCCATGGCCGGGAAAGGCGTTGCCCGGTGCCTGGCGAAACTCACGCTGCCAACGGTGCAGCACGTTGGGGCTGACCTCCAGCCCGCGTGCCACCTCGGCCATCGATACTCCGGCTTCCAGCCGCCGAACGGCGGCCAGCTTGAATTCCTTGGTGAACTTCCGGCGTGACAATCCCATGACTCAATTCTCCATTCGTTGGATTTTGAGTCTTAACCGGTTGTCTCAAAAATGGGGGCAAGTCCACTTCGAGGTCTAAACCCCAATTCAATCACTCAGTCACAGGCTGGGACTTCGGTTCCGGCCTTTCCTGTTTCTGGGGGAAGAGCCGGGAAGGCGACGACTCTGGTCTCTCTCCCTAATACTGTTCACTTAACTATCCTGATGGCCTTTCGGATATCGATTTTTGGCAAGGGCTTGACGTGACGCGGGCGGAGCGGGAAGTTCCTCATCTTGCGCTTGACGCCTCTGAGATTGCGGCGATTTCGGCTGGACACTACGCGATCCTGTACCCGGATCCATTTGCCGAGGATACCCCACCAAGTGGAAACCCAAATCATTCAACGAAGGGAGCAACAATGAGCAGTTTGTCTCTGAGCTTGGCGGGCAATGCTCGCCCAAAGCAACGCAGGCGATATAAGCGTAAGACGACCCGCGAAAGAATTGCCCGGATGACGATGGAGCGCGACATTCTGGGAAAAGCGACGGCGTTCTTCGCAAAGAGCCAGCGATGAAGTACGCCTTTATTGAACGACACAAGCTGGTCTGGCCGATCTGCGTGCAGTGCCGGGTGTTGTTGGTGAGCGTCTCTGGCTACCATGATTCCGTTCCGGTCCCGCCGAGTCAGACTCGCTCCGGCATCGTCCATGCCTACCTCACACCCCGTGCTGCTTTGGCGTACCCGCCAGAGTGGCTGATCAATGCGGCGTTTCAGGCTGTCGAGACAATTGCCAGCTCACGGATCGGTTGGGTCGGTGATTGGTGCAACAGCTCTGCCGCATAGCGGCACCGCCAAAACATCTTCTTTGAACGATCGGGCCAGGTCTTGGGATTGGGAGGGTATTCACCCATCGTGCCGGACATGAATGTGAGCAAGCAAACTACCTGAGCCCGCTTGAGCAATTGACCGAGCGTCTGCCCCTTCAAAAGCTGACAACCTGTTGGTCCTCAAAGGTTTTTATGAATATTCATATAACAAAGAGCGAGCTTTCAGAATAATGGGAATGATCGTCCCCCCGATGCACCCCCGGCTCGCTACGCGGGCACGTTGAGCTGAGGAGCACCCAAAGGTGGCCCCTATGCTGCAACGAGCCCCTACTGGCTTTCAGAAACCCATCCGGGCAGCTCAGTACGTGCGCATGTCGACTGAACACCAGCAATACTCAACCGAGAACCAGTCGGAAACACGGCGAGACCGCTCTGCTCAAAGCGGTAGAAGCCGGAAGAATTCCTGTCCGGATTGCGATCGTGATTGCGACCGGGACGAACGATGAAGTCCAAGGGGCATTGGTAGAGGCGTACGAGAAAGGCGATCTTCGGGGCGCAAAGTTGGAAGCTGCACGGCGAATCATTGCCATGCGCCTAAAGCAGGACCAGAGGGTGGGAAAAAATGTTGCCAGGAAGAGAAAGCTGACCGCCGCGTTATTGGTCCAGGAATATGAACAGCACATCAAGCGCCAGCGGGCTGGGGTGGTGAAGCTGAATGCCGTTACCCATCGGTTGATGATCCTGTCCACGGCAATGAAGCGGCTGCTGAAGGACGAGAATTTCGTCACACTTCTGCGAGCTGAGTCCCTTCAGGATATTCCAAGCCATCTGGCTGGCCGAATTGGGTAGATTGGAGACATAATGAAGACCTCGCCAAAAATCGGTTTTGAACTGAAGACCGTGCTTCTTCCAGTTGCTTCCATCACGATCCCTTCGCGATCAACTCCGACTGAGGAGGTGAGAAGATCAAGAAAGTACAAACAGATCGCCGCCTCGATTGAGCAGGTTGGTATTGTAGAGCCCCTCGTAGTGACACCAATGGAAACTGGAAACTACCTCCTTCTCGACGGAGCGATCCGGCTCGACGTACTCATGCGGCGTAACGAGCAGGAGGTCCGCTGCATTCTGGCGACCGACGACGAGGGGTACACCTATAACAAGCGGGTCAATCGCCTCTCAAATATTGGCGAGCACTACATGATCCTCAAAGCACTGTCGAATGGGGTCAGCGAGCAGGATATTTCAGCATCGCTCTCCGTCGATGTTGCGTCGATCCGCAGCAAGAGGTCGATGCTGGACAACATATGCCCGGAGGTAATTGACCTCCTGAGCAACCGGAGGGTCAGCGTACAGACGTACGGCCTTCTGCGAAAGATGAAACCTATCGGGCAAATCCAGGCGGCAGAGCGCATGATCAACGCGGGCAACTATTCCGGGCGCATGGCGAAGATGTTGCTGACGATCACCAAGCCTGAGCTGATGGCTGTCCCTGAAAAAACCAGCCACAGTGCCCCTGGGGCCGACGCGAAACTCATAGTTCTCCAGCAGGAGTCTGACGCGCTGCTCGTGGACTTGAAGCAGGTAGAGGAGTCATATGCTACGCAGGCGCTCGATCTCGCGATTGAGCTGGGATACATCGAGCACCTTCTGGAGAACACCCGCGTGGAGAATTACCTCTCGAAGCACCATGCCGACCTGCTGAATGAATTCAAAAAGCTATTGAACGAACATTCTGAGTCGATGTCGCGTGCCGTTCCCTCCCCTGCCCAGGTGGAATCTGAGGGACGCAATGGCTCAGCCATGAAGGGATTGGTCGCGAACTGAATATTCGACGCCCCTTCAAGCAAAGGAACCTTCACACTGGCCGTTCGGAGGAAGTGCGAAATGAAAGTCTTCAACCAGGCCTCAAAGTTCATAACCCTGCCGGGTTTCGATAGAGCTATGTGACATGGAAACGATAAGCCGCCCGCTACGCTGCGATCACCCTGTAGTTGGTCGGTCTCGTCACCTTATACTCGCGGGCTAAGTCGGCAATCTGCTCGCCTGCTCCGTCGCGACCACGAATGACAGCTGCGCTGGAGGCATCAAACTTGGCCTTCCTGCCCTTGTACCCGTTTAAGGAAGAAGCAAAGCCAAGGTCATCAATCCTGCTCATTAGCCTGGCCCCTGTCGCCTCTCAGCATCTCGCCATCAGGTCATCTATGTTCCGTGCCGCTATGAACTCGGCCGGGTGATCCACTCCCGATAGCGCCTTGAAGTGCGCCTTGCCGCACTCGATCTTGGCACTCTCGCGGTCCCGGAGATCGTCGGTGAACAGGCTGGATTTGGTCTCGACGACAAAGTAAAGCCGTTCCGCTCCGTCCTTCTCCACCAGCACAGCCCAGTCCGGATTGTAGGTGCCAAGCGGAGTCGGCACCTTGAACCACCCTGGGAGCTTGGCATACACCTTCACCGACTCGTTCTTCTCAAGCTGCTCGGCAAAGGTGCGCTCCACGCCCTCTGAGTCGTAGATGACCTGCTCGTAGACCGACTTGGTAGAAGTCAGCATGTTCTTCAGGTAGCCGGTCAACTCCTCCTGCTCGAAGAGTTCCTGGGCGTAATACGCACCATCACCGACGCGCTGGTACCGAATGCCGTCCACCAATGCAAGCCGCTTGGTGCGGTTGATCGACTCCGTGGCCAGTTCGATGAACTGTTGCGGGTTCCGTTTGAAGTCATCCAGGCGGCTGCTCGCGTTCAGAATCCTGGCGATGCTGCGGCGGGTGAGTTGCGTCTTGTCCTGCAGGTCGGTCAGCACATCAGGCAGTTCAATGTCCGCCTCTTCCAGAATGACCGGTGCGGCGACCGTCGTCTCCTCTGACAGCACGCCGCCGCGTCCGATGGCCAGGTCCGCCTTCCGAATCTGTACACGGGGCTTGGAGACCGGCGGACACTTCCGGATCGTATCGGCGCAGTCGGCCAGCAGCTTCTCGTTATCGAACTGAACCCTGTACGTGGTCTTGTGCTTGATACGGTCCCACAGCGCTTTGAACTCCTCGCCATGGAGAACCGCCTGCCGGGCGGCGACAGGCCGCCGTTCGGCGGCATTCTTGATGTCCAGCTTCCCGGCGAGCTTACGCAGCATCTCTCTGATCTGTGGGTGCTGTGGCTGGAACTGATCGGGTAAATGAAGGGTCCCGTCCTTGAGCGCCTGCTTCAAGGAGTCCTGCACCTTACCCTTGGCATCGACATGACCGATAGCCCGCAGGTGTACCCAGATCGCCTCCGAGTTCTCTACTCCCAATGCTGTCGTCTTGCCTGCCTCGTTCACCACGGGAATCGAGGCGAACTGATGCTTCTCCACGACACCGAAACGGATGCCGGTGTCGGCTTCGATCTCCCGTTGCAGGTTGGCGGCAAACTCCTCATAGCCTTCGTTGGCGATCACCGTCAGCGTGTTCACGTCGAAGCCGCGCAGGCGCTCTCCCTGCTGGTTCACGCATACCGTTACCACTTTGCTGTTGCGTAGCTCTGGCAGTTTACGACCCGCCACGGCATCGGCTCTGCGTGACTGGTACAGCTTGATCGCATCCGATTTGCGTCCCACCTTTTCGCGGTGCCGCTTTCCATCCACGTAATAGTGAATCCACCAAATGCCGCTATCCGTTGGGTTCTCATATACGCCACGCATAAAAGACCTTCAATGGCCGTTATGTCGGACTAATATTTTCATCAAATCCGATTGAGCAGCCGCTCGCATAGCCTTTTAATTCTGTACATCGGCATGGTCCAATGGCGCCGGTCACGCGGTTTCTGCCGTTCTATCACGCTTAAGTCTGGAGGCGTGAGGGCAATTATGCCTTCCATCTGCGGCCTACATCCCATGAATTTGGCTTTTCATTTGCGCCCAGACGAGACAGAATAGAGATTTGATGCTGATTTCATTCGATCTTGCTGTTCTGGTGCAACTCGCGTTTACCGGCGGCGTCATCGCGGTTCTGGAGGGAATTGCTGTTTACACCTGGCAATTCCGTACAGAGCCGGGCGCGCGCTGGCACATCTGGGCACAGACCTGCAAGTGCTTTTGGCTGCTAGCCCTTGCCGTCGCCATGCTGGGTAACGACGGGCTCGGGAGCGTGGTGGCTGAAAGGAGCACATGGTTTCTCAGCATGGCTTCGGCCTACATCTGGTATCGCTTTATCGCCGAATTGAGCGGATTTGGCCGCTCCGCGCCTCGATGGCTTGAACCTGCGATCCGAACCGGTGTGCTGTTTTCTTGGCTGCTCTACCTGACCAATCCCTGGCATCATCTGATCGCGTTCGAGGTGCGCAGAGCCGGTGTGCTCGAAATTCACTATGGCGCGCTGTGCCTTTTCTTCACGTATCCCTTCGGATACTCTTTGAATCTGTTCTCGGCAGGCCTGAATGTGCGCTGGGCACTCCGTTGCCATGGGCTGCGCCAACGTCAGGCGTGGGCCTTTCTCTTCCCCAATCTGTTTGTCTGGTCCGGTCAGTTTCTGTCGAATATGCCGTGGGCCCGTAAGTACGACCCGCACTCGATCTTCTTTCTCCTTGCTGGATTGGCAACCGCCTGGGCATTCTTCCGTTGGCGCTCCTACAGCGTTCTTCCTCTGGCGCAGGAAGCGATGGTGCGCAGCACCATTGACGGCCTCGTCGTCATTGATGAAGAGGGCTACATCGTCCGCCTGAATCAGGCCGCGCGCTCGATCTTTCCCCGAGTGGCTGCGGAAGGCAATCGCTTCGAGAGCATTGCGCAGGATTCTCCGGCGCTTTTGTCTTTGCGTGAGGCTGGCGCATCGCAGGCGCTCGAAGCAAGCTGGGAGATCGCGGGCAGCACGTGCTTCTTTTTGGTGCAGACCACGCCGCTCTACGCCTCGGCCGGATGGCTTCTTGGGCAGGTCTTCTGCATCAAAGACATCACCAACGAAAAGGCGCAGCAGGCGCGCATCGTCGAGCAGGAAAAGGCGATCTCGCTGCTCGTAGAGCGCGCCCGCATCGGACGCGAGTTGCACGACGGCCAGGGGCAGTCCTGGAGTTATGTCTCGATGCAATTGCTGGCCATCGAGCGGAGAATGGCGCAAGGCGAGACCGCACTGGCCGAGCAACTGTTGCAGGAGTTGCGCGTCTCGGTGCAGGATTCGCACATTGATTTGCGGGAGACCATCACCGCGCTGCATATAGGGCGAGACACGCTGAAACACGGCTTGCTCCAGGCCATCGAAGACCAGTTGCGCTGGTATCGGGAACACTGCGGCTGGCAGGTCAATCTGGAACTGGAGTGTGCATGGCAGGAGGAGATGCTCGCTCCGCAGAGCAAGGTTCAACTGCTGCGCATCATGCAGGAGGCGCTGGCCAACGTGCGCAAACATGCCGAGGCCACGAGTGTTCGCGTTGCGATTCGTCGCGCCGATGACGCGCTGTGCTTCCTCATCGAAGACAATGGCCGTGGTTTCGATTTAGATGAAACCGCGCGGCGCAGCGGTCATCATGGACTGCGCATGATGCGGGAACGCGCCGACGAAATCGGCGCGGAACTGTGCGTTCAATCGAGTCAGGGCGCGGGAAGCCGCGTCACCGTGCTTCTTCCCGCTGCATGCTCGCATTTTTGCGAGGAGAACACTTTCCTTCAGGAGCAGACGCGATGAGGATTCTGCTGGTGGACGACAGCAAGCGGTTTCTCTCCGGGTTGAAGAACATGCTGGAGTCGCACAACTACCAAGTTGTGGGCGTGGCCACCAGCGCCGCGGAGGCCATGCGCCAAACCGAAGCCCTCGCGCCCGATTTGGTGCTGATGGATATTCAGATGCCGGGCCAGAGCGGTATCGAGGCGACGCGCGGCATCAAACAGGCTCATCCCCTGCTGAAGATCGTCATGATGACCGTCTCCGACAGTGACGAGCATCTCTTCGAGGCCATTGCCGCCGGAGCCGATGGATACCTGCTCAAAGGCGAGCCGGAGAGGTTTGTCGATGCGCTGGCAAGTTTGGCGCGTGGAGAATCGCCGCTTTCGCCCGGACTGGCAACGAAGATCATGGCCGAGTTCGCGCGCCGCGCCCGCGTGCCCGAAGGGGCTGCCAACAGCGCCCCAACCGGCAACGGCAAATCCGGTGAAACGCTTTCGGACTATGAGGAGAAGCTGACCGAGCGCCAGCAGTGGATTCTTTCCCTCATTGCCAGGGGCTGCTCGTATCAGGAGATAGCCCGCCAGGTGGGAATCTCCGTCGCGGGCGTCAATTACCACGTGGCGGAGATCACCGCGCGGCTGCACGTGGAAAACCGCGCCCAGGCCATCGCCTGCTATCTCGCGCAAAAGTAGCGGACGCGCGGTGCAAGCCACTTCCCTTGCAGACGCGCATTCTCGATGCATCCGTCGTGTGCGAGATAAGGGTCGAAATGCCTCACATATCGGTAGATACACCTCAAAAACAAAAAATAAACTTTGGTAACTATAGATTTCTCTAGGACATTTGGCTGCCAACGCCGGTAGACTCACCCCAAAGCCAGCATGTCCAGACCACTACACTGATCACAACATTCGCAGGATCATGGGGTTAGGTGCGTTTTGCCTGGCGAGGTTCGACTTCGCGTGTCTGGAACGATAGGCCACTTTGCCAGGAGCAACTTCTGTGTCGCAATTTGCCGTTGCATCGCCCGTTTGTTCTTCGAATTCCCAGTCCGGCTTCCTTAAAGCCTGTCGTTCTCCGCGTGCACGGGCGGCGATGGCCGCGGTCTGGGCCGCGCGTTGCGGTCTGGGCGCGGTGTTGCTGCTGGCTTTGGCTGCATGGCCGGCCCGCGGGCAGAGCGTCCTCGGCACCGTGAGCGCGGGCAAATCTCCGTATGCCGTCGCGGTGAACCCGGTGACCGGCAAGGTCTATGTCGCGAATCTTACCAGCAACAATGTGACGGTGATCGACGGGACGACCAACGCGACCACGACAGTGCCGGTGGGCAGCAATCCGATTGCTGTAGCGGTGAACCCGGTGACCGGCAAGGTCTATGTCGCGAATTCAGGCGATATCACCGTGACGGTGATCGACGGGGCGACCAACGCGACCACGAATGTGACCGTGGGCAGCGATCCGTTTGCCGTAGCGGTGAACCCGGTGACCGGCAAGGTCTATGTTGCGAATGAAAATAGCGCCAATGTGACGGTGATCGATGGGACGACGAATACAGTGACCGCGACGGTGGGCGTGGGTGCCAATCCGCAGGCTGTAGCAGTGAACCCGGTGACCGGCAAAGTCTATGTCGCAAATTGGAGCAGCGCCAATGTGACGGTGATCGACGGGGTGACGAATACAGTGGCTGCGACAGTGAGCGTGGGCAGCGAACCGGAAGCCGTAGCGGTGAACCCGGTGACCGGCAAGGTCTATGTTGCGAATGAAAATAGCGCCAATGTGACGGTGATCGACGGGACGACGAATACAGTGACCGCGACGGTGAGCGCGGGCAGCCAGCCGTTTGCCGTAGCGGCGAATCCGGTGACCGGCAAGGTCTATGTCGCGAATAACGGCAGCAGCAATGTGACGGTGATCGACGGGGCGACGAATACAGTGTCCGCGACAGTGAACGGGGGCAGCCATCCGGAAGCCGCAGCGGTGAACCCGGTGACCGGCAAGGTCTATGTCGTGAATTACAGCGACGGCACGGTGACGGTGATCGACGGGACGACGAATACCGTGACCACGACGGTGAGCGTGGGCAGCCAGCCGAATGCCGTAGCGGTGAACCCGGTGACCGGCAAGGTCTATGTCGCGAATGCAAACAGCAACAATGTGACGGTGATCGACGGGGCGGCGAACGCGACCGCGACGGTGAACGTGGGCAGCATTCCGTGGGCCGTAGCAGTGAACCCGGTGACCGGCAAGGTCTATGTCACGAATTACGGCGACGGCACGGTGACGGTGATCGACGGGGCGACGAACGCGACCACGACGGTGGGCGTGGGCAGCAATCCGATTGCCGTAGCGGTGAACCCGGTGACCGGCAAGGTCTATGTCGCGAATTACGACAGGAACACTGTGACGGTGATCGACGGGGCGACGAACGCGACCACGACGGTGAACGTGGGCACCTATCCGTATGCCGTAGCGGTGAACCCGGTGACCGGCAAGGTCTATGTCGCGAATGCAAACAGCAACAATGTGACGGTGATCGACGGGGCGGCG
>Ga0181519_10001036_pt1 | contig 24476 bp, 16 predicted proteins | sample PEATcosm2014_Bin_26_FD_121102 | JGI IMG/M metagenome (GOLD analysis project Ga0181519, IMG submission 121102) | Peatland microbial communities from MTU Mesocosm Facility, Houghton, MI, USA - PEATcosm2014_Bin02_10_metaG | ecosystem: Environmental > Terrestrial > Soil > Wetlands > Peat | place...
CGAAGCCCGTGCCAGCAGGTTGAATGTCTGGAAGACGAAGCCGATCTCCTTGTTGCGGATGCGGGCGAGTTCGTCGTCGTCGAGTTCGCTGACCAGTTGGCCGTTGAGCCAGTAGATGCCCTTGGTGGGCGAGTCGAGGCAGCCGATCAGGTTCATCAGGGTGCTTTTGCCGCTGCCCGAGGGGCCCATGATGGCCACGTACTCATTGCGGCGGATTTCGATGTTGACGCCGCTGAGCGCGTTGACCTGCTGCTCGCTGCCCATGTCGTAGGTCTTCCAGAGATCCTCGGTGCAGATGACGCAGTCGGGCGGCGGCGGCTGCAGCTTGGTTCCCACGGATTGCGCTTCGGTTGCCATGCGTGTGCTGTCTCCCAAAAACCTTTTGTGGCTGGGCCGCGTGAAGGGCGAGCGGCTAGCTCTTTTCTTCTTCCTTCTTCGGCTCGGCGTTATTGATCTTGACCGTCGTGTCGGGCTTGAGGGTGCGCAGCACCTTGTAGCTGCCGGTCACAATCTCATCGCCATCCTTCAGGCCGTCGAGCACTTCGATATCCGTGGTGCCGGTGATGCCGGTTTGCACGGTGACGAACTGGGCCTTGCCGTTGCGGATGATGAAGACACCCTGGACTTCTTCTTTGGCGGCCTTCACTTCTTCCGGCTTTTCGGCGGCCTTCACGGAGTCCTTGTCCTTGCCCTTCTTCTTGGGCACCAGGTCACCCTTCTGGCGAATGGTGAGCGCCTGGATGGGGATGCTGAGGACGTTCTGCTTGCTGGCCGTGGTGACCTTGGCGGTGGCGGAGAGGCCGGGACGCAGACCTTCAGGGACCTCGGTGAGGGTGACGACCACCTTGAAGTCCTTCGCCTCCTGCGTGCTGCCGGTGCTCTGCGAGGTGGCGACGCCGGTGGAACGCAGCAGGGCGTTGTTGCCAATCTCGGTGACCGTGCCCTTGAACTTCTTTTTGGGGATGGCGTCAATGCTGACCTCGGCGGCCTGACCGGTGCGAACGTTGACGATGTCGGTCTCATCCACCTTGACTTCGGCGGTGATGACCGAGGTATCGGCCAGTGTCATCAGCGTGGAGCCGGGGGCGTTCTGGATGCCCATGACGACCGTCTCACCCTCGCGGACGGGGAGGTTGGTGACCACTCCGTCGAAGGGCGCGCGGTACTCAGTCTTGCTGAGCACGTCACTGAAGTGGACGAGGTTGGCTTTCTGCACGGCGATGCGGCGCTTGAAGGCCTCGGCCTGGGCGCGGGACTGGGCGATGCGCGTCTTGGCCTGGGCGACGCCGCTGACGGCAGCCTCGTAGGCGTTCTTGGCGGCGTCAAAATCTTTCTTGGCGATGAGCTGGTCCTTGTAGAGACCCTCGCTGCGCTTCCAGTCGAACTGCTTCTGCTCGAGATCGGCCTTGGCGCGGTCGAGATCGGCGACGCTGGTGTTCAAGGTCTCCAAGCCGGCGGCGTAATCAGCTTCGGCAGCGGTCAGCGAGGCCTGGGTGGCGTTGACGTCGGCTCCAGCCTGGATGTTCTCCAACTGGGCGAGCAACTGGCCCTTGACGACCTTGTCGCCTTCCTTGACGTAGAGCTTGATGATCTTGCCCATGGCGTTGGCGCCGACGTTGACAAAGGTCTTGGGGCGAATTTCGCCGCTGGCGGTGACGACCGAGGCCAGCTCCTGACGGGCGGCCTTGCCGGTCTGCACTTCGACGATGCCTTCATGGCTCTTGTAATAGCTGACGCCGACGATGGCACCAATCAGCACCAGACCCGCGACGATCAAACAAACCTTTTTCCAAGTCTTCATGAGTCCTCTGTTCATGCCCGCGGCTGGCGGCAAGGGCTGATGAGGGCGAACCCGGGCAAAGGCAGCGTCTGCCGTTTGCCGTCGCTTCCCTCCTGTCTTATCCCATACGGCTGCCGGGGGAAGGAAGTTCCGCCATCGGACAAAAACTTTCCGTCTTCAAACTACTTGCCAGGGATGATTGTAACCCGTGGAGCGGGAAGGGCGTGCGGGTGGGAGCCAGCAAGAGCACGGGGGAGATATTCCGGATTGCCGGAGGTGGATTGCGGAGTCCGAGGCGTGCAGGCGGTGGGTTGCCTTGCCGGAGGCGAAACCATACAATCGCAGCAGTCCTCAGATAGCTTTTCAGGAGCCCTTTTTCATGCGGTCGAATGTACTGCGTAGCCTGCTGGTCGCCCTCTTTTCCACGGTCCTAGTGGCCGGCATTGCCGCCGCCCAGAACCCGCCCGCCAACGACGAGCCCGCCCAGAACCAGCCGGCCGCCAGGGACGAAGGCACCTCGCTGAAGGATCTGAAAAAGACGAAGAAGTCCGCGCCCGAGGCTCCGAAGGAGATGACTCCGGAGGAAAAGAAAGAGCGCCTGAGAAACTTCAAGAAAGAGGTCGGCAAGACGTACCTGAACTGGCTGAACCAGGACGTGACCTACATCATCAGCAACGAGGAAGAGGCGGCCTTTAAGCTGCTGGCGACGGACGAGGAACGCGACCAGTTCATCGAACAGTTCTGGCTGCGGCGCGATCCCACGCCGGACACCCCGGAAAACGAGTTCCGCGAAGAGCACTACCGCCGCATCCAATACGCCAACGAGCATTACGCCGCCGGCATCCCGGGCTGGAGAACGGACCGCGGACGCATCTACATTGTGTGGGGCGCGCCCGACGAGATTGAATCACACGCCTCCGGCGGCAGTTATCAGCGCGACGCCAAAGAGGGCGGCGGCCAGACCTCGACCTTCCCCTTTGAGCGCTGGCGCTACCGCTACCTGGAAGGCATCGGCAACGAAATCATCATTGAGTTTGTGGACAACTGCCAGTGCAACGACTACCACATTGCGCTGGATCCGAACGAGAAGGACGCGCTGCTGCACACTCCGGGCGGCGGACCGACCTCGATGGAAGAGATGGGACACGGCAACCGGGGCGCTCGCATGATGGGCACGCCCGGCGGACCCGACGTATACGGGAACGGCGGCAACAAGCAGTTTGACGCCCTGGAACGCTACGCCAAGCTGACCAGCCCGCCGCCGGTCAAGTTCAAGGATTTGGAAGAGAAGGTCAACACGAAGATCCGCTACAAGCTGATGCCCTTCGATCTGCGAGTGGACTTCATCAAGGTGACCTCCGACACGGCACTGGTGCCGATCACCATCCAGATGAAGGTGAAGGACATGACCTTCCTTCAGAAGGAAGGCATCCAGCGGGCATCGGTCAACATCTTCGGCAGGGTGACCACCCTGACGGGCCGCGTGGCCGCCACCTTTGAAGACACGGTGGGCGTGGACGAACCGAACGAGCTGCTGGAAAAAGCTCTGCAGACCTCGCAGCTGTACTGGAGGGCGTTGCCGCTGAAGTCCGGCATGTACAAGATTGACGTGGCCGTGAAGGACGTGAACGGCGACCGCGTGGGTACCTATACCCGCTCCATAAGGGTTCCGGAGTACGACGACGAAAAGCTGGCCAGTTCGACGCTGATTCTGGCCGATCTGCTGGAACGCGTTCCAGCCAAGACCGTGGGCGCCGGCAACTTCATCCTGGGCGACCTGAAGGTGCGCCCCCGGGTGGAACCGAGCGATGGCAAGCCGGCCAGCTTCCACCGCGACCAGAAACTGAACATCTTCTTGCAGGTGTATAACTTGCAGCAGGATCCGCAACTGCACAAGACGAAGGGCAGCATCAGCTACGACATCGTCAACATCCAGACGAACAAGAGCGTGCTGCATGTGGATGAATTGAGCGCGGTTTACGGCAACACCGGTGACCAGATCACGATTCAGAAGTCCATGCCGCTCACCAACCTGGAGCCGGGACTGTACAGCCTGAAGATCACGGTCAACGACGACGTGACCAAGCAGACGATCAGCCCGTCGGCCCGTTTCCAGGTCGAATAGACAGGTCGGATGGAGTAGAATTGCAGCTCGTCAGCACTCCGGGAGGCCGCCATGGTGGACGGCCTCCGGATGGGCCCCTTGTTCAACCAAGCCTTCCGGCCCGCCGGTATCCGCGGCGGGCGCCGAACCGTTTGGAGGACGTATGACGCACAAGTTCTCGCGGAAGATGACACGCAAGCTTGGAATCCTGACCATGGCACTGGTGTGCAGCCTGGCGGCGAGCGCTGCCATCAGCCCCGGCGCCATTCGCGGCACGGTGCGCAACACGGCCGGGGTGCCGCAGCTGGGCGCCGTGGTGGAAGTGCTTGCCAACTCCGCCGACCAGGTGAAGCTGGTGGTGACCGACGCCAAGGGAAGCTTCTCGGTGGCCGGACTGCTGCCGGGCATCTACACCGTGCGGGTAACGGCCACCAGCTTTCTGCCCACCATCCGCGAGCGAGTAAGGGTCCAGCCGGGTGCCAACCTGCTGCTGAACCTGACGATGAATACTCTTTTTGAAGCCATCCAGATGGTGCCGCACCACCGCAACTCGGCCGAGGCCGATGACGACTGGCGCTGGGCGCTGCGCTCGATGGCCAACCGGCCCATTCTGCGGCTTGTCGGCGACCAGCCGCTGGTGGTGGTGCAGCGCGAGTCGGATGGCGACGAAGGCATCTTGAAGGCCCGCGTCAGCTTCCTCTCCAGCACGGACGGCGATTCGACAACGAGTTCGAGCACAAACTTCCAGGTGGAACAGTCCATCTTTACCAAGCACGACGTGCCGGAGCGCTGGTCGTTGAACGGCGGCATGGTCAGCAACATGACCAATCCCAACGCCGTGCTGCGCGCCGCCTACTCGCGTGAGATGCCGGACGGAAGCTTCCCGGAGATTGCCATCAGCGCCAAGCACTTTGCCGGACTTGACCCGGACCAGCCGGCGATCCAGGCACTGGCGCTATCGGTTGCGAACTCGATGGCCTTCGGCGAAAAGCTGGGCCTGGACTACGGCGGCGAGGCGCAGGTGCTGCAATACCGCGAACGCGCCACCAGCGTGCGTCCGTTTGCGGCCTTGAACCTGCACCCCACGGGCAACACGGCGATGCAGTACCGCTATGCCACCAGCCAGCCCAGCCTAAGGGCGGCCAAAGGGTATGACACGGCTCCGGCGGATTTGAGCGAGAGCAACCCGATGGTGACGATGACCGGACTGGGCCAGCGCATTGAGCGCGACGTGCACCAGGAGGTATCTCTCTCCCAGCGCTTTGGCCGGAGCAAGATGCAGGTGGCCGTGTACAGCGACATGGTGCACAACGCGGCGCTGACCGGCTCGGGCTACGTTACGGCGGATACAAATTTCCTGGTCGGCGATCCCTTCAGCGGAATTTTCACCTACAACGGCGGCAACATGCACACGCAGGGCGTGCGGGCCGTGTACTCCCACCCGGTGGTGCACGGGCTGGAAGGCACCCTGGATTACGCCTACGGCGGCGTGCTGACCGCCCCGGAGAGCCTGGTGCAGGTGAACCAGACCTCAACCGGACTGGTGACCACGAATCGCCACTCGGCGGCGGCCAAGATGACGGGCACGGTGAAGCCGACGAAGACAACGATGATTGCCAGCTATCGCTGGCTGAGCGGCACGGCATTGACCCCGGTGGACATGTTCAACGCCTCGGCCGGAGAGACCGATCCTTATTTGAGCTTCTTCATTCGCCAACCGATTCCGCCAATGCACTTTTTGCCCAACGGACTGGAGGCGCTGATTGACGTGCGCAACCTGCTGGCGCAGGGGTATCGTCCGGTGCTGAGCGCCGACGGCAGCACGGTGTACCTGGTGAATGGTTCACGCTTTATCCGCGCGGGGCTGGCGTTTAACTTCTAAATACATTGTGTTGTAGGTGAGCCGCGGGCCGGGAGCCTGCGGCTTTTCTTATTTTGCGGGAAAGCGTTTTTCTTGCGAAGAGATCAGACCGAGTTGTCCGAGCAGTTCAGCGCGGAAAACTCCACCAGCGGCCAATGCGCCGGCAGTAATCCTCGTACTCAGAGCCGAAGGATTTACGCAGGCGCGGCTCCTCGTAGAAGACCGTCCAAAGGTTGAACATGGCGGTGACGATGGCCGAGTAGATGAGCAGCGCGAGCGAGCGGCTGAGCGCCGCTTCTGAGAGAAGAATCAACAGCACTCCGACGTACATGGGATTGCGGGAGTAGCGGTAGAGCCCCGAGACGACCAGCTTCTTCGGCGGATCCACCGGGGCGAGGGTGCCGCGGCCACGGAGGGCGAAGTCCAACACGCAGCGGGCGAAGATGGCAAGGCCGAGGGCGAGCGCAGCAAGCGAAGCGACGAGCGGCGCACCCTGCAAGAGATGGATGGGGTGATCCACGAGGAACCAGGGGATGAGCCCGGCGACGTTGCCGGGCAGCACCAGGACGGCCACGAGGGCGCGCAGGGGCAGCCAGCGGGGACTACCCGTGGGCGACGTTTTTTGGCTCGGGTTCGTAGTCACAGGCTTCGCGGCACTCCAGGCAGTAGTAACAGCCATCCGCCACCAGGCGGATTTCGTTTTCCCCCTGGCAGATGTAGCAGTACTTCTCGCAGGCGCAGCGCTCCTCCACGGCATCGCAGACGGCACAATGGAAACGGGCAGGCATGGGCGAAGGGTATCGCGCATGGCAAGGTTCACGCAACTGCCGATTGGGGTATATGGGTGGCGGCGGGGTGGTTTGACATTGGAAACCGCCTGCCATAGGCTTGAACTTAAGATCTGCCCTGGTGATGCGACCCCTATTCCAATTCGTCCGCCCGCGCTGGCGCGCGCACTCCGCCGTATTACTGGCGCTGTTGCTGCTGCTTTCGGGAGCGGCCCAGGCTGCCCACTGGCACGCCGACGGGCTGGACCACAGCCGTGGGGTTCGCGACGAGGCAAACTGCTCGTTGTGCCTGGCTGGACACGCTCCGGCGCAACAGGTAAAGGTTTGCCAGGCCCCCGTACTGGTGGAATGCGCCATTCTGCTGCTGGCTCCGGCCAGGCAGTTATTGGCGCAGCAGACTATCGCCTCCCCGTTTATCCGTCCTCCTCCTGCCTGTCTCGAGCATCTTTCCTAAGACGCCCCGTGGCCGTTGCGCATAGAGCGACGGCAATGACAGACGACATTTCGTGGAGGATTTTTCCTGATGTTTACCCTGAACCTGCATCGCATGCAGGCACTTCTGCTGCTGTTGATTTTGACGGTTGCCACTGCCTTTGCCGCTGAACCCGCACCGACGGGAACCCCGTGCAGCGGCACGGTGGCGGATTCGACCGGCGCGGTCATTCCCGGCGCGACGGTGCGCATCCACAACCCGGTGAGCGGGTTGGACCGCACGGTGAAGACCGATGGCGCGGGACACTTTGAGTTTGCCAACGTTCCCAACAACCACTACCACCTGACGGTGACGGCGGCGGGCTTCGGCCCGGCGGCGCAGGATCTGGATGTGCGCTCGGCGGTGGGCACGGCGATCAAGATCACCTTGCAGGTGGCGGTGAGCGACCAGACGGTGACGGTGGAGGCCTCGGCCGACCTGCTGGAAAACGTTCCCACGGGGCACACTGACGTGGACCGGCAGTTGATTGAGAAGATGCCCCTGGAGAGCCAGTCGTCGGGCGTGAGTTCGCTGGTGACGCTGGCGACGCCGGGCGTGGCGGCGGACAGCAACGGGCTCTTCCACGGCATGGGAGACCACGCCAGCAATAGCTTCAGCGTGGACGGCCAGCCGATTACCGACCAGCAGAGCAAAGTCTTCAGCAACCAGATTCCGGTGGACTCGCTGGAGAGCCTGGAGGTGATTCCGGGCGCGCCTCCGGCGGAGTTCGGCGGCAAGACCAGCCTGGTAATTGTGGCGACGACGCGCAGCGGACAGGGCGTGACCAGTCCGCGGGGCAGCGTGAACGCCAGCTACGGCTCGTTCGGCTCGGCGAATTTGGGCTTCGACATTGCATACGGCGGCAAGCGCTGGGGAAACTTTACGGCCGCCAGCGGACTGAACAGTGGACGATTTCTGGACGCACCGGAGTTCCAGGTGATGCACGACAAGGGCAACGAGCAGAACCTGTTCGACCGCATGGACTACCAGTTGACGGGCAAGGACAGTCTGCGGCTGAACACCGGCCTCTCGCGCTCGTGGTTCCAGACGCCGAACTCCTATGACGGAGAGCTGGCGACGCCGTGGAATGGCGTGGTGGTCAACAACGGCGGCCTGGACCCTGACGGCAACAAGGTGGGAGCGACGGATCAGCGCTCGAAGATTGTGACCTTCAATATCGCGCCGAGCTGGACTAGGCTGCTGAACAATACGACGGTGATGACCGTGGGAGCATTCGTCCGGCACGATGGATACAACTACTACCCAAGCGGGAATCCCTTTGCCGACCTTGGCCCGGTGGACTTGCAGCGCGAGAGCATTACGCAGCAGCGCACGCTGACCAACACGGGTATTCGCGCGGACGTGACGCACGCCAGGGGCATCCACAACATTAAGATGGGCGTGGCCTATCAGCAGACGTTTTTGACCGAGAACTTCCAGTTGGGCATTGTGGACCCGACTCTGCTGCCCGGACTGACGGAAGGCAATGGCGATCCGTGCTTTGTGGGCGGAGTGGCCGTGGCAGCTCCGTGCACGACGCTGCTGCCCTACGACCTGACGCGCGGCGGGAATCTGTATCACTTCCACGGGCACACGGATGTGAAGGAGACGGCGCTGTACATCCAGGACGCCATCACCAAGGGCAACTGGGCCTTCAACCTTGGCATCCGCGGAGACCTGTACAACGGGCTGGTGGTGGCCAGCCAGGCGGAGCCGCGGCTGGGCGTGAGCTACAACATCAAGCCCAGTGGCACGGTGCTGCGCATCTCCTACGCACGCAGCTTGGAGTCGCCGTTTAACGAGAACCTTGTATTGGCGAGCGAAGGCTGCAACTACGCGGTGATCGCGGCCTTGATTCCCTGCGTGCAGGCGCCGAACACGCCGGGGTATCGCAATGAGTTCCACGCCGGATTGCAGCAGGCCTTCGGGCGCTGGGCGGTGTTCAGCGGAGACTACGTTTGGAAGTACACGCACACGGCCTACGACTTCAGCGTGCTGGGCGCGACGCCCATCACATTCCCCATCGGCTGGCACAACTCGAAGATTCCTGGTTATGCGGCGCGGGTGAGCATACCGGAGCATCACGGCTTCAGCGCGCTTGTGGTGTTCAGCAGCGTGGCGGCAAGGTTCTTCCCGCCGCAGACCAGCGGACTGGGAACCACGGTGGGACAGAACGGACAGCCCTTCCGCATTGATCACGACGAGAAGTTCAACGAGACGACGCACCTGCAATACCAGCCGTGGAAGAAGGGTCCGTGGGCGGGCTTCAACTGGCGCTACGACAGCGGTCAGGTGGCAGCCTCGGTGCCTTACGCCGTCAACGGCACGACTCCGGTGAATTTGACCGGGCTGAGCGCGGATCAACAGATGCAGGCGGGCCTGTACTGCGGCACACAGTATCCGACGATGAACGCTCCGCTGACCACCTGCGCGCCTTCGGAGTACGGCTCGACGCGAATGAAGATTCCGGCGCCGGGAATGGAGAACGACGACAAGAACCCGCCACGGATTGCGCCGCGCAACCTGTTCGACCTCTCGCTGGGCGACGACAACCTGTTCCAGTCAAAGACCTCGAAGCGCTGGTCCGCCACACTGACGGCCGTGAACATAACGAACAAGGTGGCGCTGTATAACTTCCTTTCCACCTTTAGCGGCACGCATTTTGTAACGCCGCGGGCGCTGACCATGCAGGTGGCGTACCACTTTTAGCGGCTTTTTGGTTTAGCCGCGGCAGAAACCAGACGCCGGCAGGTTGCTTAGCTTGCCGGCGTTTCCATGTGCGTTGCCTGCGCTGCGGGCAACGTGATATTTTCGAGTGTTCCGGCGGCCTCCACGGGGGCCGCAAGACTTCCCTTCCCGAGGTTTCCATCTTGTCCAACGCTGAAAGCTCCGCCACCGTACGCAAGACCGCCCTGAACGCCGCGCATCGCCGCCTGGGAGCCCGGATGGTGGACTTCAACGGCTGGGATATGCCGGTGGAATATCCTGCCAACGCCCAGCGCAAGACGGGCGGGCTGATTGCCGAGCATCTGGCTGTGCGCTCGAGCGTGGGCCTGTTCGACGTAAGCCACATGGGCGATATTCGCCTGCACGGGCCGCAGGCTCTGGGCGCCGTGCAGCACATGACTTTCAACGATGCGTCGAAGCTGGCCATCGGGCAGGCACAGTATTCGGCGCTGCTGTACGACAAGGGCACGTTTGTGGATGACGTGATTGTGCACCGGCTGGGTGAAGAAGACTTCCTGCTGGTGATTAACGCGGGCACGCGCGAAAAGGACTACAACTGGGTTCGCGAGTCGGCGAAGGGCTTTGACTGCGCGGTGGAAAATCTCAGCGACAACTACACGCAGATCGCCATCCAGGGGCCGAATGGCTGGCGCGCCCTGCAGAAGTTGACCGACGTGGACTTAACCGCGGTGAAGTTCTACTGGTTCACCCACGGCACGGTTTGCGGGCTGGCGAACACCTTGATCGCGCGGACGGGATACACGGCCGAGGACGGCTTTGAGATTTACATCCCCAGCGACGTGGCTACGAGCGAGCGGGTGTGGGATGCGCTGCTTGCGGCGGGCGAAGAGTTCGGCGTGCTGCCCTGCGGACTTGGCGCGCGCAACACTCTGCGGCTGGAGGGCGCGCTGTCACTGTACGGGCATGAGATTTCGGATACGATCACGCCTTGGGAAGCCCGGCTGGACCGCTTTGTGAAGATGGACAAGGAAGAGTTCACCGGCCAAGAGGCGCTGAAAAAGCAGAAAGGCAAGGGCCTGGAGCGCATATTGGTGGGCCTGGAAGCGACCGGCAGGGGCATTCCGCGCGATGGCTACCCGGTGCTGGATACGCAGGGCGCGCCGGTTGGCGTCGTCACCAGCGGATCGCCTGCGCCGTTCCTGAAGAAGAATATTGCGCTGGCGTACGTTCCTCCGCTGCTGAGCACCGAAGGGATGGAGTTGGCGGTGAATGTGCGCGGCCAGGCAGTGGCGTGCAAGGTGGTTGCGATTCCGTTTTACAAGCGTCCGCGCCCCGCCAAGGTGGCCGAGTAGATTACAATTTTCAAGGCGCCGGAGCGATCCGGTGACAAGCGAAGTTGAGGGAGATCATCATGGCCTACCCGCCGGAATATAAATACACCAAGGAACACGAATGGCTTGCCGTGGATGGCACGACGGGCACGATCGGCATTACGGACTACGCGCAGAACTCGCTGGGCGACATTGTATTTGTGGAGCTGCCCAAGGTGGGCGCCCAGCTGGAGGCTGGCAAGACCTTTGGCACGGTGGAGTCGGTGAAGGCCGTCAGCGACCTTTATGCTCCCGTGACGGGCACGGTGACGGCCATCAATGAAGCTCTGGCGACCTCGCCCGAGAAGGTGAACAGCGAGCCGCACACGGCCTGGATGGTGAAGGTGACGCTGGCGAATCCGGCGGAGGCCAACGCACTGCTGACGGCCGAAGACTACGAGAAGTTCGTCGCCGAAGAGCAGTAAGGCATAGTTGATTGTCCGGGCTCCGGCCAGCGTTGGCCGACCCGGGTACGCACGGCCGGCGTCTGTTGATTCTATCCCGCCGGTCGGCCCAAGCGGCTCATGCATCCAGAAGTACGCACCCATAACACGCGACCATAATGCGTAAACATAATTCGCAACCGTAATCTGCAAATCAGGAAGAAGATCATGCGCTATCTCCCGAAGTCTCCCGCTGAGCGCGAGCTTATGCTTGGCGAGATCGGCGTGGCGAATGTGGACGAGTTGTTCGCCCCCATCCCGGCCGAGTTCCGCCTTACGCGCGATTTGGCAATTCCGCCGCAGATGGCCGAAAGCGAAATCGTGGACTGGTTCCGCGAGCGCGCGGCGGAGAACGCCAACGGCGCAAGCATTCTGCTGGGCGCTGGAGCCTACAACCACTATCGCCCGCTGGTGATTGACTCGCTGATCTCGCGTGGCGAGTGGTTTACGGCCTACACGCCCTACCAGCCTGAGATTGCGCAGGGAACGTTGCAGGCGATCTTCGAGTTCCAGACGATGATCTGCGAGCTGACCGGCATGGAAGTGGCCAACGCCAGCATGTACGACGGCTCCACGGGCGCGGCCGAAGCCGTGATGATGGCCATTCGCCTGACCGGGCGCGGCGAAGCCATCCTGGCGCGCAGCGTGCATCCGGAGTATCGCGAGGTGATTGCCACCTACGCAAAATACCAGGGACTGCCGCTGAGCGAGGTGGGCTTTACCGAGAACGGCCGCGTGGACCTGGAAGCCCTGGACAAGGCCATCACGCCGAAGACGGCCTGCGTGCTGATCCAATCGCCGAACTTCTTTGGAACCATTGAGGACGTGGCGGCCATTGCGAATGTGGTGCACGCGAAGGGCGCGCTGCTGGTGGTATCCATTGCAGAAGCGCTGTCGCTGGGCATTGTGAAGCCGCCGGTGGAGGCCGACATCGTATCCATGGAGGCGCAGAGCTTTGGCGTGCCGCTGAGCTATGGCGGTCCGTACGCGGGCGTCATTGCCACCAGGGAGAAGTTCATACGGCAGATTCCGGGACGCCTGGTGGGCCAGACGACCGACCGCAACGGCAAGCGCGGCTTCGTGCTGACGCTCAGCACGCGCGAACAGCACATCCGCCGCGAGAAGGCGACGTCGAACATCTGCACCAACCAGGCGCTGGTGGCACTGATGGTAAACATCTACATGGATGTGTGCGGCAAGAAGGGGCTGCGCGAGCTGGCCGAGCAGAACCTGGCGAAGGCTGCCTACGCGCGCAAGGCGCTGGGAGCGAAGAGCAAGCTGCTGTTTGAGGGCGCGCCGCGCTTCAACGAGTTTGTGGTGCAGAGCAAGGGCGACGCCGAGGCCATCCGCACACGGCTGCTGGAAAAGCACAACATCATCGGCGGGCTTCCGCTGAAGAAGTTCTATCCGGAGTTGGGCGAGGCCAGTTTGTGGTGCGCGACGGAGTTGACGTCGAAGGCGGCGATGGATTTGGCGGCCGAGGAGGTGGCGCGGTGACTGATCAGATAAAGCTGAGCGATAAAAATATTAAGAAAGTGTCTTCGCACCCGTCGCAGAACGAAGGGCTGATCTTTGAGCACTCCTCGCCGGGCAAGAAGGCATACCGCCTGCGTCAGTTGGACGTGCCTGCCGTGGATGCGGCGAAGGAGTTGGGCTCGACCTTGAGAACCGAGGCGGCGGCGTTGCCCGAGGTGAGCGAGATTGAGATCATCCGCCACTTCACGCGGCTTTCAACATGGAATTACGCGGTGGACCACGGGATGTATCCGCTGGGAAGCTGCACGATGAAGTACAACCCGCGGGTGAATGAAGTCGTGGCGCGGCTGGATGGCATTGCCGGCGCGCATCCTTATCAGCCGGAGGCCGCGGCGCAGGGCGTACTGCGGGTGATGAAGACGCTGGCCGATCAGCTGATCGAAATCTGCGGCATGGACGGCATTACCCTGCAACCGGCGGCTGGAGCGCATGGCGAGCTGACGGGCATCCTGCTGATTCGCGCGTATCTGGAGTCGAAGGGAAACCCGCGCAAGAAGATTCTGATTCCGGACTCGGCGCACGGGACGAATCCCGCAACTGCGGCGATGGTGGGCTACGAGGTGGAGAACCTGCCGAGCGATCCGAGCGGCATGGTGGACCTGGCGGCCCTGGAAGCGCAGATGAACGAGGACGTGGCCGGACTGATGCTGACGAATCCGAACACGCTCGGCATTTTTGACGCGCAGATTGGCAAGATTGCCGAGATTCTGCACGCCAAGGGCGGACTGCTGTACATGGACGGCGCCAACATGAACGCACTGGTGGGCAAGGCGAGGCCGGGCGACTTTGGTGTGGACGTGATGCACTTGAACCTGCACAAAACGTTCAGCACTCCGCATGGCGGCGGCGGACCCGGGTCGGGGCCGGTGGCCTGCAAAAAGCATCTTGAGCCATTCCTGCCCAAGCCGATTGTGGTGGAAGGCGCGGATGGAAAGTTGCGGCTGGACTACGACCGCCCGCAGTCGGTGGGACGCGTGCGGGCCTTCTTCGGCAACTTCGGGATGCACGTGCGGGCCTTGGCCTACATCATGGCGAACGGTCCCGACGGGCTGCGGCAGACGACCGAGGACGCGGTGATGAACGCCAACTACATCCGCACCAAGCTGGCCGGAGTTTACGACCTGCCGTATGCGACACCGACGATGCACGAGGTCGTCTTCAGCGATAAGTTGCAGACGAAGAACGGCATCAAGACGGGAGACATTGCCAAGCGGCTGATTGACTACGGCTTCCATCCCTATACGGTCAGCTTCCCGATGGTGGTGCACGGCGCGCTGATGATTGAGCCGACGGAGAGCGAGCCTCTGGAGGAACTGGACCTGTTCATCGAGGCGATGAAGTCCATTGCCGAAGAGGCCGCCACGGAGCCTGAGCTGGTGAAGGGCGCACCGTATTCGACGCGCGTGTCGCGGCTGGATGAGACGGCTGCGGCACGAAAGCCAATCCTGCGCTGGAAGCCGGAGACAAAGTAGGCAAGATTCACGCTTGAAAAACCAAACGCCCCGAGACACCCTTGCCGCACGGCAGGCTGGCGTCCCGGGGCGTTGAGGTTGTACCCTGAAGCCATGCGAATTCTGCGCTCCCTACTGCTGCTATGGCTGGCCCTTGCACTGACTGCTCCCATGCAGGCGCAGGCGGCGCTGAAGGCCTTGGCCAACAACATGGCGGCCGCGACGACTGCGACGCGGGCGGTGGACCTGCTGGGACGCACGACTCCGCGGGGCACCGTGACTGGCTTTATGCAGGCGGCGCAGAAGGGCGACACGGACACGGCCGCCGAGTATCTGCAACTGCCGAGGCAGGAGGGCGAGGTGGATTCCACCCGCCTGGTGCAGGACCTGAAGGCCCTGCTGGACCACGCCTTTGCCGGACGGCTGGTGGCCATCACCGACAGTTCCGAACTGATTTACGATCCGCAGCTGGAGCCGAATCACGAGCGCGTGGGCGACTTCGAGGTCAACGGCCACGAGTTGCCGCTGCTGGTTGTACGAGTGCCGGACGGCAACAACGGACACATCTGGCTGATAAGCTGGAGCACCCTGAGCAAGACCGCGGACCTGGCCAACGACGTGCGCTCGCACGAGCTGGAGGCAAGGCTCCCGCACTTCTTCATCCGCCACACCATTCTGGAAATTCCCATCTGGGTGTGGATCGCCTTTGTGCTGCTGATGCCGCTGGCTCTGCTGGCAGGGTATGCGGTGGTTACGCTGCTGCGCGCTCCGGTATGGCTGCTGGGGCGCTTCAGCCAGCGCGCGGCCGAGAGCGAGGTGTGGAAGAACATTCGCGGCCCGGTGCTGCTGTTTGCCACCGCGGCGGCGCACGCCTTTGGCATGCTGGGGCTGCTGACGGTTCCGCTGCTCTTCCGCGAGACGTACTTCAAGGTGCTGGACACGGCGCTGGTGTATGCCGTGGCATGGCTGCTGTGGGACCTGATCACCTTGTGGACGAGCCGCATGCGCCGGCGGTTGACGGCTCCGGTGGAGCGCGGCACCCTGTCGTTGACCCTTCTGCTGCACCGCATCCTGAAGGTGTGCATCGCCACGGCGGCCGTCTTTGGCATTCTGACCATGGCGGGAGTGAACCTTTCCGCCGCCCTGGCCACCTTGGGCATTGGCGGCATTGCCCTGGCGCTGGCGGCGCAGAAGACGATTGAGAACCTCTTCGGCGGCCTCAGCATCCTGAGCGACCGGGTGATGAGGGTGGGCGACCTGTGCCGTGTGGGCGACACCGTCGGCACGGTGGAAGACATCGGCCTGCGCTCCACCCGCATACGCACCTACGAGCGTGGATTGATCAGCGTGCCCAACGGCGTGCTGGCCACGGTGAACGTGGAAAACCTGAGCGCGCGCGACAAGATGCGCATCTTCTGCAAGCTGGGCCTGCGTTATGAGACGACGCGCCCGCAACTGGAGGCCGTGTTGGCGCAGCTCAGCGGGCTGTTGCAACATCACGCCAAGGTGGAGAGCTCTACGGCATGGGTGCGGCTGGCGCGGCTAGCTGACAGCTCACTGGAGCTGGAGATGCAGGCCTACGTGCTGACATACGACTTCAACGAATTTGCTGCCGTGCGCGAAGAGCTGATGATGAGAGTGCTGGAGATTGTGGAAGCGTGCGGCACGGGATTGGCCTTCCCATCGCAGACGATTTACATGGCAAAGGATTCGGCGGAAGCCTCGACGGAAAAGGCAGACACAGTTGGCACTGAGGCCGCGAAGTAAGGGCACCGCTTCCCTTCCACTGGCTGCGCTGGCGCGCGGCCTTTATTCATGGGCGAAAAAGACGTAGGAAGACTGCCACAGGCTGCCAGGGATCTCTCCTCGGCGGCGGGCGGTGATGAGGATGTGGTAGTGATTGCCGCCGGGCGCAAGCCTGTCGAGCACGTCATCACGGCGCGCGGCAGTTGCTCCGGCCACGGAATCGGGCGCGGGGGCGGGATGCACCAGCGCAAGATACTCCAGAAAAGCGTAAATATCGGGCTCTCCGGTGAGGCCCGGGGCGGAAAAGCTGAGCTCGGTGTTCTCCTCGGAAAAATGCCAGGCAATGGAGGCCGCAAGGGCGACGGCGCGCTCGTAGTGTGGCTCGTCAAGGGCACCGACGGGAGGATTGTCGAAGATGATGCGCAGGCGGCGCTCGTCCTCGCGGGTGAACTCGCGTACCTTGAGCTCGCCGCTACGGGCTGTGGCCTTCCAGTCCACGTGGCGAGCACTGTCGCCGGGCTCGTAGTCGCGGATACGGTAGAGGTCGGCGCCACGACCACGCTGGTGCGTCTCCATCTCTCCGCTGATCATGGGCAGAACCTCGAGCATGGCGTCCGTGGCCTCGACCGATGGGTAGACGAGGACCTCGCGCTCCAGGCTGATGGTGCGCGTCTTCTTGAGGAACGAGAAGGGAAAGCGCGTGGCCACGCCGACTCCGCTCTGCGCATAAAGGCCGCGGCGGGCAAAGCGCAAGTTCAGCTCGGCGCTCTGGCGCTCATGGCCGGGCAGGTAGGGGAAATAGACGCTCTCCTCAAAGACGGGCGGCACCTTCACCGGCGGCGCGACCTTGACGAAGGCGAGGTCCGGCCAGCGCACGATGGGCTTTTTGCCGCTGCGGGCCGCGGGGTAAACGAACTGCGACCGCTGCCAGCGCCACTGTGCACGCTCGGCCTTTTCCACGGGCCGCACAACGGCAATGGAGAAGGCCGGAAGCCAGCGGCGATTGCGCACCAGCACGGCCCCGGTATAGCTCTGGCCGGCAAAGACGTGATGCGGCAGGTGAAGTTCCACCTCCAGGCCGTTGATCATGATGGCCGAAACGACTCCGCTGACCAGCACGGCCGCCAGCATGGCCGCCACCACGATGAAGAGAAGATTGTTGCCGGTATTGAGGGCCGCCACGCTGATCAGAAGGGTGAGCGCCAGGTAGGCGATCCCCTCGCGAGTGAGGTCGTAATTGAGTGCGTCTCGCACGCGGCGGGCGACCACGCGGCGCGCCAGGTAAGGCACGGTGGTAAAGGCCACGACGCCGGCCAGCAGCAGGGCGGAGCTGGCAAAGACGGCGGTGGCCACCTCGTCTCCGGCTTCACGCGAGGCGGTGGAAAGCAAGGCCGAGGCAAAGGCGAGGGCCAGTCCGAAGATGCCCACGAAGAAGCGCACCCAGGCACCGCGCTCGACTCCGCGTAGCAGGGCGAGCGCCTGACGCGGCAGGCTGATGGACTGGCCGTTCATCTGCCCATTATGACATTGCGGGAGCAAGAAGAGCTCACGAGGTGGGGCTTTCGCAATCGAGGAACGCAGAGAGCTCGTGGTTGAAGCGTTCGGGGCATTCCTCGTATGGCAGGTGTCCGCAGTCGGAGACGATCACAAGGCGTGAGTGGGCGAAACAGGCTTGCAGCAATGGCGCGGAGGATGGCGCCACGGCACGGTCGCGGGCTCCCCAGAGGAGCAGCGTGGGCAGCTCGCGAATGGAAGGCAAGGCGGCGCGGAGAGCCTCCATGCCGGCATGCCAGCCTTGCACTACGGCCAGCGCGTACTCATAGGATGTGGGGTCGCCGAGGTTCACGTCATAACCCGCGCGCGTGGCCGGGGTAATGCGCGAGGCGTGGGCGTACATGGCTCCCATGGAAAGGCGGCGCAGGATGCCGCTGCGGTAGATGCGGCCACGCAGGAGGGCGCCTCCAAGGCGGGTGCGGAAGAACCAGAGGCGAAAGCGCGCGCTGTGCATGAAAGGATGCGCCGGGGCGATGAGCGCGAGTCGGCGGACGATGGGCGACTGAGATTGACAATCCATGGCCGCGGCCAGCATCACGACGGCTCCGCCGTGAGAGGTGCCGAGGAGATCCACCTGCGAATGTGGGAGCGAGCGCACCAGGGCCAGCACGCGGGCGGCGGCCGCAGGCAGGGCGTAATCGGCCACGGCGGGTGAGGGACGATCCGACTGGCCGATGCCGAGAAGGTCCACGGCATAAACATCGCGGTCGCGGGAGAGGAACTCAAGATTGTGCCGCCAACTGAAGCTGTAACCCATGAGTCCGTGCACCAACATGAGGGCCGGACGCGGAGGCGTTGCAGGCTGGCGGGCCGGAAGGTGGATGTAACGCATGCGGCCGGCACCGCAGGGGAACCACTGCTCACGATCCTCGAGAAAGCGCTGCGGCATGGCGTGGTACCTACCAACAGTAATAGTTCGGTCAATGGAATCATTTCCGCCGTAAGCGGAACTATTCAAAGTCTTAATTGTCGAACCATCATCGACAACTATCCCGAAAAGCACTTCCGCGCTTGATATATGTGGAAATTGCGAAATATAATTAGCGGCTTCCAACCAGCTTCTTTCCATGAAGCTTTGCCGACTTTCGCCGGGCGTAATTTCGCTGTACCAACTTCCACAACCTACTTCAATCCTCGCCCCTCGCCTGTAATAGACATCTCCTCCCAGAATCGGGACCATATCCACCCTCAGTAAGGCGATAGCAGAAAGGGCGTCTTCTCTCTCTAGTGCAATGTCGTCAAAGCATAACTCCGCTAATGAGATACCTCTGTCCTCTAGCAACTGCTGAAATTTTTCTGACCTGTACATAGGCTCACTTATAGCTGGCCGGGATGAGGCGGCTAACGGCAACATTCTACACGCGTTGGGAGCCTGTGGGGTTAGAGCGGGCGGAGCGGCTGGGGAGGAAGAAAAATGAACGTTCGCGGATACTCCCATTATCCATACCACTATTCTTATTCCTGTATTCTGATAAGTGGCGGGAGAATATAATCCACAGACGATGTTGAATATGAAGGACTTCGGAAATCTATGACGAAGCGGACGGTGGCAAGTGACGTGCAAGGTAGGGGGTGGTCCGATGCCACGCCCGCTGCCGCTTCCGCGCGGGAGACGTCACGATTGCCGATGACGAAAGAAACGCAAATCCGCTTTACTGCAGTGGTCTTCTTCCTGCTGACGGTGACGGCGGTGATCTTTGCGTGGTTCAACCTCGACAAAGAGCGAGAGTTTTCCATCCCGACGGACGGCGTCTGGTGGGTGGAATCCGGCGGCTCGCTGGAGGCTCGGCGGGTGACCTCGCTGGGGCCCGGAGAACGCGGCGGGATCAAGGCCGGCGACGTGCTGATGTCCATGGGCGGCGCCGAGGTGAAGACGAACGCCGACGTGGCCAGACAGATGTACCGCGCGGGGATCTTCCGCACCCTGGTTTACACGCTCAAGCGCGAGGGCGTCAGCATTGACGTTCCGGTGATTCTGGACAAGGCCGACAGAAGCCTGAACCTGGGCCTGCGGCTGATTGCCTTGGTCTACCTGGGCATTGGCGTTTATGTGCTGATGCGACGCTGGACGGCTCCCAAGGCGGGACATTTTTACCTCTTCTGTCTGGTCTCCTTTGTTTTTTACTCGTTCAAGTTCACCGGCAAGCTGAACGATTTTGACTGGATCATTTACTGGTGCAACGTGGTGGCCGGAATGCTGCAACCGGCGATGTTCCTGCACTTTGCGCTGAGCTTCCCGGAGCGCAAGGCCTTTGTGGAACGGCGCCGCTGGCTGTTGCCCATGGTGTATGTGCCGGGCGCCGTCATGCTGGCGGTGTGGGTGCTGCTGGTAACGGCCGCCGAGCCCAGCGCGCTGCTGCTGTGGAACCTGGACCGCATGCAGATGGGTTACCTGGCGGTCTTCTTCCTGACGGCGACCTTCGTGCTGTGGCACACCTACCTGAAGGCGCGCACGCCCATCCTGCGGCAACAGATGAAGTGGGTGACGCGCGGAACCTTCCTGGCCGTGGTGCCGTTCACCGTCTTCTACGTGATTCCCTTTCTGGCCGGGCAGGGGCAGACCTTGGCGATGAAGATCAGCGTGCTGTTCCTGGTGTTTCTGCCGCTGACCTTCGGCTATGCAATCGTGCGCTACCGGCTGATGGACGTGGACCTGATCTTCAAGCGCGGCATGGCCTACACGATTGCCGCGGGCACCATTGCCGGAGTGTATTTTGCCGCCATCGGCACGGCCGCCGAGATCTTCCACAAGAACTTCCCCAGCGCGGGCCCGGGCGGCTTGATCGCCGCCATCGTGGTGACCAGCCTGCTGTTTGACCCGATCAAGAGCTGGACCCAGGAGCGCATTGACAAGTTCTTCTACCGGAAGCGCTACGACTACCGCAAGACGCTGATCGAATTCGGCCGCGAGCTGAACAGCGAGCGCGACCTGGACAAGATGGTGGACGCCATCCTCGACCGCATACAGCGCACGTTGCTGGTGGACCGCATGGCCATCTTCTTGTCCGACGAGGCGGGCGGCTTCGCCCTGGTCAAGTCGAATGGCATCGCGCAGATATCGAATCTCGACCTGAGCTTTTTGAGCACCGACCGGCCGGAGTTCAGCGAGGGGCACCTGTTCTACGACAACACGCACCAGGCAGTGAGAGAAGAAAAGGCCGCGCAGGAGTCGATCCGGGCGCTGGAGCTGAACTACTACATTCCATGCACGGTGATGCAACGCACCATCGCCATGCTAGGGCTGGGCAAGACGAGCGACGGCGACTTCCTTTCCAGCGAAGACGTGGAACTACTGGAGACCCTGGCCGGTTACATCGCCATCGCGTTGCAGAACGCGCGGCTGTACGCATCGCTGGAAGAAAAGGCACAGGAGTACGAGCGGCTGAAGGAGTTCAACGAGAACATCGTCGAATCCATCAACGTGGGCGTGTTCGCCGTGGACCTGGACGACAAGATCGAGGCCTGGAACACGCAGATGGAAGTGATGTACGCGATGCCGCGGCTGGGCGCGCTGGGCCACTCCATCCGCGAGGTGCTGCCACCGGCCTTTTGCGATGAGTTCTTCCGGGTGCGCGACAATCCCGGCATTCACAACCTGTACAAGTTCCGGTTGGACACCACGGCCGGCGACATTCGCGTGGTAAACGTGGCCATTGCCCCGCTGGTGCAAAAGGATTACAGCGTGGTGGGACGGCTGGTGATCGTGGACGACATTACCGAGCGCATGGACCTGGAGCGGCAACTGGCGCAGGCCGACAAGATGTCCTCCATCGGCCTGCTGGCCGCGGGCGTGGCGCACGAAGTGAACACGCCGCTGGCCGTCATCAGCAGCTATGCGCAACTGCTGGCCAAGCAGTTGCAAGGCGACGAGAAGCGCAGCGACCTGTTGGACAAGATCACGAAGCAGACCTTCCGCGCATCGGAGATCGTCAACAATCTGCTGAACTTCTCCCGCACCAGCGGCACCGAGTACGCCAGCGTGGATTTGAACCGCATTGTGCACGACACGCTGGCCCTGCTGGAGCACCAGTTCAAGACCTCGCGCATCCAGGTGGTGGGCGACCTGGCGCCGGGACTGCCGCACATCCACGGCAATCAGGGCAAGCTGCAGCAGGTCTTCCTGAACCTGTTCCTGAACGCCAAGGACGCCATGCCGCAGGGCGGAACGCTGACCGTCCGCACCAGCTTCGACCACGATGTGCGGGTGCATGTGATGGATACCGGAACAGGCATTGCGCCGGAGCACATCCACCGCATCTACGATCCGTTCTTTACTACCAAGACGCGCACCAAGGCGGGCGGCAGCGGCACCGGGCTGGGACTGGCCGTGACCTACGGCATCATCCAGGAACACGCCGGAAAGATTCGCGTGGAGAGCCATCCGGACGAGGGCACAAGCTTCTTTATGGAATTTCCGATGACGAGAAAGGCTGTACATGTCTGATGCAATCGCAGTGAAGTCCCCTGCACCACCGGCGGAAGCCGCACGGGCGGGCCGCGTGCTGATTATTGACGACGAGGCGGCCATACGGGAGTCTCTGCAACTGTTGATGGAGGACGACGGCTACGAGGTGGTGACGGCGCAGGACGGTGAAGAGGGACTGGCAAAGCTGGACTCGGTGACCGTGGACCTGGTGCTGCTCGACTTCCAACTGCCGGACCGCAACGGTTTGGAGATTCTGCGCGACATCCGCGAGCGCGACCCGGAGCTGGCGGTCATCATGATCACCGCCTACGGGACTCCCGAGAACGCGGTGGCGGCCATCAAGGGTGGCGCGGTGAACTTCATCGCCAAGCCCTGGACGAATGAAAAGCTGCAGGCCGACGTGCGGGCAGCCATTGGCCGCAAGCTGGCCGAGCAGGAGAACATCCAGCTTAAGCGGCAACTGAAGCAGCGCTACAGCTTTGAGAACATCATCGGCAAGAGCGAGCAGATGCTCCGGGTATTCGACCTGGTGTCGCAGGTGGCGCCGTCGCGCTCGACGATCCTGGTACAGGGCGAAAGCGGCACCGGCAAGGAGCTGATCGCCAAGGCCATCCATGCCAACTCGCCGCGCAAGGACCGTCCGTTTGTGCCGGTGAACACCGGCTCGATGCCAACGGACCTGCTGGAGAGCACGCTCTTCGGCCACGTGAAGGGAGCCTTCACCAGCGCGATCAGCAGCAAGAAGGGACTCTTCGAGCTGGCCGACCGTGGCACGATCTTCCTGGACGAAATCGGCAACATGAGTTCGGAGACGCAGGCCAAGCTGCTGCGCGTGCTGCAGGACAAGCGCTTTATGCACCTGGGCGGGATGCAGGAGATCCAGGTGGACGTGAGGGTCATCGCCGCCACCAACAGCGACCTGCGCCAGGCGGTGAAGGACGGACGATTCCGCGAAGACCTGTACTACCGGCTGAACGTCATCACCATTGAACTGCCGCCGCTGCGCTACCGCAAGGAGGACATCCCGGCCCTGGCGCAACACTTCCTGAAGAAGTACTGCCTCGAAAACGAGCGTCCGCTGGCGACCCTGGGTACCGACGCGATGCGCGCGCTGATGGACCACGGCTGGCCGGGCAACGTGCGCGAACTGGAAAACGCCATCGAGCGCGCCGTGGTGCTCTCGAGCGGGCCGGTGATTACCGCCGATCTCTTCCCCGACGAGTTGAGCGGGCGCGACGCCATGCCGCTGATCGCCAGCCGTCCCGACGCCTCGCTGTTCGACATTATGGAGGACTGCGAGCGGAGGGTGATTGCCACGATGCTGGAGCGTTGCGGATGGAACCAGACCGAGGCCGCCGAGCGCTTCCACGTGCCGCTTTCCACATTGAACCAGAAGATCAAGCGGCTGAACATCGAGGTCAAGCGGCGCGGCCAGCGCGACAATGCCTAGAAGAATAGAGCTTTGCCCGTGCATTTGATATAGTCGGAGGCAATGGCTGAAAGCAAGGACAACGCGGCGGAGATTCCAGGGTTCTCCTTGACGGGCTTTGCCAAGAGCAACATCCTGGCCGTGCAGGAGTACACCCTGCTGGCCTGGCACTCGCTGGCCAATATCTTCAGCTCTCCACGTTATCTTGGCGACACCCTGCAGCAGGCGGACATCATCGGCGTGGGCTCGCTGCCCATCGTGGTGCTGACCGGATTCTTTTTGGGCGCGGTGCTGGCCCTGCAAAGCGCAAACGAGCTGGCACGCTTCGGCGGATTGTCCTTTACCGGACAACTCGTGTCGCTTTCCATGGTGCGCGAGATTGGACCGGTGCTGACAGGGCTGATGGTGGCCGGACGCAGCGCCACCGGAATGGCCAGCGAGCTGGGCAGCATGCAGGTGACCGAGCAGATTGACGCCATGCGCGCCCTGGGCACCGATCCCGGCAAGAAGCTGGTGACGCCGCGCGTGGTCAGCACGGTGATCATGCTGGTGGTGCTGACGGTGATCGCCGACCTGGCCTCGATGTTCGGCGGCTCGCTGGTGGCGGTCTTCATGTTGCGCCTGGACGGCAACCAGTACTGGTCCACGGCATGGCAGTCTCTGGGCTTTGACGATATCCTGATGGGACTGATCAAGCCGTTCATCTTCGGCTTCATCATCTCCACCGTGGGCTGCTATTACGGAATGACGGCGCGTGGCGGCACGCAGGGCGTGGGCCGGGCCACCACGCAGGCCATGGTCTCGGCCTCGGTGACCCTGGTGATCTCC
>Ga0181519_10001038_pt1 | contig 24451 bp, 13 predicted proteins | sample PEATcosm2014_Bin_26_FD_121102 | JGI IMG/M metagenome (GOLD analysis project Ga0181519, IMG submission 121102) | Peatland microbial communities from MTU Mesocosm Facility, Houghton, MI, USA - PEATcosm2014_Bin02_10_metaG | ecosystem: Environmental > Terrestrial > Soil > Wetlands > Peat | place...
CCGAAGCGCGCCTCGACACGAAAGCTGCGAATCCACTCCAGAGGCAGGTCGAGCAGCGCCAGCAGGGCGCCGGCGCCGGCCACGAACGCGAGGTCGAAGAAAAACCCGCTGCCCGTCCGGCCCGGCAGCGCGTCGGCCAGCCATTGCAGCCCGCCGCCCCAGGTCAGGCCAACGAAGACGAGAGCGCCCAGGGCCGTTTCGGCCATGCCCAGGCGCTGCTTGGCAATCGTGTAGGCGGCGGCACGCTGGTGATCCGCAAGGCCGATGGTGGCGGCAAACTGCGCGGGCACGGCGCCCGCGTTGCGCAAGACAAAGCGCATCTGCCGCGCGCTCAGCCACAGCTTGAGCGCAACGGTGAGCACGAGCACGGCGGCAAACAGGATCGACCAGGATACGTTCATGCGGGAATGGGCCGCCGGTGGCGCGTGGTGGAGGGCAGGGGCGCGGCCGGCGGCCGTGCGACAATTCGCGGTGCGCTGCAGTGCCCGCCCGGCGGACGGCAGCCCCGAACACTCCCCGCGCATCGGCGAAAATTATGGCACACGACCCCGCAGTCCCTTCCCCGGCGATCCCCAAGCCCGCGCTCGACGACAATCATCTCATCTGGATCGACATGGAGATGAGCGGCTTGTACCCGGATTCCGACCGAATCCTCGAGGTTGCGGTCGTTGTCACCAACAGCAACCTGGAAACCATCGCCGAGGGTCCGGTTGTCGCCGTGCACCAGTCCGATGCCGTGCTGGCCGGCATGGATGCGTGGAACACGGCAACGCACAAGCGCTCCGGGCTCACCGAGCGTGTCCGCGCCTCCACGCTGGACGACGCCGCCGCGGAATCGGCGGTGGTCGATTTCCTCGCGCAATACGTGCGCCCCGGCAAGTCGCCCATGTGCGGCAACTCGATCTGCCAGGACAGGCGTTTCATGGCCCGGTGGATGCCGCGCCTCGAGGCATTTTTCCATTACCGCAATCTCGACGTGAGCACGCTCAAGGAACTGGCCAAGCGCTGGAACCCCGAAGTGCACCGCAGCTTCGAGAAGAAGAGCCGGCACGAGGCCCTGGCCGACGTCTACGAATCCATCGCCGAATTGCAGCACTACCGCACGCACTGGCTCGGGGCCAAACCGGCCTGAGCCGTACTGCGCGCGCTCCTCGGGCCCTCAGGAGGGTGCGGGCCCGGCCGGCGCGCGGCAATGCGCGAGCGCGGCGGCCAGGTCCGCGTGGTAATTGCCGGCGCCCAGCGCCGCCAGCAGGCCGGCATCGCCGAGCTTTCGCAGTACCCGCTCATTGGCCTCGCACAGCAGTACCTTCACGTGGCGCCGCCGCAGGTTTGCCAGGGCTTCCTCGAGCGCCTGCAGCCCGGTGATGTCCATGAAGGGCACGCGGCCCAGGCGCACGATCAGCCAGCGCGGGTCGCGGTGCGTGGCGGCCAGCGCGCGTTCGAGGGTCTCGGTCGCGCCGAAGAAAAAGGGCCCGTCGATGCCGTAGACCAGCACGTCATCGGGCAGCGCGGCGCCCGCCGCCGGCCCGAGTTCGCGGCCCAGTTGCGCGGCGTCCTGCCGCGTCACTGCCACGGATTCGGACATGCGGCGCAGGAATTGCAGCATGGCGAGCAGCACGCCGATGTTCACGGCAATCACCAGGTCCGAGAAAACCGTCAGCGCGAACGTGATGGTGAGGATGACCACATCGGCGCGCGGCGCGCGCCGCGCCATGCGCAGGCAGTGGCGCCATTCGCTCATGTTCGCCGCCACCACGAACAGGATCGCCGCCAGGGCGCACAAGGGGATTCGGCTGGCCAGCGGCGCGGCGAGCACCAGTATCGCGACGAGCACCCCCGCATGCACGATGCCGCCCAGCGGCCCGGTCGCGCCGCTGCGCACATTGGTGGCGGTGCGCGCGATGGCGCCGGTTGCGGCGAAGCCGCCGAACAGCGGGGTCAGTACATTGGCGATGCCCTGGCCGAGCAGTTCCTGGTTGGGGTCGTGGTGCGTGCCGGCCATGCCGTCGGCCACCACGGCCGAGAGCAGCGACTCGATCGCGCCGAGCATGGCGATGGTGAATGCCGGCCCGATCAGTTCGACCACCTGGCCGGCGCTCAGGTCCGGCCACGCGAGGGCGGGCAGCCCGCGCGGCATTTCCCCGAAAGTGCTGCCCAGGGTCGCGACCCCGGGCAGGTGCAGCGCCGACTGCGCCACCGTGGCAAAGACGAGGGTGACCAGGGGTGCGGGCAGGTGCCGCAGGCCCGGCACCCGGGGCACGGCGACCAGCACGCCCAGCGACAGCGCGCCCAGCGCGGCCGTTGCCGGGTTGAGCCGAGGCGCTGCCTCGACCAGGCCGATCAGGTGTTCGTGGAAATGCGTGCCCCCCGGCGCCGGCACGCCCAGGAAATAGGACCATTGTCCGACGAAGATGATCACGGCGATGCCGGCGGTGAAGCCGGCAATGACCGGATCGGGGATGAAGCGGATCACATTGCCCAGGCGGGCAACGCCGAAGGCGATCAGGATCACGCCGGCCATGAGGGTGGCTACCTGCAGTCCGCCGAAGCCGTACTTGGCGGTGATCGCAGAGAGGATCACCACGAAGGCGCCGGTGGGCCCCGCGATCTGCATGCGGCAGCCGCCGAACAGCGATACGGCAATGCCGGCCACGATGGCCGTGAACAGGCCGCTTTCCGGGCGCGCGCCGCTGGCGATGGCAAAGGCCATGGCCAGGGGAAGGGCCACCAGGCCCACGACAAGGCCGGCAAGCAGATTGCGTGTCCAATGCGCCCGCCCGAGCAGCCCGGCGCGCCACGCTTCCTGGATTGCAATCATGGCCGCATCTTAGTCCCAGCCCGGGTGGCCCGTGCGCCGCGCTCCCGATGCCGTTGATTGAAATCAATGACTTGGACGTCCGCGCGCGCGCCGCGCGAGTGCATCCCGGTGCCTGCCTATACTGCCGCCTGTTGCATCGCGGGCAGCATCCAGCGGCGCAGCCCGGTCCGCCGGTGTCGGGTGCCCGAGAAAGCATGGGCTTGCCGGATTGCCGGCGCGGGCAGGGAGTCCCCCCGCCTGGAGTCGAACCGGGATCTCACGCTTAGGAGGCGCGTGCACTATCCATTGTGCTACGGGGAGGGCGCGCGCAGTATACGGGCGCGGCCCCGGGGGCTGCCTAAGGATCGCGCACCCCAGGGTCTTCCGCGTGGATGAACGCTCTACGCCGATTGGCGGCCTGCTTATGCACAGGGTCTGTGGATAAAATCGGCGCCGCCGCGGGCCGTTGCAATGCACCAGAACAAGGCTCACGCGCAATTAATTCGGAGCCGATTACCCGCGGCAAGAAGAGAGGAACGCCCTTGACCATTGCAAGCACCACCTGCGGTCGCGCGCATCGATGAGCGCCACCCGGGCCCGTCCCAACGCCGCCGACTACGGCGAAGCCTCGATCCGCGTTCTCAAGGGGCTCGAGCCGGTGCGCCAGCGCCCGGGCATGTACACGCGTACCGAGAGCCCCCTGCACATCATCCAGGAGGTCATAGACAACGCGGCCGACGAAATCCTCGCCGGCTTCGGCACGCGCATCAGCGTTACCGTGCAGGCCGATGGCGCCGTGAGCGTCGAGGACGATGGCCGCGGCATTCCCGTGGGCAACCACCCCGAGGAAAAGGCCCCGGTGGTCGAGATCGTCTTCACGCGCCTGCACGCCGGCGGCAAGTTCGACAAGCGCGCCGGCGGGGCCTATTCGTTCTCCGGCGGCTTGCACGGCGTGGGCGTATCGGTCACCAACGCGCTCTCGCGCCGCCTCGAAGTCGTCGTGCGGCGCGACAAGCGCGAACACGCCATCGCCTTTTCCGGGGGCGAGGTGGTCGAGCCGCTGCGCTCCCGGGCGCTTGCGCCCGGCGGGGCGCCCACCGGCACGCGCGTGACGGTCTGGCCCGATCCCAAGTACTTCGATACGCCGCGCGTCGCGGTCGACGAACTCGAGCGGCTGCTGCGCAGCAAGGCCATGCTGATGCCCGGCACGCAGGTACACCTGCACGTGGCGGCGAGCGGCCTGGACAAGACCTGGCGATTCGAGGGCGGCCTTGCCGAATACCTGGAAAGCGTCCTGGGCGGCGAGAAGGTCGCGCCGATCTTCGCGGCCGAAGGTTATGCCAGCGGCGACGACGCCACCTTCGCCGAGGGCGAGGGCGCCAGCTGGGTGCTCGCCTGGACCGACGAGGGGCCGGTGGCGCGCGAGTCCTTCGTCAATCTCATTCCCACCACGGCGGGCGGCACGCACGAATCGGGCTTGCGCGAAGGCGTGTTCAACGCGATCAAGGCCTTCGCCGAGGCGCACGGCGCGCTGCCCAAGGGCGTTCGCCTGCTGCCGGAGGACGTTTTTTCGCGCGTGAGCTTCGTGCTCTCGGCCAAGGTCCTCGATCCGCAATTCCAGGGGCAGATCAAGGAGCGGCTCAACAGCCGCGACGCGGTGCGGCTCATCGCCTCGTTCGTGCGGCCGCAGCTCGAGTTCTGGCTCAACCAGCACCCGGAGCACGGGCGGCGCATCGCCGAACTGGCCGTGCAGCAGGCCCAGGCGCGCACGCGCGCGCTGCAGAAGGTCGAGAAGCGCAAGGGTTCGGCCATTGCCGTGCTGCCGGGCAAGCTCACCGACTGCGAAAGCACCGAGCTGGCGCGCAACGAGCTCTTCCTCGTGGAAGGCGATTCGGCGGGCGGTTCGGCCAAGCTGGGCCGCGACAAGGAATACCAGGCCATATTGCCGCTGCGCGGCAAGGTCCTCAACACCTGGGAGGTCGAGCGCGACCGCCTTTTCGGCAATGCCGAGGTCCACGATATCGCGGTGGCCATCGGCGTGGACCCCCACGGGCCCGACGACGCCGTGGACCTCGCGGGGCTGCGCTACGGCAAGATCTGCATCCTGGCCGACGCCGATGTCGACGGCGCGCATATCCAGGTGCTGCTGCTCACCTTGTTCTTCCGGCATTTCCCGCGCCTCGTCGCGGCCGGCAATGTCTACGTGGCGCGGCCGCCCCTGTTCCGCCTCGATGTCGGGCCGCAGGGGCGCCGGCCGGCGCGGCGCCTGTACTGCCTGGACGAGGACGAACGGGTGGCCAGCATGGCCAAGCTCCAGGACGAGGGCATCCGCCCCGAGGCGGTAGAGATCGGCCGCTTCAAGGGCCTGGGCGAAATGACCGCCCAGCAGCTCTGGGAGACCACGATGAATCCGGACACGCGGCGCCTCCTGCCGGTCACCCTGGGCACGCTCGACCAGGGCGCGACGGTGGCGATGATGACCATGCTCATGGGACGGGGCGAGGCGCCGGCCCGGCGGGCCTGGCTCGAAACCCATGGCAACGAGGTCGAAGCCGATGTCTGAGCCGCCCGTGGCCGAAGCCCTCGGCCTGGACCGGTCGCGGCTGCTCGAGGGCTCGCCGGCCGGCGCCACGAGCCTGCGGTCACTGCTCGGCCAGGTGGGCGACTGGTACTGGGAGACCGATGCGGAGCTGCGCCTCACCGTGGTACGCCCCCAGGCCGCCGGTGCGCAGTCGTGCGCCGTGCCGACCCTGCTGTCGGGCTGGCTGGGCAATCGCGAATGGGAATTTCCGGGCGAGGTCCTTGCGCCGGCCACGCTCGCGGAGCACCGGCGCTGCATCGACGGCCGCCAGGCCTTCGCCGGCCTGGTCGTGCGCCGCACCCTCGACGACGGCAGCACTGCGGCGGCGCGGCTGTGCGGCGTGCCCGTTTGCGATGGCGCCGGCGCCTTTGTCGGGTACGTGGGCATTGCCTGCGACGTCTCCGAGGCGCTTCGCGCCCAGGCGTCCCTGGAGCGTCTTGCCGACACCGACCTGCTCACCGGCCTGCGCAACCGCCACGCCTTCGACGAGGGCGCCGGCCGCCTGCTGGCAGATGCCTACGCCCAGGGGCGCCAGTGCGCCCTGCTGTGCATCGGCCTGGACCGCTTCCAGCGCGTCAACAGCGTCTACGGCCACCGCGCGGGCGATCGCGTGCTGGCCAGCGTTGCCGCGCGCCTGCAGGAGCTCATCGTCCCGCCGCATCTGCTCGGGCGGCGCGGCGGCGATCAGGTCGTCGCCCTGCTCGTGGGCGTCGCCGATGCCGACAGCGCGCTGGCCGTGGCCGAGCACGTTACCCGCATCCTTGCGCCGCCCGTGACGGTCGGCCCGGTGCCGGTCGTGGTGCAGGCCTCGGTGGGCGTGAGCCTCTTCCCCAACGACGGCGGCGACTTCGACGCGCTGCTCAATGCGGCCGACGCAGCCCTGGTCCTGGCCAAGCGCGCCGGCGGCGGCGCGGCGGCGCGCTACACGCCGGAGCTGGCGCGGCGCACCGAACTGCGCCTGCGCCTTGAGCAGTGCCTGCGCGCCGTCCACGAGTCGCGCGAGTTTCGCTTGTTCTACCAGCCCCTGGTTTCCCTCCCCGGCGGCGAGCTTGCGGGCGCCGAGGCCCTGCTGCGCTGGATGGACCCGGAACTCGGCGAAATCAGTCCGGCCGAGTTCATCCCCATCGCCGAGGAGAGCGGCCTGATCGAGGGCGTGGGCGACTGGGTCCTGCGCGAGGCCTGCCGGCAGCGCCAGATGTGGCGCCAGGTGGGACTGGACCTGCCGCCCGTTGCCGTCAATATCTCCGGCGTGCAGCTCAAGAGCCCGGGATTCGTCGACGCGCTGCTGGCGACCCTCGACGCGTTCGAGGTCGCGGCCGAGGAGATCGAGATCGAGCTCACCGAAACGGGCCTGGTCGAGAGCTGGACGACGGCGCGCCAGAGCCTCGCGCGCCTGCGCAGCGCGGGCATCAAGGCAGCCCTGGACGACTTCGGCGTGGGCTATTCGAGCCTCGCCCACCTGCGCGACCTGCCCATGCACCGGCTCAAGATCGACCGCAGCTTCACGGTCGAGTGCATGCGCGATGCGCGCACCCTGGCGATCGTCAAGTCCGTGATCGAAATGGCGCATAACCTCGGGCTCACCGTCACGGCCGAGGGGATCGAATCGGCCGAACAGCAGGCCTGGATGCACCACCTGGGCTGTGACTCGGCCCAGGGCTATTACTTCGCCCGGCCCATGCCGGCCGAGGAGTTCCTGCAGCGCTTCCTGGACCGGCGCACGCGCGAGCCCGCAGCGCCTGCCGCGGCCGTCGCCGCCGCGCCTCCCGCGCCGCCCAAGGCGTGAACCCCCGACCCCATGCCACTGGCTGACTGACAGAACCGCGATGAACGAGCAAGTCGACCTCTTCTCCCCGCCGCCGGCCGAACCCGATGCGGCGCTGACGCTGGCGCAGTTTGCCGAACGCGCCTATCTCGACTACGCGGTTTCGGTCGTCAAGGGTCGCGCCCTGCCGGACGTGGCCGATGGCCAGAAGCCGGTGCAGCGGCGCATCCTGTATGCGATGAATGCCATGGGCCTGGCCGCCGGCTCCAAGCATGTGAAATCGGCGCGCGTCGTGGGCGACGTCATCGGCAAGTTCCACCCGCATGGCGACCAGGCGGCCTACGACGCGATGGTGCGCATGGCCCAGGAGTTCTCGCTGCGCTATCCGCTCATCGACGGCCAGGGCAACTTCGGCAGCCGCGACGACGATCCCGCGGCAGCCATGCGCTACACCGAGGCGCGCCTGACTCCCATCGCCCGCCTGCTGCTCGACGAACTCGACCAGGGCACGGTGGAATTCACGCCCAACTACGACGGCAGCCAGGTCGAACCGAAGCTGTTGCCGGCCCGCCTGCCCCTGGTGCTGCTCAACGGCGCCTCGGGCATCGCCGTGGGAATGGCCACGGAAATTCCCTCGCACAACCTGCGCGAGGTGGCCGCCGCCGCCCAGGTGCTGCTGCGCCAGCCCGAGGCCGGCCTCGATGCCGTGCTCGAGCACATCCGCGGCCCCGATTTTCCCGGCGGCGGGCAGATCATCTCCAGCGCCGAGGAGATCCGCGCCGTCTACGACAGCGGCCGCGGCAGCCTCAAGGTGCGGGCGCGCTGGCGCTTCGAGGAACTGGCGCGCGGCCAGTGGCAGCTCATCGTCACCGAGCTGCCCCCCGGCACCTCGGCGCGTCGCGTCCAGGAGGAAGTCGAGGAACTCATCAATCCGAAGGTGCGCGCCGGCAAGAAGTCGCTCACGCCCGAGCAGCAGCAGACCAAGCAGGTGATGCTCTCCGTGCTGGACCGGATGCGCGACGAATCGAGCCGCGACGCCGCCGTGCGCCTGGTCTTCGAGCCGCGCACATCGAAGATCGAGCGCCAGGAGCTGGTCAATACGCTGCTGGCCCATACCAGCCTCGAGGGCAATGCCCCGGTCAACCTGGTGATGATCGGGCGCGATGGCCGGCCCACGCAAAAAAGCCTGACGCTGATCCTCGGGGAGTGGGTTTCCTACCGCATCGAGACCGTGCGCAAGCGCAGCCAGCACCGCCTCGACCGCGTGCTCGACCGCATCCACGTGCTCGAGGGGCGACAGGCCGTCCTGCTCAATATCGACAAGGTGATCAAGCTCATCCGCAACTCGGACGAACCCAAGCCCGAGCTGATGCGCGTCTTCCACTTGAGCGAGCGCCAGGCCGACGACATCCTCGACATGCGGCTGCGCCAGCTGGCCCGCCTCGAGGGCATCCGCGTCGAGCAGGAACTGGCTGAACGCAGGAAGGAGGAGGCGGGCCTGCGCAAGCTGCTCGACTCCGAAACCGCGCTGCGCCGCCAGGTGGGAAAGGAAATCGACGACGACGCGCAAAAGCACGGCGATGCCCGCCGCACCCTCATCGAGTCGGCCGAGCGCACCGTCGTCGAAGCCAAGGTGCTCGACGAACCGGTGACGGTCATCGTCTCGGCGCAGGGCTTCGTGCGCGCCCGCAACGGCCATGGGCACGATCCGGCGCTGTTCTCCTTCAAGGCGGGCGACAGCCTCTACGAGGCCTTCGAGTGCCGCACGGTCGATCACCTCGTTGCCCTGGGATCCAACGGCCGCAGCTACACGGTCGCGGTGGCAAACCTGCCCTCGGCGCGGGGCGATGGCCTTCCGGCCACGTCGATGGTCGAACTCGAGCCGGGTACCCGCCTCGTCGCCTATGTTGCCGGCGCGGCCGCCACGCCGCTGCTCCTGGCCACGAGCGGCGGAACGGGGTTCGCCTGCCAATTGGGCGACCTCGTGTCGCGCCAGCGCGCCGGCAAGCAGTTCCTGACCCTCGAGCCGGGTTGGGAGCCGCTGCGGCCGGCCATGGTCGATCCGCACACCGACAACCGGATCGCCTGCGTCTCCGAGAGCGGCCGCCTGCTGGTGTTCGCCGCCGGCGAGATCAAGGCGCAACCCGCGGGCGGGCGCGGCGTCATCCTGCTCGGGCTCGACGAGGGCGAAAAAATGGTCGGCGCCGTCACCTGCGGCGCCGTGGGGGTGCGCATCCGTGGCACCACGGCGCGCAGCGGGACCGAGAAGGAACTCGTGCTGACACCGGCCCAGTTGGGCGCCTACGAGGGCAACCGCGCGCGCAAGGGCACGGCCATCAACCCGCGCTTGAACGTGCGCGCCATCGAAAAGGCGCGTCCCGTGCCGGCCTGAACCTCATGCGCCGTGCGTCGTCCGCCGGCGTCGACGGTGATCGGCCCGCGCGGCGCCGCACCCGGACCCGAATCCCGATGGCAAAGCCTCCTTCGCCTGCAAGAACTCCCAGCGGTGCCGCCAACCCCGAGGTTGACTGGTACTTCGAAAAGAACGCCCGCTGGGAAAAGGAGATCCGCAAACTGCGGGCGATCGTGCTGGGCTGCGCCTTGACCGAGGAATTGAAATGGGGCTGCCCCTGCTACACGCTGGACGGACGCAACGTCGTGCTGATCCACGTGTTCAAGGACTACTGCGCGCTGCTGTTCTTCAAGGGGGCCCTGCTCAAGAACGGGAACGGACGGCTGGTACGGCAGACGCAGAACGTCCAGTCGGCGCGCCAGATCCGGTTCACCAACGTGCGCGATGTTGCGGAGACGCAAGGCATCGCCAGCGACTGCATCCGGGAAGCGATTGCCGTCGAGCGGGCCGGCCTGAAGGTTGCACGCAAGACGACCGGGGAATTCGCGATGCCGGACGAGTTCGCTGAAAAATTGCGGAAAATGCCGGCCGTGAAAAAGGCCTTCGAGGCCTTGACGCCGGGTCGCCAGCGCGCATACCTGCTGCACTTCTCGGCGGCCAAGCGGAGCGTGACGCGCGCGGCCCGGGTGGAAAAATGCCTGCCGGCGATCCTGGAAGGAAAGGGATTGGACGATTAGGCCGCATGCGCAGCCGCCGGCACCCCTGCTTCGTCGGCTGGCGCCCATCGCCGCGGCGCTGGCTGCCGTAGCGGCGGCTGCGCGCGCGGCGGATCCTCCGGCGCCCGTTGCCGCGCCGGCGCTGGAAGACATCGTTGTCGCCGCGCCGCAGCTGTCGGTGGAAACGTTGATCGACCGCAAGGTATACAACGTGAAGTCGGATATGCAATCCGCCTTCGGCACCTTGGGCGACGTATTGAACGCGATCCCATCCATCGATGTCGATCCCGACGGGGTGGTCTCCCTGCGCGGGGACAGCAATGTCCTGATCCTGATCGACGGCAAACCCTCCCCGCAGTTCTCCGGCCCGGCCGCCGGTGACAACATACAGTCGCTGCCTGCCATGGATATCGAGCGCATCGAGGTCATGACCACGCCTCCCGCGCAGTTCAAGGCCGATGGTGCGGCCGGCGTGATCAATATCGTCACCCGCAAGACGCGGCCAAAGGGCCTGACCGGCACGGCCCAGGCCAGCGTCGGCAGCAGCGGAAGGGCCAATGCCGCGACCAACCTCAGCTACGTCTCGGGCCCCACGGCGCTGTCCCTTGCGGCAGGATTCCGGCACGATTACCGGGCCCGGCTGATTGCGTCGGATGTGCGCGTCCCCGCGGCGGCCAGCGGCATGGCCCTGGAAAGCCGCAGCGCGCTCGAGGAGCAGATCCACCGCGAGGTTCCCTCGCTGGGACTGTCCGCAAAGACCGCGCTGGACGACCGGCAATCGTTGAGCGGATCGGTCGACTGGTCCGAGCGCGGCGGACTGAGAACCTACCTGCAGAGCAATGCCGGGCTTGGCGCGTCGGGCGCGATCGACAGCCTGGCGCAGCGCATGAGCAGGGGGCACGATCCCGAATTCAACAACGACGAAAGACTGGGCTACGCGAAGGCGTTCGATGGCGATGGCGAAAAGCTCGATGTCACCCTGCATCGGACGACGTCGCGCCAGCGGGAGCATTACGACTACACGGATGATTCCTTCGTCCCTGCGGCGGCGGCGGCATCGAGCAGCCTGAACCTGCTCGATGACCAGGCGACTACCCAGCTCGATGCCGATTACGCCCTGGCGCTCTCGAAATCCCGGAGCCTGAAGCTCGGCTACGCCTTCGAGCAGGACGATTCCCGATTTGGCAGCTTTGGCACGATGATCGACCCCGTGAGCGGCAATGCGCTCGTCGATCCGGCGGTCTCCCACGATTTCGAGTACCGCCAGCAGATAGAGGCCGCCTATGCAAGTCTCCAAGGCAGCGCGGGAGCCTGGAACGGACTCGCCGGCCTGCGTGCCGAATTCACCCGGACCGATGCCGACCAGCTGACCGACGGGCTTTCGCATCGGGCAGCGTATTTCGGCCTCTTTCCGAGCATGCACCTCGACCGCAGCATTTCGGATGCCGCCTCGCTGTGGCTGGGGGCGAGCCGGCGGCTGAGCCGTCCCGATCCGGGCAACCTGGATCCGTATGTCGACCACGAGTACGCGCCGAACCTGCGCGCCGGCAACGCCGGCCTGCAACCCCAGACGACGCAGTCCTACGAGTTCGGGTATGACTACGACAGGCAAGGCCTGCGCTACCAGGCAAGCGGATATTTCCGTCGCAACCACAACAGCATTACCGACCTCACGCAGTACCTGGGCAACGGCATCTCGCTCACCACCAAGACGAACCTCCCCAGGAACGACGCTACCGGCATCGAGCTGACGGCGGCCGGCGACCTCACGCGGCGCCTGGCCTGCAGCCTCAGCAGCAATCTGTTCCATAGCCAGATCGATGCCACGGCCCTGGGAATGCCGGGACTGCGCTCGACCGACGGAATAAACGCCAAGCTGAAACTCGACTTTCGCGCGACGGCCGCCGACGCCGTGCAACTGCTCGCCACGCGGACCGACAAGCGCCTGACGCCGCAGGGGTACGTGGGCGCCATCGACCTTGTCAATGCGGGATATCGGCACCGGTTCGGGCGCGGCCTGAGCGCGGTGGCGACGCTGACGGACATCTTCAACGGGCAGCGCAGCCGCAGGATCGAGTCGACGCCGGACTTCTCGGGGGACTACGTTCGGGCCGTCCGGGGTCGCGTGCTGTACGTGGGAGTCGTTTATTCGTTCGGCGCCGCGGCCAAGGGGAAGGAAGCCAGGCTCGAGTACGACACGTCGGACTGAAGGCAGTCAGGCCGGGGGTTTGGCTTGGGCCTGGGCCTTGAGCGCGCGCATCCGCTCCACGACGGCAGCCGGAAAGGGCGCCGCCCTGGGCACGCTGGTATCGACGTGCAGGTAGACGAAAGTACAGGTCGCCAGGAGCGTGTCGTCGCGGAACATCTCGTGGTGCAGCCACAGGCGCTTGGCGTCGAAGTCGCCCAGGGCGTGGCGGATCGTCAGGGTCTGGCCGGCCTTGGCTTCGCGCAGGTAGCGCACCTGCGATTCGACGGTATATGCCGAAAAATGCCCCTGCGCGCGGTAGTGCGCCCCGAGCCCGACCGCATCGAGGGCTATCTCGGCGGCGCTGCTGAAGGCCACGAGGTAGTAGCCGTCGCTGAAATGCTCGTTGTAGTCGCACCAGGCAGCGGGCAGGACGAAGCGGTAGGGCGCGAGCGCGCCCGTGGTACCGCTCACGTCGCGGCAACCGGAGCGATGGGTGCAGGGGCGTTGTCGGGCAAGCGCCGACCCGGCAGGGCTGCGGCGACGAATTGCTCGAATTCGGGCAGCGGCAGCGGCCGGCTGAACAGGTAACCCTGGTAGCAGTTGCAGCCGTGGTGCTTGAGGAAGCTGCGCTGCGCATCGGTTTCCACGCCTTCGGCGATCACTTCGAGGCCCAGGCTCGCGGCCATGGTGATGATGGTCTGCGCGATGATGGCGTCGTTGCGGTTGCCGGGCAGGTTCAGCACGAATGAGCGGTCGATCTTGAGCTGATCCAGCGGCAGGCGGCTCAGGTAGGACAGCGAGGAATTGCCCGTGCCGAAGTCGTCCAGGGAGAAGCCGATTCCCAGCGATCGCAGGGCGCGCATCTTGTCGAGCGTGTCTTTCATGTCGTTGATGACGACGCTCTCGGTCAGTTCCATTTTCAGCCGCGACGGATCGGCGCCGGCCTGCGCCAGGACCTGGCCGACCTCGAAGACGAATTCGGGCTGGCAGAACTGGCGCGCGCTCACGTTGATGGCCAGTCCGAGTCCGCGCATCTGCGGATCTTCCGACCAGGCGACGATCCGCGCGGCCGCGGCGCCGAGCACCCAGTGTCCGAGGGGAATGATCAAGCCGGTTTCCTCGGCCAGGGGGATGAAGTCGCTGGGGGGGATGAGACCGCGTTCCGGGTGCAGCCAGCGCAGCAGGGCCTCGGCGCCGATGATGCGTCCGGAATTGTCGATCTGCGGCTGGAAGTACAGCTGCAGCTGCGCGGTGCCGATGGCCAGGCGCAGGTCGGCCTCGAGGGCGCTGCGCTCGTCGAGGGCCGTCTGCATGGCGGGGTCGAAGAATCGCAGCGCATTGCGCCCCGCGCCCTTGGCCTGGTACATGGCAAGGTCGGCGCGCCGCAACACGGTCTCCACCGACTCGGCGTGGCCGCGGAACAGCGTCACGCCCAGGCTCGCGGCACTGTGGAATTCGCGCCCGCTCACGAGGTAGGGCGCCGCCAGGGCCATGCGCAGCTTCTCGCCCACCGCCCCGGCCTGCACGGCCGCCACGGCCTCGTCGACGCCCAGGTTCTCGAGCAGCACCAGGAATTCATCGCCGCCCAGGCGCGCCACCGTATCGTCATCGCGCACGCTCAGGCGGATGCGCCGCGCCGTTTCGACGAGCAGTTCGTCGCCCACGTCGTGGCCGCGGGTGTCGTTGAGCACCTTGAAATTGTCCAGGTCGAGGAACAGGACGGCGCCAAAGCGGCGGGTGCGGGCGCTGGAGGTCAAGGCATGCTCCAGGCGGTCGTGCAGCAGTCGCCGGTTGGGCAGGTTGGTGAGCGGATCGAAATGGGCGAGGCGATGGATTTCCGCCTCCGCTTCCTTGTGCTTGGTGATCTCGGAAAACGCGCCGACGTAATGCGAGGTGGTGCCGTCGGCCGCCTTGACGGCGGAGATCGTCAGCCATTCGACGTAGATCTCGCCGCTCTTGCGCCGGTTCCACATCTCGCCCTGCCAGTAGCCCGTGGCGCGAAGCGCACGGCGCATCTGGCGGAAGAAGGCCTTGTTCTGGCGCCCCGACTTGATCAGCAGCGCACGGCGCCCTATGGCCTCGGCGGCGCCGAAGCCGGTGATGGCGGTGAAGGCCGGATTGGTGCGGATGATGATGCCGCGGGCATTGGTGACGAACATCCCTTCCTGGGCGTCGAAGGCGATGGCGGCGATGCGCTGGTCCTCCTCGAGACGCTTGCGATCCGTGATGTCGCGCGTGATCGTGAGGATGCAGGGCGTGCCCTGGAGCGTGAGCATGCTGGCCGACATCGAGCCCCAGAAGGAGGCGCCATCCTTCTTGCGGAAGTGCGCCTCGAGGCCGCGGCAGAACTGGTCCCGGGCCATGTTCGCGACCAGCCGGTCGCGGTCTGCCGGATCGGCCCAGATGCCCAGCTCCAGCGATGTGCGCCCGATGAGTTCGCCGCGCTCGAAGCCCGTGATATCGAGGAAGGCCTGGTTGACATCGATGTACATCCCATCGGCGAGGCGATTGATCGCCACGGCGTCCAGGCAGGTCTGGAAGACCTTGCGATAGCGCTCCTCGCTCTCGCGCAGGAGGTCGGCGTCGTATTTGTCCTCGGAATCGAAGCTCATGGGGCTTTTCGGTCGGTCCGTGGCTGTGGCCGGACGGGGATGGAGCCAGGCGCCTTGCGCCCCGCTTCGCGGGAGTTTGCGCCCGCAGTGCTCGCAGCCGAGTCTAGGATGACGCAGTTTGCCCTGCCAATCACGGTGAATTGCCGCGCAAATGGCCGTCAAATTGGCCGGCGCGGCTGCGGCCCGGCCGGTTGGATTTATTAAATTATTGATTTATATGTAATTTGTGTAATCGCGGCGGCTCCCTCCCGCGTGCGCGTCACGGCGGCGGCCGCGTCTTGAATTCGGCGCCGCGGGTCCCCATGTGACTGCGGGACGGCCGTGCCGGCGGTCCCGGCAGGCAATCCGGATAATGCCGCCCTGGCCCCGGTGCCGGGCAACCCTTTTTCTTGCGATGGCGGACCAGACCCTATGACGACGGAAGCAACAACCACCGACACCCCCCAGACCCTCGGGTTCCAGGCCGAGGTGAAGCAGCTGCTCCAGCTGATGATCCATTCGCTCTACAGCAACAAGGACATCTTCCTGCGCGAACTGGTGAGCAATGCCTCCGACGCCTGCGACCGCCTGCGCTTTGCCGCCATCGCCGATCCGGCGCTGCTGCCCGCCGGCGAACTGCTGGCCATCGACATCTCCTACGACAAGGCCGCGCGCACCATCACCATTTCCGACAACGGCATCGGCATGAGCCGCGATGAAATGATTGCCCACCTGGGCACCATCGCCAAGAGCGGGACGCGCGAGTTCTTCGCCCAGTTGAGCGGCGACCAGCGCAAGGATTCGCAGCTGATCGGCCAGTTCGGCGTGGGGTTCTACTCCGCCTTCATCGTCGCCGACCGCGTCGCCGTGGTCTCGCGCCGCGCCGGCGCCCCCGAGGGCGAGGCGGCCCGCTGGGAATCGGACGGCGCCGGCGAATTCACCATCGCGCCGGCGAGCCGCGCCGGCCGGGGCACGGACATCGTCCTGCACATCAAGGAGGGCGACGACGAACTGCTGTCGGGCTGGAAACTCAAGTCGATCCTCACGCACTACTCGGACCATATCGCCACGCCGATCCGCATGCACAAGGAGGAGTGGGACAAGGACGCGAACGAGCTGCGCCGCACCGACGAGCTCGAGACGGTCAACCGCGCCTCCGCGCTGTGGACCCGTTCCAAGTCGGACATCACCGACGAGCAGTACAAGGAGTTCTACAAGCACGTCTCGCACGACTTCAGCGATCCGCTCGCGTGGACCCACAACCGGGTGGAGGGGCGCAACGAATACATCCAGCTGCTCTACGTGCCGCGGCGCGCGCCCTTCGACCTGTGGGACCGCAAGCAGGCCCATGGCCTCAAGCTGTACGTGCGGCGCGTCTTCATCATGGACGACGCCGAGCAGCTGCTGCCCGGCTACCTGCGCTTCGCGCGCGGCGTGGTCGATTCGAGCGACCTGCCGCTGAACGTCTCGCGCGAGATCCTGCAGGAAAGCCGCGACGTCAAGGCCATCCGCGAAGGCTGCACGAAGCGGATCCTCTCGCTGCTCGAGGACCTGGCGCAGAACCGGCCGGACGATTACGCCGCGTTCTGGAGCGAATTCGGCGCCGTGCTCAAGGAAGGCGTGGGCGAGGACCAGCCCAATGCCGAGCGCATCGCCAAGCTGCTGCGCTTCCATTCCACCGCCGACACCGGCGGCAAGCCCGGTTCCCTGGCCGATTACGTGGGGCGCATGAAAACCGGCCAGACGGCCATCTATTACGTCACCTCCGATTCGGCCGAGGCGGCGCGCAACAGCCCGCACCTGGAGGTCTTCCGCAAGAAGGGCGTGGAAGTGCTGCTGCTCACCGACCGCGTCGACGAGTGGATGCTCTCCTTTCTCACCGAGTTCGAGGGCAAGCCCCTGGTGTCCGTGGCCAAGGGCGACCTGGCCCTGGACGCGCTCGACGACGAACACGAGAAGGAGGACAAGCGCAAGGCGCAGGACGAGTTCAAGGACCTTCTGGGCCGCATCAAGGAAGCGCTGGGCGACCGCGTCTCCGACGTGCGCGTGACGCTGCGGCTCACCGAATCGCCGGCGTGCATCGTCGTCGACAAGGACGCGATGAGCGCGCATCTGCAGCGCCTGCTGCGCGCCAGCGGGCAAAGCGCCCCGCGCAGCGCCCCCATCCTCGAGCTCAATCCGCAGCATCCGCTGGTGCGGCGCCTGCAGGATGCGCCGGCCGACCTGGGCGAATGGGCCAACCTGCTTCTGGACCAGGCCATCCTGGCCGAGGGCGGCCAGCTCGACGATCCGGCGCGTTTCGTCAAGCGCGTGAACGCCCTGTTGCTGGCCGCCGCGGCCTGAGCGCGCCCCGCGGCCGGGCGGGGCCGGCGCGCCGTGCGGCCATGGGCGAGATGGTGCAGTAACATCGCGCCGTTGGCCGCATACCGCTGCAACCCGACCGGAAATCCGCCAGGCAAATGGCAGGCAAGCAACTTCGTTGTTTTTCCCTTCGGTCAGGGCGGCGGGGAGCCGCACCGTGAGCAGCAAGGCGCCGGCCAACGGCCCGGCGCCCGATACCGGGCCGGCCGAGGCCCTGCTCGCGCAGTGCTGGCAGGTGCTGGCCGACGTCTACCTGCCGCGCGTCGATGCCATCTTCCAGGAAGCCCTGTCGCTGGCGATGCGCTCCGGCGACGAGGCCCAGGCGCGCGCCGCCGCGGCGCTCGCCTTGCACGAGAAAGCCCTGGTTCGCGCCTACGCCGTGGAGTTGCGCGGCGGATTCGATGGCGCCGTCGCCATCTTTCTCGGACACCGCCTGGCGCCGGTCAAGGCGGCTTCGGCGCTGTCGCTCATGGAAATGGGCGAATCGGAATTGCGCAGCCAGATCGACCAGGTGGCGGCCCGCCTGCGCAACCAGGTCGGCTCCGCCCACGGCGCGCTCAGCCAGCGCTTGCAGGCGCTGCGCCCCGGAGGCGACACTGCCGACGGCGTCTCGCCGCTGCGCCCGGCGATCTTCCTCGATGCGGTCGCTGACGCGGTCGAAATCGCCGCGCCGGACGTCGAGGGCGTGGGAGGCGTGCTGCGGCACTTTGTCGTTCCCATGGCGCCGGCCCTGGAGGCCGCCTACGAGGCTGTCGGCCGCTATCTCGAGGGCAAGGGAATCGCGGCGGTCGCCGTATCGCGCATGCGGCCGGCGGCACGCGCGGCGCCGTCCTCGGCCCCGCCGGCCGCTGGCCAAGGCGATGGCGCCACCGCGCCCGCCGCGCCGGCCCCGCCGCAAGGTGCGGCCGCCGCCGCGGAGGAGCCGCTGCGGCCGGCGCGCGCGCCCGTGCCGCCGGCCATGCCCCGGGCGGTGCCCGCGCCCGCGCCCCGCGAGGCGGACCCCGAATCGTCCGTCGAAGAGCGCGCGCTTGCCGACTACGCGCGCCTCCAGGCCAGCCTGGGAATCAATGCGGGGCCGCTCGTCGATGCGGCGCTGGAGGCGGCCCGCCGATCGCCCGGGGCGCCGCCCGCCGCGGGCCTTGCGCCCGCGCCGGCCCTCGCCGCGGCCATGCTCTCGGCGCAGCGCCAGGACGCCGCGCGGGTCGCGTCCAAGGCCGATATCGCCGATCCGGCCGCGGAGGCGAGCGCAGCCGAGCCCGGCGCCCCCGCCAAACCGGCCGGAGCGCCGGAGTTTGTCGGCAGCCGCGAATACAGCAAGCGGCTTATCACCCTGGGCGGCAACCCGCTGCAAAGGCTCACCCTGCAGATCGTTGCGCGGATATTCGCGCGCATCGAGCGCGACCGCATGGTGCCGCCGCCGGTGCGCACGCTGCTGGTGTGCCTGCGGTTTCCCTTCCTGGAAACGGCGCTGGTCGACCCGGCCGTCCTGGTGCGCGCGGACCACCCGGCGCGCCGCCTGATCAATGCCATCGCCACCTCGTCGATCGGCTGGAACCCGGAGGGCGCCGACAACCAGCGCTATCTGCGCCACGCGCGCAGCACGGTGCATTTCGTCGTCCACTCGCCGGGCTCGGCCCCTTCGGCTTTCGTCCAGTCCTGCGACCAGTTCGAGGCCTTCCTGGCGGCCGTCGTGCCCGCCACCGGCCCCGCGCTCGTCACGGCGCGCAATGCGCTGCGCGAGGCCGAGAAACGGGCCTTCCAGGCTGCGGAGGCCGCTGCCTTCCTCGGGCCCATCCTCGAGGGCGCGGGCCTGGAGGCTTGGCTGCGCGACTTCATCCTCGGGCCCTGGGTTCGCGTCTTGGCCGAGGGTGCCGCCGCCGAGGCGCGCGAGCCCGGACGGTTCCGGCGCCTGTTGATGGTCATCCCCGACCTGATCGCCAGCGTGCAGCCCCCCGGCGCCGGTTTCGATCGCAAGCGGATGGTGGAAACCATTGCCGGGCTGCTGGCCCATCTGCGCGAAGGGGCGGGGTTGATCGCCTGGCCCTCCGAACGGATGGATGCCTTCCTCGAGCGGCTCATGAAAGCGCACGCCCAGGTCCTTTCGGGCAGCGAGCCGGCGCCCGGCGCCGCCCCCGCCTTCTCGGCCAGCACGGTGCGGATCCGCCTCGATGGCTTCACCTTGCGCGACACGCCGGAGCCGGGCGCCGAGCAGCGCGTGCCCGTGCTCGAGGAAGCGGTGCAGAACCAGCTGGCGCGCTCGCAATCGACTGCCGTCCACCAGTGGTACCGGAAGCCCCTGCCCATCCCGGCCGGCGCCATCGACATCGATGCCGCGCGCCAGCAGGTCGGGCAATGGCGCGACCGGATGTGGTTCGACATCCGCATCGGGCGCACGCTCGTGCGCATGCGCCTCGTCGCGTGGACCCCGGGGCGCACCCTGGTGCTGTTTTCCTCGCGCAGCGGCGGCTCCCTTGCCTCGATCTCGCACGACAGCCTGGTGGCGTACCTGCGCTGCGGCCTCATCAAGCCGGCCGAGCCCGCGCCCCTGCTGACGCGCGCGCTGCGCAGCGTGCTCAAGGACCTGCGCCGCACGGCGCAGGCCGCCGCCGCGGCCAATGCCAATGGCGGTTGACGACAGCCTGGTGACGCTGTCGGAGGCCGATGGCGTGCGCTACCTGCATTTCGGTACCGAATGGGTGCAGGGGGCGATGTCGCTGCGGTATCCGTATCGCCTGGAACTCGAATACCAGCAGCAGATGATGATGCCCCTGGTGTTCGTGCCGCGGCCGGAGCACGTGCTGCAACTGGGACTGGGCGCCGCGGCCCTGACCAAATTCTGCTATCGCCACCTGCGAGCCAGCCGCATAACCGTGGTCGAGCTCGACCCGGCGGTGATCCGCGTCGCGCGCCAGTCCTTCGCCCTGCCGCCGGACGATGCGCGCCTGCGCGTCCAGAGGGCCGATGCCTTCGCCTATATCCGGCGCCTCGACGCGGCTGCCGACTGGCTGCAGGTGGACCTGTACGACGCCCAGGCGCGCGGCCCGGTCTTCGATGACGCCGGGTTCTACCGTGCCTGCCGCAGGGCCCTGCGCGCCGGGGGCGTCGCCGCCTTCAATCTGTTCGGCCGTTCCCTGCAGCCGAGCGTCGCGGCACTGGGGGAAGCCTTTGGCCGCCGCTGGTTGCGCCTGCCGCGCAGCGCCGCGGGCAATACGGTCGTGCTGGCTTTCGCGGACAGCGTGGCCGGCGCGGATGCCGCGCCCTGCTGGGACGCCGGCGAGCTGCTGGCGCGCGCGGCGCGATGCGAAAGCCGCCTTGGCCTGCCGGCGCGCGATTGGCTGCAGGCAACGCGTTCGGCGGGCGGGCGCCCCGTACGGCTGACGGCGGGCGCGCGACTGTGCGTCTAGGGCCGCGCCCGTCGGCGCCATCGGCGGGCGGTATCGTCGGTTCGGCCGAAAACTGTATGCCGCATTCCGGACCGCATTGCGGCTTGACAGAACGGATTCGCAAGTTACATTCGGCGGGTAGCCTGCTGCCGCCGTGCGCTTGCGCGGCCCTTGCTTGCCCACCATGACGCCCAAGACGCCCGCCACGCCCAGCACGCTGCCCAAATTCTCGGCCAGCCAGTCCACCGCATTGATCCGTTCGGCCGCCGCGGTTTCGCGGGAACTCGCCGCCGGCTCTTTTCCGCGCGTAGTCGAGCTCGTGCGCGACGGCCTTGCCAGCCGCTGGGACTTCGACGTCGGTTCCCCCCTGGTCCAAAGGCTCCTGGCGACCAAGGGCGACGCCCTTGCCGGCGCCTTTGCCGCCCGCCTGGCGGCCCAGCAGGATGCCGCCTTCGCCCGCCTGCTTGCGCCGCGCAACGCGGTCGACCTGCCCACCGAGGTCGACGCAGCCACGCTCGAACTCGTCGTCGAGACCGACGATGGCGGCGAAGCCCTGGCCGCGCGCGCGGCGCGGCGCATGCGCGGGCTCATCGAGGAGCCCCTGCGCGAACTCGATCTGGTGGTGGCCTACCTGAGCGGTCGCGATCAGTTCCCGCCCGCCGACAACCCCTTCGGCCCCGATGCCTATGTCCCGGCGCTCTTGCAGGCGGCCATCGACGTCGACCTGCACCCGGAGGCCTGGGTCTTCTTCCTGAACGCCTTCGAGGCCGAGTTCTCCGGCGAGATCGGCCGCATTGTGCGCGCGCTGCTCGACCATTTCCGCACCCATGGCATCGAGGCGCGGGCCATCCGCCGCGCCCGCAATGCGCGCAAGGCTCCGCCGCCGGCCCCCGTCTTGCCCGCCGCCCACCCGCCTCTGCCGCTGGGCGCGCTCGCCCCCGGCGCCGAGACCCAGGTCCACGGCGCGCCCGCCGCACGCGCCGAGGCTGCCAGAGGCGCCGCGGCGCCCGCGCCGGCCACGCCCGGCCAGGGCCCTGGCGCCGCTGCGTCCGCGGGCGCGGGCGAAGGGCGCGCCGACGCGCGCCTGATCCTCAACGAACTGCTTTCGCGCCTGCAGGCCAATGTGGGTGGCGACGTGCTGCCGCCCCTGAGCCCGGGGCAGGGGCCGGTGGCGCCGCTGCTGCTCGACGCCCTGGGCGAACTGCAGAGCCTGGGGCTGGAGGGCATCCACGGCGCGCTCTTCGCGGGCACGCCCGCCGGCTCGATCAACGCCTGGCGCGAGCACCTCATCTCCCAGTCCACGCGCACGGTCGACAAGCTCACGATCGAGATCGTCGGCATGATGTTCGATCACGTGCTGCGCGACGGCCAGGTGCCCTCGGAGATCAAGGCACTGCTGTCGCGCCTGCAGTTCCCGGTGCTCAAGGCGGCCCTGCTCGATGCGGCATTCTTCGCCTCCAGCGCGCACCCCGCCCGCCGCCTCATCGACCGGGTGGCGGCCGCGGCCATCGGATGGGAGCCCTATGGCGACGAGAACGAACGCTTCCGCGCCGAGGTCGACCGCCTGGTGCGCGAAGTCATGGAGAAATTCGACCGCGACATCGCGCTGTTCGAGCGCGTGCTCGCCGAGTTCGAGTCCTTCCTGGGCGACATCGCCCCGCGCGACAACGACCCCATCGCGCGGGCCAAGCGCGCCCTCGAGGAGGCCGAAAAGCGCGAGATCCTCATCATCAACACCACGATCCAGGTGCGCCGCGCCTTCGAGCGCGTCGAGCTCGAGGGCTACCTGCGCGATTTCCTCGTCGGCCCCTGGGTACAGGTGCTGGTGCAGGCCAGCCTGCGCGACGACCACACCAAGGGCTTTTCCAAGAGCTTCCGCGAGGTCATCCACGAGATCGTCTGGAGCGTGCAGCCCAAGGCCACGGCCGAGGAACGCCGCCGCCTGGTCGAGCTCATCCCGGTGCTGACGCGGGTCATCCGCGACGGCCTCGCCCTCATCCGCATGCCCCAGCGCGAACAGGACGAATTCCTGCAAAGCCTGATGGGCTCGCACGCCTTTGCCGTCAAGCCGGTCGACCAGGCCAGCTATATCCGCAGCGCGCTGCAGTCCTCCGAGATCCGCGCCAAGATGGAGGGCCTCCAGCTCACCGGCTCCTTCCCGCTCACGGCGATCCCCGGCGGCGTCAAGGTGCCTGCTAATGCCGTGTTGCGGGCGGCTGCCGACCACGAGGTCGAGCTCTCCGTGCCCGCGGCGCTCACCGACGTGGGCGAACCCGACAAGGCCGAGGATGCGCGCATGGACCACGACCTGGCCCACTGGACGCGCGGCAGCTGGTTTGAACTGTGGAACGGCCAGGGCTACATCAAGGCGCGCCTGCGCTGGATCAGCCCGCTGCGGACCATGTTCATGTTCAGCAGCGGCACCGACCACCACGCCCATGTCATGTCGCCCGACCTGATCCGCTCCTACCTGCGCCGCGATTACATCCGCCCGCTGGAGAGCGCGCCGCTCACCGAGCGCGCCGCCCATGCCGTGGTGGCCGATTTCGCCAACGCGCCCGACCGCGCCGAGGCCCTGACCTCGCGCCTGGTGATCGCCTGATGGGGCTGCCGGGCCGGGCCCGGCCCGTGCGCGTGGCCGCGCCGCGCCGTACACTCCGGTGGTGAGCGCCACCAAACCCCGCGAATTGACCGTGCCGCCGGGCGCGCCGGCCGCACCCGCGCCCGCCGGGGCCGCGGCGCGCTTCGGCCCGAACACCCGCGTCAGCCTGAGCGTGCTCGTCCCGCGCCTGGTCGAGGACGGGCTGCTCGCGCGCGAGGATGCCGACCGGATCTTCGCCATCCCGGATCGCGAGCGCCACGGCCACCCCATCGCCCTGGTGGCCGAGATGAATTTCCGCAGCCCCGACGTGGAACGGCGGCTGCTCGACATCGAATCGCTCACCCAGTGGCTGGCCGAGGAGGCGGGCCTGCCCTACCAGCACGTCGACCCGCTCAAGGTCGATTTCACGCGGGTGGTCGACGTGATGTCGAGCGCCTATGCCACCAGCAATTCGATACTGCCGATCGCGGTCTCGCCGGTCGAGGTGGTGATCGCCACCTGCGAACCCTTCGTGGACGGCTGGATCCGCGAAATCGAGCAGGTGACCAAGCGCTCCGTGCGCCGCGTGGTGGCCAACCCGCTGGACGTGGCGCGCTTCACCACCGAGTTCTACAAGCTGGCGCAGTCGGTCAAGGGCGCGAACAAGAGCGGTGGCGCCGGCAGCCTCGTGAGCAATTTCGAGCAGCTCGTCGAACTCGGCGGCAAGGTCGAGGCCAACGATGCCCACGTCATCCATATCGTCGACTGGATCCTGCAGTACGCCTTCGACCAGCGCGCCAGCGACATCCACCTCGAACCCAAGCGCGAGCAGGGCGTGGTGCGCTTTCGCATCGACGGGGTCCTGCACCAGGTCTACCAGGTGCCCCCCGGCGTGATGCAGGCCATGACCAGCCGCATCAAGCTGCTGGGCCGCATGGACGTGGTCGAGCGGCGCCGTCCCCAGGACGGCCGCATCAAGACGCGCATCGGCGGCGACGGCGGGCGCGAGGTCGAAATCCGCCTCTCGACGCTGGCCACCGCCTTCGGCGAGAAGCTCGTCATGCGGATCTTCGATCCCGAAGTCGTGGTGCGCAGCTACGCCGAGCTGGGCTTTTCCGACGGCGAGGCCCGCATC
>Ga0181519_10001042_pt1 | contig 24373 bp, 21 predicted proteins | sample PEATcosm2014_Bin_26_FD_121102 | JGI IMG/M metagenome (GOLD analysis project Ga0181519, IMG submission 121102) | Peatland microbial communities from MTU Mesocosm Facility, Houghton, MI, USA - PEATcosm2014_Bin02_10_metaG | ecosystem: Environmental > Terrestrial > Soil > Wetlands > Peat | place...
AACGGAGCGCGCTGGTCTTCCCGCAGATGCATCTGACCATTGAGGAGCAACTGGCCTTCGCCGCCACGATCGGTGAAATCTTTCTGGTCGGCGGCAAGAACGTGCAAAAGATCTCGCTCGATCCGGAAGTGAATCCGGTGGCGGATTACATTCGCGGCGCCTTTTACTGGCATATCGACGGGGCGAATGACGACGTTCCGGCCAAGGCGACGATGCTCAATTGCCGCGTGCTGGCGGATGAAGGGACCGGCGATACGATGGTCGCCAATACCTATGCCGCCTATGAGGATCTCCCCGACGAGGACAAGGCACTGATCGAAGGACTGCGTGCGCGCCATTGCCTCGAAAGCTCGCAGCGGCTGATCAATCCCGATCCGACCTTTGCCGAGTTGCAGCGCTGGCAGGCCTATCCGGGCAAGACCCATCCGATCGTGTGGCACCATCAATCAGGCAAGAAGTCGCTCCTGATCGGGGCGACGGCGTATTACGTCGATGGCATGCCGTTTGAGCCGGGCAGGGCGTTGCTGTGCCGGCTCAAGGACTTCGCGACCCAGCCGCAATATGTCTTCCGGCATAAATGGCAGGTAGGCGACTTCCTGCTGTTCGACAATACCGGGACCATGCACAAGGCGGCCCCTTACGCGCTCGACAGCAAGCGCTTGATGGACCGTACCACGCTATGCGGTGAAGAAGCGATCCATTGATCGGGGGGTGCCGAAACGGCGCCCCTTCTTCACCAAATTCTCCGGCGTAATCGGCCATAAGATCGGCGCTCGGGCCGGGGTATAGTAATTTCTCCATTATTACTTTTGGACGATGGACGACGTCGTCCTGGCGTTGTTGTTGTATGGCCTGAGCGGACTGAGACAGCGCGTTCCACTCGAACGGATATCAGATTGCTGCGCGGCTACGGACTTGCTCTCACGTTGGCGACCTCGTAATTTCCGCCCTTGAGGAGTCCTCAATGCGAATCATTCTTGCCGCCGTCGGGCGGACTCTGGCCGATGCGTGGCACGAGGCGATGGATGGTATCGACTGTGTCAGCATTCATCGCGGCTCGATCCTGGCGGTCGATTGCACCGCGATGGTCAGCCCCGCGAACAGCTTTGGCTTCATGGATGGCGGCATTGATGCCGTCTACTCGCGGCATTTCGGCTGGGGTGTCGAGGATGGGTTGCGGCAACTGATCCTGGACCGGCACCACGGCGAGCTGCTCGTCGGCCGGGCGGAACTCGTCGAGACCGGAGATCTCGCTCATCCTTACCTGATCGCTGCCCCGACGATGCGGGTGCCGATGGTGCTTGGGCCCGAAACGGTCAATCCGTTCCTAGCCACCCGGGCCGCTCTCCTGCTGGTCAAGCATGGTGTATTCGGCGCGGGCGAATTCACCGGGAAGAGAATTGCCGAGGTGGTGAACGCGATCGCCTTTCCGGGGATGGGCACCGGCGTCGGTGGAGTATCGCCCGAGATCTGCGCCCGGCAGATGCGCGCCGCGATTGACGAATATCTACTGGAGCAGCCGCGCCGACCGAGCAGTTGGGCGGAGGCCAGCGAACGGCACCAGCTATTATTCACGGACTGGCCGTGGGAGCCTCGATCGTAGAGCCGGACCGGGTCAGCCGGTGTTGCAATAGAAGTCAACGGACGACCGAGGGCTTTCGCCGCCAGGCCCTCAGTGTGTGGGTCCCTGTGAGCCGCCGCTGAACAGCTTGCGAACTTCGCGCCGCAGCAGCTTGCCCATCTCGTTGTGGGGCAGGGCGTCGACCGCCAGGATCCGCTCGGGCACGCGCGAAGACCGCAGGCGCTCCTTGATCAGATTGCGCAACGCGTCGGGGCTCGGCAGGTCGTGGCCCGGCCTCGCCACCACTGCGACACAGACCGCTTCGCCCCACTCCACCGAGGGCACGCCGACGGCTGCAGCATCGGCGATTGCCGCATGGGTCCGCAGCACGTCTTCGATTTCGCCCGGCGAGATATTCTCGCCGCCGCGCACGATCACATCGTCGGCCCGGCCGCCGAGGAAGAGATAGCCCTCCTCATCAAGCCATCCAGCATCGCGGGTCGGGAACCAGCCTTCGGCGTCAAGAGCGCGCCGCTCGCGGTACTCGCCCGAGACCTGGTCCCCTCGCACATAGATCTCGCCGGAAGCGCCCGGCGGCAGTGCCAGGCCGTCGGCGTCGCGAATTTCGATCTCGACGGTCGGCAGGGGGCGGCCGACCGAGGCAAGACGGGCGCGTATGGCGGGATCGGCCGATCGAAATGCGGCGCGATGCTCCTCGGGACCCAGCAGCGCAATGGTCGAACTGGTCTCGGTCAGCCCATAGGCGTTGGTGAAGCCAGTCTGCGGGAAGAGTTCCAGCGCGTGCTCAATCAGCTCGAGCGGCATTCGCCCGCCACCATAGGCGATGGCCTGCAGCGCCGACAGATCGGGCGCCACGCCCGTCTCCCGGCGAACGACGTCCATGCGGGCGATGATGCGCCCCAGCATGGTCGGGACGAGAAACGCGCTGGTCGCGCGTTCCGAGGCCGCCAGGGTGAGCCACGCATCGGGATCAAAGGCCGGCAGCAGCAGGATTCGGCGCGTCGCGTAGATCGAACTGAGCAGTGCCGCGATGCCGGCGATGTGATAAGGCGGGACGCAGACCTGCGCCGCCTCTTCGGGCGCGGCCGAGCCGAACTCGACGGTGCCTAAGATGTAGGCAAGGAGATTGGTATGGCGTAGTAGCGCGGCCTTTGGGGCGGCGGTCGTGCCGCTGGTGAAAATCTGGACGGCGATCGGTTCGGTCGGCTCGTCGAGTTCGCCTTCCGTGTCGGCCAAACGCTCGGCCTCGACGATGAACCCGGCTCGGCTAACGATGGTGTGGCCCTGCTCCGGGCTCAGCCGCGCGGCCCGGTCGGCGTCGCCGATGACGAAGGCCGGCGCGATCCGCCCCAGCAATGCCGCAAGATCGGCATCGGCGAGACGGTAATTGAGCGGTACATAGGGAATACCCGCCATTGCCGCGCCGAACAGCGCGATGGCCGCCGCTTCGCTGCTCTCATCGAGCAGGGCGACATGGGTACAGTCGGAGGTCGCGAAGGCCTTGGCCGCGCCCCGGGCCGCCCGGTGAAGCGCGCCGTAGCTCCAGCGCCGGCCGTCGCACACCAGACCGATGCGCTCGGGATCGGCATCGGCGGCCATCTGGAGGATGAGCGAGATATTCATCCTGACGCGGTCAATCCGAGGAGGGCAGGGGCTTGGCCGCCTTTACGTCGAGCGGCGCGCCGCCGATCGAGAGCGAGCCTTGCCCTGGCTTGACGCAAAGCAGTTCGACCGTGCCGGCCGCGTCGACATAGCGCTTGCCGAGCAATGTGCCGCCGGCAAAAGCGGGATTGATCGCCGCGCGCTCGGCCGGCCGGTCGAGGGCCATGGCCACCCCGCCGCATTCGACGACGACATCGCTGCCGCGAATGACGATCACTTCGGCGTCGCACACGGCACTCTTCAGTTTGGCTCCGGGCTTCATCATGGTTCTCGAATGTAAGTCTCAGGCAATGGCGCCTTTGGTTTTCAGCGCCTCGATGCGCTCCCATTCTACACCGAGTTCCATGAGGAAAGTCTCGGTGTGCTCGGAAGCCTGCGGCGCCCGCGTCGTCTTTACCGGGGCGTGGTTGAACTGCACCGGTCCACGGACGAGCTTGATCGGCGGTCCGCCGTCGATCGCCTCGACCTCGAACAGCATGTCGTTCGCCAGCGCCTGCTGGTCGTTGGCGAGGGCGAGCAGGCTCTGCACCGGCGCCCATTGGCCCTTCATGGTCTTGAGATGCTCGCGCCAATAATCGAAGGGCCGCTTGGCGAATGCCGCCACCATCAGCTCCCCGGCCGGCTGCCAATTGCGCAACAGCGCCTCGGCAGTCGAGAAGCGCGGGTCGTCGGCGGCCTCCGGAATTCCTACATGCTCGAAGGTATCGCGGATATAAGGGCCCGGCGTCAGGATGCAGAGATTGATCGTGCCGCCATCCGAGGTCTTGAAATTCCCGGAGAAGGGATTGCCCGTCTGGCCCCCGGAACTCGGCATACGCCCGCGCCACGGGATGTTCAACTGGATCGACAGATCGGCAGCAGCACCACCCGACCACCAGCCCGTGCTCATCAGCGAGACGTCGAGTTCGACCGCTTCGCCGGTCCGCTCGCGATGGAACAGCGCCGCTGCGATGCCGCCGGCGATGTTCATCCCGCCGATCGAATCGCCGAACGCCGGGATCGCCTGCGAGAGCGGGCCGTCGAGCTCCGGTGGCGAGAAGGAATAGCCGATGCCGCCGCGCGACCAGAACGCCGTGCCGTCGAAGCCGCCCGATTCGCGCTCGGCGCCTTTGTCGCCGAGGGCGCTGCCGCGTGCGTAGATGATGTTTGGATTGGCGGCGCGGATATGTTCCACGTCGATTTTCAGCCGCTGCCGGGCCGCCGGCAGGTAATTGGTCAGGAAGACGTCGGCGGTCTTGGCGATCTCGTGGATCAGCGCCTGGCCTTCAGGCAGGGCCATGTCGATCCCGACGCTGCGCTTGCCGCGGTTGGCGTGCTCCATCAGCGTATTGCGCATGGGATCGAGCTTGAGCCCGCCGAGATTGGTGAAGCCGCGCTGCGTGTCGCCGCGCAGCGGGTGCTCGATCTTGATGACATCGGCACCCCAATCGGCGAGCAACGCGCCGGCAGCGGGCACGAAAGTGAACTGCGCCACCTCCAGCACCCTTACGCCCTTCATGACCTGCATTGTAGCCCCCCGTCGCTCGACCCGCCTCGCCGTCGGGTTCCAGACCTAACGGGTTTCCTTTTAACCTGATCGTGCCGCCCTTCCACCAGCCGAATTGTGGAAAAACATCGCTGGAACGATGTCGAGGCAGGCCGCCGCCCCGGCGATATTGCACGTTCCGCGGCCGAACCCCAACGGCGTCGCGCCGTCCCGGATAGAGCGGCGCGAAGCAAGGCATTGCCTGATGCCAGCGCTGTACGAAGGCGGATTTCCCGAGTGCTCTGGTATGAATGGGCCGCAGCCGGCCGCAGCCGGCCGCAGCCGGCTACGGCGGCGTACTCAAACCCGCTCGATAATGATGGCCGGCGCCATGCCGCCTGCGGCGCACATCGTGATGAGGCCGCGCTTCAAGTCGCGGCGCTCCAGCTCGTCCAGGACCGTGCCGATCAGGAGGGCGCCGGTAGCGCCGATCGGATGGCCGAGGGCGATGGCGCCACCATTCACATTGACGGTGTCGCGGTCGAGGTCGAGGTCGCGGATGTATTTCTCGACGACGACGGCGAAGGCTTCATTGACCTCCCAGAGATCGATGTCGCTCGTCTTGAGCCCGGCGCGCGCGAGGATCTTGCGTGTCGCCGGCACCGGTCCGTTCAGCATGAGCGTCGGATCGTCGCCCATATTGGCCGTGGCGACGATTCGGGCGCGCGGCTTCAGCCCGTGTGTGCGGGCATAGGCGTCGGAGGCGAGCAGCAGCGCCGCCGCGCCGTCGACGACCCCGGAGGAATTGCCGGCGTGATGAACGTTCTCGATCTTGAGATCGGGGTAGCGCAGATTGATCAGCTGCCGGAAAGTGATCCCGCTTTCATCCGCCGCCATGTCGGCGATCGCCGCGAAGCTCGGCTTCAGTGCGGCCAGCCCTTCGGCCGTCGTGTCGGGACGTGGGTATTCGTCGACCGCCAAGGCAAGCTTGCCGTCCTCGTCGATGACCGGCACGACCGACTTGTCGAAACGTCCCTCGCGCATGGCGCGCGCAGCGCGGCGCTGGCTCTCCAGCGCGAAAGCGTCGAGTTCGGCCCGGCTGATGCCTTCCTGCGAGGCGATGGCATCGGCGCACAGGCCCTGGTTCGATTGCGGGTGCAGCTTCTGCAGCCGCTTGTTGCCGGTGCCCAAGGTCGAGGCGGTGCGCAGCCCGGCCGCCGCTTCCTGCTGCCCGAGTGCGGTGATCAGCGACATCATCTCGGTGCCGCCGGCAATCAGCAGGTCTTCGGCTCCCGACTTGATCTGCGCCGCGGCGAAGCTGGTCGCGGTGATGCCGCCGCCGCAGAAGCGGTCGAGCGTGACGCCGCTGACCCGGATGTCGAAGCCGGCGTCGAGCGCCGCCATCCGGCCCATATCGCCACCCTGCTTGCCCTTTTGTGCGCTGGTCGACCAGATGACGTCGTCGATATCCGCGCTGTTCAGGTCATTGCGCTCCTTGAGCGCTTTCATGACCGTCGACGCCAGGTGTTGGGGATGCATATGCGCAAGCGCGCCCTTGCCGACCTTGCCGATACCGCGCGGCGTACGGACGGCGTCGATGATATAGGCTTCAGGCATTGGGATCTCCCAGCATATATTCTCGTCGATTCATCGGCTTTTGACATGGATCGGGCGACGGAGCCAGCGAGCATCCTCGACCATCGCCCGAGCGATATCGGGTACGCCGGCGCAAGGGGGCTTCTCTTCGCGCAGGCCTTTGGCAATAAGACTACGGGCTGAACCAGCGAGCATGGGGAAGCAGGCCGAGCCCATTTGCCGCCTGCTCGGCTCGTTCCGCTTCGGCGACCAACATCTGGAGGGGGCATTGCCGTACAGCAACCAGCCTGACGGGCCAACGCAAGTCGAAATCTTTCGACGGATGGCCCTGCTGAAGGGGCATGACGACCGCAGCCGCAAGGTGATCCTCGCCGGCAGGATGGTTACGCCCTATTACAGCTACCGCGGGCAGGAAGTCATCCCGTCGGCGATGTCGGTCAATCTGACCGATGACGACTATCTGTGCACCATCTATCGCGGCATTCACGACATGCTCGCGAAGGGCCTGCCGCTCAAGGCGCTCTGGGGCGAGGTGACCGGCCGGGCGACCGGGACCTGCAAAGGCAAGGGCGGCCCGCTGCATCTGACATATCCGCCGAAGGGCATCATGGTGACGACCGGGATCGTCGGTTCGTCGATGCCGATCGCCAATGGGTTGGCCTGGGCCTCGCTGCTGTCCAAGGACGGCCGCGTCGCCGTCGCCTGTTTCGGTGACGGCGCCTCGAATATCGGCGCCTTCCACGAATCCCTGAACCTTGCTTCCGTGTGGAAGCTGCCCGTGATCTTCCTGTGTCAGAACAACCGGTTCGGCGAGCACACCGCGTATGCCAAGGCGACTTCGGTGGCGCGCATTTCGGATCGCGCGGCGGCCTATGGCATGAAGGGCGTGCATGTCGACGGTAACGATCCGATCGCAATGTACGGCGCCGCGCGCGAAGCGGTCGAACGGGCGCGTGCCGGCGACGGCCCGACCCTGATCGAAGCGATGACTTTTCGCTTCCACGGCCATGTCTTCGGCGACGACGACAAGTATATGGACAAGGCGGAGAAGGCGGCGGCCGTCGCGGCGGATCCCTACCCGGCCTTCCGCAAGAAGCTCATCGAAGGCGGCGTGGCGAGCGAGGCAGAACTCGCCGCCATCGAAGCGGAGGTCGAAGCGGCGCTCGATGAAGCAGTGGCGGCGGCGTTCGACAGCCCGTTCCCGAGCCTCGATGAATTGACCACCGACGTCTATGGAGAGGCGGTATGAGCAGTGATCCCCGGGTTCAGGCCAAGCCGACGGCCGACCAGACCACGATCACCCTGGCTCTGAACCAGGCGCTCACGGACGCGATGGCGGAAGACCCGAAGGTGCTGGTGCTGGGCGAGGACGTAGCGGATCCCGAAGGCGGCGGCATCGGCCGGGTCACCAAGGGGCTGTCGACTCAGTTCGGGGAATTGCGCGTCCGGACCACGCCGATTTCCGAGCAGGCGATCATCGGCGCTGCGATCGGCGCCAGCCTCGCCGGGTACAAGCCCGTCGCGGAGATCATGCTGATGAACTTTACGACCGTGGCGATGGACATGATCTTCAATCATGCCGCCAAGCTGCGCTACATGTCGGGCGGACAGCTCCATGTGCCGATCGTGATCCGAACGATGACGGGCGCCGGCTTCTCGACCGCCGGGCAGCATGCCGACTTTCTGGAGGCGTGGTTCGCGCATGCTGCCGGCCTCAAGGTCGTCGCGCCGTGCACGGCCGCCGATGCCTATGGGCTCCTGCGCAGCGCCATCGACGATCCCGATCCGGTGATCTTCATCGAAAACCTGCCGCTCTACTGGGTACCGTCGCAGCGTCCCGAGAAGGGCCATCGTGTGCCGATCGGCAAGGCACGCATCGCCGCTGAAGGCAGCGACGTGACGATCGTGACCTATTCCGGGATGGTCGGAAGGTCGCTCACCGCCGCCAAGGCGCTGGCCGAGAAAGGCGTCAGCGCCGAGGTCATCGATCTGCGCACGATCTCGCCCTGGGATCAGGAAACCGTCCTGGCCTCCGTCGCCAAGACCGGACGTTGCATCGTCGTCCATGAGGCGGTCGGTCCCTTCGGCGCCGGCGCCGAAATCGCCGCGGTGCTGTCCGAACGCTGCTTCGGCAAGCTCAGGGCGCCGGTGCGCCGCATCGCTGCGCCGTTCACGCCCGTACCCTTCACCAAACCCCTGGAGAGCGCCTTCATCCCGAGCCCGGAACGGATCGAAGAAGCGGCCCTCTCCCTCGTCAAGGCGGTGCACTGACCATGGCCACCGAGATCCTGGTGCCGAAGATCGGCTTCTCGATGAACGAAGGCGAACTCAAGGAATGGCTGGCGGAGGATGGTCAGGCCGTCTCGGCCGGCGAGCCGCTCTATCTCCTCGAAGCGGACAAATCCGCCAATGAGATCGAGGCGCCGGCGAGCGGCACCTTGCGCATACTGCAGCCGGCCGGCGAGATGTACATCGTCGGGACGGTGATCGGTATCATCGAATGAAGGCGGCGCGGACGACATGACTCTGCGCGTCGGGATCGTCAGCGCGAATTGGGGAGCGGTCGCCCATTTGCCGGCATGGCGCGCCGTGCCGGGAATCGAGGTTGTCGGCATCTGCACCTCGCGCCGTGAAACGGCCGAGGCGGCCGCGCAGAAGTTTCAGGTCGGGCGACCGTTCTGGGATGCCGACGCGATGATCCGCGATCCGGAGATCGACATCGTCGATTGCGGCACGCGGCCGAGCGTCCGCCACAAGATGGTGCTGTCAACCCTGGCTAATGGGAAGCACGTCTATAACGGCATCCCGTTCGCCGCGGATCTCGACGGTGCACGGCAGTTGCACGACGCCTGGAAGGCCAGCGGCAAGGTCGCCGTCGTCGATGCCTTCTCGCAGTGGCTGCCGGCGCATCGGCTGGCGAGGGAGCTGATCGATGACGGGTTGTTGGGACAGCCCTTCGGCGGTACCTGCCTGTTCAATCTCTCGCTCTTCAATACGCCCCATCCGCAATTCCCGTATAATTGGTTCTGGCAGTCGGGGCTGGGTGTTTCGGCCCTGCGCAATCTCGGCAGTCACGCGCTGCATACGCTGATTTACCTGTTCGGCGACATCGACGAGGTCGTGGCGCATGACGGCCGGCTGCTGAAGGAATGGCGCTTCCCGGACGGCAGCGTGATTACGCCCGAAACCAATGATTTCGCCAACCTGCTGCTGCGCTTTGCCAGCGGCATGGTGATGCAGCTTCAGGTGTCGTGGAGCGCCACGCTGGCCTCGGGCTGGACCTTGGACGCGTTCGGCAGCAACGGGCGTTTCCTTGCGCGGGCGCCCAGCTTTCCGACCAGTCGCGATACCGTGCTCCAGGCCGGCCGGCTCGGCGCCACACTCGATACGCTCGAAATCCCGGAGCGGCTGCGAAAGGCGCCTGAGGTCGGTTTGACAGCGGATACGCCGATGCCGCCCGCTTATCCGATGGCGCTGTCGATGCACCGGATGGTCGAGGCGATCCGGGGCAGCGGCCGCGCCGCCCCGGATTTCGAGCAGGCCTGGAATGTCGAGCGGGTCTTGGAGGCCGCGCGCCGTTCCGTGGCCGAGCGGCGCTGGCTACCGCTTCGCGAAATCGCCTGAGACGAGTTCGCCGACCGCGGCGTGCCCCGCGGCCGCGGCGTGCTTCGCCGCGACGTAGCCCCACAGGAATGACGGTCCCACGCTGCTGCCGGCGCCCGGGTAGTTGCGGCCCATCACCGAGGCGGTCGAGACGCCGGTGGCGTAGAGTCCCGGGATGACCGTACCATCCTCGCGCAGCACGCGGGCGTGAATGTCGGTTACCACGCCGCCATAGGTGCCCATATCGCCGGGATAGACTTCAACCGCGAAGAACGGCCCTTTCTCGATGGTGCCCAGCGTCTCGGACGGTGTGTGATAGGCATCGCCCAGCCAGCGGTCATAGGCCCGGTCGCCGCGCTGAAAATCCTCGTCCCGGTTCTTGGCGACGAAGCCGTTGAAGCGTTCGACGGTGGCGGTCAGCACGGCCGGATCGATCTTAAGTTCCCGTGCCAGCGCGGCGAGGGTATCGCCCTGCTTGAGATAGCCCGCTTCGCGCCAGGCCTTGCGCGTGGCGGCGTTCGGTGTGGCGCCCGCCAACTTGTATTTGGTGACGAACTGGCTGTCGAAGATCGCCCAGCTCGGAACTGCGGGCGCCTGCTTGTGGCGTTCCAGCATCCCCTTGCAATAGGCCATATAGGATCCGCCCTCGTTCATGTAGCGCTGCCCGGTCTGATCGACCAGGATGGCATGCGGCGATGCGGTCGAACTCTGCATCGAGGGCTTGATATCGGCGTTTTCCGTGCCGGGCGGGTAGCTCTGCTGGTTGCCGACCCGTTCCTCCATCTGCGCGATGGCGGCGCCGTGGCGCATCATCTCCTCGATCATCTCGCCGGTATCGCCGGGCGCCGCGCTGGTCCATTTGGCCGAGACGCCCGGTTGGTAGAGGTCGCGCATGCGTTGATTGTGGGCGAAGCCGCCGGCATTCACGAGCACGCCCGCATTGGCGCCGACCCGCCAGGGCCGACCGTCTTTCACGGTTGCGACACCGGTGACGGCGCCGCCCTCGACGATCAACTCCTGCACCGGCGAGTCGGTCCGGATGTCGATCCCGGCCTTGAGCGCCGCTTGCAGCATCCGACCCTGGAGCGCCATGCCCGCCGACACATAGTGCTTGCCCGTCAGCTTCGCGGCGATGGCCCGCAGGATGACCCTGAGCAGGATGAAGCGGGGCTCCCAAGCCTGTTTGAGGCCGGCCATTTCGAGCGCCTCTTCGAGGCGTATCGGCTGCATCAGGAAGCCCGGGCGGAGCTTGTCCTTCCAGGCGCCGAGCTCGTTGAGGTCGAACAGCTCCGCGACGACGGTGCGCCCGGCGCTCGTGCCGCCCGGGAGTTCGTCGTAATAGTCCGGCCAGGCGCCGACCCGGTCCAGCTTGATGCCCTGGTCCAGGAGGAACTGCACCATGCGTGGCGCCTCGGTGGCGTAGGTCCGGCGCCGCTCACGCGTGGCGCCGGGCGTGTCGTTATGGTCGCCGACGAGGTTGTCGAGATAGGTCACCGCCTGGTCGTAGCTGTCCTCGACCCCGTCGCGCTTCATGAAGGGATTGTTCGGCATCCACATGACGCCGCCGGAGCGCGCGGTCGTGCCGCCGACCAGCGGCGTTTTTTCGAGAATCAGGACACTCTTGCCCGCTTCGCGCATCACCAGCCCGGCGCACATGGAACCGCCACCGCTGCCGACGACCACAAAGTCGAAGACTTCGTCGAATCCGGTCATGATTTTCTCCTTGTTCTTTCGACCCGAGCCATGAATTCGCTGGGCTATGCCGTCGGCGCGCCGGTTCCCCATTCGGCGAGGGCGGCGCCGATCTGGCGCGCGAAGCGGGCGGCGTCGGCGCCGTTGATGACTCGATGGTCGTAACTGAGCGACAGCGGCAGCATCTGGCGCGGCACGAACTCCGTGCCGGTCCATACCGGCTTGGTCTGCACCGGCGTCAGCCCCAGGATAGCCACCTCCGGCGCGTTGATGATCGGCGTGAACCCGGTGCCGCCGATCCCGCCGAGAGACGAGATGGTGAAGCAGCCGCCCGACATCCGGTCCATCGGCAGGCCCTTGCTGCGCGCGAGTTCCGTTACCTCGCGCAGTTCCGCGGCGAGCGCAGACACGTCCTTACCGTCGCAATCGCGCAGCACCGGCACGAGCAGGCCGAGCGGCCCGTCCACAGCGATGCCGATATGCAGATATTTCTTGAGAATCAGGCTCTCGCCATCCGCCGACAAGGAACTATTGAACTGCGGAAATACCTTGAGCGCGGCCACGACCGCCTTGATCACATAGATCAGCGGCGAGGCGCGCCGCTCGGACGGCAGCGACCGGCGATAAGCGTCGAGGCTGGTGACGTCGACTTCGTCATGGTGCGTCACGTGCGGGATCGTGCTGGCATTGGCCGACATCGTCCGCGCGACGATCTTCTGAAACCGCGTGCGCTTAACGACCTCGACGGCGCCGAACGGCAGGAACTGGGCCTCGGGTGGCGTCGCGTCAGTCATTCTGCGCTCCTTTGCAAATCGAGCCGCGCAGCGCGCCGCCCGTAAAGTACCGTCCTTGAATCTCGATCGATCCCATCGTCAAGCCTTTCTGTCCCGCTCAGCGCGTGATCCCGCCATCCGCGAGCTTCTGCTGCGCTTCGGGCGAGAGGCCCAGAATTTCGCCCAACACATAATCCGTGTGCTCGCCCAGCTTCGGCGCGCCGGCGGTGATCGCGGCGCCCCGCGACATCCGCCAGGAGGGGCCGACGATCGGCCGCGTCCCGCTGTCCCGGTCCGGGACCTCGGGGAACAGGCCCCTTGCCCAAAGCTGCGGGTCGGCGACCAGATCGACCGAACTCAGGCTCTTCGCGGCCGCGATGCCGTGCGCCTGCAGCAGGGCTGCAAGGTCGCCGGCGTCTCGGCTCGTCGTCCATGCGGCGATAAGCTGATCAAGTTCGTCCTCCCGGGCCTTGCGATTGGCCAGGTTTCTGAACTGCGGATGTTCCGCGAGATCGGGCCGGTCCATGGCCAAAGCCAGGGCGCGCCAGGCGCGATCGGACGACACGGCGAGGCTGAGCCACTCTCCGTCCCGGCACGGATACACCCCGTGGGGCGCCATCTCGGGATGCCGGTTGCCGTTGGCGCCTTGCACCCTGCCGTTCAGCGTGAAATCCATGATCGTATCGCCGACCATGCTCGTCAGGCATTCCGCGGCCGAGACGTCGATATATTGGCCGATTCCGGTCTGCCGGCGATGCATCAGCGCCACTACCGCAGCGAAGGCCGTTGTCGTGCCATAGGTCGAGTCGCCATAGCGCACGCTCATGCCGGCCGGTTTGCCGGCTTCCGGCCCGACCAGCCGGCTGACGCCGCTGAATGCGGCAAAACACGGGGCATAGCCGGTCTGGTCGCTGAGCGGGCCTTCCTCGCCATACATGCTCATCGACACGTAGATGATATCCGGCTTCACCGCCCTCACGGTCTCGTAGTCGAGGCCGAGCCGCTTCATTGCGCCGGGCCGCAGATTCTCGATCAGAACGTCCGACTTGCCGAGCAGGTCGAGCACGAGGGCCACGCCCTCCTTGGTCTTCACATCGATCTGCACGCCCAGCTTTTGCGGGTTCACGGCCCGGAAGCCCGGCGCCTTGTCGACGTCGCCGACACCGTAGATCCGGCTCACATCGAGCGCACCGCGGCTCTCGACCTTGATGACCTCGGCACCGAGAAAAGCCAGCAGCTTGCCGGCGAAGGGGCCGGCCCAGACCTTCGAGAATTCGACCACCCGCACGCCTTGGAGCGGGCCGCCGCGCGGGCCGATGGTCATGGCCGGTCCTCGCGATTATTGCCGCTCAAGGCGGCGAACCCCGCTTCGGTATGCTGACCGAGGAGCGGGGCGGGCGCATCGATCCGGGCGGGCGACGCGCTCATCCGATAGGGCACAGTCGGATACATCGCGGTTCCGAGCACCGGGTGAGTCACTTCGGCGAAGTAAGCGCGAAACAGATATTGCGGCGACATCAGTAGATCGTCCGGCGCGTTCAATGGCGCCAAGGTCAGGCCGAGCCGCTGGGCATCTTCCACCACCTTGTCGCGCGCCTGATCCTTCAGCCATGCGGCGATGCCGCGCCGGCACTCCGCAACGCGCTCCGCCGTGCATTCGCGCTCGAGCCAGCGGTCCGGGAACGGGCGCATCCAGTCGGGGCCGCCCAGGAGCCGGCCGAGCGCCTGCCAATGCACTGGTTCCGACAGCCATACATAAACATAGCCGTCGCGGCATGCGAAGATTCCGGCCGGCCCGCGCAGATCGAAGACGCCGCGCCGCGGGCTGACATCCATGTCGCCGGCCACCAACTGACCGAGGACGTAGTCGAGGCGCGAGGCGAGTACCGCCTGCTTGGAGATGTCGATAAACCGTCCGGTCTGCGAACTTGCGCGGTCGTATAGCGCGGCGGCAACGCACAGCGCCGCCTCCAGACCCGCTTCATAGCTCGGCAGGAACCGGCCGGGACCGTTCAGCGGCGGCTGCGTGTCGTCGCCGCCCCCCGGCGTGTGATAGCCCCAGCCGCTGCCGTGAAATACGGTCAGGTCCTCGGCATGGCGCCGGTCGTCGAGCGGCTCTTGCCCGAAGTCGGTAATCGAGCACAGCACCAGCCCCGGCCGGCCGGCTTCGAGTGTCCCGGGATCGAGGCCGACGCCTTTCAGCCAGCCCGGCGGATGATCGTCGATGACAGCATCCGCTTGGTCGAGAAGAAGGCTGAGCGTCGCCGTGCCGGAAGCGGTCGAAAGGTCCAGAGCCACCGATTTCTTGTTCGTATTCAGATAGGCGAACAGCCCGCTGCGCTCCGGGTGGCCGCCGCTGGATGCGAGCGGTCCCAGGCTTCGGGTCGGGCTGCCGCTGCCCGGGATTTCGATTTTGATCACCTCGGCGCCGAAATCCGACAGGAGCTTGCCGCAATACTCGCCGCTCGGCGTCTCCGCCAGCTCGACGATCCGGCACTGGCTCAACGCCGGCACGGGCGGAACCCCCAGTTTGGAAGGCGATGCCGCCGCGTCTCCGAAGGGCGCGGTCATCCGCGCCAGCCTCGGAGGCGGTTGCCGGCGTCGCAGCTCACGATTTCGCAATTGATGAAGCGGGCGTCATCGGACGCAAGGAAGAGCGCCAGTGCCGCGATGTCCTCGGCCGTGCCGTGCAGCTTCAGCAATTGCATGCCCTGGACGCGCGCATAGGTCTCGGGCGAGAGCCCGGCCTTGTTGGCGGGGGTCTCCATGATCCCCGGCGCGATGGCATTGACGCGGATGCCGTCGACCCCGAAGGCGTGCGCCATGCCGTAGGTCATGGAGTTCAGCGTCGCCTTCGTGACGCCGTATGCCGTAGCGGGGACGAAGCTCGCCATTGAGGATTGGTTCAGGACGACGCCCTTGGCGGCGGCGAGTGCCGGCCGCAGAGCTTGCGCCAGAAGCAGCGGCGCGACGCTATTGATTGTCAGATATTTAAGCCAGCTCTCAAGGCCCAGCGTTTCGAAGGCGGTCGTAATCTCGCCATAGGCCAGGCCGGCATTGTTGAGCAGGACGTCGATCTTCGGATTTTCGCGCGTGATCCTGGCGCCGAACTCCCGAATATCGGCCTCGACGGCCAGATCGACCCGATGCGTCGAGCAGGCCGTGCCCAGGCTTCGGACTTCGGATGCTGTCTCTTCGAGCGCCGAGAGGCCGATATCCGTGAGGATCAGCGCGGCACCTTCTCGCGCAAAGGCCAAGGCGCAGGCCCGTCCCAAGCCGCCCGCAGCGCCGGTGACGACGACCACCCGGCCGTCAAATCGTCTCGTCATCGCGTCGTCTCCTGCCGCTCGGCCCCCGGCTCAGCCGCCTTCAATGTCGCGCGGATCTGCGCTTTCAGCACCTTGCCGGCGTCGTTCTTGGGCAGGGCGTCCCAAAGCGCCACCTGCTCGGGGATCTTGAAGGCGGCCATGCCCTGCGCTTCGAGGAATGTCTTGAGACTCGCCACATCCGGGCCGTGCTGCCCCTTCGGCACGATAACGGCGCAGGCGCGCTCGCCGGTCCGCGGGTCCGGCAGCCCGACGATCGCGATATCGGCGATATCGGGGTGATTGGCGAGCACATCCTCGACCTCTTTCGGCGAGATGTTCTCGCCGTTGCGGATGATGATGTCCTTCACCCTGCCGGTGACGACGAGGTAGTCGCCCTCGACCCAGCGTCCAAGATCGCCGGTGCGGTAATAGCCCGCCGCGTCGAACGCGTTGGTTTCATCTTCGGGATGCAGGTACCCGACCAGCATCTGCGGTCCGCGCGCGCAGATTTCGCCTTCGGCGGCGGCATTGCCTTCGGCGTCGACGAGTCTGATCTCCGCCAAGCCCGGGCGGCCATCGGTATGCGCGGCGTGCGCTACGTCGCCCCGGCCCATGGCGCCCACCGTCGTCACCGGCACTTCGGTCGAGCCATAGACCCGGCTCACCACCGCATGGTCGAGATAGTCGGCGCCGTCGCGGATCAGCGAGGGCGGAACCGAAGCGCCGCCGCAGATGAACACCTTCAGGCTGGGCAGGTGCGTTCCGGCGCGGCGTCCCGCCGCCAGGAGTTGCTCCAGGAACGGCGTGGCGCCCGCCATATGCGTGCAGCCCATGCCGTCGATCAGCGCCACGGCGTCATCCGCGTTCCAGCGATCCATGAGAACCGCCGTAGAACCGAGCAGCAACGGCGCTTCGAAGGTGTAGATCGAGCCGCCGATATGGCTGATCGGCGACGGCACAAGGAATTTGTCGCCGGGCTCGATCAACCAATGCTCGCGCAGTTGAGAGATCAGCGCATGGATCGAATTGTGGCTGTGCAGAACGCCTTTCGGGCGGCCCGTCGTGCCGGAGGTGAACATCACCATCCGCACGGCATCCGGATCGAGCACCGGCAGATCCCGGCGAAGCTCGGGCCGCCGCAGCAGCGACGCGTAAGGCGTGTGCGGGCCGGCCTCGCCGCGCAGGACGACCACCCGCGGCGGGGACTCGATATGCGCGGCCACGCGGCTGAGCATCGCGCCGTAGTCGGTTTGGCGGATGGATGCGGGGATGAAGATGAACCGCGTCCCGACATCCTGCAGGATGAACGACAATTCGCGATCGCGCAGCGACGGCAGGATCGGGTTCACCACCATCCCGGCGAGGGTGGCCGCGAGGTAGATCACGGCCGCTTCATGCCAATTGGGCAGCATGAAGGAGACGACGCTGCCGGACGGGGCCTGCGCCAGCATTGCCTGGGCGAGGGCATCGGCCTGGGCGTAGAGACTCCGCGCATCCAGGCGATGGACGCCATCCGCGACGAGGACGCGATCCGGCGTTTTTTCGGCAGCGTTCCGAAGCTTGTCGGCCAGCGTCTCCCGCACCCACAAGCCGCTGGCATAGGCGGCTTCCGCCCGCGCATCGTCCCAGCGGACCCGTCTTCCGGCGACGATCTTCTCGCCGGTGGTCACGGCGCCGTCCAGACCGAGGTCAGGGCATATTCCGAGAGATATTTCGTCGAGCTCCAGCCGCCATCGACGACGATGGTCTGGCCGTTGATGAAGCTGCCGCCGGGCGAGCACAGGAATGCGATCGTACTGGCGATGTCGTCCGTCGAGCCCATCCGGAAATGCGGCGTCATCTCGGTGTTGACGCGGCGGAATTTGGTGTCTTCGAGACGGGCTTCCGTCATCGGCGTCGGGACCACGCCCGGCGCCACTGCATTGCAGCGGACCCCGAGAGCACCGTATTGGCAGGCGATATGCGTGGTCAGGCCGGTCAGCCCGGCCTTCGCCGCGGAATAGGCGCCGCCGCGCATGCCGCCGATCACCGCGAAGGTCGAGGTCACATTGATGATCGCCGAGCCCTTCGGCATATGCGGCAGCACGTCGCGCGCCAGGCGGAAGGGCGCGCGCAGCATGAGGCCGAGGAAATAGTCGAGCATCCGGTCGTCGGTCTCGTGCAGCGGTTTGGGGCTGCCGACGCCGGCATTGTTGATGAGGAAATCGATCTGGTTCCAGCGCGCCAGAGCGGTTTCGACGATGCGCTTGGGCGCGTCGTCCGCGGTCAGGTCGACCGCGACGGTCGCGACCCGTGCCGGGTCGCCAACAGCCGCCTCGACCGCGGCGAGCTTCTCCGCGTCGCGGCCGACCCCGACGACGGCCATCCCCATGCCGGCGAGCTTGGCCGCCGTCGCGAGCCCGATGCCGCTGCTTGCTCCCGTAACGATCGCAACCTGCATGTCCGCTTCCATCCCTCGTGACGCTGTCAGCGGCCCTTCCACTGCGGGCGTCGTTTCTCGGCGAAGGCCTTGGGGCCTTCCTGCGCATCTTCGCTTCGATAGGCATATTCCGACGCGTGTCTTGCCGCGCGGAGCGCCGCCGACCGGCCCATCTCGGTCGAGAGCATCACCATGTCGCGCGCGGCCGCCACGGAGAGCGGCGCCCCTTCGAGAATCTCGGAGGCCAGCGCCAAGGCGGTTTGCATCAGGCCTTCGGGCTCGGCGAGCCGGTTGACCAGGCCGATTTCATAGGCGCGCTGCGCGCTGATCGGCTTTCCGGTAAGGACGATCTCCATCATGATCCGCTGCGGGATCATATGGATCAGCGGTGCCGCCCAGGGCGAGCTGCGGCCGACTTTCACTTCCGTGATGGCGAATTGCGCGCGCGTGCTGGCAACGCAGAGATCGCAGGCCTGGGCGATCATCCAGCCGCCGGCGAAGGCAACGCCGTTGACCGCGGCGATCGTCGGCTTGGTCAGCTCGATCGTGTCGCCGGGCACCGGGAACATGTCGCGCGGCGGGACGGCGAGTCCCAATTCCATCATCTCCTTGAGATCGCCGCCGGCGCAGAACGCCTTCTCGCCAGCGCCGGTCAGGATGGCGACGCGCAAGTCGGGATTCCGTTCGAAGCGGTCCCAGGCGGCGAACAGGCCTTCGCGAATCTCCTTGCCGAGGGCATTGCGAGCCTCGGGGCGATTCAAGGTGATTACCGCAATGCCGTCGTCGCGGGCCTCGAACAGCACGGCGTCGCCCATCAGAACCCCCTCTGCCGGATGGCATGCGCCGCCTTGTCCAGCTCCTCCCGAAAATTCGGATGAGCGATCGCGACCAGTCGGCGCGCGCGCTCGGCGAGGGTCTGGCCCTTGAGTTCGGCGGCGCCGAATTCCGTGACGATCACGTCGACCTCGCTGCGCGCGGTCGTGACCGGACCGGACAGCGACGCGACGATCCGGCTGAGCGTGTCGCGCCGCGCCGTGGCGGGCAGGGCGATGATCGAATGGCCGCCGGGCGACCGGGCGCCGGCGCGGACATAATCGACCTGGCCCCCCGTGCCGCCCAGATAGTGAGTGCCGGTCTGCTCGGCATTCACCTGGCCGGTCAAATCGACCTCGATTGCCGAGTTGATCGTGACCAGTTGCGTCAGGCGGGACAGAACCGCCTCGCTATGCGTGTAGGCCGAGCCGCGCAGCCCGATCCGCGGATTGCGATCGGCGAATTCATAAAGGCGCCGGGTGCCGATCAAGGCGCCCGTGATCGAAACGCCGGGATCGATCGGCTTGCGCGCATTGGTGACGACACCGGCATGAACCAGATCGACCAGCCCGTCGCCGATCATGCCCGAATGCACGCCGAGATCGCGCCGATCCAGGAGCAGCCGGAGGATTGCGTCGGGAATGGCGCCGACGCCGACCTGAATCACCGCGCCGTCCTCGATAAAGCCGGCGACGATCTTGGCGATCGCCTGGTCGGTGTCGGTGAGCGGGGCCGGGGCGACTTCGACGGGTGAGCGCGAGACATGGACGGCGCAGTCGATCCGTGCGGCCGGCAGGGTCGCATCGCCATAGGTGAAGGGCACGCGATCGTTCACCTCGGCGATGACAATGCGCGCTCTGGCCACCGCCGCCTCGACGAAGTCGCCGATCAGCCCGAAACTGTGATTGCCGTCGGCATCGGCGGGGCTGACCTGGACGAAGGCGACGTCGCAGCCGATCAGCCCCTGGGTGATCATCGGCCCGACCTGACCGACATGGCACGGCACGATGTCCAAGAGATTCGCCGCGGTAAGCGTACGGAGCGCGCCGATCGCGCCCATGCTGGAGAGCTTCAGCCGCTCGCCGGCCTCGCGGCCCAACAGCCCCGAGAAGCTGGTGGCGGCGAAGGCCGAGAGACCGCCGATGCCGTCGGCTTGTTGGATCAGCGCCTCGACCAGAGTCGTGGGCTCGCCGCAGGCCTGTCCCCAGACGATGCGGTCGCCCGGGCGCAGGAATGCCGCGAGATCCAGCCGGTCGGCATCGGTCGAAACCGTCATCGGCGCGCGGCCTGCGCCAGCACCGCCTGAGCGCGGGCCAAATGCGGGCGGTCGAGCATGGCGCCCTTGTAGCCGATCGTCCCGGCGCCCGGATTGGCCGCGAAGATGTCAACGATCTCCTGCGCCGATGCCTGCTCCTCGGCGCTGGGCGTAAAGGCGGCGTTGATGATCTCGACTTGGGCCGGGTGAATCGCCAGCATGCCGCGGAAGCCGGCGCGCCGGACCTCGGCCGTCAGCGCGCGCAAGCCCGCTTCGTCGCGGAAATCGCCGTGGATCGTTTCGATGGCGGGCACGCCGGTGACGGCCGCGCCGACCAGGCACAGGCTGCGCGCGAGCTGATAGGTGAAGTCGTAGCTGCCGTCGGCGCCGCGATTATGGATGGCGCCGAGCGCGGTCGCAATGTCTTCGGCCCCCCACGTCATGGCGGCGATGCGCGGCACGCCGGCATAGGTTCCGGTCGCGAGCATGCCTTCCGGCGTCTCGGTCGCGATGACGATGACCCTGGTCGCGCCGTGTTCGATCCCGGCGGCGGCTTCGAGCGCGGTCAGGTAATGGTGCAGGAGTTCCGCATCGGCGCGGCCGCGCGGCTTCGGCAACATGATGCCGCCGGGCGCGGCCGGCATGACCGAAGCGAGATCGGCCAGCGCATGCGGCCCCTGCAGCGGGTTGATCCGGACCCAGAGCCGCGCCCGCTGATCGGCATGCGCCTTGAGGAACGCCGATACCAGGCCGCGCGCCTTCGGCCGCTCCGCCTCGGCGACCGCATCTTCGAGATCGAAGATGACGATGTCGGCCGGGCTGGCGGTGGCTTTTTCCATCTTGCGTTCGCTGTCGCCCGGGGCGAACAGCCATGACCGGGCGTAGATGCCGTCTCCGTGGATCGCCATATCTTCCTCGTCTGGACGTCTGGTCGGCATCAATAGGATTTGGGCAGGCCCAAGACCTTTTCGGCCAGGAAGTTCAGAATCATGTGCGGGCTGACCGGCGCCGTCCTGGGGATCAGGCTTTCGCGCAGATAGCGTTCGACATGATATTCCTGCGCATAGCCCATCCCGCCAAGCGTCAACATCGCCGTATGGCAAGCCTCGAACGCGAATTCGCCCGCAAGATATTTGCCGGCATTCGCCTCGATTCCGCACTCTTCCCCCTTGTCGAACAGGGTCGCGGCCTTCATCACCATGAGATTTGCCGCTTCGAGCTGTGCCCAGCATTTGGCGAGCGGGTGCTGGATGCCCTGATTCATGCCGATCGGCCGGTTGAACACGATGCGCTCGCGCGCATAGCGGGCGGCGCGGGCGATCGCGACGCGGCCGATGCCGATCGCCTCGGCCGCGACCAGTACGCGCTCCGGGTTGAGGCCGTGCAGGATCTGCTTGAAGCCTTGCCCCTCCGGGCCGATTCGGTCCGCTTCCGGAATCCACAGATCTTCGATGAAAAGCATGTTCGAATCGACTGCGTGCCGCCCCATCTTATGGATCAGGCGCACTTCGATCCTGGATCGGTCCAGGTCCGTGTAGAAGAGCGAGAGGCCTTCGGTCTTGCGCTTGACCTCGGCCAGCGGCGTCGTCCGCGCCAGCAGCAGCATCTTGTTCGCGACCTGGGCGGTGGAGATCCAGATCTTCTCGCCATTGACCAGATAGCCGCCGTCGCGGCGTTCTGCGCGGGTCTTGAGTTCCGTGGTGTTGAGCCCGGCATCGGGCTCGGTGACGGCGAAGCAGACCCGGTCTTCGCCGCGCGCGACCGGCGGCAGGAAGCGCTGCTTCTGCTCCTGCGTGCCGAAGACGGCGATCGGCTGCAGGCTGAACACCGGAATGTGGAGGCTCGACGCCCCGCTCATCCCGGCACCCGATTCCGCTATCGCCTGCATCATCACGGCCGCTTCCGTGATCCCGAGGCCGCTTCCGCCGAATTCGACCGGCATGGCGATGCCGAGCCAACCGCCCTCGGCGACCGCCCGGTAGAATTCATGCGGAAAGACGCCGTCGCGATCGCGCTCCAGCCAATACTCGTCGGGAAACCGCGCGCAAATCTTCAGAATCGCGTCCCGGATGCTTTGCTGGTCTGCCGTGAGCGAGAAGTCCACGAAGTCGATCCTTCGGCACGGGTGAATTTGCGCGAAATTAGCAGCCGAAATCCGGAATGGCAACGGCGTCCGTGCCGATATCAGCCCATTGTACGGAAATACGTATAGCCCGGAGGCTGAAAATCCGGTAGCAACGGACCTTCGAATAATACTCGGGCAAGTCGGAAGGAGAGCATCATGGCTGACCGCGCGAAACGGACGGGGCCGCTGGCCGGTCTACGCGTTGTGGATCTCACCATGCTTGTCATGGGGCCGTATTGCACTCAGATCATGGCCGATATGGGCGCCGAGGTGATCAAGATCGAGCCGCCCGCCGGCGACGATACGCGCTACATCTCGGTCGGCCCGGCGCCCGGGATGAGCGGCGTCTTCTTCAACGTCAACCGCGGCAAGCGCAGCGTCGTTCTCGATCTGACATCCGAGACGGGCAAGATCGCCATCACCCGTTTGATCGAGACGGCGGACGTCTTCATTCATTCGATGCGGTCCAAGGCCATCGCCAAGCTGGGCCTGAGCTATGAGAAGGTCGCCGCGATCAATCCCTCGATCGTCTACACCAATTGCTACGGCTATGGCCGGCGCGGGCCGGACAAGGATCTGACGGCCTATGACGATACCATCCAGGCGGAATGCGGGCTGCCCGTCGTCCAGCAGATGCTGACCGGCGAAGTGAATTTCGTCGGCACGATCGTCGCCGACAAGGTCGCCAGCCTTAACGCGCTCTACGCCACGATGATGGCGCTCTTCCATCGCGAGCGAACCGGTGAAGGGCAGGAGGTCGAGATCGCCATGTTCGAAACCATGGCATCCTTCATGCTCGTCGAACATGCCAATGGTGCGATGTTCGAACCGCCGCTCGGGCCCGCCGTCTACCCGCGCGTGGTGGCGCCGAACCGTCGTCCCTACCGGACGAGCGACGGCTACATCGCGGCGCTGATATACAACGACAAGCAATGGAACGCCTTCGTCGGCGCCGTGCAGCCGGCATGGGCCAGCGATCCCGGCTTCGCGACTCTCGAATTGCGCGCGCGGCAGATCAACAATGTCTACGCGCTTCTCGGCGAGACGCTCAAAGAGCGGACCACCGAGGAGTGGCTCGGGCTGTTCCGTGGGCTGGGCATTCCCTCGGCTCCGTTGCGCGCGCCCCAGGAATTGTTCGACAATCCGCATCTGAACGCCGTCGGCTTCTTCGAGACCATCGAATCGCCTTATGGGCCGGTGCGTTATCCCGGCGTCCCGACCTGGTTCTCGCGTACGCCGGGCCATGTCGCGGGCCCGGCCCCGGCGCTTGGCGCCGACACGAAAGACGTGCTCGCGGAACTTGGGTTGGGCGGCGGCGAGAGCTAACCCGCCACCGCCGAGACTGCCCCGGCGCGCAGGCCGACGAATCAGCCGGACGGGTGTGCCTTGCTGCGTCGACGACTGCCGCGGCACGCACCTCGCCTGCGGCCTGCTCAAATCGCACGAGACGGTGGAGCCGGAAGTCGAGCCGGACGGGCTTTCGTTGGGATGCCGCTTCAGGTGCGGGTCCCGATCAGGCGCGCCATCGCGCAGGCGAGCGAGCCTTGATCGGAGACCAGCCAGCGGGGTGGGAGTGTCGCGACCCTATCCAACCACTTTCTTTGCGGGCAAGTGGATCGCAGGCCGGTAAGCGGTTGCTTCAGTACATGGCTCCGGGGGTCGGATTCGAACCGACGACCGATCGGTTAACAGCCGATTGCTCTACCGCTGAGCTACCCCGGAATGGTCGTGCGCCGATCAGCGCCCGCGGGTTATACCGACAGGACCGCGTAGGACCAAGAAATTTTTCTGACGGTTTCGGCCAACCCGATGCAGACCTGTCTTGAGCGCTCCGCCAAACGCCGGGCATGGATCTCCTTCAGCGGAGACAGCCCAATAGAGTGCGAGGGCCATGATGAGGATCAGACGGCCTAGGCGCAGGGGATAGCGGATCTGAGTTTGGGCGAGGCCGAAGCCACGCGACTTGAAGTCGGAGAACATCGGCTCGATGCCCCAGCGCTGAGAATATTCGAGTGTTTTCAGATAGCTTGGCGGATCGGACATGGCGATGATCCAGGGTTCGGCATGGCCAGGGTCGCGG
>Ga0181519_10001044_pt1 | contig 24349 bp, 23 predicted proteins | sample PEATcosm2014_Bin_26_FD_121102 | JGI IMG/M metagenome (GOLD analysis project Ga0181519, IMG submission 121102) | Peatland microbial communities from MTU Mesocosm Facility, Houghton, MI, USA - PEATcosm2014_Bin02_10_metaG | ecosystem: Environmental > Terrestrial > Soil > Wetlands > Peat | place...
CACCGGTCCGCCCTCCCCGCCGACCACCCCGGTCACCCCCACGGCCACCGTGCCGGGCACGCCGACGGTGGGCACGGTGACCCTGGGCAGCGGCTCGGCGCTCGTCACCTGGACGGTGCCGGCCAACGGCGGATCGCCGATCACCGGCTTCATCATCACGCCCTCCCGGAACGGCGTGGCCCAGACCCCGATCGACCTCCCGGCCGGTGCCCCCGGCTCGAACCTCGACCCGACACCGGGTGCCCACGACAGCTACCTGGTCACCGGGCTCGTCAACGGCGACACCTACACCTTCACCGTGCAGGCGGTCAGTGGCGCCGGGGCCGGGCCCCCGTCCTCGCCGACGTCGCCGACGACCCCGGCCGCCACTCCTCCCGGCACCCCGGTGGTCGGCACGGTGATCCCGGGCAACGGCTCGGCCCTCGTCACCTGGACCGTGCCGGCCAACGGCGGCGACCCGATCACCGGCTTCATCATCACGCCCTCCCAGAACGGCGTGGCCCAGACCCCGATCGTGCTCACGGCCGGCGCCCCGGGCTCCAGCCTCGACCCGACCCCGGGCGCCCACGACAGCTACCTGGTCACCGGGCTCACCGACGGCGACACCTACACCTTCACCGTGCAGGCGGTCAGCGCCGCCGGCACCGGTCCGCCGTCCCCGCCGACCACCCCGGTCACCCCGACGGCCACCGTCCCGGGCACCCCGGTGGTCGGGACGGTCACGCCCGGCAATGGCTCGGCCCTCGTCACCTGGACGGTGCCGGCCAACGGCGGCGACCCGATCACCGGCTTCATCATCACGCCCTTCCAGGACGGCGTGGCCCAGACCCCGATCCACCTCACCGCCGGTGCCCCGGGCTCGAACCTCTCCCCGACGCCCGGGGACCACGACAGCTACCTGGTCACCGGGCTCACCGACGGCGACACCTACACCTTCACCGTGCAGGCGGTCAGCGGTGCGGGTACCAGCCCACCGTCCACGCCGACCAGCCCGGTGGTGCCGGTGGCGGCGACGCCGCCGAGCTCCCCGGGTGGCGGCACCGGTCCGGGGGCCGGCAACAAGGGCCAGGGGTACTGGACCGACGCCTCCGACGGCGGCATCTTCACCTTCGGTGACCTGAAGTTCTACGGGTCGACCGGCAGCATGCACCTCAACAGGCCGATCGTGGGCATGGCGGCGACGCCGGACGACGGTGGGTACTGGTTGGTGGCCTCCGACGGCGGCATCTTCGCCTTCGGCGACGCCTCCTTCGACGGCTCGATGGGCGGCAAGCCCCTCAACGAGCCGATCGTGGGCCTGGCCTCGACCCCCGACGGCAACGGCTACTGGATGGTGGCCTCCGACGGCGGCATCTTCGCCTACGGCGACGCCTCCTTCTACGGCTCCACCGGCGGCAAGGCGCTGAACGCCCCCATCGTGGCCATGGCCTCCACCAACGACGGCAAGGGCTACTGGCTGGTGGCCTCCGACGGCGGCATCTTCGCCTACGGCGACGCCACCTTCGACGGCTCCATGGGCGGCAAGCCGCTGAACGAGCCCATCGTGGGGATGACCTCCACCACCGACGGCGGCGGGTACTGGCTGGTGGCCTCCGACGGCGGCATCTTCGCCTTCGGCGACGCCGCCTTCGACGGGTCGGCGGGGTCGCTCAAGCTGAACAAGCCGATCGTGGGCATGGCCGCCACCCCGGACGGCAAGGGCTACTGGCTCGACGCCTCCGACGGCGGCATCTTCGCCTACGGCGACGCCGCCTTCCACGGTTCGATGGGTGGTCAACAGCTCAACGAGCCGATGGTCGGCATGTCCATCTGACCAGGGGGCCCGGCCCCCACCCGACGCGCACGAAGGACCGGCCCGTGCCGGTCCTTCGTGCTGTCCCGGCCCGGACCTGCCAAAGGTCCCGACCGCCGCCCGTGCACTCAAGTTCCGCCCGGCCGCCTCCGATACCAGAAAGAGACAAGGAACCACGTCGGTAGGCAGCTAGGGGAGGGGGCGGCGCCGGGATGCGGATTTCGGTGTGCACGCGCACCACCTCGGGGGGGGACCGGACAGGCGGAGCGGGGCGGCGTGCCGCCCGGACAGTGCTGGCCACCGCCGCGGTGGTCGCCGGGCTGGTCGTCACGACCGTCGGCGGGTCCGGCCCGGTGCGGTGGTCGGTGGCGGCCACCCCGCCCGACCGGGCACAGTCGGGCACGGCCGCGGTACAGCAGATCGTGCCGACCCCCGACGGCCACGGGTACTGGATGACCACCACCGCCGGTGGCGTGCTCCCGTTCGGTGACGCCGCCAACTACGGCTCGGCCGCCTCGATGCCGCTCGGCGCCCGGATCGTCGGCATGGCTTCCACCGTCAACGGCCACGGCTACTGGGAGGTGGGCGCCGACGGCGGCATCTTCGCCTTCGGCGACGCCGCCTACTTCGGGTCGACCGGGGCGATCCACCTGAACCGGCCGATCGTGGGGATGGCCCCCACCGCCGACGGCGGCGGGTACTGGCTGGTCGCCTCGGACGGGGGCATCTTCGCCTTCGGCGACGCCGCCTTCTACGGGTCGACCGGCAGCCTCTCCCTCAACCAGCCGATCGTGGGCATGGCGGCCACCGCCGACGGCCGGGGCTACTGGCTGGTCGCCTCCGACGGCGGCATCTTCGCCTTCGGCGACGCCACCTTCCACGGGTCGACCGGTTCGCTCCACCTCAACCGCCCGGTGGTGGGCGTGGCCGTCACTCCGGGCGGTGCCGGGTACTGGCTGGTCGCCTCGGACGGCGGCATCTTCGCCTTCGGCGACGCCACCTTCCACGGATCGATGGGTGGCGCACCGCTGAACGCCCCGGTGACGGGCATGGCCCCGACCGCCGACGGGGGCGGCTACTGGATGGTCGGCGCCGACGGCGGGCTCTTCGCCTTCGGTGACGCCCCGTTCTACGGGTCGCTGGTGGCGGCCGCTCCGGCCGGCGGCACCTCGCCACCGACCTCCCCGGTGGCCGATCCGCCCGCCAGCATCCCACCGACCCCCGACTTCCTGAACGTCTGCTACCCGGCCACCACCAGCGCCACCTGTACCGGGGAGATCGTCCAGGCCACCACCGCCGCCCGGGCGCAGGAGGGTCTCGGCCCCATGCGGCTCCCGGTCGACTACGCCGTCCTGACCCCCGCGGAGCAGCTCTTCGTGCTGACCGACGTGGAGCGGGTGGACCGGGGCCTGCCGCCCTTCGTGGCGCTCGACCCGACCCTCAGCGCCGACGCCGCCGCCGGGGCGGTGGCCGACACCGACCCGGCACCGGTGGTGGCGCCGCCCGGGATGACCATCGTGGCCTGGGGGGCCAATTGGGGGGAGAACGGGAACCCCCTGGGCGCCGACTACTTCTGGATGTACGACGACGGACCCGGGAGCGGCAATCTCGACTGCACCGCGGCCGACACCGCCGGCTGCTGGGGCCACCGGCAGAACATCCTGGGTCTCACCGCCGACCAGCAGCAGTACGGGGGGGTCCTCCTGATGGGGGCGGCGGAGGACGGTGGCCCGTCGCACGGCGGGTGGGTCTCCGACGCCGAGGTGACGGTGTTGGCCACCGGACCGGTCCCCGCCCCCGCCTACACCTGGGCCCAGGCGGTCGCCGAGGGCGCCGCCTGACCGGTCGGGTGGGGTCCGGACGGTAGGGTCGGGAGACACCGGCGCGAGGGAGGGCCATGGACGCCAGCGACGATTCCGGGCGGACGGGGGTGGGGGAGGACGACACCCCCCTCACCGACGACGAGCTGACCGCCCTGGCCCTGGGGGCCGACCCGTCGGCACCCCTGGCCGACGACGCCGTGCCGCTCACCCGCTACCTGTCGGCGCTGCCCGCCGCCCTACCGTCGTGGTACATGCCGGCACCGGCCGGTCGACCGGTCCACGGCTGGCGGGTCCCGGTGGTCCTCGGCCTGGTGACGGTGTTCGTGGTCCTCGAGGCCCTCGGCCTCTGCAGCGCCTTCGGCCAGGTGGTCATCGGCTGACCTCCGGGACCCCTCGGCCGTCCGGTCCCGGGATAGGCTGCGGGCGGTCCCGAGCGGTGCACCGGCACCGGCGTGGTGGGCACGACGGAAGGCGGACGGCATGGGAAGTACCTCGGAGCGGGGGGGCATCGGAGCGGGGCGGCGGGGACGGTCGCTGGCCACGGCGGCGGTCGGTGTGGCGCTGGCCGGCCTGGTGCTGGGCGCCTGCAGCATCCACGTCACGAAGAACGGCCTCAGCGGGAACGTCCTGGGCCACAAGTTCTCCGCCGCCGCACACCAGCTCCCGGCCGGCTTCCCCTCCGACATCCCGACGCCGACCGGCGCCACCGTGATCGGCGGGGCCGGCACCTCCAACGGGAACAGCAACGACACCGGATGGGACGCCGCCTTCGCCGTCACCGGCACGGTGGCGGCGGGCGCCGCCTCCTACCAGCAGCAGTTCACCAACGCCGGGTACACCATCTCCAACGTGCAGTCGCCGACCAGCACCACACCCACCTCCGGGGCGTCGTCGTCGGGCGGGTCCACCTCCACGACGGTCACCCTGACGGGGGCGGGGTTCACGGCCACCAACGCCACGTGGACGGTCAACGTCCTGCTGGGGAGCAGCTCCTCGGCGGTGGGCTCGGAGCTGAAGCCCGGCCAGTACGGGATCAACATCGTGGCGGTGCCGACCAGCTCCACGACCACCACGACCGGCTGAGCCGTCGCTCAGGCCCCGAGCAGCTCGGGGTGGAGCGAGGCCACCATCCTCCGCATCCCGTCCCGCCACGGCACCGTGGTGTGTCCGACCAGGTCGTGCATGCGGGTCAGGTCGATCTGCACGCTGTCGATGGTCTCGGCCGTGGGTGCGAAGGCGGCCTCGAGGCCGGTCAGCTCCGCCAGGTAGCCACACCACTCCTCGATGCTCACCGCCTGGTCCCCGCCCCAGTTGACGGTGGTGGCGGGGGTGGTGGCGGCACCCAGCAGGGCGGGGACGAGGGCGAGGATGTCGTCGTCGTGGATGGGGTGGTAGACGCTCGGGGCGTCGGTGTGGACCGGCACCGGGGTGCCGGAGCGCAGCAGCTCGAGGTGGACCGCCGGCCAGCCTCCCCGGTCGCCGTAGGGGACGGAGAGGCGGGCGATGGTGGTGGGCAGCGCGAACCGGCGTGACGCCCACCGGGCGGTCGCCTCGGCGGCGATCTTGGAGATGCTGTAGGTCCGGAGGAACGGCCAGACGCCGTGGTTGTCTCCGAGCTCGTCGCCCTCGGCGAAGACATGGTGGCCCATCGGGCGGTAGACGGCGGTGGAGGAGCAGTGGAGGAAGGCGGCGGCGTCCCGGTGGTGCTCCATGAGGGTGGCCAGGCCACCGCTGTTGGCGTCGAGGTCGAGCTCCCACCGGTTGGACTTGACCACCGCGAAGTGGAGCACGTAGTCGGCGTCGGCCGGGAGCCCGGCCACCTCACCCGAGGCCAGGTCGATGGGGACGCACCGCACCCCGTCGGCCTCGAGGCGCGCACGGGCCTCGGCGTCGCGGAAGCGGGCGGCACCCACCACCCGGTTGGCTCCGGCCAGCGCCACCGCCACCGGCCCGGCCACCTGGCCGGTGACCCCGGTCACCACGATCGTCTTCCCTTCGAGCGGCACGGCGGTCATGGGGATCCCTCCGCCGCCCCCGGGCGGGGACCGGCGGGGCCAGAGCCTACGTGGAGGACGGGCCCGACCGGCCGGATCGGGGAGAAGCCCTGGTCAGGGGGGTCTGTACACGGGGTCACCCGATCGGTGCTAAGGGTGGACACCGGCGTCCCCGGTGGGCCATACTGTCTGTTCCGCCCGTTCTCGCCGGTAGGCCGCGTCTTCCCTGGTCACCGCAGCGCAAGGGACGGTGGAGCTGTCCGTACCCCCGATCATCTGCTGAAAGTGACGTTCCCATGAGTGCCACCTGGCGCAAGCACGCTGCCTGCCGGGGCATCGATCCTGAGGTGTTCTATCCGGTCTCCGACGAGGAGGCCGGCGAGGCGAAGGCCATCTGCGACCAGTGCGCAGTGCGGGAGGCCTGCCTGGAGCACGCCCTGGCCAACCGGGAGCGCGAGGGGATCTGGGGCGGGGCCACCGAGCGTGAGCGACGCCGCATCCACCGTCAGCGTCGCAAGTCCGCCTGACCGGCGGGCCGACCGCCCGTCCACCGTATGGCTTCCGACCTGCCGGGCCCGCAGCACCGATCGTGAGGCGGACCGATGCCCGTGGCTGACGGCGGACCGTCCCTCCGGCTTCCGCCGGAGCAGGTGCGGGTGCTCGGCTGCCTGGTGGAGAAGGAGCTGACCACCCCCCAGCAGTACCCGCTCACCCTCAACGCCCTCACCCTGGCGTGCAACCAGAGCTCCAACCGGGACCCGGTCGTCTCCTACGACGAGGCCACCGTGGAGCTGGCGGTGCGGACCCTGAAGCAGCAGGGGCTGGCCCGGTTCGTCCATCCGTCCCACGGCCGCTCCGCCCTCCGCTACGCGCACCTCGCCCGCGAGGGGTTGGGTGTCGACGGGCGCCGACTGGCGCTGCTGGCCGTGCTCCTGCTCCGGGGGCCGCAGACGGTGGGGGAGCTCCGGAGCCGCACCGAGCGGATGGCGGACTTCGGCGAGCTGCGCGAGGTCGAGCACGAGCTGGACGGCCTCGGGCAGATGGCCGGCGGCCTGGTGGAGCCGGTGCCCCGGCAACCCGGACAGAAGGAGGGCCGCTACGCCCACCGGCTGGGGGACGTCGCCACCCCGCCGACGATCGGACCGACATCGGAGCCGACCGGACCGGCCCGACCGACCGGCCCGGCGGACGGCCCGACCCCCCCGGCCGACGGCGAGGTGGGCGAGCTGCGCCGCGAGGTGGGGGAGCTGCGCCGGTTGGTCGAGGAGGTCCGGCGCGAGCTGGGCATGGACGCACCGGGGGGCTGAGGTGGTGGACGGGACGGTCGACGACGTGGCCCGGGTGCGGGCGGCCGTCGCCGTGCACGCCCCCGGCGACCCCCGGGAGGCCGCCGCCGCCGCCACCATCCTGGCGGCGATCGACCGGCTCGACCACCCGTTCGACGAAGACGCCGACCCGACCCACGTGACGGCCTCGGGCATCGTGGTGGGCGATCGCGGCGTGGTGCTACACCGGCACCGCCGCCTCCACCGTTGGCTGCAGCCCGGCGGCCACCTCGAGTCCGGTGAGTCCCCGGAGGAGGCGGTGGTCCGCGAGTGCCGGGAGGAGACGGGCCTGGCCGTGGAACATCCGGCGGGCGGTCCGGTCCTGGTCCACGTCGACGTCCACCCGTCGGCCCGGGGGCATGTCCACCTCGACCTGCGCTATCTGGTGGTGGCGCCCGACCAGGCACCGTGCCCCCCGCCGGGGGAGAGCCAGGAGGTCGACTGGTTCACCTGGGAGGCTGCCGCGGCGCTGGCCGACGAGGGACTGGCCGGCGCCCTCCGGGCGGCCCGTAGCATCGTGGCAGCCCCGGGAGGACCCGGGGACCGGGAGGAGCCGTCATGACCGAGCCGTTCGACACGCTGCTGGAGGTGCAGCACCACGACACCACCCTCGACCAGCTGCGCCAGCGCCGCCGCACCCTGCCCGAGCAGGCCGAGCTCCGGTCGGTCGAGGAGCGGGCGGCCTCGGTGGCGGCCACCGGGGCCGGGCTGCGGGCGCAGGTCGACGACCTGGCCGGCCGCCAGCGGGCCATCGAAGAGCAGATCGCCGCCTCGGCGAAGCGGCGGCACACCCTCGAGCAACGGATGCTGGGGGGCGAGGTGACCGCCGCCAAGGACCTCCAGGCCATGGATACCGAGGTGCACCACCTGGCCGAGCGGCAGGTCGAGCTCGAGGAGGAGGAGCTGGCCCTCCTCGAGGAGGAGGACCCGCTCGACGAGGCCCTGGCCGCCAACGAGCGCACTGCCGCGGAGCTGGCCGTCGAGGTGGAGCGGCTCCGGGGGGTGGTGGTCGAGACGCTCCGGGAGCTCGACGCCTCGATCGTCGAAGAGGAGGGCCGGAGAGCGGAGGTGGCACCGAGGCTCCCGGCGGAGCTCGCCGAGCGGTACGAGGCGCTCCGGGCCCGGCTCGGGGGGGTGGGGGCGGCCCGTCTGGTGGGGGACCAGTGCGACGGGTGCCACCTGACGCTCCCGTCCAGCGAGGTGGAGCGGGTCCGGAGGCTGCCGCCCGACGAGTTCGCCACCTGTGAGCAGTGCGGCCGCATCCTGGTGCACTGAGGACATGCTCCTGCTGGTCCGGCACGGGGAGTCGACGGGGAACGCCGAGGGGCTCCTGGCGGGCCGGATCGACCTCCCGCTGACCGAGCGCGGGTTGGCCCAGGCCCGGGCGGTCGGGGCCACGTTGACCGGGGTCGCCCGGGTGGTGGCCAGCCCCCTGGCCCGGACCCGGGCCACGGCCGAGGCCCTGGGCCTGGGCCTCCCGATCGAGGTGGACGAGCGCTGGGTCGAGGTCGACTACGGCCGCTTCGACGGGCAACCGCTGAGCAGTGTGCCCCCGGAGGTCTGGCGGGCCTGGCGGGGCGACCCCGACTTCCGGCCGCCGGGCGGCGAGACGCTGGCCGAGGTGGGGACCCGGGTGTCGGCCGCCTGCGAGGAGCTCTTCGCCGTCGACGGCGACGGGGCGCGGGGCGACGGCCATGTGGTGGTGGTGAGCCACGTCTCGCCGATCAAGGCGGCGACCTGCTGGTGCCTCGGACTGCCGGCCGCCGGCACCTGGCGGCTCCACCTCTCCACCGGCTCGGTCACCCGTATCGGCCACGGTCCCGGAGGGGCCGTGCTCCACGGGTACAACGACACCCCGTGGTCGAGGTGACCCGACCTACGGGCAGCCCAGCAGCGAGGTGACGGTGAACTCCATCACCCGCTGGGCGGCGATGGCGGTCCGCTTCTCCGAACGCAGCCGCTCCCAGACCTCCCAGCTGGTGGCGGATTCGAGCGCGTCGAGCAGGAGGCCCGGGTCGATCCCCCCGCGGTCGAGCTCGGGGGCGAACGTCGAGGTCAGCTGGTCACGCAGCACGGTGCGGGAGAGCTGGAGGAGCTCGACGAGGGCGGTCGACCCGGCCGACCGGGTGACCGCCGCCCGGCGCACCGGGGTGATGGCCTGGTAGAGCTGGCGCCGCTGGCGGCACACCGCCTCGACCCGGTCGGCGACGGCACCGGCGGGGTCGATGGGCACGACCTTCTTCCAGTGGCGCTGGGCCTGGACGATCGCCCCCTCCTGGAAGACCTCCTCGACATCGTCGAAGTGGTGGAAGACCAGGCGGATCGAGACCCCGGCCCGTTCGGCGATGAGCCGGGCGGTCGGCCTGGGGTTCCCCTCCTCGATCAGCTCGATCATCGCCTGGGCGATGTGGTGACGTGTCCGTTCCCCCCGGAGCAGGCGACGGTCGTACTCCGGGTCGTGCTCGTGCTGCTCGAGCTGTGTCCCGTACGACTGCAGTTCGCCCGCGGCGGTCAGGACCGTCTTCTGCTTCCCGTTTCCCCGCATCGCGTCATCGTACCGAGTGGATCGCGAAAGTAACAGGGACAATTGTCACTTTCCGGTCCCGAAGGTCCGCCGGCGCTCGGCGAAGGCGGCGTGGAGGATGGCCAGGTCACGACGGCGCCCCCCGACGCCGGCCGTCTCGGCGATCAGCGACTCGGCCTCCGCCTCGGTGGCCCACCGGAGACCGCTCGTCTCGCCGTTGGCGTCCATCGCCGCCCGGTCGACCAGCCCGGTGCGGTCCTCCATGACGTAGAAGTAGTTCGACGTGGCCGTGGGGCCGGCGGTGAAGACCCCCGGGAGGTGGCCGGCGATCACCGGGCGGTGGCCGGTCTCCTCCAGTGTCTCGCGCAGGGCGGTCCTCGCCGGATGCTCCCCCGCGTCGGGACGGCCCTTCGGGAAGGTCCAGTGGTAGCCCCCGTAGTGGCCGGACGGCTCCCGGAGGAGGACCCGGCCCCCGACGTCGAAGACCACCCCCCCGTAGCGTCGCCGGTCGGCGGGCGGCCAGGCGCCCTCGGCATGGAGGTCGCGGCGGTCGTAGCCGGCGGTGGGGTCGGAAGGGGTGCCGGGGTCCGCCACGGTGTGTCGCACGCCAGGTCGTCCGGTGCCGGACCTAGGGACCGGCGGTGACGCGCGGGTCGGAGAAGGTGGCCCGGTCGCCCCCGTGGAGGTGGCCGACGTAGAAGCCGGGGCGGCCGTCGGCGTACTCCCAGCCGGCCGGGAGGGTGAGGGTGGCCCCGTCGTCGGGATCGCCCCAGGCGGGTTCCCGACGGGAGAGCGGCCAGACCACGAAGCGGAGCGTGGCGCCGGTGGCCTCGGCGCACATCCGCCACGGGAGCGGGTCCAGCCGGTGGCCGTCGAGGAGGTCGTGCTTCAGGACGTACTGGCCGATGAGGTGGTAGTCGGACCCCGTCCAGAGGTGGACGTTGAACACCCACACCGTGTTGGCGTAGACGTTCTTGGTCACGGTGATGGCCGACCGCACGGTGCCGCCACCGGCGACCACCCGCAGGGCCACGCCCTGCTGGGTGATGGTGCCCGTCTGCGAGTCCCAGGTGTCGCAGGCCGACTCGGTCGGTCCCGACGCCGTGCCCGGTGGCGACCACACCCACCGGGCCTGGGCGCCGTCCGACGGCACGGTGGCCGGGTTGGACACCGTGAGCCGGCCGGAGGCCCCGGGGGTGAACCGGTAGGGGACGGTGCCCCCGGGCACCAGCACCGAGGGGCTGGGGGCGCCCGCCGCCGGCGTCGCACCGTGGGCGCCCGGCCCGGACGCCACCGTCCCGGCCACCACCGTGGCGACGACCAGGGCGAGGAGGATGGCCCCGGGGCCACGCCGCCGCCGCCCCCGGTGCCGTCCGACCCCTCCGTGCGCTCCCACGACCCTCGTCCCGTCTCCGGCTCCACGCGGGAGCCACCGGGCGCGGAGCTTATTGGACGTCGGGTCGGAGCCGGGGGCAGGGCGGACCGCCCGCCGCCGGTCCCGGCTGGCTACGGTGGCCGTCCATGGCCGACCACGACCCCCACCACGTCGATCCCGGCGACGAGGGACGGCACCCACCGGAGGACGACCCGCTGTGGAACGAATCGGTCTACCTCGACTTCGTGGCCGGGGACGGCACCCTCGCCGGCTACGCCCGGATCGGCCTGTACCCGAACCTCGGGGTGACCTGGTGGACGACCGTGGTGGTGGGCGGCGACCGGCCGCTGGTCCACTCGGTGGCCTTCGACCTCCCGGTGCCGGGCACCGGCTGGGCGCTGGGCGGGGAGGGTACCGACCTCTGGTTCGAGGTCGTCGAGCCGCTGGCCACGGTGCGCCTACGGGGCACGGCCCCGGCCGGTCTCCACGCCGACCCCACCGCCGTCTACCGGGGCGAGTCCGGCGAGCCGACCACCCTGGGGCTCGACCTGACCTGGGTCACCGACGGCACCCCCTTCGCCTACGACGTGACCACCCGGTACGAGATCCCGTGCGTGGTGGCCGGTTCGGTGGTGGTGGGTGACCAGCGCCTGGAGGTCGACGGCCACGGGCAGCGCGACCACTCGTGGGGCGTACGCGACTGGTGGTCCTTCGGGTGGTGCTGGTCGGCCGCCCGGCTCGACGACGGCACCCGGGTCCACCTCACCGACGTCCGGATCCCCGGTCTCCGCACGGCCATCGGCTACCGCCAGGCCGGGGGGGTGGTCACCCCGCTGACGGGGGGCCGGGTCGACGAGGAGCCGGGGCCCGAGGGCCTGCCACGCCGGGCGACCGCCACCCTGGAGCCGGCGGGCCTCACCCTCGACATCGAGCCGATCGCCTTCGGACCGGTGCTGCTGGTGGCGGACGACGGGCGGGAGAGCCGCTTCCCGCGGGCGGTGGCCCGGTTCACCACCGCCGACGGCCGGACGGGGACCGGCTGGATCGAGTGGAACCAGCCCCCGGCGGCCCCCCCGGCGTAGTCCCGAGCCGTGCGCCGCACCGCTCAGGTGGCCAGGGCCCAGCGCATGGTCCCGGCCAGGGCCCGGGTGGCCGGCCGTACCGCCAGGCGGTCCCCGGCCGGCACCGAGGGGAGCCGGAGCTGCCGGCGGGCCCACCCGGGGAGCGTGCCCTGGGCCGCCGCCATCAGTAGTCCGTAGGTGGCCAGCTCGGGGGGACGGCGCGTCACCCCCCGGAGCACGAAATTCCGGGCCGTGCGCGCCTGGCCGGTCAGCCGGAGCTCGGGCCGGACCGCCTCGAAGTAGGCGTCGAGCCCGGCGACCGACCGGGGCACCTCGAGTGCCCCCAGGTCGAGGGCGACCCGGGCCATCTCGTCGACGTACCGGTCCTGGTCGGCTCGCGACGGGACGACGGGTCCGTAGGCCACCGAGGCGTTGAGGAAGCTCCGGACCTCGGCGGCGTGGACCCAGGTCAGGAGGGCCGGGTCCTCGGCCGCGTAGGGCCGGCCGTCGGGGGCGGTGCCCGCCACCCCGGCATGGATGCGCCGGACCCGGGCGATGGCGGCGGCGGCTTCCTCCCTGGAGTGGAACGAGGTGGTGCCGAGGAAGGCGGCGGTCCGGGCCAGACGACCGAGGGGATCCCCCCGGTAGTTGGAGAAGTCGGCCACGCCGGCCATGGCCAGCGGGTGGAGCATCTGGAGGAGCAGCGCGGCCAGGCCGCCGATCAGCATGGACGGGAAGTCGGCGTGGAGCCGGCGGGTCACCGAGTCGGGGGGGAAGTAGGCGAGCGCCGGGTCGTCGCACGGCGGCGGGGGCTGCCCACGGACCCCGACCGAGCGGCGGAGCTGGCGCCGGAGATCGGTGCGGAGCTGCTCGATGCGCTCGGTGGTGGCGCGCTCGCCGACCCGGCGGGCCTCCTCGACCGGCGGTGGCAGGATCACGGTCGGGAACCTACCGGCTGACGGGACGGGGCGCCTCCCGGACGGCTCCGCCCGACCGGTGGCGGGTCGGCCCGCTACGGTCGGGACCGGGCACCCGGCGGTGCCGCGTCAGGAGGGAGTCGAGATGACCGTGCGGGACCGTGCACCGATCGGGTCACCCGGCCGGGCCGACCTGTGGGACCGGGCCACGGTGGCGGACCCCGCGGGTGCCGTCTTCCGTCTCCGCCGGCCCGGCTCGTAGGACCGGGTCGGTCGGCGGCATGAGCACGACCTCGACCGCCGTGGTGGTGGCGGTGTTCGTCGTCCTCGGCCTGGCGCTGGCCTATGCCGGCCTCCGGGCCCTGCACCCGCGCGGACCGGTCCGCCTGCGGAGCCGGCACCGGTCGGCCCACGAGGCGCTCTCGGGAGCCGTCGCCCGCCGGGGCACCGGCGTCCCGATGACGGCGGTCGACCGGGACCTCACCCGCCGCCTCCGGCACCTCGAGCGATCCCTCGACCCCGGCCTCTCGGCGTCGCAGCGCCACTGGTTCACCGGCCACCTCGACGGCGGGCGGTACGCCCAGGCGGTGGAGTCCCTGGCCCACTGGATGGTCGAGTCCCCGCTGCCGGTCGACCCGATGGCGCGGGACGAGTGCCTGTCGATCGCCGACGCCCTCGGCGTCCGGGGGACCGTGCTCGGGATCCTCCACGGTCACGACCGGGAGCGGCACCACCGGCTCCACCACGAGGAGGACGGCCGTCCCGGGCTCGACGTCCCCGAGGAGGAGTTCGAGGGGCTCGTCGCCGACGCCATCGACAGCCTGCCCGAGGAGTTCCGGAGGGCGATGACCAACGTGGTGATCACCGTGGAGGAGGAGGCCGAGGGCGGCAACCTCTACGGCCTCTACGTCGGGGTGCCGCTGACCCGCCGCACCCAGGGCGCCTGGTACGCCAACCCCGACACCATCTTCATCTACCGGCGCACCATCTGCGCCCACTGCCGGACCCGCCAGGAGGTACGGGACCTGGTCCACAAGACGGTCATCCACGAGATCGCCCACCACTTCGGCATCAGCGACCCCCGCCTGGCGGAGCTCGGCTGGGCCTGAGGACGACCTGTCGACGCCCGGGCCGTAGGCTCGGGACGTGGACGCCGAGGAGCCGGACGCCGAGAACGTGGACACCGAAGGGGCGGCCGGGGAGGAGGTCGGCCCGTACGAGGTCGACTACGCCGAGGAGCGCTGGCTCCAGAAGGTGCTCCGGGCCAACCCCCGGGCCAGCCGGCGGTCGGCGGCGACGCTGCTCCGATCGGCCCGCGAGCAGAAGGCCCGGGGGGAGGCGGCGGAGGCGCTCGAGCTGCAGGTGCGGGTGCTCGACGCTCTGCGCGAGCGGTTCGGGGACGACGACGAGCTCGCCCTCGGGGTGCTCGTACAGGTGGCCACCACCGCCTTCGAGCTCGGCTGGTGGGAGGAGGCGTTCGACGCCTACCGGCAGCTCGAGGAGTCCTACGCCCGCATCCACGGGGCGGAGGATCCACGCACCCTGAAGGTGCAGGTCTGGGAGGGGCTGGCCCTCGAGCACCTCGACCGGGCCGGCGAGGCCCTGCGGATCCTCGACGGTGCCGTCAGCGCCGCCCGGGAGGTGCTGGGCGGGGACGCCGAGGAGCTGGCCGGCTACCTGACCATCCTCGCCCGCGCCCAGGTCCGGGCCGGCGATCCGAGCGGTGCCGAAGCCTCCATCCGTGAGGGGCTCGATATCCGTAGCCGGGGGTTGGGCGAGGACGACCCGCGGGCCATCGCCAGCCTCCGCGATCTCGCCCGGCTCCGATTCGACCAGGGTGACCTCGACGAGGCGACGGTGCTGGCGCAGAGCCTGGTGGTCCGGAGCACCGAGCAGTTCGGACCGGACCACGAGCGGACCGTCGCCGCCCGGGAGCTGCTCGAGCGGATCGGCCGGTCGGACTGAGCGGGTCCCCGGCGGTCGGTGTCCCCCTGCCGCCGGGAACGACAGGAGCCGGCGTCGCCGCCGGCTCCTGTCGTTCAGTGCTGCTGTCGGCCGTGGCCCGGGCCGGAGCCGGCCCGGGCGACCGGGACTACGTGGCGCTACCGGCGATACCGACCACCGGGGCGTTCAGCGGGATGGACCCGGTCGATCCCCAGAAGAAGGCGTCGCCGTAGGCGAAGATCCCGCCGTCGGTGGCCGTCTCCCAGTAGCCCTGCCCGTCGGGCGTCGAGGCCATGCCCACCACCGGCTTGTTCAGCGGCGCGCCCGCCGGTGAGCCGAAGAACGGGGCGTTGAAGGCGAAGAGGCCGCCGTCGGAGGCCACCTCCCAGTAGCCGCCGGTCCCCTGGTCGCCGGCGATGCCGACGATCGGCTGGTTCAGGTGCTGGCCACCCATGGAGCCGTAGAACGTGGCGTCACCGAAGGCGAAGAGCCCACCGTCGGCCGCCACCTCCATGTAGCCCTTGCCGTCCGGCGAGGAGGCGATGCCGACGATCGGCTTGTTGAGGGTCTTGCCGCCCATGGAGCCGTAGAATTTGGCGTCACCGAAGGCGAAGAGGCCACCGTCGGCCGCCACCTCCCAGTAGCCGAGGCCGTCGGGTGTGGCCACCATCCCCACGATCGGTTGGTTGAGCGGCTGGCCACCCATCGAGCCGAAGAACGGGGCGTGGAAGGCGAAGAGGCCGCCGTCGGCCGCCACCTCCCAGTAGCCGCCGGTGTTCGGGTCGCCGGCGATCCCCACCACCGGCTTGACCAGCGGCTGGCCGCCCATGGAGCCCCAGAAGGGGGCGTCGTAGGCGAAGATGCCACCGTCGGAGGCCACCGTCCAGTAGCCGAACTCGACGGCCACCTGGCCGGCCTCGAGGGAGTCCTCGAGGGAGAAGTAGGTGGACTGGCCCGGCTGGATGCCGCTGCCGAAGTCGACGTCACCCGAGTCGGTGTCGGCGCTGATGTTGGAGAAGATGTTGTTGGGTCCCTGGTAGTCACTGCCGTTGGGGTCCGGACCGTTGGGCCCGGCGCCGCCCTCCTTCTGGGCGGTGGAGCAGTAGCCGTCGCCGGTGTACCCCTCCGGCGGTTCGCCGGCCCCGCCGGTCTGGCTGCCGCCACCGCCCGTGTTCCCGCCCGACTGGGTGTTCGATCCTCCGGCGGCGTACGTGCAGATGCCGTCGCCCTCGAAGCCGAAGAGCGAGGTCTGGCTGGCCTCACCGGAGAGCTGGAGGCCGTAGACCGGCTTGCTCGACAGGTTCACGATGCCGACCAGGGTGTCGTCGGCGTTGTCGTAGGGCTCCTGCTGCCCGGGGGTCGAGTCGGCCGGGGACCAGGCGTTGTTGGTGTCCTGGAGGACCTGCTCGCCGTTGTTGCTGATCACCAGGAGGATGCCGCAGCTCTTGGCGTAGGCGATCGCCGGGCACTCGTTGAACGGCGCCGTGGTGGAGGTGCCGGGAAAGCCGGGCACGTCGTGGTGGACGCCGGTGGCGGCGTGGGGTGTCACCGCGGTGTCGGCCGACGCCGCCCCGGCGGGGACGAGGAGCATGCCGGCGACGAGCGCCAGCAACCCCCCGAAGACGCTGACGCGCCGGAGGAACGCGAGCCGACTGGAACCCAGTCGTCTGCGGAGGGAACCAGGAAGAACCGCCATTGCTGTCCTCGACCTTCTGTGAGCACTCACGCCCTGCCGACCGCTTTCGACGGGGCACGTGCACGACCGTCTTATCAGGTCACCCGGTGTGCGGCAAGCAGCATTGTCCCGCCGGCCCGGGCCATCCGACCGGCGGCCGCATCCGACGTTGCACCGGTCGCCCAGGGAGTTCACAATGCAACCATGCCCCACATCGACCTCCCACCGGGACTCCCCGGCATCCTCGGACCGATGGCCTTCCGGCCGGAGACCGCCGAACCGTTGAACCAGCTCGCCGAGATCCTCCTCCGGGGCGACTCGACGCTGACCCGCGGGGAGCGGGAGCTCATCGCCACCTCGGTCTCGGCCGGGAACGACTGCTTCTTCTGCACCAACGCCCACGCCACCTTCGCCAAGCTCCAGCTGGAGGGCGGGCAGGCGGTGGTCGACGCCGTCCGGGCCGACCCGGCGACCGCCCCGGTCAGCCCGAAGCTGAAGGCCCTCCTCGCCATCGCCGGCAAGGTGCGGGTGGGTGGCCAGGAGGTGACCGGGGAGGACATCGCCACCGCCCGCCGGGCAGGCGCCACCGACCTCGAGCTCCACGACACCGTGCTGATCGCCGCGGCGTTCTGCATGTTCAACCGGTACGTCGACGGCCTGGCCACCTGGGCACCGACCGACCAGGCGGCCTACGACGCCAACGGGGCGCGGATCGTGGCCGACGGCTACGTGGGATCGGTCCCGGGGATCTGATCCGGACGGGGCGGGAGCCCGGGCCATCGTCGACGGGCCCGGGCACCGGGCCACCGTCGGGCCACCGGCCCCTGCGCCAGGCGACCGCGGCGTCAGCCGGGGTGGCCCACCCCTGCGCCGGTCTCAACGCTCCAGTTGACCGAGCCGCTCCTCCAGAAACGTCCGCTCGACCACGTTCTCGCTGAGCAGGAGGGACTCCTCGTAGGCCGCCCGTGCCTCCTCGTGGCGGTCCAGGCGGCGGAGGAATTCGGCACGGGACGACGCCAGGTAGCTGTAGGTGGCGAGCACCGGCTCGGTGGTGAGCAGGTCGAGCGCGGCCAGCCCGGCGGCGGGTCCCGCGGCCATGCCGACGGCGACGGCCCGGTTGAGGGCGACGACGGGAGACGGCCACAGCTCCACCAGCAGGTCGTAGAGCCCGACGATCTCCCTCCAGTCGGTGGCGTCCCACGACGGGGCACCGTCGTGCACGGCGGCGATGGCGGCCATGAGCGCGAACCGTCCGGGTGGCCGTCGACGGAGCGCCTCGCGCACCAGCATGACGCCCTCCCCGATGGCGGCGTGATCCCAACGGGACCGGTCCTGGTCGGCGAGCAGCACCAGTTGACCGTCGTCGCTGAGCCTGGTGGCCCGGCGGGCGTCGGTGAGGAGGATGAGGGCCAGCAGGCCGGCGACGTCGGCGTCGTCGGGCAGCAGCGTCCGCAGGACCCGGGCCAGGTCGAGCGACCGTTCCACCAGGTCCCGCCGGCCGAGCTCGGCGCCCACCGGAGCGGTGTGCCCGGTCGTGTAGAGCAGATGGAGGACGGTGAGGACCGCGTCGACACGGGCGGGCAGCTCGTCGACGGGAGGCACCCGGTAGGGGATCCGGGCGATGGCGATCTTCTTCTTCGCCCGGGTGATGCGGGCCGCCATCGTCGTCTCGCTGACCAGGAAGGCCCGGGCGACCTCGGCCGTCGTGAGCCCGCACACCAGGCGGAGGGTCAGCGCCACCTGGGCCTCGAGGACGAGTGCGGGGTGGCAGCAGGTGAAGACGAGGCGCAGCCGATCGTCGATGATCTCGGGATCGTCCCGCTCGCCGGGCCCGGGCACCGGTACCCGTTCGACGAGCAGCGGCAGGGCCCGGTCGCGCGTGGACTCCCGCCGGAGCGCATCGATGGCGCGGTGTCTGGCCACCGTGGTCAGCCAGGCACCGGGCCTCGTCGGGATGCCACCCGTGGGCCAGGTGGCCAGTGCACGGGCGTAGGCGTCCTGGACGCACTCCTCCGCCAGGTCGAAGTCGCCGGTGACCCGCACCGTCGCGGCGAGCACGAACGCCCACTCGCGACGGTGCGCGTCGGCGACCGCTGCCTCGACGGACGCAGTCACCAGGCTCCGGGGGTCACTCAGCCGAAGGTCCTGATCGGTCGGACCTCGACCCCGCCGGAGGGCATGGGGACCTGCTTGGCCAGTGCCAGGGCCTCGTCCAGGTCGGCCGCCTCGACGAGGTAGTAGCCACCCAGCGCCTCCTTGGTCTCCGCGAACGCCCCGTCGGTGACCACGAACCCGCCGGACGGGTCCGGGCGGACGGAGGTCGCCGTCGCCGTCGGCTGGAGGGCGTTCCCGCCCCGCAGTACCGCGGCGTTCCGCTCCCCGAACTCCTGATGGCCCTTCATCATCGCATCGAAGGCCCCGGGTTCGGGACGGTCCAGGGCTGCCTCGTCCCCGTAGATCAGGATCAGGTACTCAGCCATGCTGTGCTCCTCTCTCGCTCGACCCCGTGCTCGGGGTCTCCTACCGATTCCGACGGTCGATGAGTGCACCGATCGACAACGCGCTCCGGATTCTCCCCCGACGACGCACCGACGGTGCGCGGGACGGCCGCCGACCGAGGGGTCCGGGGTCAGATCCGTGTCATGTCGTGGGGGCATGAGCACGAACCCCCTGCTCACAGGCGTGGTGACGGTGAGCCGGCCTGTGGGCGGGACATCGAGAGGTGCGAATCCTGTGTGCCCTGCTGGTGTCAGCAGTAGGCCTGACCTGCAAATTCGTACAATCGTGCTGGTTCGCCCGGCGACGTCGGCGAGAAATTGAGACACGGTTGAGACACGATCGGCGAACCTCTCGAGCGCGGCGGCACCTCCGTCAACGGCCCCTACGAATGCACGACGTCCCCGACCCTCGGTCAGATGGTCGGGGACGTTGCAAACGGCGATGCCTTCGGGCAGGTGAGATCACCCAGCTCCAGACGGTCGGCGAAATGGCCGAGGGCGACACAGTCCGACGTGGGCCACCCGCCCTTCCCGCCGGGTGCAACAATCACGTGGGCCGCGCGGGTACCGTTCACGTTGGACGTGCCCTCCTGCTGCTTGGTGACTGTTGTCTCGAGAGCTCCAGTCCCCCTTGTGCGGAGGGCTTTTCCGCGGACGTGGGCAGGTCAGCTCAGGCGGCCTCGTGAAAGATCAGGGCCAACCGTTGGCCATGGGCGACGGCCTCCGCTACCCAAGGTGATCATCAGGATTCGGTACGGAGGAACATACGAAGGCGGGATAGATACGGCTGGCCATCTTCAGCGAGCGCCAGCGTCCACTGGGAAGGTCCTCCTCGACGACATCACAGACAGACACCCTCGGCTGCGATGGTGGCGACAGCTGCAACTTGCGCCACCACCCGTAACATTTACCGGAGCCTATCTCGGAGGTGCCCCATTCCAGAGGTCGAAGTGAATGGCGTGAATCTTGCGTATGACGTGACCGGCGACGGCGACCCGTTGCTCCTCATCGCCGGCTGTGGGCAGCCTGCGGTGGCGTGGCACCTCTCAATCGTCCCGAGGCTCGTCGCCTCGGGCTACCAGGTCGCCACCTTCGACAACCGGGGCGTGGCGCCGTCGTCCGCTCCGCCGCCGCCCTACCGCGTCGACGACATGGCCACGGACACCCTGGCTCTGCTCGATCACTTGGGGTGGAGCCACCCCATTCTGGTGGCGGGGCACTCCCTCGGCGGATGGATTGCCGAAACCCTCGTGCTCGATCATCCCGATCGGATTCGAGCAGCCGCGCTTATGGGCAGCGCCAACACGCCGACTGCGTGGGAAGTGGCGATAACGACCGTCGAGCGTGACCTGGCAAGACTCGACGTCGACCTGCCGCGCCTCTTCTATGCGACGGAGACCCTGCGCTACCTCCCGACGACGGATATCCAGGACTCCCAGACGGTTCGTTCCTGGCTGTCACTGATCGGCGACCTCCCGGTGTGGCCGAACCCGGGACGCCTCGGCCAGTACGAGGCCGCGCTTGCCTGGTCAACCGACCCCATCCGTACGACACGATGGTCCGAGGTACTCGTCCCGTGCCTCGTCCTGGCCTTCGAGCACGACGTGGATTCGCCGCCGCGCTACGCCCGCGAGGCTGCGGCAGCGATCCCCGGGTGCGAGTACAGGGAAGTCGCCGGTGCCGGGCACATCGGGATCATTACGCATCCCGAGGACACCGTTGGCCACTTGGTCCAGTTCTTCGAGCGGCACCGTTCGCCCGGCTGATCGGAGGGTACGAACTTGCACTCCTGCCCGTCGTGCGCAACGGGATTCCCGACCGACAATTGGCAATGCTCACTGTGGGTACCGAAGCCTCCCATCCGGTCTTGTACGTGGTGGGGTCCTTCCGCCGACGCTGACGGCCCGTCAGGTGCAGTGGGAAGGTGCTGCCGACCCGTGGGTGTCCCCTACCGGTTACGCGCCGGAATCTCGTCAGTTGTGATCAGGTCCTCAGGGTAGGTGATCGAAATCTCTGAGATGGACTTCGGGAAGTCCGACCTGTTGTTGGTGATGAAGCGATCCGCACCAGCGCCGACGGCCGTTGCGAGATGCGTGGCGTCTGCGGCCCGCAATCCGTAGGAAGCGCCGAGGGCGGTAGCCAACTCGGCCGTTGCCTGATCCACGGGAAGGAGGGCGATCCTGCTCAGGAGCAGGCCGAAGGCCACCAATTCATCCCGAGCACCATCTCGAAGTGGCTTGGTCATGAGTTCAGGGAGGAGAAGTACCGAGCCGATTCCGGCCATCCCTCCAGATCCCTGGAGCGCGTCTATCGGGAAGAGGGCTCTCACCGGTGCGCCCAATTCATGATCGGGGGCAGCGGCGTAGATGAGCACGTCGGCATCGAAGGCATCCATGACGCTGACCAGTTCAGTGATGTGACCGACTGGTCCGCATGTCGTCCACCAACTCGTCGGCCCGTCCCACGGTGAGCACCGGGCCGGATCCCAGGGAACGTGCGCCTGCATCAACCAGAAGGTCACGGACGGCCTCAGCCGTCTCCATGGCAGCCTCAGCCCGCCGCGTTCTCAGCGCATCAGGTCGAACGACCACAGCGACGGCCCTGCCGTGTCTGGTTATCGTCACCTCTTCGCCCTCGGACACCTTCTCCAAAATCCGAGGAAGGGCTGCTCGGGCCTCGCTGACGCTCATCGTTCGTGACACCGGGTTATTGTACAGTGTAGTACGCCACCGTACAATCCTGGCTGGTCAGGTTGCCCGGCGTGACGCCGAGCGCCGGTTCTGCACCCAGTTACGGGCAGCCGACGAGGCGATTGCTTGCGAACGCGAGCGCCCCCCTGCAACCACCCGCGAGGAACGACGATCGGCACATCCGGCATGGAGGAGTAGGGACTCCAGACCTCCTGAAGGGCCTCGGTCGATGTACCGGCACCCTCGGATGGTTGTCTTTGTTCGTGGTGCCACGAACAGCGAACACCCAAGCGTCGGCCGAGGCCCTCGAGCAAAGAGGCGTGTCTCCTGTCCGAGTGAAAGGCGACCACCTCGAGATCGCCGGTGTGCTCATTGCTGTCAACGAACTGAAGGCGGTGCGCGAACGTGACGCTCGCCTCCTCGCTCGCCTGCACGAGGAACGGGAGGGAGCCGCGACGACCATCGTCGCTGACCGGATATCAACGGCGGCGAGAGAAGAGCTGAGCCGGGTCGGCCTGGCGTGGTTCGACCGAAGGGGGCACCTCTGGGTCAGGTGTCGCCGATCACCGGAAGTTCCCCAGAGCTGGTCACCGAAATTCCCCACTTGTGAGCCCGGGTTGGGCCTGAAGGTCCACCCGCTGAGGTGGGGCTCCTTCGAAGCTGGCGGTTCCTATGCCAGCCAACCCGAAGGAGCCCCGCTCCCATGCTCACACGAGGAGAAGACGTGGAAGCTCATGCACTGAGAGAAAGGGGTTGGTCGATCTCGGCCATCGCCCGTCACCTGGGCCGGGACCGAAAGACGGTCCGGTCCTATCTGAACGGCGAACGAGTGGCCGGGGTCCGGTCCCGGCCCGATGTTCCCGACCCGCTGGCTGACTTCGAGAAGTACCTCCAGGCCCGGTTCAGCGATGATCACCATGTGTGGGGCACCGTCCTGTTCGAGGAGGTGTGCGGACTCGGCTACTCCCAGAGCTATCCGACCTTCGTCCGCCAGATCCGGAAGAAGGGGCTCCGACCCCACTGCGAGGCGTGCACGGGGGTCGGTGGCCGGGACACCATCGAGATCGACCATCCCGCCGGCGAGGAGATCCAGTGGGACTGGTTCGAACGCCGCCGGGCTCCTTGGGGTGGGACGGCCTATGTGCTGCTCGGCACCCTGCCCCACTCGAGCCGGACCCGGGGCGTGCTGGCCGAGTCCATGGACCAGGCCCACCTGATCGAGGCCATGGACGCCGTGCTGCGGCGCTTCGGTGGAACACCCCACATCTGGAGGACCGACCGGCTAGCCACGGTCATCCGGCCCGGCACGAGGGATGTTCAGGCCAGCTTCGCCCCCGTCGCCAAGCACTACGGGGCCATCGTCGAGCCGTGTCCTCCCCGACGCGGCAACCGCAAAGGGGCTGTCGAAGCCGCCGTCCGGTTCACCTCGGGCCGGTGGTGGCGCACCCTCAGCGCCCAGAGCCCCGAGGAGGCCCAGCTCTCCCTCGACCGGTTCCTCGCCGGGCCGGGGGATGCCCGGGAGCGCCGGACGGCCCTCGGGGTCAAGACCACGGTCGGCGAGTTGGCCGATGCCGAACCGTTGTTGGACCTGCCGTCCCTGCCGTTCCCGGCCACCATCACCGTCGAGCGTCCGGTCGACGACAACGCCACCGTCGCCTTCCGGGGCAACCGCTACTCGGTCCCACCCGGCCTCTCCGGGGCCACCCTCGAGCTCCGTCACCGCCTGGCGTCCTCGACCCTGGAGATCCACGCCGGCTCGGGAGCCCTCCTCGCTTCCCATCGCCTGGCCCCACCTGGGGCGTCGACCGTGGTGCGCACCCCCGAGCACCGGGCCGCGCTCGAATCGGTGGTCCTGTCCAGCTTCACCACGGCCCGACCCTGCGACACCAAGGCCAACCGGCCACCGGGGCCCGAGTCCCTGGCCGAGGCGGCCCGACTGCTCGGGGCCGAAGGACGAGAGGTCACCGTCGACCTGCAGGGCTATGCCGATCTGGTGGAGGTGAGTCGATGAGCGACAACTCCCTCTATCAAGAGGCCCGCGGGCACCTGGCCTACCTGCGGATGGCCGCCGCCGCTGAGGCCCTGCCCGCCGAGCTCGAGTACGCCACCAGCCAGAAGCTCGGCCACACCGCCTTCCTCGAACGGCTGCTGGCCGTGGAGGTCTCGGCCACCGAGATCCGCCGGCGGGCCAGTCTCGAGCGCTTCGCCTCCCTGCCCTCGCCGTTCCGCCTGGAGGACTTCGACTTCGACGCCCAGCCGTCGATCGACAAGAAGCTGGTCAACGAGCTGGCCACGCTGCGCTTCTTGGAGGACGCCACCAATGTGCTGTTCATCGGGCCACCCGGGGTGGGCAAGACCATGCTGGCCGTCGCGCTCGCCCGGGCATCCATCGATGCTGGATATCGCACCTATTACACAACGGCCGCTGACCTGGTGGCCCGCTGTCACCGGGCGGCACTCGAGGGACGGTGGGCCACCACCATGCGGTTCTTCGCCGGACCCCGGCTGCTGGTCATCGACGAGGTCGGCTACCTGCCCCTGGCCAACGAGGCGGCCGCCGCCCTCTTCCAGGTGATCACCCAGCGCTATCTGAAGAGCTCGACCGTGCTGACCACGAACCTGGGGGTGGGGTCCTGGGGGAAGATCTTCGACGACCCGATGGTCGCCGCCGCCATGCTCGACCGGCTGCTGCACCGCTCCGTCGTGTTCAACATCGACGGCGAGAGTTACC
>Ga0181519_10001046_pt1 | contig 24344 bp, 21 predicted proteins | sample PEATcosm2014_Bin_26_FD_121102 | JGI IMG/M metagenome (GOLD analysis project Ga0181519, IMG submission 121102) | Peatland microbial communities from MTU Mesocosm Facility, Houghton, MI, USA - PEATcosm2014_Bin02_10_metaG | ecosystem: Environmental > Terrestrial > Soil > Wetlands > Peat | place...
GCAACCCTTGCCGTTCCTCTTCGCTCAAAAAACCGCGCCCGATCATAGCCCTATTCGAATCGATTGCCGCCCGTTAGGCAACAACTTTCCGATTTCTCCGGGTTCCTATGGAATCTGGGTATACATCGCGCACGAGACGCTGGAGCCGGCGATGACATCGTGCTTTCTGGCCGCCTCCAGACCATATCTTGGCCAGCCGATCGGCGTGTCGCTTTGATCTGGCGCAAATTCGCCTTACCTGGTGGGTTGTCGGAAATAGCCGCCTTGAGCAATTATAAGAAACAGTCTATCAAAAAAATGAAATATTATTTCAAAATCACACGGAAAATCGACGCAACCGCCAATAGCCCTGGCAGAATGTTCGGCGCTGTTCCTATTCCGCTTTCGCGCCGAGCGTCGCCAGATACTCGGTCACCTCGGGCGAGAACACATAGTCGGTGAACCGGGCAACGGGCACGCCGTGACCAACCAGGGCGCGGGCGCAGCCGACAAAGTCGGACGGGGCCGCCGGGTCCTCCGGTTCCGCTTGCGAGGCATAGGAGAGCGTGCCCAGCACGATGTCGTCATAGCCGTGCCTGGTCTGCCAATCGGCGTCGCTCTTGAGCAGCAACTCAGTCATGGCCGCGTCGCCGCGATAGACGGCGAGGTTGAGCGCGGTGGCATCCCAGGCGGCGGTGACCTCGCGCGGCCAGCCGAGATCGAGCATGAGTTCGACGGCCGGAAGCGCGCCCAGATCGGCCAGCTTCGGCAAGGCCTGCAGGTGCAGCGGCGAGAGCCGCGCAACGATGTCAGGCACGCGCGCCAGCACCGTCCGCGCCGCCGCGCCATCGCCGCCCGCGCAGGCGGCTACGAATTGCTCATCCTCGGTCAGCGTCTCGTCGATCCCGGCTGCGCGCAGCAACGTCAGTATATCGGCTCGGCCATGCAGGGCAGCCCAGCGGAAAAGGCTGATACCATCGCTATTGACGCCCCTTAAGTCGGCCCCGGCATCGGCGAGCAGGGTGATATGCGCCATGGAGCGGCCGCGCAGAATGGCGTGGTGCAAGAACCGAGACTCGTTCACATCGCCGCCGCGATCCACCAGCAGCCGCAAATCGTCGAGCCTGTCGTAATCGAGCGCGCGGCCGATCGCATTGGTGCCGGTGACCCGGGCGCCGGCATCGAGCAGCAGGCGGGTGCAGGTCGAATCCCGCCCGTCGATCGAATGATAGAGCGATTCACCGTCATTCGGATCGGCGCCGGCCTCGAGCAGGAGACGGGTCATCGCCGCATTGTGCGTGCGGCCGGCGGCGCCGTAGAGAACCGAGAGCGCGTCATCCGGCCAATCGGGGTGATGCCAGCGCGCACTCGCATCGGCGCCGTGCTGCAGCAGCAGCGCCGCGGCGCGCAGCAGCTTGGCTTCGTACCCGTCTTCGAGGATCAGCAGCGAATGGGTGACGGCGGTGAGCGGCGCCATGCCGAGCGGACCGCCGGTTCGGTTCACCCAGCCGGCATCCTCCGTCAACGCCGCGCCGATCACGGCGTCATCGCCGGCGGCGCAGGCGAGCCAGGCATTGCCCGCGACCAGCGCAGGCTCGGCACGCGCCATGTCAAGCGCCAGGCGGCGCTCGCGGGCGGTACCGCAATAGACCCAGTTCGCCCAGGTCTTCGACCAATCGGCGCCGCTCAAGCGTCCTCCTCATAGGTTTCCAACGGTTCCGCCTCGGCCGGCTGGCCCGAGACGCGTCGGGCATGCAGGACTGCCGCCTCGAGGTCGATCTGGCTGCACAGCCCGATCGCTACCGGGTTGCGCGGCTTGATGTTCGGCGAGTTCCAGTGGCTGCGGTCGCGCACGGCGGCGATGGTCGGTTTGGTCGTGCCGATCAGCCGCGATATCTGCGCGTCGGTCAGTTCCGGGTGGTTCTTGATGATCCAGGAAATCGCGTCCGGCTTGTCCTGGCGCTTGGAGATCGGCGTATATTTCGGGCCCTTGCTCTTGACCGCGGGGATCGGATGCGCCTGGGGCAGGATCTTGAGCCGGGCCTTGGGGTCGTGCTCGCAGCGCTCGATCTCCTCCTTGGAGATCTGGCCGTTGGCCACCGGATCCAGGCCCTGCATCATGGTCGCGACTTCGCCATCGGCGATTGCCTGGACTTCGAGCGCATGCAGGCCGCAGAAGGCGGCGATCTGCTCGAAACTGAGCGTCGTATGTTCGACCAACCACACGGCGGTGGCTTTGGGCATGAGGGGTAGGACCATCCGTCTCGAACTCCTGAAAACGCGGCCGGTCCGGGGTCGGCGGCGAGGCACCGACGGGCCCGGGCAAAGCGACCGGAAAAGACCGTGAACCTGCCTATATAGTGGAGACTGCGCGGCGGCGGAAGGACAAGCGATAGGTGCGCCGCGCGATTGTCAGGGCAGGATTCAGGCGGTCGTCAGGACGATCTTGCCGATATGTTCCGAACTCTCCATCAGCCGGTGCGCGTCGGACGCCTGCGCCAGCGGGAAGGTCTTGTAGACGACCGGCTTGATGGCGCCGCGCTCGATCAGCGGCCAGATGCCGCGCCGGAGTTCATGGGCGATGGCAGCTTTCTCGGCGACGGAGCGCGGGCGAAGGGTCGACCCGGTCAGGGTCAGGCGCTTGCGCATCACCTGGTTCAAATCGATCTCGACTAGCGAGCCGTGCAGAAAGGCGATGCTCACGATCCGCCCGTCGATGGCGGCGCAGGCGATGTTGCGCTGCACATAATCGCCACCGACCATGTCGAGGATGATGTCGGCGCCGTGGCCGCCGGTCGCCTGCTTAACGATTTCGACGAAATCCTCAAGCTTGTAGTTGATGCCGCGGGCGGCGCCCAAGTGCTCGCAAGCATGCGCCTTATCGTAGCTGCCGGCGGTCGCGAACACCCTGCCGCCCAGTGCATGGGCGATCTGGATCGCGGCGACGCCGATGCCGCTGGTGCCGCCATGGACCAGGACCGTGTCGCCGGTCTTGAACCGGGCACGCTCGATCAAGTTGGTATAGACGGTGAAGAAGGTCTCCGGCAGGCTCGCCGCTTCGACCAGCGTCAGGCCCTTGGGCACCGGCAGGCACTGCGCTGCGGGCGCTGCGGCGAATTGGGCGTACCCGCCGCCGGCAAGGAGCGCGCACACCTCGTCGCCGACATGGAAGCCATGGGCGCCGAAGCCCAGGGCCACGACCTTGCCGGCGACTTCCAGCCCCGGCAGATCCGAGGCGCCGGCGGGCGGCGGATAGAAGCCCTGGCGCTGCAGCAGGTCAGGGCGGTTGACACCGGCGGCCGCGACTTCGATGAGCACTTCGCCCATGCCAGGCTGCGGCACCGGTCGGCTTACGGGGGTCAGCGCTTCCGGCCCGCCCGGGGTCGAAATCTCGATGGCTGTCATGGAGTCTGGTAGGGCGGTCATGCGGGGCCTCGTGTGACGCGGGACGCCCCCTTTACCTAGCCGACCGGCGGCAGCCGCGCAACCACCGCCGGATTGCACCGGTTGCCCCGCCGATATCCGTGTCCGTAGTAATCTCACGGTACGGCGGAACCCTGCTCTGCGCCGCGAACTGCCGACACTGCGCTTGACGGGTCCAGGCGGCAGCCGTATAACCCCGCACCCCGTTGACAGTTCAGTTGCACGAGAGCTCTGCCCTATGGCCAATCATAAGTCCGCCGAGAAGCGCCACCGCCAAACCCTGCGCCGCACCGAGGTAAATCGTGCCCGTGTGAGCCGCTTGCGCACTTTCCTCAAGAAAGTCGAACTGGCGATCGCTTCCGGTAACAAGGACGAGGCCAATGCGGCATACCTCGCCGCGCAGCCGGAATTGCACCGGGGTGCCGGCAAGGGCGTCATCCACCGCAATACGGTGGCCCGCAAGCTGTCCCGCCTGAGCGCCCGTATCAGCGCCTTGTGATCCTGTAGCCTTGTCCCCGACCGGCCGGCAGTTCCGGTCGGGCTAGGCATTGGCCGGTATCGACTCGATTGAAATCAATCGAGCCAAGTACTTGTTCGGCCATTATTTATCCCCCGCATTCATGCGAAAATAATACCGCGTTCCGCTTTCGGACCAATTGCCAGAGCGCGCGGTCGAGGCTACTCTTCACGACCAATCAAAACGCGCGATCATCTGCAGCGTCGCGGTCTGGTTGCATAGTTTACTGCTGTGCTTGTGGAGCGCCTGCGGTAGAGATCGTGCGTCCTGATTGGGCTGGTCCAGGATTACTTGCTAATATTTACGGATTTGTAGGGTATCGGCTGCATTCTGCCGATGTGGTGTCTATTGCCGGTGGCGGCTTGCGGCTGGTGCCGTCGACTTTTGGGGTGCAGCAGTGCGAGTGACGGTTGTAGTCACCACGGGTTTCGAGACTGCGGGCGCGGGCACGCTCGCCGTGGCGAATGGGGCAGGGTCATGGTGATGGTCGAGCTCGTCGAAGACAGCAGCGCCGCCACGGCGCAATGGCAGCGGGTGCGTGCGCGGCTGCGCGAGGAGTTCGGCGAGGCCGCCTATCGTTCCTGGCTCTGCGCTTTGACCTTGGTGGAATTCGCCGACGGGGAAATCCGCATCGAGGTGCCGTCGCGCTTTCTGCGCGATTGGGTCGTGGCGCATTACGTCGATCGGATCCGTGCGCTGTGGATGGGTGAGAACCGCGCCGTGAGCAAGGTCGAGATCGTCGTGGCGCAGCCGCGCGGCGAGCTGTCCCTGCCGAGCGACGACGACTCGCTCGACCCCGAACTGCCCGCTCTGGTTGCTGCTGTGCAGGGTGCCGAGCCGCCGCGCGTTTCCGTTCCGGCGCCGGCAGCGTCGATGGCCGAGGCGGAGGCCGACCGCGAGATTTCAGCGCCGCTCGACATCCGCTTCACCTTCGAGAATTTCGTGGTCGGCAAGCCCAACGAGCTGGCCCATGCCGCTGCGCGCCGCGTCGCCGAGTCCGCCGTCTCCGGAACCCGCGCGGCACCTTTCAACCCGCTCTTCCTCTATGGCGGGGTCGGCCTCGGCAAGACGCACCTGATGCATGCGATCGCCTGGCATATCCGGCGCCAGGATCCGACCCGGAAGATCATCTATCTTTCGGCCGAAAAGTTCATGTACCAGTTCATCAAGGCGCTCCGCTTCAAGGACACGATGGCGTTCAAGGAGCAGTTCCGTTCGGTCGACGTGTTGATGATCGACGACGTCCAGTTCATCAGCGGCAAGGATTCGACGCAGGAAGAGTTCTTCCATACTTTCAATGCGTTGGTCGACCAGAACCGGCAGGTGATCATCTCCGCCGACAAGTCGCCCTCGGATCTTGAAGGGATGGAGGAGCGCATGCGCTCCCGGCTCGGCTGGGGGCTGGTCGCCGATATCCATCCGACCACCTATGAGCTGCGTCTCGGCATCCTTCAGGCCAAGGCCGAGCAGCGTCAGGCCGAGGTGCCGCAGAAGGTGCTGGAGTTCCTGGCGCACAAGATCACTTCGAATGTCCGCGAACTCGAAGGCGCCCTGATCCGCATCACGGCGCACGCTCAGCTGGTCGGCCGCTCGATCACCTTGGAGAGCGCGCAGGACGTGCTGCACGATCTGCTGCGCGCCAATGATCGTCGTCTGACCATAGACGAGATCCAGAAGCGCGTGGCCGAGCATTTCAACATACGGTTGGCCGACATGCATTCGGCACGGCGCGCGCGCGCCGTGGCGCGGCCGCGCCAGGTCGCAATGTATCTGTGCAAGCAGCTGACGCCGCGCTCGCTGCCGGAGATCGGCCGGAAATTCGGCGGCCGCGACCACACGACGGTGATGCACGCCGTCCGCAAGGTCGAGGAATTGCTGGCTGCGGACCAGGCGATGGCCGAAGATATCGAATTGTTGCGCCGCATGTTGGAAACCTGATTCTTCCGACTGTACCGCAACGCACGCTTGACGCGTGACGGGGATCTGCTATTCTTCCGGTATGGTTGAAGGCGAGCAGATCTCCCACTCCGCCCGCCCCGGCGTCGACATGCTCGCCGCCGCACCTCGCAAAGTTTATTCCAACAGTCTCGTTGCCCCCTCCTTGAATCGCTCGGCGGCTGGCGGCCTCCGACGCGCCCGAATTGCGGCTGCTGTCGCAAGTGCCGGTGGGACGTCGCGGGCGCTATGAACCTGTTTGACCTTTCCGGGCCGGATTTTCTTTTGGCTTATCTGGTCATTTGCCTGGCCGCGATCATCTTCCTGCGGCTGGGCTTCCGCCTGCTCGAAGGCGGCCGGCCGGCCGGCCTGCCCTTGGGCCAGCCGGAACAGATCGCCTGGCTGTGCGGCGGGCCGCCGCGCGCCGTCGGGGTGGCGGTGCTGTCACTGGTCGATCGCGGTGCACTCGCAATCGACGGCAAGTGGATGAGGCGATGCGACCCTGCCGGGTGCGATCGGCGCCAGGCGCTCGAAGCGGCGATTTTCGATCTGGCGGAGCGGCCGCTGCCGATCGGTCAGATCGGCAGGCAACCGTCCGTCCGCGCCGTCTGCGACGGTTTCCGGCAGCGGCTCGCCGGCGCCGGCCTGACGCCCGGCGGCGGCTTGTGGTTCGGCCGGATCTTGATGATCGCGGTGGCGATTTCAGCCGTAGTGGCGGTCGCGGCCGCCAAGGCCTTACTCGCGCTCGACCGCGGCCGGCCGAATATCGATTTCCTGATCGTGATGGCCACGGTCGCCGTCTGCGGCCTCTTGCTGCAGGCCGGGCGGCGAACGCGTCGCGCCGACCGTGCGCTCGCCGATCTGCGCAAGCTGGGCGGCGATGCCGCGCGCCGCGCCGCGGCGATCAGGCCGGGCCAGACGACGCGCGAGACCGCCTTGCTGGCGGCGATGTTCGGTCTGCAAGCTCTGCCCGAGGACGGCTTTTGGTCAATTCGCCGCGCGTTCCGTACCGTCTCGGAGGAATGGGCCGCGGCGTTCGCCGGATGCTGTCGGCGGGTTCGGGCGTGGTACTCGCGGGGGGGACCGAGGCCCGACGAGGCTGAGGCCGGAGAGGATGAGGTCGTCCGGGATGACGGCTACGGATCGTCCGGCTCCTTCTTCGATTTCTTCTTCTGGGGCAGCAGCGGCGGCAGCGATGGCGACGGCTCATCCGGCGTCTTCGGCCACTTCTCCGGGGGCGGCGACAGCACGGGCGACAGTGGCCATTGCAGCAGCGACAGTAGCGGGCCGAGTTGGAGCGACAGCGGCAGCGGCAGCAGCAGCGACGATTCTTGACCCGGGAGTCGCGACCGCTTCGGCCTCGGTTGGCGCCCGGCGCTCGCAGCTGGGATCCTTTCTCATCTCGACCGGGTCGACATCGTCGAGATCCTCGCCGACGAGCATTTCTGCCCGTCCTCGCCGATGCCAGCGGCACGCTCGCGCCGTCCGCGCTCGATTCGGCCGAACGGAATGCGATGGCGGCGATCGACGGCGACGGGCGGGCCATCGCGGCGCGCAGCTGCTGCGCCAAGCGGGCCGGCCGCTCGCGGCCAGGCGCCCGAGCCGCCTCTTCGCCGAAGGCTGAACGCCTGGTCGCGCTTAGCGCGTCCCGCTCCGCGGCGAGGCGCCGATTTCGGCCGGAGCATGACGGCCATGCCGATTGACCCGCTTCAGTGCAGGTCCTTGATGTACCGTCGAAGGGACCGCGGCGTCGACTTGCAGCCGGCGGCGATCGGCAATGTTCGTCGCCACGACGATTGGCCGGCAATGACGGCGGCGCACGTCGGTTCATCGCCTTCGACGAATTCCCCGATTGCGATCAGCGCATGCGCGCAGATGCTGGACAGGGCAGGGTGTTTTGCCTATACAGGCGGTCCTTCGGCTAGGCGCCGCCCAGGTAGCTCAGTTGGTAGAGCATGCGACTGAAAATCGCAGTGTCGGTGGTTCGATTCCGCCCCTGGGCACCATTCCTATATAATTGAAATATGATGAGAATTCGCGCCGTCGGGTGAAGGGTGCGAGCGGTGGACGGGCGTCACCCCGTCGCCACGGAATTGCAAGAGACCTGGCGTGTCAGGCTGACGAATGCCTTGGCCGGCCCCAACACGGCAGTCGAGTCCGTGCATTCTTTGGAAAATTGGGCTGAAGCGCCGGCAGGGGCGAGGATCGCGGCGCTCATCAGTCTCAATCGAACCAACCATATGCGCCCGACGGATGGCGGCACTTTCCGATTCTTGTCCTGACCTTTCCCCTTTCTCCTCACGCTCGATCAGTCATCTTCAGCGAAGAAATCCTCATCAAGGCGCTTGATCTCCAACGTGCGGAACGTGCGAACACCGACGTTGTGTTCGATCATCAGCTGCGCGAGCTGGCGCCCGTCGATCAGCACGACCCGCTGTGCCAAGTGGCGGACATAGTCGATTGCCTGCCCGCTGAAGCTTGATGTCGTGACGAAGACACCCTTGGTCGCGCTGAAGCCGACCAGGCTGCCGACGAAGGCCCGGACGTCCGGCGCGCCGACGACAACATTGCCGGCATAGCGCTTGGCTTGAACATAGACGCGATCCAAGCCGAGCCGATCTTCACTGATCACCCCGTCGACGCCGCCATCGCCGGTTTTCCCGAGCCTGGTCGCGGCGTCACGTCGTGATCCACCATAGTTCATGGCGACCAGAAGCTCGATGATAAGCTCCTCGAAGAAGCTCGGCGTGTTTTGGAGAATACGCTGAATCAGGTCGTCTTGCAGCGCGCCGTTGAGCGTGGCATGCGCGGTCTCCATCTGCTCGACGGGGGTGTTGGTCCCGGCCTCGGGCGACGCGCTGACCGGCAGGTCGTCGTCCCCGGCAGGGCCGCTTGCATAGGGCTTATAGTATTCGGCAAATGCCGGAATGCTCAGGAGCCGTTTCACATCGATTCGGGCGGGGTTGGTCAACAGAAGGGCGCGGCCGGCCAGCGTAATCGTGAACCAGCCGCGCCGGGGCGATGCGATCAGCCCGGCTTTGCTCATATAGAATTTCGCCCAGTGAACCCGATTGTGGAGGAGGCGTTGCCGCCCGCTCGGGAGAAGCTGGTCGCGCTCCTCCGGCGTCAGCTTGAATTCCTCGGCGATCCGGTCGGCGGCATCCGGAACGCGCATCTCGCCGGTATTGGCCAAGCGCAGCACCGGTAACATGAGCGTCTGATAGTCTGGTATCGTCATCGCGCCCTCACGCCATTGCGGCGACTATACCCATAGGCGGATCAACGCCAAGTGCAATAAGGTCCGATCGTTCCGGGCCGCTCTTTGGCGGATCGCCGCCCGTTCACGCTGCTGCGGGCAGCCGGCGCCACAGCACGGCGACCCAGGCCAGCGAGATTGCGGCGCTGATGAAGGCCGCGATTACGGCCGTGCGTGAGAAGGCCATCGCGTCACTGACGCTTCCGGCGGCAGCCAGGCCGAAGAAATCGAGCGCCGTGTGGGCAATGATGCCGGGCCAGATCGATCGGGCGAGCAGCCGCACGCTGCCGAGCACCAGGCCCAGGCAGGTCGCGGTGGCCGCCTGCACGATGATGAGGCGTGGATCCAGCGGCGCCAATAGCCCCGCCAGGTGCAGCGCGCCGAACAGCAGCGACGATATGGCAACGGCGCGGCGCGGGCGGGCGATCCCGAGTGCGGCGACAATGACGCCGCGGAAGACACCCTCTTCGCCGAAGCCGACGGCGGCGCTGATCGCGAACCAGCCGAGCAGCCGCCCGGCATCGCGATCGGCGAAGCCCAGCATTGCAGAGAAGGCGGTGATGAGCCAGAGCGGCCAGAGCAGGCCCTGGGCGTCGGCGCGCAAACCCCCGGCGAAGCCGCAGCGCCACCAGAGTTGCCGATCGGTCAGGCCGCCGGCCAGGACCACGGCGAAGCCCAATTTGTCGATCGCATAGAGCTGGACTTCCGACGCTTCGGGCCAGAGCGCCGTCACCGTTGCCGGGACCACCAGCTCCCAACCGAGCAGCGCGCCGCAGATCGTCAGCACCGCCCAGCCGGCTCCAGCACCCCGTCCCGCCATACCCGTATTCCCCCGCCTGCGAATCGGTCATGCATGACGGCGCCTGCAAGTGCGCGCAAGCGGCATCGGGCGCGGCCCGCGGTGCAAAGTTCCGAGTTGCGTCCGGCCGTCCGATCTTCCTATAGTCGCGCCGCGCCGGGAGATGCCGGCGCTGGAGCGGCTTGGCGTCGGCGGACGGGCATTAGCGCAGTCTGGTAGCGCATCAGTCTGGGGGACTGGGGGTCGTCGGTTCAAATCCGGCATGCCCGACCAAGCGCCGAGCCGTCCGGCCGCTGTTCCGGCGGGGAGAGGAGCCCGCAATGGCCGAGCGTCCCGATTTCATCCGGCATTACAGCGAAATTCAGCGGCCGGACGAAGAGCGATACCAGGGCTCCGACGAACTCCTCTCGATCCGCTCGCCCTTCGCCAGGACCTTTGGCCTGACCCGGCTCGGCATCCATCACGAAATTCTGCCGCCGGGGCGGCGCACCTCCTATCCGCATGCCGAAAGCCATGAGGAGGAGTTCGTCTACGTCATCGAGGGCTATCCCGATGTCTGGATCGATGGCGAGTTGTATCCGCTGCGGCCCGGCGACGGCGTCGGGTTCCCGGCCGGCACCGGCATCGCCCATGCCTTCCTGAACAATAGCGACCGCGACGTCCGCCTTCTGGTCGTGGGCGAGGCGGGCAAGCCGGAGAACATGTGCCACTACCCGCTCAATTCCGGCCGCAAAGCCTATGGCACGCCGAATTGGCCGGATGTTCCGAAACGAGCGCTCGGCCCGCATGACGGCAAGCCGCGGGCCGGAACGCGGATCCTGGACTGATCGGGCTCAGGCCCTGATTTCTGCCCGGGTGACGAGATGGATTCCGAACTCGTCGAGGGTCCGGCACAGGACGGTGTCGTCACGAGCTTCGACGCGGTGCGCATAAATCGCATCTTCGATCCGGCGATAGGTCGGACCGTCGAGCAGCCCGCTCTTGGGTGCGAAGCAATCGTTGCCGTAGCCGCCCGTCTTGCGCAGGGCCGGGCCGAACACTGTCGCCATTTTCCTCTCCGATGAGCGGGCGCGCCGTGCGGCGAGCCGAATAGCACAAGGTGGTGAGATCAAATCGCCACGAACAGGATCATGGCCGGGGTGACGAGAGTGACGGCCACGCCGAATACCGTTGCCGTCACCCGTTCGGCGTGCGTCCAGCGCCGCCAATCCGCTGCCAAGTCGCGCATCTTCGCCTCCGTTCCGGTGCCGGAAACTTTTGGCTTCGTCGGCCCCGCCAAAATCCCTCTTGTGCAGTTGTAAGGTTTCTGCCGTCCACTCGGAATCCGGTATTAACCTTAAGGGGAACTCCCTACGGGCGCGCGCCGGCGATGCGGCGCGTCGAGGCAGGCCTGCACCGCGGGTGATGCGTTCGAAGGATGGAGCAACGCCGGTCGCGACCGGCGCGTCTTTCGCCGGCCATCGGCCGACGAGCCCGGGCGCTGTTTCAGCTCTGCCGTGTTCCGCGACGGCATCGGCGTGTATATTGGCGACCGGCATCCAGGGTAGAAAGGGGGAGTTCGGCGTGCGCAATCCTGGCGTGATGAACCTGTTCGTCGTTGCCGCTCTGGCGTTCGGATCGGGCAGCGATAGCGCGGCGGAGACGGCGGCCGAAAACGGTGCCGGCGGCACTGCGGCCGCACTGGCCCTGGCCAAGCAAGGCTGGGCGGCGGAGCAGCGCAAGGACGATCGCGAGGCGGCGCGCCTCTATCGCCTCGCCGCCGATCAGGGGAACGGCGCGGCGGAAGCCAATCTTGGCGTCTTCTATCGGGACGGGCGCGGCGGCCTGCCGAAGGACGACAAAGAGGCGGCACGCCTGTTCCGCCTCAGCGCTGATCAAAAGGCCCGGAGCGGTGAAGCGAACCTGGCATTCTTCTATGTGCAGGGGCGGGGCGGGCTGCCGAAGGATGAGAAGGAAGCCGCGCGCTTCTTCCGCCTCGCCGCCGACCAGGGCGAGAACACGGCCCAGAACTTCCTCGGCGTCTTCTATGCACAGGGGCGAGGCGGGCTGGCGAAGGATGAAGTCGAAGCCGCGCGCCTCTATCGCCTCGCCGCCGATCAGGGGAATGCCGTGGCGCAAGACAATCTCGGCGTCTTCTATCGCGATGGATCGGGGGGATTGACGAAGAACGACAATCAGGCCGCGCGCCTCTTCCGCATGAGCGCCGATCAAGGGAATCGCGGCGGAGAACTCAACCTAGGATTTTTCTATTCCGAGGGGCGAGGCGGCCTGGCTAAGGACGATGGCGAAGCCGCGCGCCTGTACCGGCTTTCCGCCGATCAGGGTTACGCCACCGCGCAGTTCGACCTCGCGGTATTCTACGAGCACGGACGCGGCGGCCTGCCGAAGGATGACCACGAAGCCGCGCGCCTCTATCGCCTTGCCGCCGATCAGGGCAGCGCCTCGGCGGAGAACAATCTCGGCGTCTTATATCGGGACGGTCGGGGCGGATTGGCGAAGGACGACGCGGAAGCCGCGCGGCTCTTCCGCCTCAGCGCCAATCAGGGGGATCATGGCGGAGAAGCGAATCTCGGTTATTTCTATTGGCAGGGGCGGGGCGGGCTGGTGAGGGACGATGCGCAAGCCGCGCGCCTCTACCGGCTCAGCGCCGATCAGGGCGACGTCAGCGGGGAAACCAACCTCGGGTTTTTCTATTCGCAGGGGCTGGGCGGGCTGGCCAAGAACGATGCCGAGGCCGCCCGTCTCTACCGCCTTGCCGTCGATCAGGGCGAGAGCACGGCGCAGAACAATCTGGGCGTCTTGTATCGGGACGGGCGAGGCGGTCTGGTGAAGGACGAGGCGGAAGCCCTGCGCCTGTTCCGCCTCAGCGCGGAGCAGGGAGAGCCCGGCGGGCAAGCCAATCTGGGGTTCTTCTATTCGCAGGGACGCGGCGGACTGGCGAAGGACGATCACGAAGCGGCGCGGCTCTATCGGCTCAGCGCCGATCAGGGTGATCGCAGGGGCGAATCCAGCCTCGCCTATTTCTACTCGCACGGACGCGGCGGGCTGACGAAGGACAATGGCGAAGCCGCGCGCCTGTACCGGCTCGCCGCCGATCAGGGCGATGCCGCGGCGCAGTACAATATGGGATTGTTCTCCGAGGAGGGGCGCGGCGGCTTGGCGCGAAACGACAGCGAAGCGGCGCGCTGGTATCGGCTCTCCGCCGATCAGGGCTATGAATTGGCGAAATCGGCGCTGAGCCGCCGCCAATAGTCCGGGGCGGCCCGGGCGTCCGCACCGGGTCCCGCCTATTCGGATCGCGCCAGCCCCTGCTCCAGATCGGCAATCAGATCCGCCGCGGTTTCGAGCCCGATCGAGAGCCGCACGACGTCCGGCCCGGCGCCGGCGGCGATCTGCTGGGCTTCGGTCAGTTGGCGATGGGTGGTCGAGGCCGGGTGGATGATCAGCGAACGCGTGTCGCCGATATTGGCGAGGTGCGAGAAGAGCTCGACCGCTTCGACCAGCTTGACGCCGGCCGCGTAGCCACCCTTGAGGCCGAAGGTGAAGACCGAGCCGGCGCCTTTCGGCATGTAGCGTCGGGCCAGATCGCGATAGGGGCTCGATTCGAGCCCGGCATAGGACACCCAGGCGACGGCCTCGTGGCCGGTCAGATACTCGGCGACCGCTTGCGCATTGGCGACATGGCGCGCCATGCGCAGGGGCAGGGTTTCGATGCCGGTGATGGTGAGGAACGCATTCATCGGCGCCATGGCCGGACCCAGATCGCGCAGGCCCACCGCATGGCCGTGCACGGTGAGCGCCAGGTCGCCGAAAGTTTCGTGGAAGCGAAGCCCGTGATAGGCCGGCTCGGGTGCGGTCAGGGTCTTGTACTTGTCGTTCTGCGCCCAGTCGAACTTGCCGGAATCGACCAGCGCCCCGCCCATGGCATTGCCGTGGCCGCCGAGGAATTTCGTGGTCGAATGCACGACCAGATCGGCGCCCCACTCGATCGGCCGGCAGAGATAAGGCGTCGCCATGGTGTTGTCGACGATGAAGAGGATGCCGGCGGCCTCGGCGATGCGGGCGATCGCTTCCAGATCGGTGACGACGCCGCCCGGATTGGCCAGGCTCTCGACGAAGATGGCGCGGCACTCCTCGCTGAGCGCCCGGCGAAAATTCTCCGGGTCGGTCTGGTCGACGAACCGCGCCTCCCAGCCGAATTTCTTGAAGCTCCGGCCAAGCTGGGTAATCGAGCCGCCATAGAGCCGGGTCGAGGCCAGGAACGAGGCGCCCGGCTCCATGAAGGAGAAGAATGTCAGCAATTGCGCGGCATGGCCCGACGCCGTGCAGATGGCGCCGCGCCCGCCTTCAAGGCTGGCGATGCGCTCTTCGAGCACGGAAACCGTCGGGTTGCCGAGCCGCGAATAGATGTAGCCGTAGCTTTGCAGGTTGAACAGCGATGCCGCATCGTCCGCGTCTTCGAAGACATAGGCGGTGGTCTGGTAGATCGGCGTCGAGCGCGCGCCGGTCGTGGGGTCGGGCGCGGCCCCGGCATGGATTGCCAGGGTCTCGAAGCCGTAAGGGCGCTGCTCGGCCATGGGGTAGGGTCTCGCTGTCAGACGCGCTTGTGGCGGCGCGCGGTGATGATGCCGGTATTGACGCCGTTCCAGCCGAGTTCGCCGCACAGGCGCGAGAACTCGATCTTCGGGCAGTGATTCATGACGACGTTCAAGCCCGCCGCTTCGGCGCGGGCAGCCGCCGCGTCGTGGCGCACGCCGATCTGCATCCAGACGGTCTTGGCGCCGATCCTGATGGCGTCCTCGACGATTTCGGGCGCCGCCTCCGCGTTGCGGAACACGTCGACCATGTCGACCGGCACCGGAACGTCGGACAGGGCGGCGTAGCAGACCTCGCCCAGGATCTCTTCGCCGGCTGCACGCGGATTCACCGGGATGACGCGGAAACCCTTGGCCTGCAGATACTTCATGACGAAGTAGCTGGGCCGGTTCCAATGCGGGCTGGCGCCGACCATGGCGATGGTCCGGGTCGCACGCAGGATCTGGCGCAGGTAGGCGTCGGAATAGGAATCATGGTCCATGAGATCGGTTCAGCTCCCCGTCCAGACCGGTTGCCGCTTGGCGAGAAACGCGTCGATGCCTTCCTCGGCGTCGCGCGTCAGCATGTTGCGCGTCATGACCTCGCTGGCATAGGCATAGGCGGCATCGAGGTCCAGTTCGGCCTGACGGTAGAACGCCTCCTTGCCGATGGCGAGGGTCAGCGGGCTCTTGTCGGCGATCTGCCGGGCGAGCGCCGTGACCGTTGCATCGAGCTCCGCTTCGGGTACGACACGGTTGACGAGGCCGATCTCCCGGGCGCGTTCGGCATCGACCGCGTCGCCGGTCAGCAGCATCTCCATCGCGGCCTTCCGCCCGACGGCGCGCGACAGCGCCACCATCGGCGTCGAACAGAAGAGGCCGATATTGACGCCGGGCGTCGCAAGCCGCGCGGTGTCGGCGGCGATGGCGAGATCGGCGCTGGCGACGAGCTGGCAGCCGGCCGCGGTGGCGATGCCGTGGACGCGCGCGATCACCGGCTTGGGTAGCCGCACGAGTCGGGTCATGAGCCGCGCGCATTGGCCGAACAGCGCCGCATAGGAAGCGCGGCCGGGCTCGGCGCGGATCTCGCGCAGATCGTGACCGGCACAGAAGGCCGGGCCGGCCCCGGCGATCACCACGACCCGTACTTCGGGATTCAGCGCGGCCGCGTCGAGCGCGGCTTCCAACGCGGTCATGAGGCTGCGCGACAAGGCGTTGCGCGCTTCCGGCCGGTTCAGGGTCAGACGGGCGATGCCGTCGCGAAGTTCGTGGAGCAACGGCGGTGCGCTCATGCAGTCACCGATGTCCGGCGCGGCCCGAGCCACCACCGGATGATCAACCCGATCAGCAGCCAGCCGATCAGCCGGGTCCAAGCCTTGTAGTCGAAAGTCGACATCAGCAGCACGCAGACGGCAATGCCGAGCAGCGGCAGGGCCGGGCTGAGCGGTACGCGGAACGGCCGCTCCAGCGCGGGTTCGGTCCGGCGCAACCGCAATACGCAAGCCGAAACGGCCGCGAACGCGAGCAGCGTACCAATCGAGCACATATCGCCGAGATCCGCCAGCGGGACAAGGCCGGCGAAGAACGCCGTGAAGACGAAGAGCAGAATGATGCTGCGCCATGGCGTGCGCCAGCGCGGGTGGATTGCGGCGATGGCGGTGGGCAGCATGCCGTCGGCGGCCATGACCTGGAGGATGCGCGACTGGCCGTAAAGCGCGGTGAGGATGGAAGTCGCGAACCCACCCAATATGCCGATGGCGATGATGCCGCGCGACCAGGCATAGGGTGTCGCCGCCATCGCGGTCTCGGCCGAGGCCTGGTCGTCCTTGAGCGCCGCATAGGGCACGATCCCGACGAGCACGATGGCGAAGGCGATGTACAGCACCGTGCAGATCGCAAGCGAGCCCAGCATGCCGATCGGCATGTCGCGCTGGGCGTTCTTGCATTCCTGTGCCGCGGTCGAGACGGTTTCGAAGCCGATATAGGCGAAGAAGATCGTCGAGGCCGCGCGCAGCACGCCCGGCCAGCCGAAGCCGCCGGTCGCCGTGTCGAAGGGCGGGACGAAGGGCGTGAAATTGGCCGCCTTGATAGAACCGATGCCGAGCGCGACGAACAACGCGATGACCAGCAGCTTGACTACGACGATGACCGAATTGACCCAGGCGGATTCGGTGACGCCGCGCATCAGCAGCAGCGAGCAGGCGAGGATTATGAGCACCGCCGGCAGGTTGATCACCCCAGGCACGCCGCCGGCGCCGTCGCCCAGCGGCCCGTTCAAGAGCCAATAGGGCAGCGGCAATCCCAGATCCGAGAGGATGGAATTTGCGTAGCCCGAGAATGCCGCGGCGACGGTTGCGGCGCCCATCGCATATTCAAGGATCAGATCCCAGCCGACGATCCAGGAAGCCAGGCCGCCGGCGGTCCGGCGGACATAGGTGTAGCAACTGCCGGATTTTGGGAACATTGCCGCCAGCTCGGCGTAACAGAGGCCGGTCAGTCCGGCCGGAACCGCAGCGATGACATAGGCCAGGATGACGGCCGGCCCGGCATCGGCGCCGGCGGCAAGGCCGGTAAGCGAGAACAACCCGGCGCCGACAATGGCGCCGATGCCGAGCGCCATCAGGTGCCAGGGGCCAAGCGCGCGCTTCATCTCGGGCTGTCCGGCGGGATCGAGCGCGATCGCGGCCTGGCTGTCGTTCATATCTCGTCCTTCGTTGCCCTTGGCGCCCCCGAGGGCGCGCATCGGCTCCGTCATAGCGTAGAATTCCGGGTTTGATAATCATCGCGGAACGCCGGTAGTGTCTCGGCTTGATTTTCCGGTGTGGGTGGACACCGGCCTGTCCGGATTCAGACGCCAACCCTCGAAATACGGGCATTGACCGGAAGCGGAATTAGAGGTCTTGCGGACTCCAAGCATCCGGCCGATCATACCGCCTCTTACCGGCGGTCGGGGAAAGGCTGCGTTGGTCTCATCGACTTTTTCCGGCGGGCGAATGGATGATAAGCTACTTCCGTGGGCGCTGGCCGGACAAAATGATTCCTCCCGATCAGCCGGTTTGGCTCCACTATGAAGTCGACGTAGTCCGGGATGTGGTATTGCGGTCGGTCGAATTGTTTGCCGACGGCCGCTCCGAAAGAAATAGCGTTGAACTGGAGGCCCGCGACGGCTTCCCCTGTGTCTCGATTGTCCATGGGCCATTCATGCAAATCGTAACAGATGCCGGGCTTGAACTTATCGACGCTGAGGATTTCGAAGAATTGCGGCGGCGGAGCTCAGACAAGCGATTGTAAGTGAGATTCGTCAGTCGCCGGCGGACACTTTATGGCTAAACTCAGGATAGCTCCCTCTCCCCTCGTGAGAGAGAGCTGGGGTGAGGGGGAGCGTTTGGCTCTTCCCTCTGTTGAATTCTTGCGGGTGGTGACATGCCGTTTCTTGGCGCCAAGCCCCGCTGAAACCTCCGCTCCGGAATTCGCGAAATGGGCCGGCCTATGGCCGGCCCTGTCGAAGCCCGGCAGGGGCAATTGCGCAACGACGCGCGACTGGCCGGCAGCCCCCGCGCCGCGAGCTCAGCGACTCTCCGATGGGCGACGACATCGCCTATTCTGCACGCCGGCCCGATCAAGCTGTCAGCGAATTAATGGCGTTGCGGCTGGTCTATGGTGCCGAGCGCGCTAGTATTCTCTCAGTCGCAGCGACGCTCAAGGGGACCCGGCATGCTTTCGATCAAGGATCTCGTTCATGTCTATCCGAGCGGCGTGCGCGCGCTCGACGGCGTCAGCCTGGAAATCGGCCGCGGCATGTTCGGGCTGCTCGGCCCCAACGGCGCCGGCAAGTCGACTCTGATGCGCTCGGTGGCAGCGCTCCAGGCTCCGACCAGCGGCGCCATCCGCTTCGACGGCATCGACGTCATCGCCGAGCCCGAGGCCCTGCGCCGGCGCCTGGGCTACCTGCCGCAGGATTTCGGCGTCTATCCGCGCGTCTCGGCCTACGACATGCTCGACCACATGGCGGTGCTGAAGGGCATCGCGCACACCAAGGACCGGCGCGCGACGGTCGAGGCGCTGCTGCACCAGGTCAATCTCTGGGAGGTCCGCAAGAAGGCCCTGGCCGGGTTTTCCGGCGGCATGCGCCAGCGTTTCGGTATTGCCCAGGCGCTGATCGGCAAGCCGGCGCTGATCATCGTCGACGAGCCGACCGCCGGCCTCGATCCCGAGGAGCGGAACCGCTTCCTCAATCTCTTGGCCGAGATCGGCGAGCATGTCGTCATCATCCTCTCGACCCATATCGTGGAAGACGTCAGCGATCTGTGCCCGCGCATGGCGATCATCGGCGGCGGCCGGATCATCGGCGAGGGTGTGCCGGCCGAGCTGATCCGCGCGCTCGAAGGCCGGGTGTGGACCAAGACCGTCGGCACGGACGAACTCGTCGAGCTGAGGCAACGGCTCCAGGTGATCTCGACCCGCCTTTTTGCCGGACGGACGATCATCCATGTCCTCGCCGATGCTTCGCCGGGCGATGGGTTCCAGCCCGTCGCGGGTGATCTGGGCGACGTCTATTTCTCGACTCTGGCCGCCACCCGCAAAGCCGCCTGACGCGCAACCAGAACCTTGGAGAGGCAGATCATGGGCATGGGCGCCAAGATCGCGGCATTCGAATTCCGCTATCAGTTGCGTAACCCGGTCTTCTGGGTGACGCTCGGCATATTCTCGCTGTTGACCTTCGCTGCGACGACCATCCCGCAGGTCCGCATCGGCGCGGTCGGCAACACGCATAAGAATGCGCCGCTGGCGATCGCCGAGATCGACGGGGTCATGAGCGTGTTCGCGATGTTCATCGTCATCGCCTTCGTCGCGAATGTCGTGATCCGCGATGACGAGACCGGCTTCGGCCCGATCGTGCGCGCCACCGGCGTGCGCAAGCGCGACTACCTGCTCGGACGCTTCGCCGGCGCGTTCCTCGTCTCGGTCGTGGCGTTTTGCGGCGCGCCGCTCGGCATTCTCGTCGGCTCCTTCATGCCCTGGGTCGATCCGGACACGCTCGGGCCGTTCCGCCCCGGCGACTACGCCTTCAGCCTCTTGGCCATCGCAGTGCCGACATTGTTCGTGGAAGCGGCCGGTTTCTTCGCGCTGGCGACGGCGACCCGGTCGATGATGGCGACCTATGTCGGCGCCGTGGGATTTCTCATCGCTTATACCGTGGTCGGCCAGATCCTGGGCAAGCCGGACTATGAGCAGGTCGCGGCGCTGTTCGATCCGTTCGGCCTGGCCGCGATCGACACGGCGACTAAATATTGGACGGCGTCCGACCGCAACACGATGCTGCCGCCGATCGAGGGTCTGTTCCTGTGGAACCGGCTGATCTGGATTGGTCTGGCCGTGCTGCTGCTGGGCGTCGCCTATGCCGTTTTCCGCTTCGAGACGCGCGGGCGGAAGGCGTCGGCGGCGGCCCCGCGCGGCGCCATGCTGGAAGGAGCTGCGCCGATCGGCCCTGCTGCGGCCGCACCGATCGCCGCGGCGATGGCCGAGCCGTGCTTCGACAGCTTCCAGCGCTGGACGGTGCTGTGGCGGCGTGTCCGGTTCGACGCCGCCGGTGTGTTCCGCAGCCCGGCCTTCTTCGTGCTGCTGATCCTCGGCATGTTCAATGCCGGCGGTGCCTTGTGGATCGGTGAACTCGTCTATGACAACCCGACATTTCCGGTGACGCGCTACGCCGTCGAGACGCTGTTCGGGGCGTTCTCGATCGTGACCCTGATGGTGTCGATCTATTACGGCGGCGAGCTGGTGTGGCGTGACCGCGACCGGCGCATGCACGAGATCATCGACGCCAGCCCGATCCCGGATTGGGCCTTCCTGCTGCCGAAGATCCTTGCCATCGCCGTCGTGCTGTTCGCCATGGATGGTGTCGCGGTCGGCACCGCGATCATGATCCAGGCCGGCAAGGGCTACTTCAATTTCGAACTCGGCCATTATTTGCTCTGGTATTTGCTGCCGGCATCTATTGCGATCCTGCAATTCGCCGTGCTGTCGATCTTCGTCCAGGCGCTCTCGCCCAATAAATATGTCGGCTGGGGCGTGATGGCGCTCTACATCGTCTCGACGGTGACGCTGTCGAATCTGGGTTTCGAACACAATCTCTACACGTTCGGCGGGGAGGAGCGGATACCGCTCTCGGACATGAACGGGCAGGGCAAGCTGTGGTTTGGCCGCGCCTGGTTCGAAGTCTATTGGAGCGCGTTCTGCGTGATCCTGGCGGTGCTGGCCTTTGCGTTGTGGCGGCGCGGCACGGAGACGCGGCTTCTGCCCCGCCTGCGCCGCCTGCCGCGGCGCCTTGCCGGGCCGGCCGGCGCGATCATGGCCGCCGCCATCCTCGTCTGGGTCGGCGCGGGCGGTTTCATTTTCTACAATACCAACATCCTCAACCCCTATTATACGACGCTGGATGCGGACCGGTGGCAGGCGGATTTCGAGAAGACGCTACTGCCCTTCGAGACGGTGCCGCAGCCCAGCATCAGCAATGTCACCTTGAAGGTCGATCTGGCGCCGCATGAGCAGCGGGCCTTGGTGACCGGTGAATATGTCGTCGAAAACCGCACCGGCGCGCCGCTCTCTGCCGTGCATCTGCGCTGGAATCACGCGCTGCGCGATGTCGACATCACGGTCGAGGGCGGCCATGTGCACACCGACTACTCGCGCTTCTCCTATCGGATCTATACGCTCGATCCGCCGATGGCGCCGGGCGAGACGCGCCGCATCAGCTTTTCGACGCGCTGGGAGCGGCCGGGTTTCCGTAACAAGGAGCCGATCCGTCCGGCGCTGCCGGAGGGCACCGTCGTCGACAACGGCACTTTCATCAACAATTTCGAGATCGCGCCACGGATCGGCATGAATCGGTCCGATCTGCTCAAGGACCGTTCCAAGCGGCGCAAATACGGGCTGCCGGCGGACCTCCGCCAGCCCAAACTCGAAGACGATTCGGCGCGGGCGTTCAACAGTTTCGACCATGGCGACTGGGTCAATGCCGACATCACGATCGCGACCGACGCCGATCAGATTCCGATCGCGCCCGGATACACGGTCTCGGACGAAACGCATGACGGCCGCCGCATCGCCCGCTTCAAGACCGACGCGCCGATCCAGCATTTCTTCTCGATCCAGTCGGCTGCCTACGAAGCGCACAAGGACAAGCTCGGCGACATCGACCTCACCGTCTACAGTCATCCGCCGCACGGCTGGAACGTCGCGCCGATGCTGGCCGCGATGAAATTCTCGCTCAACCTCTATTCGACGATCTTCAGCCCATATCAGTTCAAGCAGGCGCGCATCACCGAAATCCCTTATGGGCGGTTCGCCCAGAGCTTCGCCAATACCATCCCCTATACCGAAAATCTGGGCTTCCTGGTGAACCATACCGATCCGGAAAAGGTCGACATGGTGACCTATGTCACGGCGCATGAGATCGCCCATCAATGGTGGGGCCATCAATTGGTGTCCGCGGACATGCAGGGCGGCACCATGCTGATCGAGACCTTCGCGCAATATTCGGCGCTGCTCGCCATGGAGAAGATGGAGGGCAAGGCGCAGATCCGCAAATTCCTCAAATACGAACTCGACAATTATCTGCGCAACCGCGGCAGCGAAGTCGTCGAGGAATTGCCGCTCGAACGGGTCGAAGACCAGGGCTATATCCATTATCGGAAGGGCTCGCTGGTCATGTATTTCCTGCGGGAGCAGGTCGGCGAGGACACGGTCAACCGTGCGCTCCGGCGTCTCCTGGCCGATTACGCCTTCAAATCGGCGCCCTATCCCAGCAGCAAGGATTTCGTGCGCTATCTGCGCGAAGAGGCCGGGCCGAAATACGACGAGTTGATCAGCGATCTATTCGAGCGGATCACGCTCTACGACATCAAGGTCGGCAAATCGACATCCCGGCCGCGCCCGGACGGCAAGTTCGATGTCACGATCGAAGTCGACGCCAAGAAATTCTACGCCGACGGCCAGGGCAAGGAAACCGAAGCAAATCTCGCCGAGGATTTCGATATCGGCCTGTTCGACATCGAGCCGGGCAAGGCGGGGTTCGACGACAAGAGCATCGTGCTGGCGACCAAGCTGCCGCTGGTGTCGGGCAAGCAGACGCTGACCCTCGTCGCCGACCGCGCGCCGAAATTCGCCGGGGTCGATCCTTACAATGAACGGATCACGCGGAATTCGGACACGGTCATCGGCAAGGTGGAGGAGTAGGGGCGGGCCGGATCTCGCCCCCGCCTCCGGCCGTCAGGTCGAGATCGGCGCGGCAGGATCGAGATGCCGAGCCGGCCCGGCGATTGATCCCGGCGGCATCTCGATGGGGGCCGGCGGGAGAGTTGTCGGGCCGCGGGTCTGGCGCTGGCGGGTTACTTCGGTCTCGGTATAGATGGGGGCGTTCGGATCGAAGCCTTGCCAGCCGGCGTCACGATAGGCTCGACCGCGCGAGGCCGGATCGACGGCCCGGTACTTCTCCAGTATCGCTTCGGCGGTTGCAACCTCGCTGTCCGGGATTCGGGCCGTGACCAGGCAACCGCCGCGCCGGACGCTCTCGGCATAGACGTGGGCGTCGTCTTCCGAGACGCCGTTGCTGACCAGCGCGCCGATCAGGCCGCCGCCGGCTCCGCCGACGATTGCGCCGCCGGCGGCGGCCGCCGCCGTCGCGACCAGCCAGCCGACCGCCAGGACGGGACCGATCCCGGGGATCACCAGGAGGCCCAAACCAGCCAGCAAGCCGGTGGTGCCGCCGATGATGGCGCCGAACGTCGCGCCGGCGGCGATGCCGGTGCCGGCCTCGTTGCCTTGGGTCATGTCGCTTCTGCCCAGGACGCCGGCCTTGTTGGCGAGCAGGCTGATCTGGTCGTCGCCGATGCCGGCTGCTTCGAGATCGCGGACGGCGGCAGTAGCATCTTCGTAGGAGTCATAGAGGCCGGTGAGTGTGCGGGTCATCGCAGTTCCTCCTGAAGCGGCACCGATCACGGCGGCGCCGAATTTTCGCGAGCCCCTCCTCGGCGGATGCCGTCGAGCGCAACGATCACGATTGCAGAGGACAGGGAGGCTTGCGGCTTCGCGCGATCGCCTCTGCTCATAGGGGGTAATGCTCGACCGCAGATTTGGTTGCCCGCGATTTCAGCGGCGGTTGGATTCCTCACGCCTGTGCAGCGCGGCTGGTCCGGCGCGTGCGCCGCCGACGGCGGCCCCGCCAGGGCGGGATTCGACGGCAGGAGCACGCTGCGTCGCCGCCCTGCGCGTCTATCGGCCCCAGGCTTGACGTTGCGCATTCGGCACGGATTTCGTCAGTGATCGCCAGTGAATCGAAACCTATTTGCCGAATTTGGCCGATTTTATACAACTTAATGGTGGAAATTACCACCTATCGAAGTTAGGCTCCTGCATATTTTCGTATTTCGGAGGATTGGCGTATGAGCCAGAAGGGGTTCGACCGGCGTGTGTTTCTGCAGGGAGCTACGGCCGGCGGTTTGGCGTTGACTTTCGGTCAAGGAGCCTTCGCGCAAACCCCAGGGGTGCGTCGCAATGTCGGCAGCAAGAGCGATCCGAATCCAGCGCTCGATACCTACCGCGAGGCGGTGCGGAAGATGTTGGCGCTACCGCCGGAGGATCCGCTGAACTGGTACCGTCAGGCGATCATTCATATGATCGATTGCACTCATAACAACTGGTGGTTTCTGGTTTGGCACCGCGGCTATATTCTTCATTTGTAATTGCTCACCTTACCGCCGTGGTCTGGGTCGGAGCGCGGGGATGCCGTCCGTCCGGGGTCAGCTTCGGCTGAATTTAGCCTTGAGAACGGTGTTGGCGAGATCGATATCGAACGCCGCC
>Ga0181519_10001047_pt1 | contig 24326 bp, 24 predicted proteins | sample PEATcosm2014_Bin_26_FD_121102 | JGI IMG/M metagenome (GOLD analysis project Ga0181519, IMG submission 121102) | Peatland microbial communities from MTU Mesocosm Facility, Houghton, MI, USA - PEATcosm2014_Bin02_10_metaG | ecosystem: Environmental > Terrestrial > Soil > Wetlands > Peat | place...
GGGAACTTTCCGGTTTTTGATGGCTGGCAGGCGTGATCCGGGCGCATGAAACCCGCATAGGTGTTCATGGCAGCGTTCCAGCTTTCCGTATTTGACCTGAAATATGGAAAGTATTCCCAGGCGGAACGCCCGGTGGAATCTAGGCCGGGCCAGACGGAATTTCCGGCGGTTCGGGCTTACACCCCCATTGGGTTCCAAGCCGAACTTTGGTACGCTGCCGATAGCAGACAAGTTCGGCAAGAAGGCTGAGCAAGTGGCTTGTGATAGCCAGCATGGCGTGGACAGCAAACTTCACCGTGCCCACCATCCTCAACGTCAACGTAGAGATGGAGGTCAACATGGAAGCAAGCGTCGAACTACCGTCGGTGTGCAAAGTGAAGCGTGCGTTACTGTGGGTCCTGGTGGAGAACGCTGATCTACGCAAGTGTTGGTATTGCCCGTCTAATGTTCAGTTGAGCCGAAAGTAACGCAGGGAGGGTTCAATTCCCTCCCCCCACACCATTCCAGAAATCATGTGTTTCCCGACATCGGCCGGAACCGCCGTCTGGTTCGCCCCAAGGCCACGGAAACGTAGCCGGAAACCCCTGTCGGAATGGCTTGGTATACGGAAACTGCCATCGCGAGGTTTTCCGTACAGCCGTTTCCGCTCAATCGGAGTTTCTGCTCCGCTGCTACCCGAAGCCCCGCACCGGCACGACGCCCTTGGAGCTTCCGCTTTGAGCAAATGCGTCGCACGACAGCGTCTGCACCTCAATCACGCCGTCGGCGGCAACCCCACCACCACACGGAAACCGCCGGCGGCCCGATTCTCGGCGGCGACGGCGCCGCCCATGACCTCGACGTTGCGATAGACGATCCACAGCCCCAGCCCGAAGTTGGCCGGTCCTCTCGGGACGGCGCCGGCCCGCCCGCTTTCGGCGGGCCTGCCCTGGCTCTCCCTGAAAGAGACGGAACGGTCGAATATCCGCTCCAGGGCGTCGGGCGCGACGCCCGGCCCCTGGTCGGCCACGCTCAGTTCCACCACCGTGGAGCGGCGATGGAGCGTGACCTCGATGGTTCCGCTCACCGGGCTGAAGCTGACGGCGTTGTCGAGCAGGTTTTGGAGCACGGTCTCGATCAGCGCCGGAGCGCCGATCACGGCGCAGTCCGGTTCGATGGCGATGGCGAAGCGCAGCCGGGCGGGATCATGGGCCTCGCGGTATTCGGCGACGATATCGGCGACCAGTGCCGACAGGGCGACCCGTTCGCGCACCGGATTGATGGTATCGGCCAGGGTCTCGTCGAGCGCCCGGGCCGCCGATACCAGTTCGTCGAGCCGTTCGAGGGCACGGTCGATCAGTTCGAGCGAACGCGCTCCGCGCGGATCGTCGCCGACCCTCCGACGCAGGGGCTCCAGGCTCTGGGTGATGATGCCGAGCGGCGTCTTGAAGGCGTGCGCGGTCTCCTCGGCCGTGAAGCGCAAGGCTTCGGCCGACGCACGCAGCGCTTCGACCAGATGGTCAAACTCGGCGGCGGTGCCGGCCAGCTCGGGAATGCGGTTCAGCTCCATGAAGCTGCCGCGCTCGGCCGCGCCGGTGCGCAAGGCCCGGGCCAGCCGGCCGAAGCGGCGCAGGCCGAGCCAGAGCTGGACCAGCAACGCCAGCACGCCCAGGGCCATCGCGACATAAATGGCGGCGGCGGTGCCGACCGCCGCGGTTTTCCAGTAGGGCTGGCCCAGCGCGGTCCCGAGCGCCTCCGGCGAGCGGTCGGCGGTAATCACCACCCAGCACCCGACCCCGGTGCGAACGACGGTGATCGAGGTCAGCAGTTCGATCGCACCGTTGGGATTGGTGTATCGGAAGCCGGTGGTTCCGGCCTGCTCGCAGGATGGCGCCAGCCGGTCGAACACACCGAGCCGCACCAACTCCTGGCGCTCGCGCTCCAGGTATTGGGCCGATACCGTGGGCGAGGACGCCACGTAGAAGAAGCTTCCGGCCACCGCCTCCGGGCGGAACAGCAGCTTGATCTCGGGACCGAGAGCGCCCAGGCGCTGAACCGCCCGGGCCAGGGCGGTCATCGCCGCACTGTCGGCGGTTTCCAGTCCCGGCCGCAACGCTTCGGCGATCAGCTTGCCCTGGGCCTCGATGCTGGCGACCAGCAGGCGGTTGGTTTCGTCGTTGGCGGCGCGGAACTGGTCGTAGACCAGAACCGGCACCGCGCCGAACATGGCCAGGACCAGGACTATTTTGACCGAGATCGGGCGCCACAACCGTTCGCCCGCACGCCGCCAGACCCGTCGGAGGTTCCTATGAATCCGTCGCCTCCCGTTCGCGCCAGCGATAGCCGAACCCGGAATAGCTTTCGATCTCGTCGAAGCTGTCGTCGACGTCACGGAATTTGCGGCGGATGCGCTTGATGAAGGCCCGGACATTCGAGCGGAAACCGTCCTCGCCATAGCCGGCGACGAAGCCGGCGCCGCGAACGATGTCGTAAAGCTCGCGATAGCCGACATCCTGGCCGACCCGTGTCGCCAGGAAATCGACCAGCTTGAACTCAGTGACGGTGAGCAACACCGCGGTGTCCGCCCAGACCGCCCGGCAGCACTCCCGGTGCAGCTCGAGCGGGCCACGGCGGATCACCGTGCCAGCGGCCGGTCCGGCCACGGCCGGCGCCGGTTCGCCCTTGGTCCCGGCCAGGATCAGGGTCACGCGCTTGAGCAGGATGCCGAAGCTGCGCGACTTCTCGACAAAATCCACGGCCCCGCCTTGAAGCGCCGCTTCCTCGTAGATCTGATTGCCGAGCACGGTCAGGAAGATCACCGGAACCGTCAGGCCGCTCTGGCGCATGCGGCGCAGCACCTCGATGCCGCTCAGGCCCGGCATCTTCCAGTCAAGCAGCACCAGGGCGATGCTGGTGTCCACCGCCAGCAGGTCCAGGGCGGCCTGCCCCGAGGCCGCGTCGACCACCGTAAAACCGGCTTCGTCCAGATTGTAGCCAACCGATTCCCGAAACGAATCGTCGTCATCGACCAGCAGCAACCGGGGCGCTGCCGGCAGAGGACCCTCGGCGGCGGTCATGGCGTCGCCGTCCGGACCGAACCGACGCAGGCGTCGCCGGTCAATCCCGGTTCACCCTTGGGCTTGGCCTCGGTGGTCAGCACCCGAAGAGACTGGCTCGCCATGTCCATGTAGAACGACAGTTCCAGCCGGCATCCCGCCGACTCATAGGCCCATACCACCGCCGGCGCCCGTTCCACGACCTCTGCCGGCGCCCCGACCAGCCGCCGGGTTTCGGCCTCGTCGAGACCGATCAGGTGGAACGGGCCTTTGGCCGGAGGTGGCGCGGCCACCAGCGGTACGTCCGCGACCGAGACGGTGGCGGGCAGCGGTGCCGGCGGGGTCTCTTCCTTCGGCGTTACGCGATCCGCCGGTTTGCGCACCACCGTCCGCTTGGGCGGCGGCGGCTTGTGCCGCGGTATAAATTCCGCGGTCACGTCCGGTGGTTCCGGCGGGCGCGTGGTGCAGCCACCGACACCGAAGACCAGAGCCATAAGGAGAATGCACCCTGCCCGTACCATGATCACTCCCGTGCCTGCGCCCGTCCTGTCTGCGCCCATCCTGATTAGCGAAGTCCGGCCAAGGCCATGCCGCCGAGGCCGCAGAGGACGATCAGGCCAGCCATCGCCGTCACCCACGCCGCCAGAATAGCCGAGCGGCTGGCCTTCCTGGCGCTTTCCGTTTCCCGGCGCAACTCGGCCAGCACCATTTTGGCGGCGGCCTCGCCCGCCGCCGTTATTCTGGCCTCGATCCACTCACCGGCCTCGGTCAGCAGCGCCTCGGCTTCCTTCTTGGCATCCACGACCGCCTGCGTCGAGGCCGCCGTGACGCGATCGGCCTGGACCTTGACCTGGCGATCAAGCTTGGCCAGGGCCTGATCAAGCATGAATTCATTGACGATCGCCACCGCCAGGATGGGGTCGGCGGCACTCAGCCGGACCCCGGTCTCTCTGGCGATCGCAGCGATCAGGTCTTTCGCGTCCATCACAGCACCGGCGCCAGCTGATCCCGGATCGGCCGCCACACCTGCCGAAGCCGCTGTTTGGCGATCACGAAGAACTCGCTCGACCGATCGGCTTCCTCGAAGGTCAGACCCCGGGTAAGCATGTCCGCCAGATTGGCGCCGAAGGTGCCGGGATGCAACCGAACCAGGCGGATCACCGCAAGGATGCGGTGCTTGTGGCTCTGGTAGAGCGCGGTTTGCTCGAAGCTGGCGCCGTCGGCACCATCCACCGGCCCATGATGCTCGTTCAGCCAGAGGACCATGTCGGCACTCGCCGGGAACTGGGCCGCGACGCTGTCGAAGCCGCGGCCGGTCTGGACCAGCTCCTGGCCGCCGGCGACGACCAGATGGACGACCATCTTCTTGCCGGCCTCGACCACGGCATCGGCGATGCCGTCCTGGACCAGATAACGGCTCAGCGGCGCGAACGAGGTCGACCCGTTGTCCACCACGAAGTGGGCGTCCTCGGTCAGCATGCGCTCGGTCATGGCGTCGAGCGCCCGCACGTCGATCTCGTCGCTCTTGGGCAGGAACAAAGGCACCGGTTCGGCCTTGAGGGCCGGAATGTCCCGGAGCGAGGCATTCTCCCGGTCGGTGTCGAAGCACACCACCGGCTCGCCCCGTTCCATCAGCGCCTGGGCAATCAGAGACGCGATGTAGGTCTTGCCGACCCCGCCCTTGGGCGCCAGGACCATGTGAACCTTGCGCGGGATGCTAGACCCCGCGCTTAGGGAAATAGCCGGGGCCGAAGAGCCGTTCGACCTCTCCCTCCTGGACGATGCCGTGGTGGTGGAAGGTTGGTCGGCCGGCGGGATCGGGTCGGGCATGGGAAGGTCCTCCGGTAGAGGGTGTCGGGGCAATCGGGGTGGGGAGCGGCGGAGCCGCAGCGACCAGGATCGGCGGGGGCGACGGGGGCGACGGAGCTTCGTCTGGTCGCTGGCGGCGTACCGCCGGCCGAACCTCCCCGGCATAGCGTCGGACCAGTTTGCAGAACGCCCGATAACTGACCCCAAGCGCCGCCTGGTGGCGGTCGTAGATCATGGTCAGGGAGAGGCCTTGGCGCAACTCCTCCGTAATCGTCTCCAACCGGGCCAGAATGGCAATCCGACCAATGCCCCAGGCCTTTCGAGGACTCTGGTCAGTCATGCGCCCCCCGTTGGGTTGGCCCGTTCGGACCAATAGCTTGTACAACCGGAAGCATCATGGCGTAACTCTGCGTAGTTTGGCGTAACTGGGCGTATCTTGGGCCAACTTGGCGTAACTTGGCGTCGATGACCAAACTGCTCCCGATACGCAAAGATCCGCCAAGTTACGCAAAGAGTCGCCTTTCAGTTCGATGGCAGGATAGGCATTGTGGAGCCACAATGCGGGACTTACTCGCCGTGCTCGACGTGGAAGAAGCCTGCCGCAACACCACCACCGGTGGATCACCGGGCATTTGGAACCATCAGCCTTTTCGAGAGCGACAGGGCCGCCCGCCTGCCCGACCGGCCGATGCCTATCGTTCATGGCCGTGCTCCTGTCCTCGGGTTTGACTGCGATCCCGACCGGGCACCTTGCCGGTGCGCCCAAATACCGGACCGACCGCTTCCGGCACCGCCCCGTCGCGCGCCGCCGCCAAGCCCCGAACGGCCTGCTCGCGGTCACCGATGGCGAGCGCTACGCGCAGCTTGCCAGCGGCAAAGGGCCGTCCCTGGCTCCGCGCAAGGTCGTTCCAGTCCGTGCCCGGGATGCCCGGCGCAAACTCCGGGATCACGGCTTGGCCGTTGATCGCGGCGGCGGCGGCCTCCGCCAGCACCCGGCCGACCTTGAGCTTGGACGGTCCCGGCCCGTCGCTTCCGGCCGCGCGCTGGCGGTCGTTATCACCCGCGACGTAGAGGACGCGATCCGGGTAGCGCCCGCGATAGGTCTCGGCCACCGGCCGCAGGTTGCCGGCGGTGAAGGCGACGATCGCCGGCAGGCCGGTCAGCTCGTGCAGCGTGGCGGCGGTGGCGAAGCCCTCGGCGATCAGCAGTGGCCCCGGCCGCGTCACGTCGCCGATGACGTAATGGCCGCCCTCAACCCGGTCGTTTGGCTCAAACCGCGTGACTCCGTCCTTGCCGATCCGCTGAAGGCCCCGGATGCGGCCGTCGGCGTCCTGAACCGGCACCATCAGACGCCCATCCGCGTCCTGGCGAAGCCCATGGGCCTGTACGCCCTTGTCGGCCAGGTAGGGATGCGCCCGGGCCGGCGTGGCCGCTGTCCACAGAGCGTCGACCTGCTGGGCGGTGCGCTCGGCCTGCCGCTCACGCTCGCGCGCCCGATCGTGCCGTTTCTCTGCGGCTTGGGCAGCCATCTGCGCCCGGTCCCGGGCACCGAGGGCCGCCGCCGGACCACTGGCCGTCCAGTTCACGCGCACACCGGTCTTGTGGTTCTGAATCACCCCGGCCGGGCGGCCGTCGAGTTGCCCCTGGTAGGCGCCGCTGCGCTCCCGGGCCTGGTCCCCCTCGACCGGCAGCCGATGGCGCTGGCCATCCATCCGGGCCGGCCCGTCGAGCCGAAGGCCGCACGCGCGGATGGCCTCGGCAAACTGCCCGGCCGGATCGGCGTCCACGGCGATGTGGACCGAACCCTTGGCCGGCAGCCAGGGCGTGAAGGCTTCGAGGTCGACCCCGGCCGGCACATACCAGGCCTTTTCGGTACGGTCCCACCTGGCGCCCAATTGCCGGGCATCGTCCTTCTCCTCATAGGGCACGGCGAGATAGGTGCGCTCCGGGCTGGGCGGCTGTAGTGCCGGACTGGTCTCCCGGATCAGGGTCGGCACCCGGGTCGGCTCGGGGACGGCGTCCTGCCCATCAGGGGGCGGCAAGGCCGTTTCTCTCTCGACCGTCTGCTCGGGCACCCGTTCGAAGGAGCGGATCAGCTTGACGATCTTCTCGGCGTCGGCCGCCGCCCGGAAGATCTCGCGGGGGTCTTGTTTCAACACCTTGATCCAGCTCGCGACGTACGCCACGTGCTGGCTGGGATCATGGCCGATGCCAAGCTGTTCGCCGAGCATCAGGGAGCCGATTTCCGCCCGCAGCTCTTCCCGGGCATAGCCCTCCGATCCGAACGGGTGCGCCAGGTCGCGCGCCAGCCGCGACGGGTGGCCGGACCAACGGCCTAATTGGTGGAGGGCGGTGGCAAAATAGCCGTCCGCCGTGGCGAACTGATCCTGGTTGGGCAGCGTGATCGCGTCATCGCCAAGACGATAACAGGCGCGGTCGCCGGCGACATGCCTGATCGCGGCGCCGGAATTTCTCAGGATCGTCTCGGCCCGTTCATGACGCTGCCACGCCGCCGGCAGCGGCCGCTCCGACGCCGGCGCCAGGCCCTCGATCTGCCCGGCGTTGAACACCACCGCCGACCACACCCGCGGTCGCTCGTAGCGCACCAGCTCTCGGACCGGTTGGCCGTCCGGGCCGAGCACGGATCGGCCACCGGCATCGCGGACCGGCTCCAGCCCCTGCCACTTCCAGAACTGGATGGGCGTGCCCTTCTCGCCCTTGCGCACGTAAGCCCCCTGCCCCTCCGCCTGTCTGAACGTCAGCCATCGGGTATCGCCCAAACCCCGCCGCTCGGCCTCGCTCATCAGCCACAGGGCATTCATGCCGTGATACGCGTTCCCGGTGGTCGGGTTATAGGGCATGAACCGCTCGCCGGGCTGCCAGGGCTTCTGCCACGGCGCCGTGCCTTCCTTCAGTTGCCGGATGATCGCGCCGGCCACCTGATCGACATAATCATCGGCCATGGCCGGCCTCGCCGGGCTCGAGGTCGGCGTTGGCGTCCCAGGCATCGGCCTCGGTCAGCGCGGTTTCCTCGAAGGCACCGAGGGTTTCGGCTTCGTGGGCGTCCAGTTCGACCACCACGCCCGGCACCAGCAGGTCGGCCAGATCGTCGGACAGCAGGGCCTCGGCCGACGCCGCGCGCGGCCGGTCAGTCGATGGGAACATTCATCGCCTCCCGAAGGTAGATCTGGGTGTCTGAGGTGTAGGGATTCGGCGGCGGTACGGCGCGCTTGAGCGCGGCGGCCGTCGCCGGTGTCGGCCGAACCTCGTCGGTCAAGACCGGAACACCGTTGGGTCCGTAGTATTTAGCGACGTAGCCGTTCTCGAAGCCCCGATGGAAGTTGCCGGTGTTGTAGGCGCTGAGCGCGGCCTGAAGCGCGGTCTGGCCTTCGCCGCGCCCGCGCACCGCCTGGGCATAGCTTGCGGTCAGGATCGCGCCGCCGCTGCGGAGATTGGTGCAGGGGTCGAAGACTTGCTCGATCGTGGTGCCGAGTGCGGCCAGGTTCCGGCTGTTGATCTGCATCAAGCCGAGATCGACGCTATAACCCTGGCCGATATAGCTTTCGGCCAGGCTCACGGCTTCCGCCAGGGTCGCCGGGTGCGGTTGCGGCCCGGCCAGATGGTTGACATTCAGGGCGAGCGGGTTGCCGCCGCTTTCCACCCGGACGATCGCCTCGAGGGTGACCGGGGCCACGGTCGCGGCACAGGCCAGAAGCGCCGCGGCGATCATCGCAGCACCCACAGCGGTCGCGCCACGCCCTGGACGTTCGGCGCCGGCACCGGCCCAAAATACCGGCTGTCGAAGCTGCGGGGATCATGGCCGGACAGCAGCCACAACGCGCCCGGCGCAACTCGATAGGCGCCCGCCGGGAAGGGGGATAGCGAACGCCCGGCGCTGTCGGTGGCCACGGGCGCAGTGCCCGGCACCGGCGCGCCATTCACCGTGACGCCGGCCGCCGAGACCGTCACCACATCCCCGACGATTGCCGCGATCGGTTTGACCAGGGGCTCGAAGCCGCCGGGACAGAAACCGGCCGGGAGATAGCCGCGCGCCGCCGCCTCACGGAATGGCCCAGTGTCGGGCGGGCAGAGGGTGACGATCTCGCCGCGCCGGAACGGGGCCACGGGCGCCCCCACATGCCAAAGTCCCCGCGGCATCGAGGCGGTGCCGTTGAGCCGCAGGCCGACGAGATCGGCGCTCGCCAGGATCGCGAGGGTCACGACCATCAGGCCACCCACAGCCAAGCCGCGGCGGTGAACTGGTGGAATGAACGCAGCCCCGGTCATGCCCGGAACCCCTTCGATCGTTTCAGGGTCGAGCCGGTGGCGGGCGCGGGAATCGCGGCGCGCTGGCGGAAGATCGGATCGAGGAAGTAGAGAATCTGTGTGCCCTTGATCGGGTTCTCGCCGGCCACGAACACCACCATCTCGCCGGCCTGGGTGATGATCTCCTCGCCGTCCGGCCCGCGCCGCTTCTGCGGCTTCTTCAGGGTCGAGATTTCGTCGGGGGTCATTAGCGGCCGGCTGACCTCGTGGTAGGAGCGGCTGATCTGGCTGAGCGACCCCAGCCGGTTGCCGCTTTCGGTCACGTCCTCCTTGACGATGGTGGTGGTGCCGATCATGTCCGAGACCCAGCGGGCGGTCTCGCGCTCGTTCGGAGCGTAGATGATCCGGATATGGCAGTTGCCGGTGATGGTCTGATGTTCGCCATAGGCATCGAACATCTGCTCGCGGTCCTGGGCCGCCAGGAAGCACTTGATCCCGTAGCCGGCGCACTTCGGCAGGGCGTCTTCGATGGCGGCAATGCGCTTGAGCGACGGAAACTCGTCCAGCATCAGCAGGAGGCGATGCCGGTGCGGCAGGACCGGCTGGCCATCCTTGAAGGTCAGCGGCACCCCCAACAGGGTGCGGGTCATCATGGTCAGCAACAATCGCACCAGCGGCCGGTGCCGTTCCTTGTCGCTGCCGCGGGTGACGATGTAGAGCGACACCGGACGCGGGTGATCCATCAGGTCGAGCATGCGAAAGTCGCTTTTGCGGGTGTTCTGCGCCACCAGCGGGTCGTGAAACAGCCCGAGATAGGTTTTGGCGCTGCTGAGCACGCTGCCCCGTTCGCGGGCCTCCCGGTCGATCTGATCGCGGCCGGCGGCGGCGACAAAAGGGTGCGATCCGCTGGTGAGGTGATGGTTGTCGACCATCTCCTGCCACAGCGCGTCGGCGGACCGGGCCGGGTCGGAGAGCGCTTGGGCCACGTCCGCCAGGCTGGCCGTCTTGCCGCCGGCCTTTTGCTGGTAGAGCGTGTGCAGGATCAGGCCGGAGAGCAGGCCGAAGCTGGTCTTCTGCCAGTGTTCGACCAGGCCCTTGCCGTCAGGGTCACACAGCATCTGCGCGATGTTCTGGGCATCGGCGACCTCATGGGGCGTGCCGAGACGGACCTCTTCCAGGAAATTGAAGCCGGCACTGCCCTCGACGGCGCCGAACTCCAGGCGGATCACCACATTGTCGGCGTGCTGCGCCCGCCAGCCCGACGTCAGCTCCCACAGCTCGCCCTTCTCGTCATAGACCGCGCAACTGGCCGGCCACGACAGAAGCGTGGTGTTGACGTTGCCGACGCCCTTGCCGCTGCGGGTCGGCGCGATCACGATGCAGTGCTCGGGGCCATCGTGACGCAGGTAATGGGTGCGCCCCTGGCGGTCCATCCAGCCGCCGACATAGACCCCGGCCTGCCGACCGCCGGGCTGCTCGGGCAACAGGCCGCCCCGGCGGATCTCCGCCTCGGTCTGAAACCGCGCGGTGCCATGCACGCCTTCGTGCCTCTGCGGCCGGCGCCGCACCGACGCGGCGTAAACGAAGCCGCCGAACAGCGCGACCGTGACCACCCCGAACAGGCCGGCGTCGACGATCTGAAAACTCGCCTGGGCATTGGCCGCCCATGGCGCCTGGTGCCAGACGATCCAGTCCCACGGCGGATAGAACGGACCAATCAACGGCGCCCCGATCGCCGGATGATAGCCAACCCGCCAGGCCACAAATTGCGTGGCCGCCACGCTCAGAACGGCGGCCCCGGCCATCAAGCCGGTCATGCCGAGCAAGATCGATTTAAGGCCGGAGCCTCGGTTCGGGTCATCGCTCAACGGCTGTGCCCTCCCTCGCTCCCGGACCGCCCGATCTCCTGAATGGCCTTTCCCGCTTCTCGCCCTCGAGCAGGGTTCGCCCGCCCGAACCGGTGTTGGCTGCGCTGCCGTTCCAGGGCCGGATCGGCGAAGGTGACGGCGAGGCCCTCGATCCCGGCCACCCGGGCGACCTGGCTGCGGAAGGCGTCCGAGCCCTTCACCACCAGCGGGCGCGGCCCGAAGCGGTCGGCGGCCAGGGACAGGGCGACCACGGCCGCGGCCGTGGTCGCCTCGAGCACCCGGACCTGGGCCGCCTCGTCGGAAACCACCCCGCCATCGGTCACCCGGTAAATCACGCGCCCGTCACGCCGGATCGTCGGCTTCAGGTGCTGGTGGACGATATGCCGGGCCTGCTCGGCGTTCTCTGCCGTCAGCAGCTCATCCGTGAGCCGCTGGGTCCGGCGCTGCCGGGAGCGCAGGGCCGCCAGCGCCGCTCCGTTGCCGTTCGCCGCCTCGGCCTCCAGAGTGCCCTGCCAGGTGGGCATCGGATGCGCGGCCCGGACCTGGCGCCGCTCGTCCCGCTCCCGCGCGACCCGGCTCGCCCGGTCCTGTTCGCGCTGCTCGGCGATGTGCCGGAAGGCTTCTCGGCGCAGGGCGCCCTTGAGCAGCTGGGCACGCTCCCGGCTCATCCGTTGCCGATACCAGGCGGCCAGCTCGCGGGCATAGGCGCGGTGCCGGGCGGTCAGTCGGGCGACCGCGGCATCCCGTTCACGCAACGCCGCCTCGCGCTCGCGCTTGAAGGCATCGTAAAGGTCACCGCTGGGCACCGGGCGTCGATAGCGGGTCTGCGGTGGTTCGGCCGCGTCGGCCTGTCGGCCGGGGGCCTCGAAGGGGCCAAGCCGGTCGGTCATGGCCTTCAGGGACAGGCCACGATCCACGTCCGACGCCTTGACATGCAGCCGCCCGTCGCTGCGGTGACTGACCACCAGGCCGGCGCCGCGGAGCTTGACCTCGAGATCGAAGGTCGCAGCCACCCGATGGACCGCCGGCCAGCTCTGACCGCCGTCCCTGGCGGCGAGCAGCGCCGGGCCAGCCTGTTCCTGAATCCAGGCCAGGAAGGATTGCCCGCCGTGCCGCGCCTGGAATTGGGCCGCCCGATCCCGCGCCGTGCGCGCCCGGCCTTGCTCGGGGCCGACGGTGTGGGCCTCCTGGGTCAAGCCGTGCTTGATCTCCAGTTCGGCGCAGGCGGCTTGCAGCCGGTAATGGTCCCGAACCGGCGTGACGTTGCAGAGCGTGGTCGGATGCACCTTGTTGATCGCGACGTGCAGGTGCCAGTGGTCGGTGTTCTGGTGGACCGCCGAGACCCGCTGGTGCTCGCCGAAGCCCAGCGCCGCGCACAACCGGTCCTCGATATCCTCGATCTGCCGGCGGCTCGGGCGCTCGCCCTCGGGGAAGCTGACCACCAGATGATAGCTCTTGTCCGATCTGGCGCGGGTGTTCCGCGCCTGGGTCGACAGGATATGTTTGACCGCCCACCCGGGATCGTCATGGCCGCAGTTGACCGCCCGCGCCCACGCCACCTTCTCGCCGGCATGGGTGGTGTCGAGGATATAACCGCCGAGCCGCGTCCAGCTCGCCGGGTCGGTCGCCTCCCGGTGCTCGGGCTGGACATTCAGCACGTAGCCGGACAGGCGCTGATAGCCCGAGCCGCCCTTCGGCGTGGGGATGCGTTTCGCGATCATATCCGGCCCACGATCTCGGCCAGGGCGCCTTGCAGGTCGCCAAGGCGCTCCAGCACCCGGCGGACATCGATCTCCGGCGCCCCCTGGTCCGCCAGCCACAGCTTCAGCAGGCCGCCGAGCCGGCCTTGGTCACCGGCCACCCTCACCAGCTCGCCCACGGCCTGGTGGTCGAGCACGGATCGCACCTGGCGCCCCAGCGCGACGGTCCGCAGGTAGGACGCCACCGATAGCCCGGCGTCTTTCGCCCGGGCCGCGATCGCCGCCTTCTCGGCCGGCGTCACCGTCACCCGGAGCGGGTGCTGTCGGTCCCGCGCCGGGGAGCAGGCCCGTCTCGAGGCGTGCGGCTTGGTCACTCCCGATCTCCAAGTCTGTCCAATCTTCTCGTGGGTACGCCGGATCGGAATGGCGGTGCGCCACACCGCCGGCCGGCGCGGTTCATGAACACAGGAGCGGTTTGAGCAGCACCAGCAAAGCGCCAATCGCCACCGCGCCCGCCACCAGCCGGACGGGCATCGAGACGCGGCGCCGGCCGTAACGCCAGGAACCGGCCCGGCGAGAGCCTTGATGGTATCGGCCCCCTTCGGATCGCGCCGGCGACGCCGGTCGGGAGAGAAACGCCGGCGGCACGGGGGACCAGGGTAAGGAGCCGGCGACCGCCTCGACCACCTGCCGCGCCGTCGCCGCATCCACCCGGAACAGCTCCCGGCGCTTCCGCACCCGGCTGGTGCCGAGCATCCGATGCACTGCCCGTTCGGCCGCAGCCATGTCGGACACCGGCGAGCACCAGGCGATCGAGCAGGGCGCGAGCAGGCCAGAGACAGACGTGATTTCGGCCGCCCGGGTGCGAGGGTCGCGACCCGTCTTGCCGATCTTCACCATGCCGAGAGTGTCCCAAGCCGGGTGGGTCAGGACGTAGACCCATCCCGGCGCCGCGCGATCGGTCATCATCACCTACCGGTTGGAACGCCGCAGAAAGGAGGCGCCTCCCGCGCCGGTCGGACGGATTCATTGCAACACCGGGCCGAGACTGGCCGGCGTTACGCCGGCCGCCCGGCGATCGACATAGGGCCGCAGCACCATGTCTTTGGTGACCTGAATCACGAAGTTGTAGCCGTTGCGGATTCTGAGGGTGTTGGGGATCGCCAGGCCGGAACGGGCATATTCTTGGCCCAGCTCGCCGAACTGCTGGCCGAGGGCCGCTGCGCCGATCTGCTGGGCATTGTAGCCGTTGGCCGTCTGCCCGGTGCCCTGGCTGATCTGAATGCCGGCGCTGCCGATCGCCAGGATCAGTGCGTTCCCGAACTTCTCCCACAGGTGGGTGTCGACCTGATCGTGCAGCCCGGCGAAGCCCGCCTGGTCGGCCGCCGGCATCGCCCCGATCGGGATGGAGCTGCTGTCCGGGAAGATAATCCGGGTGATGACGGTCGGAATGCGGGTCTGCCCGCCGGTCACCACGGTGTCGTAAGTCCCGATAACCTTGGAATTTTGCGGGATCAACAGGAAGCGGCCGGTGGCGCTGTCATAGACATTGATGGACACGCGGCCGACGAACTGGCCGGGCGTATCGCTGTCCTCGCCCCCCTGCGCCACGCACGGAATGACATCGCCGGCGGTCACCAGATAGGGCGAGAGCGGGTCTCTCACCGTCGCGGCCAGCGTGTCGTTCTGCCCGAGATCACCGGCCTGCGCGGTGAAGGCCACTTTCTCCCGCGCGCCGGACGGATCGGGACCGGCCGGCGGCAGAGCCCGATAACTACCCCCGACGCCCGGGCCGCCGGGGGTGAGGCCGTAGCCGCCGGTGCCGCCAGGCAGGGCGGCCCCAACCGCGGTCTGGGCCTGAAGGGCACCGGCCTGGGCCTGTGCGATCTGGAGATCGAGCCCACCCGCGGTGGCCGCCGGCGGCAGCGCGCCGCCTTTGATCATGGGCGCCGTGTCGGCCTTCAGGGCATTGCTCTCGTCCTGCATCCGCGCCTGCCGAAGGGCGGCGAGTTGCTGATAGTAGGTCTGCCACGCCTGCTTGCGCGCCAGCACCGCCGGGTCCTCCTCCGGTCCTTGCGGCTGGCCGCCACTCGCCGGCACGGCCGGTTGCGGTGCGGCTGTGGATGGATGCGGGGCCGGGACCACCGGCTTGGTTGCCGACAGGATTTCGCCGGTGGCCGGGGCGTGGTTGAGCACGTCCGCGCCGGTCACCCCCTCCGGCTTCCGATCGCCATCGTGGAGGGCCGCCGCCGAGGACTCGAGCCGGACCTTGTAGGTATAGCCAATGGCGCCGACCACCAGGCAGACGCCCCCGATGAACAACAAGGTCGGGACCTTATTGAGCCGACGCACCCCAGGCCCGCGACTGGGCAGCGGCGGCAGCAGTCCCGGCGAACGGCTGGGATCATTCGGGCCGGCAAGGGGGCCGGCCGGCGGTGGCTGATCGCTCATGGCGAAGCCTCCCTCTGGATCACCGTGAACGGCCCTCCGCTCTGCAAACCGCCCGCGGCGGTCCGTACGAACAAACGGGAGGCGTCCTTGCGGCCGTCGATGGTCAAGCGCACCAGTTCGCCCGAGCCGTCGAGGGGCGTCACCCAATAGCGCAGGGTGTGGGCGCCGGCCGGCGGCGCCGAGCCCTCGGCCACGGCGAAGCCCTTCTGCCGCAGGGTGTTCGCCAGAACCGGCGTCAGCGGGTTGCCGGCCTGATCCTGGGGCGTCGGACTGAACGCGATGGTCGTGGACGCGGCCGGCAGTTGCGTTGCCAGGAAGCCGCCGATGCTGCCGGCCAGCACCTGGGCGTCGGTCGGGGCCGGAAGCGATGCCACATAGGACGTGTTCGGCCCGACCACGGCGCAGGCGGCAAGGCCACCCGCGGTCAGGAGCGGCGCCAGGAGGCGGCGATGCCGGGTCATGGGCACGCCTTCCCGCGGGAGAGTCCCACCCGCTGCTGGTCCCCGCCGACGCCGGAGATCAGGGCCGCGCGATCGAGTACCGCATCGACCACGTAGCGATTGCCCTGCACCCGATAGTTCACGAGCTGCGGGCTGGGCGACGAGAACCACGAGCCGTCATTGGCCAGCGCCACCAGCGCCGGCGCGGCCTGGGCGCCGATCGAGTGGGGGAACTCGATATAGGTCTTGGCGCCGTCGGTATAGGCGCGGATCGGCGTCCAGCCCGGGCCGTCGGATGACGGGTCGATGCACAGGAATTGCAGATTGGCGAGGTGCTCGCCGGTCGGCAGCGTGGTCGCCGCCGCTCCGAACGCCGCGGTCTGTTGATAGGCCGCCCATTGCGCCCTGGTATCGTCGGGGTAGTTGAAGGCCACCAGCGGCATCCAGCGGGCCGACGTGCTGACCAGCTTGATCGCGTAGGTGCGGCGGTTGGTCTCGATATCGAGCGACGACACCAGACCGGCGTCGGTGGGCTTGATGATCAGATGGGTGGTTTGGGTCCCGCCTTCGCCCGAGAGCGACGGCGAAACCTTCCAGCGAACGCTATCGCCAAGATTGACATTGTTGACCACCTCACCCGGCTGGAGCGCCAGATTGCAGACCTGCAAGGGTGCGCAAACCACCGTGGGCAGGGTCGCACCGAACAGGAAACGCACCGTGCCGTCTTCGCCGGGCCGCGGCATCTCGTCCCGATCCTTCCAGCGGCCGGCCAGCGCCACGGCGCGCCGCTCCTTGGCGTTCAGTGCCACCGCGGACGGCGACACCGGCGAGATCGGCGGCGGCAGGGTCGTGGGAACCGGGTTGGCCGCCGCCGGCGCCGCCCGGGCGCCCGCCGGATGATCGGTGGGACCGGCGTCGGCAATGGCAGCCGGTGCCGCCGCGGTTGGCTCAATGGCGGGCACCTGGATTTGGGCCTCTGCCAGTGATGGCAGGAGGGTCGCCAGCAAGGCGGCTCCGATAGCCTTGTTCATGCCGTTGCTCCGGTTGTTCACGGGTGCGCCATCTGCCGCTCGCCCCACGGGGTCGACTCGACAAAGAGGCCGGTCGGGTTGACCAGGATTTGTGCCTCGGTGGTCGGCGGGTTGAAGCTCACCGTGATGGTGGCTTCCCAATACTTGGTGGACAGCGGCCGGCCGTCCCGGCTGGTGGTGTCCTCGCGCCATTCGACGCGCCAGGTGCTGCCGCCGGGCAGCGGCAGCACGGACTCGGCATGGGCCGCGACCGTCTCATTGGCGGCGCGCTTGAAAGGGTCCTTCTCTGCGAAATAGTCATTGAGGAAGCGGTGGGCGGGGGCGTTTCTGTCGACCATCGCGTAGGCTTCATTGATCATCCCGCGCTCGGCCTGGACGTCGATGGAGACCGAGCGCACATCGCTGATGAAGCGGGCCAACTGCGCCCGGATCACACCGGGATCGACGGGCGTCGCGACGGTCGCGCGCCGGACCGCCAGCGCATCCCCGAGATGGTTGACCTCGACCACGTAGGGCACCACCCGGCTCTGTGACGAAAGCCAGACCACGCCGCTGACCGCCAGCGCGGCAACCCCGAGCGAGGCCATCGCCAGCAACCGCCAGGCGTCGCGCTGGGCGATGTACGAGCCATAGCGCTCATTCCATTCCCGGCGCCCGGCGAGGTAGACGGCCGAGTGCGGGCTTTCGGGATCAAGGGTCGGTGCCGTGGCGGGCCGCTTCATGGGGGCTCCCGTTAGCTGAGGCTGTTCCCACCACCGCCGGACGGCGGCGGCGCGGGCTTGTTCTGGTCGTCGGCGAGCAGGCGCCGCTGGGACGCCAGGTCGGCGGCCATGCGCCAGGGCGCGGAGCCATGCTGTGAGCCGATATCGCCGGTAAGGCGGCGCCCCACATCGCGGATCGGCGCCATGACCAAGTTCTTGGCGGTGCCACCGGTGAGGGCCGCCGCCCGAGCGATGCGCGACCGTTCGGGGGTCTGGCCGCCGTTGGCTTCGGCGGCCTTGGCATCGGCCGCACCGATCTGCGCGGAGGCCAGCCGGAAGGATTGCCCGACCACCGCCCCGGCCCCGGCCATGCCGGCCGCGGCGCTGGCCACCCCGCCGCCGACCGCCGCGGCGGCACCAACCAAGGCCGAACCGCTGGACAGGCTGGCGCCGCCCACCACCCGCTGGAACTCATCCGGGAGGATTTTTACCACCGCCACCATGACGATCGAGCAGCCGATCAGGATCAGCAGCGAAGGACTGGTCAGGTCGGTGAACTGCGCCGCCCATGAAGAGATGATGTTCTCGCCGACGCTGACCAGAAGTTCGAGAATCATCAGCTTGGCGCCCACCGATACGGTGTAGCGCACCGTCGAAATCGCAATATCCTTGGTCCAGCGCGAGCCGCCGAAGGCCATGTTGATGACCCCGGCGGCAATGACGATGTAGCTCTGCACCAGCGTCACCACCATCCACGCGGCAATCAGGGCAAAGCAGACCTCGATCACGATCGCGGCCAGCATCAGCGCCGCGGAGCTGGCCGGATCCCAGCTCGACATGCTCGCCATCACCTTCTGGCCGAGCGAGACCCCGACCGCGAAGACATCGGACGGCGCCACGCCGACGCCGCCGGCATTCTGACCGGCTTGGCGAAAGCTATCGACGATCGCGGTTCCCCAGGTCGAGGCATTCTGCAAGAGGGCGAGGAAGAACCCCAGGAACAGGATCTGATTGACGATCTCCGCCAGCCACTCGCTGACATCCGCGCCTCGGAAGGCCAGCCTGAAGGCGGCCCACGCCAGCTCGATCACCGCCAGGATACCGAAGGTCTCCAGGGCAAGAGATGACAGCGTGCCTTCCCAACCGGCCGCCTGGCTCTGGAATTGCGAAACAATGCTGTCCAGCACATGTGCGGACTGCGCTTGGGCCGGTGCCGCCGCCAGCAGAGCCGGGGCGAGTATCAAGCTGGTGCGGTAGAGCATCCTGGGCATCAGAATCTCTTCCCTCCGGTGGTCTCCGGCAGCGGGCCGGAGGGCAGATACCACGGCCGTTGCGGTGAGGCCGTCGGTTCGGCTGGCGCCGGGCAAGCCACGGTCCCCTGCCCCGTCATCGTGGCCCGCGACACGACATAGCCGGCGCCGGCCGAGACGAGAGCGGTTCCGGCGAGCACGGCTGCGGCGAGGTAGACATTCAGGCTCAGCATGGCGATCACCACCGTTGACCACCGGTCGTCTCGACCGGCGGTGGGGAGTTGAAGTGTTGCAGGGCCGCGTCGAACACCGCCCGGCGGTCGGCGTCCACCGCCATCTGGGTGGCCTCCATTTGCGCGGTGTTCATCAGCGTCGCCTGGATCTGCAACAGCTGCGTCGCCTGCTGGTGCGCCAGCTCGTTCCCGGCCTGAATGGCCTGCATCTGACCGGCCGCGCTCTGGGAATGCTGTTGGAGTGCCACGAGCAGGCTGGCGTTGTTGGCTTCCTGCCCCTGCTGAAGCCCGAGGGCTTTGCCCATCGTGCTCAGGTTGTTACCGATGGTCTGCTGGTAGCCGATGATCTGGTTCGGGATATTCGCCAGGTTGCCGGCCTGGCTGGCGTAGGCCGAGGCGCTCTGGAGCCGGGAGATCAGGGAACCGGAGTTGCCGGAAAGCAGCGAGGCGGCATTGGACAGGGCTTGCACCTGCATGATGTCGCCCTGCACGGTGCTCCACAGTTCTTGCGGGATCGCGATGGTGTTGGTCACCATGTTGATGTATTGCTGAAGCTGGAGCTGATACTGCTGAAGCTGCGTCGCCATCGACTGCGCTTCCTTCGCGTATTGAAGGAGCTGGGTCACCACGGTCGAGCAGTTTACGCACACGGTCGCCATCTGCGCCTGGGCCGGGCGCGGCGCGGTGATCCCGGTCAGTACCGCCAGCGACACGCCGGCGGCAAACGCCTTATGCCAAGGCTTCATAAGCCACCCCCTTTTCCTCGAGCCAGACAAAGGGCCAATGCCCGCCATGGACCCGTTCCAACTGGCGGATGCGCGTAATGTCCGCGGGCGACGTCGCGCCGGCAAAAGCGAGGGTGACCGGACCCAGACCGAGATCAAACAGCCTGCGGCCTTCCGGCGACACCAGATAGTAGTGCTTCTTCTTGGTCGCGCTACGGATGATCTCGATTTGCGTGTCGTTCAGGCCCAGCCCGCGATAGAAGTCGTATGGCCCCGGGTGCTCGGCGGTGCCGGTCACGGTGGCTTCCTCGTTGGGCAGGAAGATTTTGGTGGGGCAGGACTCGATCAGCACGTCCATGATGTTCGAGCGGGCCGCGTCCGAGAGGCTTTGCGTCGCCAGAATCACGGCGCAGTTCTTCGAGCGCAGCAGCCGCAGCCAGCCGTGGATTTTATCCCGGAACGCCGACTTGCCCAGCATCGTCCAGGCTTCATCGAGGATCAGCAGCGAGGGCGTGCCATCCAGCGATTGCTCGAAGCGCCGGAACAGGTAGAGCAGGACCGGAACGGCCGCCGGTTCCTTCAGGCTCAGCAGGTCCTCCATCTCGAAGACCATGAAGCGATCGAAGCGAATGCTGTCCCGTTCGGCATCGAGCATGCGGCCGAGGGTGCCCTCCAGGGTGTAGTAACGCAGGGCCGCCCGGATCGTCTCATCCTGCACCTGAGACACAAAATGCGTCAGGGTGCGCTCACTGCCCTCCTGGCTGAGCAGCAGCATCGCCCGATGAATCGCGTCGCGCTCACCCGGCAGGGGTTCCCGCTTGGCTTGCAACTCGAAGCAGGTCGCGATCCAATCCTCGGCCCAGGCCAGATCGCTGACCGTCTCCAGAACCGAGAGCGGGCAGAAGGACGGTCCGCCATCATCGCCGGCAATGTCATAATGCTGGCCGCCGCAGGCCTTGGCGGTCGCCAGCATCCCGCGCTTGTAGTCGAACGACCAGATGCGCATGCCCTGATAGCGCAGGGCCTGCATCGCCACCAGACACAGCAAGGTGGTCTTGCCGGCGCCGGTCGGGCCGAACACCAGGGTATGGCCGACATCGCCTTGATGGAGGTTCAGCCGGAACGGCGTGGCCCCGGTGGTCGCGGCGTGGGCCAGCGGCGGCGAGCCCTTCGGGTAGTAGGGGCACGGGCAGGTGTCCTTGCCGGTCCAGACGCTGGCGAGCGGCAGCAGGTCCGACAGGCTGTCGGTGTGGATCAGCGGCCGGCGGACGTTGGGCAGCGCATGGCCGGGCAGGCTGCCGAGCCAGGCTTCCAGGGTGTTGATGGTCTCGACCCGGGCGGCGAAACCCTCGCGCATGACCTCGCGCAGCACCTGGCGGGCGTTTTCCAGCAACTCGGACCGGCTCGGCCCCATCAGGACGATCACCGGGGTGTAGTAGCCGGCGCCGAACAGGCCGGAACTGGTTTTGGCAATCGCGGCCTCGGCTTGAGTGGCCATCAGCAACGCGTCGTCGTTGACGCTGCCACTCTTGGTCCGGAATATCTGGGAAATGAAGCCGCGGACCTGCTGCTTCCACTTGCGCCGTAGATTGCGGAGTTCGGCCAGCATCTCGTGCTGATCCAGGTAGATCATGCGCGACGACCAGCGATAGGGGATCGCCAGATGGTCGATCGCGTCCAGGATTTGCGGCCAGGACTCCTGGGGAAAGCCCTCGATCGCGACGCAGGCGATGAACTGATCGCCGAGCTTCGGCGTATCGCCGGCCCACAGTTCACGGCCGCCGAGCACGGCATCCAGGTAAGCCCCGGCCGGCGGGATGTTCAGCTCGATCGCCTCCCCGGTCAGGGAGAAGTGCAGATAGTTGACCAGCTCGTCCCGCAGGTGCTCCCGGCCCTGGCGGTCGGTGACCAGATAGGTCCGCATCCGTTCGAGCCGCACGGCATCGCCGATCGCGTCTTCGAAGTCCCCGACCGCCTTCTGGAAACCCTGAAGAATGCGATCCGCCGGACTGGTCCCGGCCGTGGCGTCGTCGTCATAGATCAGGTCGGCGAGCCGGCTCTTGCGGCGCAGCGGCGGGGTGTATTGCACCACCAGGACATAGCGGTTCTCGAAGTGCATGCCCTCGCGCAGGAACTGCCGCCGCCGTTCCTCATCGACCAGGCGCGGCACGGGATGGGGGAAGTGCGACAACTCCGGCGGCGGATAGCTGGCCGAGGGCGTGCGGATCGCCTCGGTCCAGGTCGCCCAGCCGGCGCCCAGTCGGGACAGCGCGGCGTTGACCCGGCCGGTCAGCCAGTCCCGTTCGCCGTCGGTGCTGCTTTGCAGGTCCGGACCCTGGAAATACCAGCCGGCCAGGAACGAGCCGTCCTTGTTTTGAACGACGCCGTCCTCGAAGAGGGCAGCCCAGTTCAACAGGTCGGCGACCCCGGCTGCCTGGTTGCGGAATATCTTGAGCGCCAGCATCGGTCAGATCATCCAGAACAGGAGCGCGACCCCGGCCGCGCCGGTTGCGAGATAGAACGGGCCGGACGAAGGTTCGGCGTCCCGATACGGGCGGGAGCGTGGCGGGTAATAGCCCTGGTACTTGAGCTGTCTCAGATAGACCCGGCTCATCTGCGGATCGGCCTTCGCGACCTGGCGGAAGAGGCCGATGCAGCCGAACCACAGCCCGGCCGCGACCAGCAGGGTGACGAGGTTCTGGCCGCTCACCGCCAACCCGGCCGCCACCATCGCCATTATCAGGGTCGGTTCACGCTCACCGCCCAGGAACAACCGCGGGCGGTGCATCACCCGGAATAACGCTGTGCGCCGCAGGCTCACAGCACCAGCGCTCCGGTGATCCCGAGCCCGGTGGCCAGGTTCGAGACACTGACGATGAAGGCGGCGACCAGCACCAGCATGATCAGGCGGCGCACGAACTCGTTGATCTCGCCGCCAAACAGGAGCGCCGCCCCGCACGCCACCATGGCCAGCAGCGAGATGGTGAACGCCACCGGACCGGTGATGTCGTTCTTCAGGGTGGTCAGGGGACCATCCCAGGGCAGGCTGCCGCCGGCCGAGGAGGCCAGCGCCAGGGTCGGGTGGCAGGCCACCGCACACAACACGGCGGCGCCGAGGAGCGGCTTCCAGTGGCGCTGCAAAAAGACAGGGGGCTTTGGCATTCGATCACTCCGCGTTGGATAGTTGATAGGCGCCGTCGGCCAGGCCGCTGATGGCGACGACCTCCTGGACCAGACGGCCGGGTTCGTTGTCGGCCTTGGCGATGGCCACGATCAGGTCCACCGCCTCAGCGATCAGGTCGCGCATGGGCGAGGTGCTGGCTTCCTGGATCAGTTGCTCGATCCGGGTCAGACCGGCCCGCGCGGCGTTGGCGTGGGTGTTGGCATGAACCGTACAGACCCCGCCGGGGTGACCCGTGTTCCAGGCCTTGAGCAGCGCCAGGGCTTCACCGCCCCGGACCTCGCCGACGATGATCCGATCCGGCCGCAGGCGCAGGGTGGTTTTGAGCAGGCGCAGCATCGTGACGCTGTCGGTCGCGCGCAGGATCACCGCGTTCTCGGCCTCGCATTGAATCTCCGAGGTGTCCTCGATGATTACCAGGCGGTGCGCGGTCGCGACCTCGGCCATGTAGGCGAGGATGGCATTGGTCAGTGTGGTCTTGCCGGTGCCGGTGCCGCCGACCACCAGGATGTTCCGACGCTCGCGGACCCCCCGCTCGATCGCCCGGCGCTGCCCCGCGGTCATGATCCCCTGGCGTTCATACTCCGCCAGTTTGAACACTGCCGACGCCTTGCGCCGGATGGTGAAGACCGGTCCCGGCGAGACATTCGGCGGAATGACCGCCTCGAAGCGGGCGCCGTGGAAGGGCGGCCCCAGCGGCAGCTCGCACTCCAGGATCGGGTTGTCGCGGGTAACCGTGCCGCGGATGGTGCTGGCCACCGTGGCGATCAGGGATTCCGCCGTGGCCGCCGCCATGGTGCAGACAGGCGCCATGCCCGTGCCCAGCCGATCGACCCACACCCGGCCGTCCGCGTTCAGCATCAGCTCGACCACGTCCGGGGTTTGCATCAAGCCGCAGAGGGTCGTGCCGAGCTGCCGGCGGAGGGTTTCGGAGAGGCGGCGGGCGCGTTCTTCCCGCGCAGTGGGTGGCATATCTTCGGTCATCGCGAACATGAGCCCTTGAAGCTCACATGACAGGCGTCAACGGTATCGAAAGCGCCGTTCAGCCATGGTTGCCCAAAGATTGTCACGTCGAATCTCCGTAAGTTGTTATAGATCACGGTCTGTGATCGGTGATTGGTCGCCGATTACAAGATAACGGAGGAGATTATTATTGTGATAGCCCGTCACTATTGGTCAGACGGTGTAAACTTGATGACTTGCCCTTTCGTTTCGATCAACGGCAACCAGCCAAGTCGCCGAACTGAATCTTGGTATCGCGAATAGCGCCGGCGAAGGGGAGACAAAAATGGGACAATTTTTGGTGCCGCGGCCATCGCCGGCATGGTTGGCACAGTCTAGCGAGCATGAGGACTTGGCACGGCTGGAGTCGAGGAGTGCAGGTGTCACAGCGGGTAGCCGCTACTTTCCTGGCGGTGAAAGCTGCGGAGCGGGGGTAAGTTTTTGGCTGGCGCTCTTGCGGGGCCGACAGTGGGCGTAACAAGAGTACGGAACCAGCCCCGGAGGTTCCGGGGGGCTAGGGCGGATGGCCTGTCGGCGCTCTTGCGGGGCTAGTGGACGTAACAAGAGTACGGAACCAGCCCCGGAGCTTCCGCAGGGCTAGGCGGAAGGCGTCACGGCACTCTTGCGGGGCCGA
>Ga0181519_10001050_pt1 | contig 24288 bp, 23 predicted proteins | sample PEATcosm2014_Bin_26_FD_121102 | JGI IMG/M metagenome (GOLD analysis project Ga0181519, IMG submission 121102) | Peatland microbial communities from MTU Mesocosm Facility, Houghton, MI, USA - PEATcosm2014_Bin02_10_metaG | ecosystem: Environmental > Terrestrial > Soil > Wetlands > Peat | place...
CGCATCGCAATCAAAAAGGGCTCCCCGCGGGGAGCCCTTCTCTTTTACATCTATCTCTCTCTTGGCGATCTACGCTTTCGTCGTCCCCTCGGTGGCCCGTCGCAGGGCGGCGCGGGCCAGCAGGCGGGTGGAATCGAGCACGGGCAAGGGCGACGTCTCATTGCCGATGAGCAACGGCAGTTCGGTGCAGCCCAGGATGGCTGCGTCACAGCCTTCACTCTTCATGCGGCTGAGGATGACGCTGAGCACTCCGAGCGACTCCGAGCGCAGGACGCCGTTCACCAACTCGTCGAAGATGATCTGGTCAATCTTGCCGCGGTCGAGCGGTGAAGGCGCAACGCATTCAATACTGAATCGCGCAAGCACCTCCGGATAGACCGGGCCTTCCATGGTGTACTTTGTGCCCGTGAGCGCCAGCTTGCGGTAGCCATGCTCGCGAGCCGACTTGGCCACTTCTTCGGCGATGTGCAGCCAGGGCAAGGGCGAGCTTTTTTCCACCTGCGGAAAGGCGCGGTGAATGGTGTTGTCCGGCGAGATGAGGAAGTCGGCGCCCGCCAGCTTGAGCTTCTCCGCCGAATCCAACATGAGCGCGGCGACCCCATCCCAGTCACCGGCCTCGACGTGCTGCATGTAGTCGGCCAGGCTGTGGGTATGCATGGTGATTTCGGGATGCGCATGGCGGCCCATTGTGGCCGCGGCTTCCATGCAGATGGTGCGATAGCAAAGCGCGGCGCCCTCCGCCGAGCAGGCGACGATGCCGATGTGCAGAGGCTTGGGAGTGGCCGGCAAAATGGCTCCTTACAAAAGTTTCAATAGCTCGCGCTTGCGCTCTATTGGCAGCCAGCTGGCGCGGAAGCTGTTGGCGGCAAGCTGTTGCAATTCGTTTTCGGTGAAGGCGAAAACATCTTGCGCGATTTTGTATTCGCCGACAAGTGTCGTCTCAAACATCTCCGGGTCGTCGGTGTTCAGCGTCACCAGCGCACCGGCCTCAAAGTAACGGCGCAGCGGGTGATCTTCGATGCGCGGGCAGCAGCCCGTGCGCACGTTCGACGTCAGGCAGAGCTCAAGCGGCACCTGTTCGCGCACCAGCCGCCCCAACAATCGCTCATCCTGCGCGGCGGTAAGCGCGTGGCCCAGCCGCTCGGCCTTCAGCGCCTCCAGCGCGCCAAGGATGCTCTGCGGGCCGCTGCTTTCGCCGGCGTGAACGCTGAGGCGCAGCCCTGCTTTGCGGGCTTTCGCATAGACATTTGTGAATGTCTCCGGCGGGGCGATGCGCTCGTCTCCGCCAATGCCGATGCCGACGATGCTGGGGTGCCGGCCTTGCCGCGCGCGCAGCTCAAGGGCCTTGGCCAGCACCTTCTCGCCTTCCTCGGGACCGAAGTGGCGTACGGCATCGAAGATCCAAAGCAGGCTGAGGCCGAAGTCTTTTTCGCCCCTCAGACGGCCGCGCTCCAGGCCTTCAAAGAGCGCATCGAACTCCTGTCCGCGCCAGAAGATGACTCCCACGCTGACGAAGACCTCGGCGTGGCGGCAACCTTCGGCGGCCAATTTTTCCATCAGGCGATAGGTGATCAGCTCGAAGTCTTCGGGATCGCGCAACCGCTCGGTGACCCCCTTGAAGGCCATCAGGAATCCGGTGAAGTCCTTGTAGTGATAGAGCGCGGCGCACTCTTCTACGGTGAGCGGGCGATGGGAATCCGCCAATGGTTTGTAGCGGTTGCTGGCCCACGGAAACGGTGTGTGATGCTTCTGGCTCAACTGGCTGAGCGTCAGGGCATCCACCGAGCCTTCCAGATGGAGATGCAGCTCGGCCTTGGGCAGGCGCGTGATGAAGTCGGAGGTCACGGAATCATTGTATGCAAAGAATGACCCCGGACCGAAGCCGGGGCCAGTTTGAATCCGCGCGCACTAGCGGCCGGTGTGGTCTCCGCTCGCAAACTCACTGTGCCTCCGGCTGAAGCCGAAGTAGATGATCAGGCCGATAGCCAGCCAGACAAAGAAGCGAATCCAGGTGATGACCGTCAGGCCCGTCATCAAGCCTCCGCAGAAGACCACCGAAAGAATGGGAAACACCGGCACCCACGGCACTTTGAAGCCCCTTGGCCGCTCCGGCTGAGTCTTGCGCAACACCAGCACGCCCAGCGAGACCAGCACGAAGGCAAACAATGTGCCGATGTTCGAGAGGTCAGCGGCGTCGCCAATGTCCACCAGTCCGCTGGGCAGCCCCACGGCCAGGCCGGCGATCCAGGTGCTCCAGTGCGGCGTCTTGTAGCGCTTGTGCACGCGGCTGAAGAATGCCGGCAGCAGGCGGTCGCGAGACATGGCAAACCAGATGCGCGTTTGTCCGTACTGGAAGACCAGCAGAGAGCTCAGCATGCCCATCAGCGCGCCGATGATGATGACCGAGCGCCAGATGGGCCGCGCGCCAAGCTGCTGCAAGGCGTAGGCCACCGGAGCCTCTGCCGCGGCGCGGGAGCCGAAGACCGAATACTTCATCATGCCCAGTAGCACCAGCGCCACACCCACGTACAGAATGGTGCAGACGATGAGCGAGGCGATGATGCCGAACGGGATGTCTTTCTGCGGGTTCTTCGCCTCCTCGGCCGCCGTGGAAACCGAGTCGAAGCCGATGTAGGTGAAAAAGACAATCGCGCCGCCCGTCAGCACTCCGCTGAAGCCCGAAGGCGCAAAGGGCACCCAGTTGCTCTTGTGCACCAGCATGCCGCCCACGCCCAAAAACAGCGCGATCGCCGCAATCTTAATGGCCACCATGACGTTGTTGACCTTGGCCGACTCGCGCACGCCGCGCACCAGCAGCCAGCTCAGGATCATGACCACGAGGAAGGCGGGGACGTTGAAGTATGCGCCTGTCCATTTGCCCTCAGACCAGACGGGGGACGACCACTTGTCCGGCAATATGAGCCAGGACCAGCCGAGGTCCGTGGAAAATTGGGCGAGTTGCGCTTTGAGGTATCCGGCGAAGCTGACGCAGACGGCGACATTGCTTACGGCGTATTCGAGGATGAGATCCCAGCCGATGATCCAAGCGAAAATTTCGCCTAGGGTGGCATAGCTGTAGGTGTAGGCCGAGCCGGCGATGGGAATCATGGAAGCCAACTCGGCGTAGCAGAGGCCCGCGAAGGAACAGCAGATGGCGACGAGGATGAACGAGATGGCGATGGCCGGACCGGCCGGCGGACGGCCATGCATCAGCGCGCCGTGCAGATTGCCCTGGCGCAGCAGGTTCCAGGAGATGTCCATGACCTGGGCGTGCAGGATGCTGGGCGCTTCGAAGTGCTCTCCCGCGGCGGCCGTGCCGGTGAGCACGAAGATACCCGAGCCGATGATGGCGCCGATGCCCAGGGCGGTCAGCGACCAGGGACCCAGGGTCTTTTGCAGGCGGCGCTCCGGCTCCTCGGCCTCCGCAATCAGCCGGTCAATGGACTTACGGGCAAAGAGTTGATTCGCCAGTGGAGTGCTCCTGCTGCACGGCCAGCCAAATGACCCGTGGAATTGTCAGTTGAGTAGGATTGCTTGAAAAACATCATAACAAGCAAAACGGCCACCTCCCACGCAAAAGCGATGGGCGATGGCCGTACTGGTTGAGTTGGCTGCTCGGACGGCAGTTGCCGCCACGGGCAAGATTCTAACTACCGCTTGCTAACGCCGCGGCTGGCCTTCTTGACCTTCTGTTTCTTGGAGCCGCGCTCGTAGGTGCGTTCGGCCTTGGGTGCAGCCTTCTTGCGGGCTGTGCGCTTGAGGGCCTTGCGATCTTCTTTGGGCAGTGCGGAGGTGTTAGGCATGTCTTTACGTTTCCTTTTGATGATGATGTGTGCGCCAAAGGCGCCTGCAGGTCTTCTGCTCAAATTCTTGACGCGGCGGCGATGGCGCTGCCGCGCGAGCCCGGATCGAACTCTTACGCCTTTTCCAGCTGGGCGTACTTCTCGACGAGCTTCTTCAGACCGTGACGTTCAAATTGTACCGTAAGCCGGGCATCTTCCCCATCTCCTTCGCGCTGGTAGATGATGCCCATGCCGTATTTCGGGTGCCGCACCCGGTCGCCTTTGCGCAGTCCACGGCCCCCTTTGGGCTCGTCCAACTGCATCTCTGGACGGCTGAACTTCTTGCCCCGCGAGGCAAAAAAGTCAGCAATATTGTCAATCGAGTTGTAGGTCTGCCCGTTGTAATTGGTGCGCGGAGCCGCCTTTTGACCGCCACGCCGGGCTCCCCAACTGCTGCTCTGGTCCTCGTTCTCGTAGTCGTAGTGCGTGCCGCCGTAGTCGTCGAACTTGGGCGTGCTGCCCTTGACCTTGCCCGGCGAGCCGGCATCCTCCAGCAGTTCGATGGGGATTTCCTCCAAAAAGCGTGAAGGCGTGCTGGGTTCGGCCGAATCCGTGGCGTAGCGGCGGCGCATGCGGGCGCGGCTAAGAATAAGCGTATCCATGGCGCGCGTCATGCCGACGTAACAGAGGCGGCGTTCTTCCTCAATCTCGGTGGGCGCCAGCAAGGTGCGGGAGTGTGGAAATAAGCCCTCTTCCATGCCCACCAGAAGCACCAGAGGAAACTCCAACCCTTTGGCGGCGTGCAGAGTCATCAGCGTAATCTGCTGCGCCTCGTCGAACTGGTCCACGTCACTGACCAGCGCCGCGTGGTCCAGGAAGTCCGTGATGGTCTCGCCACGGTCGCGCGAATCCATGGCGGCGTTGACCAACTCCTTCAGGTTCTCCACCCGCGCCAGAGATTCCGGCGAATCCTCTTGCTCCAGCAGCAGGATATAGCGCGTGCGGTCGAGCAGGAACTTCAGCAGCTCGGCCGTGCTGACCTTCTGCTCGGGCGCGGAGTTCGTTTCCGCATCAGGAGCTTGGGTTGCGCTCTCGGCCGCAGCGGCGTCAACAGCTTCCACCGCCTGGTCCAGGTTGTTCGCTTCGAAGCTATCTACCTCAAAGCTGTCGGCCGCGGGATCGAAATCAGACGACCCGAAATCGAATCCATGCTGCGCGTCGGGCTCGGCGGCGTCGCTCTCCAAAGCTACGGGCGTGGCTGCAGCCTCCACGCTCTGCTCCATGCGGCCGGCAAACTTCTCCGCCGCATCGGGCAGCACCATGGCGCGCGCGTCCAGAATGATCTCGCGGAAGGCCGCCAGCGCGGCGCAGGCGCGGGCCGGCAACAGCTTGTTGTCCACCACGTGGCCCAGGGCCTGCCACAGCGAGCTGTTCGTCTCCAGGGCAACGCGCTCCAGGGTCTCCGTGGTGGTTTTGCCAATGCCGCGCACGGGAGTGTTGATCACCCGCATCAGGGCCACCGAGTCATCCGGGTTGATGATCAACTTCAGGTAGCTGATCATGTCCTTGATCTCGGAGCGCTCGTAGAAGCTGAAGCCGCCCACCACGTTGTAGTTCAGGCCGTAACGCCGCAGAGCCTCTTCCAGCAGGCGCGACTGCGCGTTGGTGCGGTACAGGATGGCCGCCTTCGCCTCCAGCCCCTCGGCCGCGCGCTCACGCATCCAGCGGGAGATGAAGTCGGCGGCAAACAGCGCCTCGTTCTCGCCATCCGGAGCGTCGTAAAAGCCGATCCTCTGCCCACCCTCGCGAGCCGTCCACAGGTTCTTGCCCTTGCGCTGCGTGTTGTTGGCCACCACGGCACTGGCCGCCTGCAGAATGGGCTGCGTCGAGCGGTAGTTCTGCTCCAGGCGAATGATCTTCGCCTCGGGAAAATTCTTCTCAAAGTCGAGGATGTTGTTGATGTCCGCGCCGCGCCAGCTGTAGATGGACTGGTCCTCGTCGCCGACGGCGCAGAGGTTGTGATGCTGCCCGGCCAAGGCGCACATGATCTCGTACTGCGGACGGTTCGTGTCCTGGTACTCATCCACCAGCATGTGCTGGAAGCGGCGCTGATATTTTTCGCGCGTGGCCTGGTCGCCCTTCAGCAGGCGGACGCTTTCCAGCAGCAGGTCGTCGAAGTCCAAGGCGTTGGCCTTGGCCAGCTCGTCCTTGTAAATCTTGTAGAGGTGCGCGATGCGCTCCATCTTGGGATCCGCCGAGTTCAGATACATCTCCTGCGGATCCTGCATGTGGTTCTTCGCCGAGCTGATAAGTCCGAGCACGCTGCGCGGCGTGAGCTTTTTGTCGTCTAGCCCAAGGCGCTTGATGGCCGACTTGATGACCGCCTGCTGGTCGCTCTCGTCGTAGATGACGAAGTCGCGGGTAAAGCCCTTGCCGTTGACGCGCAGGGCTTCAATATCGCGCCGCAGCAGGCGCACGCAAAAGCTGTGGAAGGTGCTGATCTGCGGCTTGTTCAGCGAGCGTCCGCCGATAAGCTGCTCGACGCGCGAGGCCATCTCCGAAGCGGCTTTGTTGGTGAAGGTGACGGCCAGGATGCGGTCAGCCGGAACGTTCTCGTGCTCCACCAGGTAGGCGATGCGATAGGTGATGACGCGTGTTTTGCCCGAGCCCGCGCCGGCCAGAATTAGCACGGGGCCGCGCACGGTTTCCACCGCCTCGCGCTGCTGCGGGTTGAGCTTGGACAAGAAATCCATCGGGGGCCTTGCAGTCAAAGTGCCTGATGAGAAGAGTAACAGGTTTGGCGGAAGGGGGCGGAATCTCTGGATACCCCTTCCCGGTCTCCATTCCTAGTGCGGGGGTTCTGACCTTTTTCCTAATTCGAGATGATAGCCTCACAAGAATTCAACCGGCCCACTCAAGACAATGACGGACTTGAGCGGGGCACCTGTTTTATGTTGAGTAGCGAAGTCCGCGGGGATAAGCTTGATTCGTATTTTGCCCAACTGCTTCTAGTGGCCTGCTAGTTAATAGGAAGGGAGAGACAGATGGCGACAAAGGTATTCATAAGTTGGAGTGGAGAATTGAGCAAGAAGCTAGGCGAGGCTCTGCGCAATTGGCTCCCTTCTACCCTACAGTATGTGAAGCCGTATTTTTCGCCCGACGACATCGAGAAGGGTGCGAAGTGGAATTCTGAAATTGCTAAGGAACTGGAAACCTCAAATGTCGGGGTAATCTGTCTGACGCAGGACAATACTGAGAAGCCTTGGATTCTCTTTGAATCTGGTGCCTTATCCAAGAGCCTCGACAAGGCACGTGTCTGTACACTGCTATTCGACTTAGACCCAGCTGACGTTAAAGGACCACTGACAAGCTTCCAGGCAACAAGATTTGCACGAGAAGATTTCAAGCGCCTAGTCATCACAATAAACAATGCAGCTGTGGACTCGAAGCTGGATACAGCGGTTCTTGATGGTGTCTTCGAGATGTGGTGGCCTAAGTTGGAAACACAAATTAACGAGATCCTGGCAACCCATGACAAAGACCAGACGCATGAAAGGCGGTCCGACCGGGATATCCTCGAGGAAGTACTTGACCTGACACGAATGAACGCGGAACGTGCTCACAGGCCTCCAAGATTAAGTCCGCGAGCTCTTGAGGAACTTGTCATGGGTCTCTCTGAGCTAACCATGTTTGCGCCTAACGGACACCCTGTACTAGAACACATTGACCGTCCAATACGGCACCTGTGCCGAGAGGCAGGAGCTATAGAAATGTACGAGGAATTTCGCAAAATGAGAGATTTCAGAAAAATGCAGGAGAGCGAGGCTGGCGACATCAAGCAGGGCCGATAAACTCCACAGCATTCTGCCGTAAGGTGGCGCTCCCGGTGTGCTCCCTTTCGGCTGGAAGGATTCCTCTTCCCCCTACTGCTTTCGCGGCGGATGGTTCTTGATGTCGTACTCCAGCCCATCGGTGGAGTGGCGCTTGAAGGTGCACTCCGGGCAGGGACAAAAGTCGCGCAGGTAATCCCACGAATAGATGCCGTGCTGGTGGCCGTCATTCCAGCTGAAGCGGATGGCGTAGTTGCCCACCGGAGCAACCTCGGTGGGGCGGAGGATGGGCTTGAACATCACCAGCGGACCGGAGTCTTCCGTGCTCGTGGGCTGATCGGGCAGGCGATGTTGCTTCTCGCGCTCGTCGTTGCACAAGGCGCATGGGCAACAGTCGCGCAGGTAGGTAAAGGTGTAGGTGGCCTGGTGGCCGTCGTTCCAGACGATGTCCATGGTGCTGCCGTTCGTCTTGTGAACCTTGATGGATGCGGGCTGCAAGGCGCTCATAAGTGATAGTGTATATCCTTGAGCAGGCGGGTGTTGATCCCCTTTTGACCGGGCGGGGGTTGCCGAAACGGGCGGCCCCTGCGTATAATCGGTATTTGGCGACACGCCTCTTTTGTTCATTACAGGTTCCGCGCGTTTCTTTTCCGGTTGCGCCGCAGGATTTTCTCCGCGGGCGTGGCTGTTCCAGCAGGCTCCTACCGGCCGCCTGTTGTGGTCAAAAAGCCCAAGCGGTTCCAAACATTCGGAGTTAGTCATGGCACAGGTTTGCAATGTCTGCGGCAAAGGGCCGCAATTCGGCAACAACGTTTCGCACGCCAACAACAAGACCCGCCGCCGCTGGAATGTGAACCTGCATCCGGTGAAGGCCAAGATCGAAGGCTCGTCCAACACCAAGCGCGTGCGCGTCTGCTCGAGCTGCCTGAAGGCGGGCAAGGTCACCAAGGGCTAGTTTTCGTCTGCCGCGTCCGCCATTTGTGGACGCACAGATGCCGGAGGACCCTCCGGACGAATCACAGGCCTCCGCCGCCGCGGAGGCCTTTCTGCCTCTGGATTCCGTAAGATATTGAACGCAAAGTAGTTGCTTCACCTGCGCGCAGGCGCCATCCACGGGAGGATTATCCTGGTTTCCGCACAGCTCATTCGCCGCGAGATGCCCTCCCTGCTGCACCTGGCCGTGCCCATTGTGCTGGGCGAAGTCGGCTGGATGGCGATGAACTTTGTGGACATTGCCATGATCGGCCACGCCGGCGCCACCTCCCTGGCCGCCGTCAGCCTGGGCTCGGCCATCTTCATGGTCTTCGCCATCGTCTGCGAGGGGCTGCTGCTGGGCTCGGATTCGCTGATCTCACAAGAGCACGGCGCGGGAAATGTCGAAGAGTGCTTCCGCACCCTTTGGGCCGGGGCGCAACTGGCGCTGCCTGCGGGCCTGCTGGCCGCAGTACTGGTGGCCCTCAGCCCGGGAATCCTCAACGTAATTGGAGTGCCCTCCGAGGTGGCGCTCAAGGCGCGCTACTACCTGTACGCCATGGCCGCCGGACTGCCCGCGCTGATGGGCTTTGTCGCCATCCGAGTATTTTTGCAGGGCATGCACCGTGTGCGCATCGTGGCCTTTGCCATGATTTCCGCCAACCTGGTGAACTTTTGCGGCAACTGGGTGCTCATTTATGGCCACTTTGGCATGCCGGCCCTGGGCTCCACGGGCAGCGGACTGGCCACCTCCATCTCCCGCTTTTACCTGATGCTGGTGCTGCTGGCCTACTTGGTTTGGCGCGGCCGCCGCCAGCACTGGCCCCTGTTGCTGCACGCCGGGGAGTTGCACTGGCAGCGCATCCGCCAGATTGTGAAGCTGGGCGTGCCGGCCGCCACGCAGATCGCGCTCGAAGTGGGCGCCTTCAGTGCCAGCACTCTGCTGGCCGGAAGGCTGGGCGCGGTCGTGGTCAGCGCGCACCAGATCGCCCTGCTGATGGCCTCTCTGACCTTCATGGTGCCGCTTGGCATCGGCCAGGCCACCAGCGTACGGGTGGGCCACGCCATCGGCCAGCGGAACGGCCTTGCGGCGGCCGTCAGCGCCTGGAGCGGCGTGACACTAAGTGCCTGCTTTATGAGCATGATGGCCATTGTGCTGTGGACTCTGCCGCTGCCCATTGTGCACATCTTTACCAACGACCCCGGAGTGGCCGCCCTGGCCGTCCGCCTGCTGGCCATTGCAGCGTTCTTCCAGTTCTTTGATGGCGTACAAGTCACCAGCATCTGCGCCCTGCGCGGCTCCGGCAACACGCGCATTGCCATGGTCACCGACGCCATCGGCTGGTGGGTAATCGGACTGCCCTTGGGGGCCTACCTGTGCTTCGGCATGAACTGGGGTGTGCGCGGCCTGTGGCTGGGCCTATGCGTGGGACTGATCAGCATCGCCTGCGTGTTGTCCTTTGCCCTGCGGAGGCGGATGATCCGCCTACAGCACGAACTACCTGCCGCTCCACTCACTTAGAGCGCCGCCGCACCGCAGTTCCTGGGCGTGAACACGGCGCAAAAAGAACGGCGCGTCGATGATCTCGGCGCGCCGCAAACTACATTCTGAAAACCTAAGCTAGTTGCTTTCCTTGTCCGTGTTGGGCAGGTCGAGGGCGACCAGGCCGAACTTGGTGCCATCGGGCTTTTGCTCAATGCCGACGATGTGCTGGTGCAGCTTGCTGCCGGCCTTCAGCTCCACATCCTTCTTGCTGTCGGTGATGTGAACCTTGGTATGGGTCTTCTCCTCGTCATCGCAACCGAGTCCCTCTTTGGTGCGGCTGAGCTTGCCAATGGCCTTCTTGTCCTGGCACTCAATGACGTCGCCGAAGTGGGCCATCTCCTTTAGATAGAAGGCCTTCACCTTTTCCGGCGAATCCGGCGTGTGGTAGCCGGCGGCCTTCACCTTCAGGTGGAAGTCGCCAAAGCTGAGGTTCACATCGGCGGCCTCGGTCTCCTTGTCTCCCTTTTCGCTCTTGGCGGGAGTGGCGCCGGGATAAACGGCCAGGCCGATTTCTGCGAGCGACGCGGCATCGTTGGTCTTCACATCCAGACCGCCGAAGGGCGTCTTGATCTTCACGTCCTCGTTCTTATCGCTGCCATTGTTGGAAATGCTGCATCCCGCCAGCAGAAGGGTCAGGACCACGGTGCCCGCTCCGGCGGCACGCAGGAAGTTTCGGTAATTCACGGGACTTCGCATCGGACAATCTCCTCCAACCATAGCCTTGGTACGGCGCCGCGGGAACCTTGGTTCCCCGGCACGGCGGAAAAACCTTAACCGACGATAGCGATGGCGTCAATCTCCACGCGGACGTCCTTGGGCAGCCGCGTTACCTCCACCGTGCTGCGGGCCGGCGCGCTCTGCGGAAAAAAGCGCTCGTAGACGTCGTTCATAGCGGCGAACTCACCTATGTCCTTGAGGAAGACGCCGGTACGCACCACTTTATCCAGGCTGCTGCCGGCGGCCTTCAGGATAGCCTCCAGATTGTGCAGCACCTGCTCGGTCTGCGCGGCCACGCCGCCTTCCACCAGCTTCTGGGTCGTGGGATCCACCGGAATCTGGCCGCTGATGAAGAGAAAGCCGTTGGCGCGGATGGCCTGCGAGTACGGACCAATCGCCGCCGGTGCGTTTGTGGTGGAGATGACTTCGCGCATGGGGAACCCTCCGGGGATGAAAGCTGCTTGGTATCGCGTTCTGGTTTTATATTCTGACGCTGAATTCTGAACCTGAATTCCGTTGCAACATTCTAACGCCACATACGGGCAAAGCAGGTTTCATCCGGAAAAGTGCCACGGAATCGCTAAGGACGCACGGGGCCCAGCAGAAAGAGATACGCGGCGGCGATGGCGTACATTACCAGGCAGATGGTGGTGGCTCCGCCCATCAGCTGCATGCCAAAACCGATGAGCGCCACGGCGGCGCAGAGTCCCATGGCCAGGGTGCTGTAACGCACCCAGCGGGTCAGCGCGGCTGCTTCCTGGTGGTTGCGGCGCAGCTCGTTGAGGGCGGGCGTGGCCATGGTGTTGCGCGTGGTAAAGCCAAAGGTCAGCAGCACGGTGGAAAAAATCGCCGGCAGATAACTGCGGCTGCCCAGGCTGCCCGGCTCGGCGTGATGGAGCGTCAGTCCCAGCACCGCGCACAGGGCAACGCCCAGCAGGAGGCCCATCTGGGTACGGCGCAGTCCTAGGTAGGCCGCGGCGACGCGGTCGAGTGGCGAGTTGGTTTTGAATTTTCGGCGAGACATGGCTAGTTCGTCATCTTCTGCACGCGCTCCACGTTGTGCACGCCATTCACGCGGCGGATGCCGGTGATGATGCGGTTGAGGTGGTTGACGTCGCGAATGTCGAGGACGATGTCAATGGTGGCCTGGGCATCTCCGGTCTTGGCCTCGATGCTGCGGATGTTGGCGTCCTCTCCGCTGATGACGGCGCTGACGGCCGTGATGATTCCGGGACGATCTTCGCTGCCCACCACGAGCTTGACGGGATAGGCCGCGGCCTGCGCGCCAGCCAGCTTCGGCTCCTTGCTGGACCACTCGACAGCCAGTTTGCGCTCGGGCTCATACATCAGGTTCTGCACGTTGGGGCAGTTCTGGCTGTGCACGGCCACGCCCTTGCCGCGCGTGACGTAGCCGACAATCTCCTCACCGCGAATCGGATTGCAACATCGCGCGCGATAGACCAGCAGGTCGTCGGTGCCGCGCACGGTGAGCGTCGAGGCGTCGGTCCCGAAGGTGCGCTTGAGCGCCGACGCCACCCCCTGCTGCTCCTCGCCGGGGCCCAGGTTGCTGCCCGGAACCACCTTGGCCAGCACGGAGCGCGCCGAGTACTTACCATAGCCGATGCCGGCCAGCAGATCGTCTTCCTTGCTCAGGCCATATTCGTTGGCGGCCTTCAGCAGTTCGGGCTCCTTGATATCCTTGAGCGCGATGCGGTACTTGCGCGCCTCTTTCTCCATCAGCTTGCGGCCAATTTCAATGGCGCGCTCACGCTGGTGGATGTTGAGCCAATGCTTGATCTTCTGCCGCGCGCGCGAGCTTTTGACGATGGCCAGCCAGTCCCGGCTGGGGTTGTGGCCGGTCTGCGTCATGATCTCCACAATGTCACCCGAGCGCAGCTTGCTGCGCAGCGGCACAATGCGGCCGTTGACCTTGGCGCCGACGCAGCTGTGGCCGACCTCTGTATGCACCGTGTAGGCAAAATCAATGGGCGTGGCGTCGCGCGGCAAAATCACCACCTTGCCCTTCGGCGTGAAGGTGTAAACCTCCTCCGGGTAGAGGTCAATCTTCAGGGTGGAGAGGAACTCGCCGGGATCGGCCATCTCGCGCTGCCACTCGACGACCTGACGCAGCCACGCCAGGCGTTTCTCGTCGCGCGCGCTGATGGGGCCGTCCTTGTACTTCCAGTGCGCGGCGATGCCTTCTTCGGCCAGCTTGTGCATCTCCTCGGTGCGGATCTGCACCTCGAAGGGGTGGCCATCCTCGGCGATCACCGTGGTGTGCAGAGACTGGTAGAGGTTGGGGCGCGGCATGGCGATGAAGTCCTTGATGCGCCCCGGCACAGGACGCCATGCGTTGTGAATGACGCCCAGCACGGCGTAGCAATCTGTGACCGAGTAGGTGATGACCCTCAGGGCCATCAGGTCATACATCTGCTCCGGCGTAATCTTCTGCTTGACCACCTTCTGGTATATCGAATACATGCGCTTAATGCGCGAATCCACCCGCACGACGTTGATCTTTGCTTCGCCGAGCTTTTCGCGGATGGTCTCCACCATTTTTGCCAGCGCCTGCTCGCCGTCCTTCCGGATGACCTCCACCTGGTCCACCACCGTCTTGTAACCGACTGGGTCCACGTAGGGGAATGCCAGGTCTTCGAGCTCGCCGCGCACCTTGCCCATGCCCAGGCGATGGGCGAGCGGAGCGTAAATCTCCAGCGTCTCCTTGGAAATCTTCACCTGGCGCTCTGGCGAAAGGTGTTGCAGGGTGCGCATGTTGTGCAGGCGGTCAGCCAGCTTGATGAGCACCACGCGAATGTCATCCACCATGGCCAGCATCATCTTGCGGACGTTTTCCGCCTGTGCCTCTTCGCGGCTGGCGAAATCAATCTTGCTGATCTTGGTGACGCCTTCGACGATATGTGCGACCTGCTCGCCGAACTGCTTTTGTATTTCCGCCGTGGTCACCGTGGTGTCTTCAACCGAATCGTGCAGAAGGCCGGCGGCGATGGCCGTGGTGTCCAGCTTCATCTCGGCCAGCAGGATGGCCACTTCGAGGGGGTGAATCAGGTAGGGCTCACCGCTGGCGCGGAGCTGGCCGGTGTGCAGGCGCAGGCTGAGCTGGTAGGCACGCTCGACGATGCTGATGTCGTCGCTGGGGCGGTTGGAGCGCACCAGCTCCAGCAGGTCGCGGAAGCGAGCCGCCGTCAGTGAGCTGGATGCGAGCTGTTCGCCCGGATTTGCCATACTTAATTTTATCTTGTAACCCATGGTAGTAACCGCAAATTCCTGGAAGTGACCCTTCGCGGCTTGCATCTGTCACCGCGCAATTGAAAGAATGAGTGCGGAAGGCAGTGGAATCACCATGAAGGTGTTGATCAGCGGCGCCACAGGATTGATCGGAAGCGAAGTCAGTGCACGGCTCCTCCAGCAGGGTCACGAGGTTGGCCATCTGGTCCGCAACGCCGCACGCGCCACCGCCAACGACCTGGTCTGGTGGCCAAGCCGTCCTCTGTCGCCCGCCGTGCTGAGCCGCTATGACGCCATTGTGCACCTGGCCGGCCGCCCCGTGGCCACCCTTTGGACATCAAAAGCGCGCCGCGAGATTCTTGATAGCCGCGTGCAGGGCACGGCCAACCTGGCCGCCGCCGCCGCCGAGGCCTTCCACTCCACGGGCACGCCGCATACATTGATCTCTGCCAGCGCCATTGGCTACTACGGCAGCCGTGGCGACGAAGAGCTGTTTGAGACCAGCACTTCAGGGATGGGATTCCTGGCCGACGTTTGCCGTCAATGGGAGGCTGCCGCACAGCCGGCCGCTTTATCCGGCATCCGCCTGGTGCAGATGCGAACTTCCATTGTGCTGAGTCCCGCCGGCGGAGCCCTGAAGCAGATGCTGCCCATCTTCCGCCTCGGCCTCGGCGGCCGCCTCGGCAGCGGACACCAGTGGTGGAGCTGGGTGAGTCTGGCCGATGCCGCCCGAGCCTACCTCTTCGCCTTGGAAAATTCTCAGTTGCAGGGGCCGATTAACTTGGCCGCGCCCGACTCGGTGACCAACGCGGAGTTTACCCGCACTCTGGCCCGGGTGCTGCGCCGTCCCGCCTTTTTCGCCGTGCCCGCCATCGCTCTGCGCGCCATGGCCGGAGACATGGCCGAGGAAATGCTTCTCAGCAGCCAGTGCGTGGTGCCCCGCCAGTTGATCGAACACGGCTTCCGCTTTGAAGACGAGGAACTGGAAGCTGCCCTGCGGAAAATGCTTCTCTGAGCCGAGAGTTGTAACTTTTCGAAGCTTGGGGTTTTCTTCGCTCGGCTAAAGTTATGGCGGTGATTGAGCTACGTCTTTTGCCGTGCAATCTCTCCGATGGTGGCCGAGGTGGCGCGCAGGTACTCCGCCGGGCTCAACACAATCTGCGTGCCGCGCACGCCGGCCGAGACCGCGACCTCATCCCAGATTTCCATGGTCTCGTCCACAAACACCGGATAGTCCTTCTTCATCCCCAGGGCGGTCACGCCGCCGCGGATGTATCCCGTGACCGACTGCACCTCTTTCAGCGGCAGCAGTTCGACCTTGCGGTCTCCGGTGAGTGCGGCCAGGGCCTTCAGGTCCAGCTCAAAGTTGCCGGGGATGACGGCCACGCTGACGCCGTTGCGATCGCCGCGCACAGCCAGGGTCTTGAAGACCTGCTCCGGAGGCAGTCCGACTTTGGCGGCTACCGTTTCGGCGGAGAGATCGTCGGGGTCCACCTCGTAGTCGCGCAACGTGTAGTGCACGCCGAGCGAGTCGAGGATGCGGCAGGCGTTGGTCTTGCTCATATGTAACTATCGTCCCACAAAATGTGTTCGCGCGAGGAGTGCGTGGCGCGCCACACTCTTCATCCGCAAAACAAAACCCCACCCCGCGCATGCGGAGTGGGGCATGAAACCTCGTGCGATCAATTCGGCTTGGGCAGCTGCAGCATGATGCCGCCCGATCCGGCCTCCACCGTGGGCAGAGCTCCATTCCAGCGGTCAATCAGCTCACGCTGATTTTCCAGCCGGCGCAGCTCCAGCAACTGCGGCGTCAAACTGGTCTGCCGGATGCGGTTGGAATCGGCTTCGCCCTGGGCGCGCAGCACCTGGCTCTTGGCATCGCCTTCGGCGGCGGCAACCTTCTTGGCTGCCTCGGCCTGCGTGGTGGCCAGCTCGTTGCGGGCGCGCTCGGCCTCCTGTATGGCCTGCGCCTTCGCGGTGATGGAGTTGGCGATGACGGCCGGCACGCGCGGCGCTCCGATGAAGCCGAACTGCTGCACACTGACACCGACCGGCGCCACCTTGCTTTCGATCATCACCTCGACCTTCTTGAGGAACTCCGCCTTGTGCTCGCCGTAGATGTCCTCCACCGTGTAAGTGGAGGCCACCTCGTTCAGCGAGTTGCGCACAATGTCCCGCAGAATGCCGTGGGTGAAGCGGTCCAGCTCGCTGATGCGGTACTTGACGTAGAAGTCGCGCACCTTGTCCTGATCAATCGCGTAGGAGAGCGAGACGTCGGCGCTGATCTCCATGCCTTCTTTGCTATTGAAGCCCATCTCCTCGTTGACCGGATGGCCCTCGTTAGGATTGCGCGTCCACTTCACCGTCTGCACGTAGGTGGGGAACTGGATGATCTGGCTGCGCAGCGGGCTGTAAAAGACCCAGCCGGTGCGGATGGGAATATCCGAAGGGCCGCGCTGACTGCCCGCCAAGTAGATCTCAATGCCGACGTGACCGGCGTCAATGCGCGCCACGTTGACGACGTTGGAAAGCAGCATCCAGCCGATGAACAGTGCCACCAACAGCCCCACCAGCCGCAGGATTTTACCGCCGGGCAGCAGGCCGGCCAGGCCGACGGGCTCGTCGTCCTGCGCGTTGCCTCGCAGAATGGTCATCAGATTCTCCTCCACAGGGTATGCAGGACCATGGGCACGGCCAGCACCAAGCCAAGAATCATGGCGATGCCGCCCATCAGCGCACGGTCACTGGGCTGGTTCATAAGATGAAAGGCTTCCGTGAGCAGACCAAAGGCCAGCAGCAGGATTGCCACGGAGAAGACACTGCGAAAGAGAGTGCTCATTTGTTGATGGGTACGGCGTTCCGCGATTCGGAGCTCACAGTATGTATCGGCCACGCGGCGTTGTAAAGCCGCTGCCGTGGGTCGCATGTTACCGGAGTGTAAAGCGCAGCGGCCACGCAAACAGGCGGAGCCATTTGGCCCCGCCTGTTTCTTGCTTGAGCGATTCTTAACTCTTCTGCTGCGCCGCCAGGAAAGCCTTCAACCGTTCCCGCACCGCAGGCACCGCCTTGGGCAACGTCAGTTGCGAGCCCTCTTCCATCAGCGGCACCAGGCGGTCAAACTCAGGACCACTCTGCTGCCCGGTGAGCGCGATGCGCACGGGGTGAAAGAGCGCCGGCCCCTTGATTCCAGTTTCCTTCTGCACCTCTTTCAGGATGGCCTTGAAGCGCGCGGCCTCAAGAGGCACGGTCTCGGCTTCGAGCTTAGCGGCCACCGCCGCCAGCACTGTGTGCGAAGTCTCCGCGGCCAGAATCTCCTGATTTTCCGGGGCGCCAATCGCCGCTACGGGATCGAAGTGCAGCACGCTCGCGGCGCGCTCGGGCAGCTCGTCCAGTTTATTCACCGAATGTACCAGGGCGGCCGTGATGTGCCCGAGCCACGTGCTGATCTCAGGCGTCGGCTCACTCAATTCCAAAGCGCGCAGAAGAATAGGCTCTGCCAGCGCAGCCACGCGCTCTGGTGCCGACTCCTTGATGTAATGACGATTCAGCCAGTAGAGCTTTTCAAAATCGAAGACCGCGGGCGACGGCGTGACGCGCGCCAGATCAAACTCCTGAATCAGCTCTGTCGGCGAAAACACCTCGCGGTCGCCGCCCGTGGGAGCCCAGCCGAGCAGCGCCATGTAATTCATCAGCGCCTCGGGCAGCACGCCCATCTCTCGAAAGTTTGCCAGCGACGTGGCTCCGTGACGCTTGCTGAGGCGCTCGCGGTCCGGCCCCAGGATGGTGGAAAGATGCGCAAACTCCGGCACCGGCCAATCCAGAGCCTCATAGAGCGCGACCTGCTTGGGTGTGTTGCTCAAGTGGTCGTCGCCGCGGATGACGTGCGTAATCTTCATCTCGGCGTCATCCACCACAACCACGTAGTTGTACACGGCGACGCCGCTGGAGCGAATGATGATGAGATCGCTGACCACTTCATTGGAGAACTCGACCCAGCCGCGCACAATGTCGTGGAAGCGAATCGGGCGCTCGGGAATCTTCAGGCGAATGGCGCAGGGCTCACCGGCCTTCCGGCGGCGCGCTGCTTCCTCCGGCGGAATGTTGCGGCAAGTTCCGGGATAGACCTGGGACTGCTGCGCGGCCAGAGCCAGTTCGCGATTCCGCTCCAGATCCTCCTGCCGGCAGAAGCACGGATAGGCCTTGCCCTCTTCGATGAGCCGCTCGGCGTAGTCGAGATAGACCTGCCCTTTGTCGCTCTGGCGATAAGGCGGATAGGGACCACCCTTGTCCGGACCCTCGTCCCAGTCGAGGCCCAGCCACTGAATGTCCTCAATGAGCTGCGCCTCGTAGCGAGCTTCGCTGCGTTCCAGGTCTGTATCTTCAATGCGGAGGATGAATGTGCCGCCCTGCTGCCGGGCGAAGAGCCAGTTGAACAGTGCGGTGCGCGCGTTGCCGACGTGTACTTGTCCGGTGGGAGAGGGAGCAAAGCGTACACGCACTTTGCCCGAAAATGATGATGAACTCATGAAGAAGATGTTAGCAGAGCGCGCGCGTTGGGCGCTGTACGCAGCCTAGGGGTGGATGTGCGGACTGTCCGCGTTCTTCTTCGGAGCCTTATGCACCACAGGCCTGGCCACCTTCACGTCAAACTCAAAGGGAACAGTGCGCGGCGGAAAACACTGTCGGTCATCACAGGCCTGGAACTTGACGGCTCCATGCACGCGCTCAGTTCCGTAGGCCACCGTACGCGCGGGGCGCACATCCGCCGTCACCACAAAGGCTCCGCTGTACACGTTCAGCTTTTGATTGTTCATGAAGGGCAGCACCAGGTCCTGCCCTTCGGGATACTTCACGTTGGCGATCATGATGCCGTCCGGCGCGTTCAGCCGCAGAGTGGTGGGCATTAGCAACTCGTCGTAGGGGTGATTGGAGTTCACATGGAAGCCGCGATTCACCCGCATCTCCAGCGTAAGCTGCGCGTGGCCTCCACGGGTGACCACGATGGTAGGCACCGGAGCAACGGTGATGTTCGGCGCGCTGCCCTGCGCCACGGCGAAGGTGGGCAGCAGAGCTACAAGGGCACAGGCGATCTGTGATATCGGCTTCATGATGATTGCCTTAGTCTAGCGGATTTCTCAGCGGAGGGGCGCGACTAAAGTCCCAGAGCAAGGCGTATGCTTTTTTCCACTTCGTCCTGGCCGTTGGGTTGGCCGATGAAGCGCTCCACCACCCCTCCCTTGCGGTCCAGGTAGAAGGTGGTTGGCAGCGAGTCAATGCCGCCGTACTGCTGGGCCACCGCCTCCTGCCCAATCAGGATGGGGTAGTTGACGCCATTCTCGGCCGCAAAGCGCGCCACGTCCTTCAGGTCGCCGGCGTCGTCCATGTTGATGCCTACCACCTGTAACCCTTGCGCTCCGTAGCGCTTCTGCATCTCCACAAACCAGGGAATCTCCTGCTTGCAGGGCGGGCACCAGGTGGCCCAGAAGTTGAGCACCACGACCTTGCCGCGCAGACTGCTGAGCGCCACGGGATGACCGGCCAAGTCGGTTAGGGTGAACTCCGGAGCAGGCTTGCCCTTGGCTGCCACTTCTCCGGTGTGCGGCATGTGGCGGCGATAGACGGCCATGGACAGCAATCCGGCCAGTACGACGACCATTACTCCGAAGACGACTACATTACGCTTTAGTCCAACCATTACTGCCTCTTCTGGTCTTGATGCCCTACAGCGCGAAGCGATTCAGGAAGCCCAGGTATCCGCTGAGCATGCTGAAACGGCCCAGGGCGATCAGCAGGCCGAAGGCAATGAGCAGCACGCCGCTGATGACCTCGACGGTGTGCAGGTGGCGGCGGAAGCGCGCGTAGAAGCCCAGGAAGCGGTTCACCATCAGCGAGGTCAGCAGGAAGGGCAGAGCCAGTCCGGCAGAATAGACGGCCAGCAGCATGATGCCCTTCCAGACCGTGTCCTGCGAACCGGCCAGCAAGAGGATTCCGGCAAGAATGGGGCCGATGCATGGCGTCCAGCCGAAGGCGAAGGCAAAGCCGATGACGAACGAGCCCAGCGGGCTGGAGCCGCCTTTTACGCTGTGCAGGCGCTTGTCACTGTACAGGGCGTTGATCTTGAACAGCCCCGTCAGATGGAGGCCGAAGATGATGATGATGACTCCGGCGAGGATGGCCAGCGGACGATGGAACTGGTGCGTCAACTGTCCTACGCTGGTGGCCACGGCGCCGAGGCTGATGAAGACCACGCTGAAGCCCAGAATGAAGCACAGGGAGTTCAACATGACGGTGCGCAACAACTTACGATCGGCCGCTTGAAGGGTTTCCACGCTGGCGCCGGAGATGAGCGAGATGTAACCCGGAACCAAGGGCAACACGCAGGGCGACAGGAAAGACAAGATTCCGGCCAGGAAGGCGGCAATGGGCAGGGGAAGACTGTGCATACAAGTACGATTCTACCCTTTTGGCCCGCTGCGACGCGCGCGGCGAAAAACGGCGGCGGGATGGTACCCCCTCCCCCCGGTATATTTGTCGGCAAGAATTTGAGAAAGAACGGGATAGAGGTTTCAAAGTTTCACAGGTTTCACAGGTTGAAGAGCAAAAACCTGATGAAACCGATGCCGTGAAATGCTGCTGCTTGCCCCTACTTCAAGAATAGCAATTTGGAAGGGGTGGACCCTCAGCGGCGGGGAGGTTTATATCTCGTGCGGAATCATTCGGTTGGGAGGATTCTTCGAAAAATGGGGGTTGACAAGGTTTAGGGAGCGCGATTTCTCGGGCGATAGCGGGCGGTTCTGGGTTGGTGGGAGGCGCGGTGCGGGCAGTTCCTGGGCGTTGCGCGGGCAAATTTGGGGCAGTTCTTGAGTGCGTTTCTTGAGTTCTTGGCGGCCAACAGTCCACAGTTCGGCAAGAAGTTTGTTGGCTCGGGTTGACCTTTATAGAAACAAGGTCAAAGTCAGAGACCCCACAGCGGCAAGTGACCTTGTGTGGAAGCTGTGCAACAGAATGGGTAGGGGTCCTTCGACTCCGCTGCGCTCCGCTCAGGATGACACTTCAAAAAACAAAAGCAAGAGCAAGAACAAAAGCAAAAGCAACTACCCCACCCTAGCAACAGCGGCTAGGATAGGGCACTCGGCAAGTTCAACACTGCTATAGGGTGAGTACCTGCTTCCCACGTCTGGCCAAACACAGGCCAGACATGGGGCACCAATCTTTTCTGTTTAAGCGAAACGTGGAACACCTTCCAAGCGGCGCAGCATTCGATCTCTCAAGCTAATTCACATCTCCCATCAGCCGTCGCATGGGGCGCAGAAGGACGATCAGCGCGGCGCCCACTACGAGGCAGAAGGCCGCCACCAGTCCGAAGAGGCTGGGCAGGGGGAGCGACTCGTAGAGAGAGCTGAGACGGCCGCCGATGTAGTCTCCCACGGACATGGAGAGGAACCAGACGCCCATGATGAGGCCTCCGGTGCGGGCCGGGGCGAGCTTAGTCATGGTGCTCAAGCCCACGGGGCTGAGGCACATCTCTCCGATGGTGTGCAGCAGGTAGGTAAGCGTGAGCCAGAGGGGGCTGACGGCCTGTCCGCGAGAGACGGGAATGAGTACGGCGAAGCCCAAGGCGACGAAGAGCAAGCCCACGGAGAACTTTGCCGTGCTGGAAGGCTGGTGCTTGCCCAGCTTGACCCAAAGGATGGCGAAGAGCGGCGCCAGGGCCATGATGAAGAGGGATTCGAAGGACTGGAAGTAACTGGCGCGGAAGGGTCCCCACAGGGCCGCGACATCCCAGGCGTGGAGGTTGGTGTTGCGGTCGGCAAAAAGGTTGAGCGTGGAGCCGGCCTGCTCGTAGGCCGACCAGAACAGGGCCGACGCGATGAACAAGACGAGGATGGCCCAGAAGTGACGACGCTCCTCGGCGGAATAACCTTTTTGAGCAAAAATCCAAACGAAGAAAGCCACGGCAATGCCCGCCAGCAGAAGTCCCACGCCGTTGGCGATGGATTGCACGCTGAGCTGGAGGAGTCCGCTCCACCAGGCGAGGAGAATGGCCGCGCCGATAACGGCAGATGCCACCACTACGTTGCGAAGCGCGCGCATGTCGGCCGGGGTGCCGTGGATGATGCGTCCGACATTGCCCAGATGCTTGCCGCCAAGAATGTACTGCGCCAAGCCGAAGACCATGCCGACACCGGCGGCGACGAATCCGTAATGCCAGTTGAAGTTTTCACCCAGGTAGCCGCAGACCAGCGGAGCGATGAGCGCTCCGATGTTGATGCCCATGTAGAAGATGGAAAAGCCGGCGTCGCGGCGCGTGTCGCCTTTTTCGTAGAGGGCTCCGACCATGCTGCTCATGCTGGGCTTGAGCAGTCCGGTGCCGAGGATGATGAAGCCGAGACCGGAGTAGAAGGCGGGCAAAGTGGGGATGACGAGGGTGAAGTGTCCGAGGGCGATGATGATGCCGCCCCACAAGACGGCGCGGCGCTGACCGATGAGGCGATCCGCCAGCCAGCCTCCGGGCATGCCCATCAGGTAGACCAGCGCGGTGTAGCAGCCGTAGATGGCTCCGGCCTTGGCGACCGGGAAGCCGAGTCCTCCGCGGGCGGTGGACGCAGTCATGAAAAGAATGAGCAGGGCGCGCATTCCGTAATAGCTGAAGCGCTCCCAGAGTTCGGCTCCGAAGAGCGTTGCCAGGCCGCGCGGATGACCGAAGAAGGAGCGATCTTGCGGGAGGTGCGGCAGGCTCTCGTCAGGAACAGGAATCGGCAACTCACTCATCGGTTGTCATTCACCTTGGCTAGGTTTGTAGAGCGTGCAGTGCGGCGCAACAGTGACGAAATAAATTGTTGTATGTCGGAAAGCGCTAGGAGTGGTGTTTAGTGGATGTGGAAAGCGGAAGGTAAGTTGCAGAAAAGTTGCGCGCCGGTGCCACCTAAGCCGCAACCGCGGCGGCGCAGGCGGGGCACCCGGCTTATCTGCTCAATTTGTAGACCACGCTCACGATTGAATCCACCTCAACCGGCTCTCCATTCAGGAAGTACGGCTTGTACTCCCATTTACTCACGGCGGTCACAGCAGACTCGGCAAGTAGAGGAGACGGTGAATCCAGCACTTCGAGGTCGTGAATCTTGCCATCTTTTCCTATTACATCAGCCAGTGTTACTACGCCCTGTTCGTGCCTCCTCCTGGATTTTGAGGGGTAAGCGGGTTTGGTCCTCTTCACCACTAAGCCAGATGTCACGCCTTGGGCATCGTTTGAGCCTGGCACCTTCTGCTTCAAGGTGGCATCGGCGGGCGGGTTGAAGATCGCCTCCGCAGGGGTGAGCGCTTCGATTGTGTCCACGGACACGGTGAAGTGCTTCCGCTCACTCACGGTCACGACGACTTGGCGTGGCAGATAGCGCCCCTGCATGTTTTCCAATTGGCTGAACTCTTTCTTGAATTGGTTGTCGTATACCGCTCGTAGCTCGAGTGTCGCTGGATCCAGACAGTAGTAGGTTGCGTTGGGAGACTCTTGCAGCTTGCCGTCCACAAGCGATTGGACTGTGGTGCTCACGCATGTAAGTTCCGGTTTCGCTGCCGGTGGCATTTTCAGATCGAGTTTCATCCCGCCTGACTTCAGCGCGTCACGCGTTGGAAACGGGAAGAGGATTCTCTGCATTTCTCTCTCGAAATACCGCAAAGGGCTTCCGGAGTCTTTGCGGTACAAAGCGCCCAGCGCAGTTGACCATTCCGTATGCTCGGCCCTGCTTCGTGTCCAGGTGCTGCGATGGACCTTTGGCGACATCCACCAGAATTCCCATACTCCCTGATCCGTGGGCTTCCCTTGATCGTCGTAGAGCTGATAGCTGGCCTTCAGGTGCCATGGCTTTAACTCCGGCGAGGAGAAGTCGTAGAAGGGCGCGGCAGCGGCGAGGATTTCGCTGGGGCCCTTCGGAAGGCCAGCTCCGGCGTTGGCAGCAGTTTGACTGAATCCTGGTGAGAGAAGTGCCAGAAGAAGAGTGAAAGCAATCAGCGTGCGCATAATGGGGGAAATCATAACAGGTCAAAAATGCCAACGGTGGAACGATCGTGGTGCGGGGTTCTCTAACTCTGCTGCAACAACGGCAGCGAAGGTGGGGCACCTGAACCTTAAATGATTGCGGCGGCAATTGGGGTCCTTCGACTACGCTGCGCTTCGCTCAGGATGACACTTAAAAAA
>Ga0181519_10001053_pt1 | contig 24272 bp, 26 predicted proteins | sample PEATcosm2014_Bin_26_FD_121102 | JGI IMG/M metagenome (GOLD analysis project Ga0181519, IMG submission 121102) | Peatland microbial communities from MTU Mesocosm Facility, Houghton, MI, USA - PEATcosm2014_Bin02_10_metaG | ecosystem: Environmental > Terrestrial > Soil > Wetlands > Peat | place...
ATCGGCGGCGTGAGCGTGGTGCCAGCCTTCGCCGGAGCCGCACCCGGCTTCAGCGGGCTGTATCAGGTGAACGCCGTGGTCCCGGCCGGCATCGCGGCGTCACAGCAGGTGCCGATCGTGATGACGCAAGCCGGCCGCGCCGGGCTGACGGTGACGGTGCCGCTCCAGTGATCCGCGACCCGCAGGGGCCGGGCATGTCCGGCCCCGGTCGCGCTCGTCTTGCCTGCCAAGACATCGTCCCGTCAACCTCGCTTGAGGATTCGAAGAGTCTTGCACTAAGCACCGGGCCATTTCAGTTCTTTCGCGCATTCAGGACAGATGCCATGGCTGAACTCAGCCTCGGAATGCTGTCTGACGTACACTTCAAACCTGTTCCAATAACCCTGGCTATCACGAATCCTCTTGCAATACATGCAGATAGGAAGAATGCCGTGGAGAGTCTTAATCTGCTCCAGCGCGCCGCGGAGCTCCTGTACCTGTGCCGCTAACTGTTTCTGCAGCTCGATCATGCGACGTCCGACTTCGATGCGCGCACGAAGTTCGTCTGGGTCAAAGGGCTTGACCAGATAGTCGTTCGCCCCGGAATCCAGACCCGCCGCCAGGTCGGCCTTGGCATCCTTGGCGGTCAGTATGATGAGATAGGGTGGCTGGTCGCACTGCATGGCACGAACCCGGCGCACAACCTCCAGCCCCTCCATCACTGGCATAATCCAATCAAGAAGGGCCAAGCAGGGAGCATCCGGTTCCTGCAACTGCTGCCACGCTTCCGCGCCGTTAGCGGCTTCGATGACCTCGTGCCCACTCTTCTTTAAGAACTCTCCCAGAATCACGCGGGAGGTGAAATCGTCGTCGGCGATCAGTATCCGCATGCGCCCGCCACTTTACTTGATGAGCCCTGAGTTGCACACGCCGCCCTCGGCTTCCCCGTGCAGGAGGCTTGCATGAACGAGCCCATGTAGCCGATTGTAGCGTTCGGTTGGGGCGCGATGCCCGGGGACTTGAGCGGCCGCTCGCGGGTGCGTTCGAGCAGGTCGGCCGCCGGAATACGGGTCGGGGGATCGAGCGCCAAGCACCCGCCGAACCTTGGCTGCCCAGGCAGGGGCAGTGCTTTTCGGATTGACACGACCCTACCTCTCACTGTATAGTATTATTGTCTAGAACTACTAGTACTATTAAATAGATGGATATGGTACCTCTCTCGTTTTTAGGTGCCTCGACCGCAGCGAGTTCTCTGATCCTGCGGTGCAATTCTAAGCCCGATAGGCCGCCAACGCTTTGGATCGCAATGGAAACAGCTCCTGTCGTTTCAGCAGTTTCAGCCTCTGCGAACGACAACCACACCCATACCACCGTTTCCGGTGGGAAGCCGGAGTCCTTACTGCCATGACCGATTTTATGATTACCGCTCACAATTCACTGATCCACCCCCACGAGAATCGGAGGCTCGGTTCCCGGGTGTGGCTTGCGATGATAGCCGCCGGCCTGCTTGGCGCAGCCGCCGCGAATGGCGCGACCGCGCCCACGGACTCCGTCCAGCCGCAGGACAAGATCAACCGTGCCGCGCACGCCGCTCCCACTATCACGACCCAGCCGGTTGGGCAAACGGTGACAGTCGGGCAAACCGCCACGTTCACGGCAGTGGCTGCGGGTGCTACGCCGATCGAGTATCAGTGGCAAAAAAACGGAGTCGCGATCCGGTTGGCTACGCGCAGCACCTACACCACGCCGGCCGTCAGCGCGGCCGACAATGGAGCGAAATTCGCCGTGGTGGCTCGGAATCGTTACGGCAGCGTGACCAGCAACGCCGCCACCTTGACGGTGAACGCCGCCGTGGTGGCGCCCACGATCACCACGCAGCCGCAGAGCGTGACAGTGACGGCGGGACAGACGGCCACGTTCAGTGTCGCGGCCGGTGGTACCGCGCCGTTGAGTTATCAGTGGAAGAAGAAAGGCACAGCGATTAGCGGTGCGAACGCCGTCAGCTATACCACGCCGGCGACGGCAACCACGGACAGCGGCTCAACCTTCACGGTGACAGTGAGTAACACGGCCGGCAGCGTGACCAGCAACGCGGCCACCTTGACGGTGAATGCCGCCAGCCCGACTCCACAGACGATTACCTTCGGTAATCCTGGGACGCAGACGGTGGGAACGCCGCTCGCGCTCTCCGCCACGGCCAGCTCCGGCTTGACGGTATCGTTCGCTTCCACCACAAGCATCATATGCACGGTTGCCAACTCAACCGCGACATTCATCGCCGCTGGCACTTGCACGATCCAGGCCTCGCAGGCAGGCAATGGCACTTATGCCGCAGCCACACCGGTGTCGCAGAGCTTCACGGTTAATAGCAAAGTCACCAGCGGTCCATTGGCGATCACCACCGCGTCCTGCCCAGGCGGAACACAAGGCGCGGCGTATGCCGGCTGCACCATAGCCGCCAGCGGCGGCACTCCGCCCTACACGTATTCGCTAAGCACGGATGTCACCGACTATCCCCCATTGCCCGAGGGGATGTCTCTCGACGCAAAGACAGGGGCCATCGGCAGCTCGCTGATCGGCGGTCAAGGCACTTACATACCCGAGCTTGTCGTTACGGACTCGACAGGTGCACAGGCGACTCAGGACATCAGCTTCGCCATCAATGGCAGCAACGCGTTCCTCGCCGGCATCTTCCCATCCACTTCTATCTTCCACCATCGCGTGGATGCGGCCACGACTGGCTTACCCGTGGATGCTTCTCCCGCGGCGCCTATGTACAGCGGCTATTTGTCGGAGACGATCAAACCGTTCTTCGGCGATCAGTATGCTAACTTTCCGAATGGAATACCGGCCATTGAGGTTCCGTACAACCAGCCGGATGTGGCGGTTACAACCACGGTGTATCAGTCCTATTTCACCTCTGGTCCGATTCCGCCGTACGCTCCGGTAGAGGGCACCGCCAACGCGGTTACCACCGGTGGAGACATGCACGTTCTGGTCTACCTCGAGGCGGGCGACGGAAACAGCCCTGCCCTTTACGAGATGTGGCAGGGAATATACGAAAGCGGCCCCTGGACCGATTCTTCCAATGCGCTTTGGCCCAACGTATCTTCGAATGCCCTGACACCGCAAGGGCAGGGGACGTCCGATGCCGCTGGTCTACCGGTTGCGCCGCTGCTCGCCAATGCCGACGAGGTAATCGGCACTGGCACACCCAGCGAGCCTAACGGTACGATTCAGCATCCCATTCGATTCACACTGAATCACATGTTGAATTACTGGGTCTGGCCCGCGACCCAGACAGCCGGCGTCGGCAGTTGCACGACTACGGAAGGGAGTTCCATTCCCGTGGAGTCGCTAATCTCGCAAGCTACTCCTCCCGCAAGCTGCACCATGTCGGGGGCCGCCGGCGAGATCTACCGGCTCAAGGCCTCGGTGGCGACTCCCTCCTGCGCCGAGACAAGTCCGCAAGCCGCCATTATCATTGCAGGATTCCGAAACTATGGAATCATCCTGGCCGACAATGGAGACAGTGGCGGGCTGATTGGCACGCCCGACGCCCGCTGGAACAATAACGATCTTTCGTGCATCAGAAGTCTCACTTTGTCCGACTTCGAGCCTGTGAACGTGTCGAGCCTCATGGTTAGCAACGGCAGCGGGGCCACGAGCCATTAGATTATTTGAAGTCCGTACTTGCAGCTTATTTAACAGGCGAACCGCCATTCCGCCACGGTGATCGGGGCGGGCAGCACCATCGGCGCCAGCGTCCGATGCCCCAGTTTTCGCCGGTCTCACCGCGCGGCGGCACTGGCGCAAGGGCCCGAGAAACTCCGCCGGCTAATCCTTACTTTGGCGTGATATCCGTAACCGGAAGATCCCAGTGCGCCGCCAGGATTTCGAATCGCCGCAGTTCCTCGCGCTTGTAAGTCTCCTGGTCGGGCCAGAGTTGCTTGATCAGTCGATCCTCGTCGGGATTGGCGGTAGTCGCTACGGTCGAGTTCTTGTAACGGATCGTGACGCGATAGTCCCAGCGCGCATCCTCGGTCATGTGATTGGACGGCGTCTCGATTTTCACCGAGAGTATGCGGCCTGTCTCGGCGATCTTCCGCAGTAATGGGTAGTGATTCTTCAAAAAGAGTTGCAGGAACTCCTGCTGATGGCCCCACGGCGTTTTGTAGTAGTACTCGACGGAGTAAGGCTGGTCAGGTGCGACCTGAGGGGGCGCGCCCTGGCCCAGCATCGGCCGCCCAACAACGCACAGCAGCAACGTAAACAGTATGTTCTTCATCGATCCTCCATGTGTCATGCCATTTGAGCCCGCCAGCGGGGTGTCAAAGCGTTCCCCGCCAGCTATTTTGAAATCCAAAAGTAATAGTGAGCTGTGTAGGCGGTCTCCTGCACCTGATTCGCGGTGCAGCCGGTCGTCGGGGCCTTGCCACCGCCAGTGTACAGGCGTTGAATGATCCCAACATCGCTGAATGCGCCGGTGCGGCTGGCCTTGTCGGCATCGAGCCTCAACCAGTCAATCGAGGACCCGTCCGGCGACGCGAAATGGACCGCCGTCGCGCCGATGCCTTTGATGGTGCCCCCGCCATCCACCATGGTCCAGGTTGGCCCGGCGGTGTGACGAACTTTCAAATTCGAGTTCATGTCGTAGAGGCTCGCAGCGGGAGTCGAACCTTGGGCCCAAACGCCGTTGTCACACCGGTAGATCTGCTTCCCGACCGCCAGAAAATGGAATTTGAGTTTGACGTCGGCGTTAGGCGCCACCTCGAGGGCCTTCGCCGCGGCAGGCAGCGCGGGTGGCTCAAGTTGTTGAGCAGCGAGCGGGACCGCCAACAGTCCCAGCAGGCATAGATTTCGTGCCGTCATTGTTTTCTCCGAGAGGACTCTCAGAGATCCACAATAGCATTCCCGCGCACCAGCGTTGTACCCACGCCAACCAAAGCTCACACGGCATGGTCCGCCGGCGCGTCTTCACCGTTCCATATCCTGCGCGAAGTCCAATCTCGCGCGGGACCCGACCAAAACGGATCCGCCGGGCCGAGCCCCAGCGGAAGCAGCACCGTGGAGCAAAGATACAAACTGCCCGTCGAGATGTAGCTCTCTCCCAATTTGGGCTGGTGTCCACAGAACCCGATGCGCAGCCAGCCGCCGCCATCGAATGTTCCCGGCGCTTCCATCAGCCGGCGCATGACTGCCGTCAAGGCGCAGCGGACCTGCGGACCCGTCAACGGCTCGGGCACGTCGCCCTCGAGCGCCTGCAGGGCCAGTAAATGAAAGGCGCCGCAACGATAGGTGATGGAGCGGCCGACGGCGGGAAATGTTCCATCCGGCGCAATCAGCCGCTCCTGAATGGCCGCGTAGCGCCGCGCGCGCACCCGGATATCGGGAAACATCCCGTCCCATCTGCCGCTGTACGCGCGGATGTTGCGCAGCGTATCCAGCAACATGGGCTGGATCACGAAGCTATTGTAGTAGTCCCAATGAAAGCGCGGCCCATCGCCGTAGATGCCGTCGCCCAAGTACCATTCCTGGTGCTTGCGGAGAGCATTATCGATTCGCGTGGCCTCCCAGGGCTCACCGATCATGGCCATGGCAGTTTCCACCATTGCGCTGAAAAGCAGCCAATTGCTGTCGTACGGCACGATCGCGCGTGAGGACACGAGTGCGGCGGCCAGGTATCGTTGAGTCGTGGGGTCCAACTTCTTCCAGAGCTCGGTCGGCGCCCGCAACAGTGCCTGCGACAGGAAACCGCAATCCACCAGCGGCTGATCGCCGTCGGAGAAATTGAGGAGATCCGGCGACTGGGGATCGGTCGCCGATCGAATCGCCTGGCGCGCCAATGCCCGGTACCGTTGTTGAAGGTCGTGCTCGGCGCCGGCAACGAGCGGAGCCTCGATCCAGGGCGCGATGCCGGCCAGCAGCCGGGCGATCGCTTCCAGGTGGGAATACTTCCGCCGGACCGTTTGGTTGTCGCCTGCGCATTCCACCGGCATGTTCCTTCTCAACGTTCCGCGAGCCAGATTTTCAAGCACCGGCTCCGCCAGTTTGGTAAGCAAACCAGTCCAGTATCCTCGGTCACCCCCGGCCGTAATCCGCGGAACGCCCAGCGCCGTCCGCGCGGAGCTTAAACCTGCGAGTGTCTTAAGCGCTGTGCGACGATTTGTCATAGACCCACGGAAGCATTATCTCCAAACTACGCCGCGGTTCGTCTGCTTCGTAGGATATTGCGCGCAGCCCGCGGCCACCACACTGTGATTCATTCCGGCCGCGAAGCCGCCGGTGGAGAACCGGGCGGAGGCGGAATTGGGTTGGGGCTGCCGCTCAAGCAATCCAACAGATCCCTGACGCGCCGGCGGCTCACTTCGAGCGTCGCTCCGTTCGTCAACACGACGTCGGCGGTGCCGCCGATCAGCGGGCGGACTTCGGCCACCGATTCCAGTTTCACGATCACCGACCGGGAGAGGCGGAAGAACAGCGCCGCATCCAGCCGCTCCTCAAGATCGCTGAGGGTCGGTTCCAGCACGTACGCCCGATCGCGCGTGTGCAGCTTGGTGAGTCCCTCTTCGGAGGAAAAATACAGGACGTCGCGCTGGGGGATGACCTTGTAGCGGCCGCCACAGCGGGCCAGCAGCCGCGCGCTGGCTGCGGGCACAGCCCGTGTCAGCCGGTCCACATCGCTGTCGGCATCGCGCAGCGCTCTCTGCCGAATCCGTTCGATGGCTTGCGCCAGCCGGTGCAGGCTCACCGGTTTCAGCAGGTAGTCTATCGCGTGCAGCTCGAAGGCCTTCACGGCATAGGTGTCAAACGCCGTGCAAAAGACGATCTTGGGACGCGGGCGCGGCAGGCACGCCGCCACCTCAAGGCCGCTGGCGCCTGGCATTTGGATGTCGAGCAGCAGCAGGTCGGGCTGCAGCTCGAGGGTCTTCTGAATCGCCTCTTCGCCGTCGGCGGCTTCACCGGCGACTTCCACATCCTGGATCGAGCCGAGCATCTGGCGCAACCGCTCGCGTGCGATATCTTCGTCGTCCACCAGCAGCGCCCGGATCACGTCGCCACCTCGACCGCCCGCGTCGTCCGCGGCATCTCGATGGTGACTACGGTCATCGCGGGCGTCCCATCGCGTCCCACGCCCAGGTGCGCAGCGTCGCCGAAGTAGCCGCGCAGACGCTCCCGTATGTTGCGGAGACCGTGGCCCTCTCCAGGCTGGTGAAAGACTCCCGCCGCGGAGTCTTCGAAGCCCGGCCCGTTGTCGCGGACCTCGATGCGGAGACGGCCTTCGGCAACATCCACATTGACCTCGATCCTGCCGGGGACGCGGCTGGCGCCCACCCCGTGCTTCACTGCGTTTTCCACCAGAGTCTGGACAATCATGGCGGGAATCCGCACCTCGTCGGCTTCGTCGCCCGCCCGAATCGTGAACTCGAGCCGGTCCCCGAACCGTGTCCGCTCGATATCGAGATAAGCGCGGACGGCCTCCAGTTCTTCGTCCAAAGGCACCCACTCCCGTTCGGAGCGGCGCAGGGTATAACGAAACACCTCCGCCAACTGCTCGATGGTCCGCTCGGCGCGGTCCGGGCGGCGGGGAATCAGTCCCGCGATTGTATTCAACGCGTTGAACATGAAGTGCGGATTGACTTGTGCGCGAAGGGCCCTGAGCTGCGACCGCTCGGCTTCGAGCAGCAGGTCCTGCTCTCGCCGCTTCCGCTGCTCGCGCTCCTCGCGCAATCGCAGGTTATCGAGCAGGAAGGAATACGTCTCCGCCAAAGACGAGAGCAGAGTAACGTCTTCGCTCAGGAAGCGAGGACCATGCACTCGCGTCCGGATCGAGATGAGACCGGTCGGTTCCCCATCGCTCCGAAGCGGCGCTTCCATGCAGCCGCGAGCGTTCCCGGCCGCTGGAAAGGGCCCGGGACCGAGCTGAACTCTGGCCTCGGACTGGAATATCTCGCCCAGCAGCCGCTCTCCCCGTTCGGCGAGTTCACCCTCGCCGATTGCGCTTTGCAGTCCTGTCAGGAAGTACTTGCCAGCCTGAGACGGACGGAAGCGGCGGCCCAAGAGCCGGTCGAGCCAGAGCGACAATTTCTGCTGACCCCAAGGCGCCAAGAGCACGATCGGCAAGACGAGAAGCGCCCACGCCAGGACGGCCGTGCGTGTGCCCCACCAGAGGCGCAGCAGGAAGGGCGCCATCACAGATAAGTATGCCGCCAGCAGGAGCAGGAAGCAGAAAGTGAACGCTCCCTTCTTGATGAGAACGTCGAAGAAGGTGGGCCGCTCGGCATAGTACGTGATGACGAATCCGAAGCCCAGCGGGAGTGTCTGCGCCAGTATGGAGCCCCAGCCTCCTTCGGGCGCGAACAGGTAAATACACGCCCAGACGCCACAAAGAAGCAGTAGCCAGCGCCGCTGATTCCTCGCGAGTCGATCGGTATCGTGGCGTTGGGAAACCCACAGGATCAAGCCGCAGCCTGTCGCCGCGGCCACCATGAGTGCCCGGTATGCCAGCAGCGTTGGTTTGTCGCTCAGGTAATCCTGGAATGGGCGGCCCAGCGCGCCGAGCGCCAACAGCAAGAACAAAAGTCCCAGCGCGTAAACGGCAAGGAGACCAGTCCGCCATATCCCGCCGCCGGACAGACCCTCCCTCTCATTTCTGTAGAAGAAATGGAACAGCAAGGGTGGAAGCAGAGCCTGCGCGGCGATCTGAGGGTACACCAGGAACGGTTGTCCGTAGTAAACCATCCCCCAGGAGAGGTAATTGACGAGGTTGGAGACAAATAGGATTGCGCAAGCTGTCGTGATATACAGATAGAGGTAGCCGCCCCAGTGGCTCCCGCTCTTCCGGTACTCTTGAAGCCAAAGAAAAGACAGAAGGGTAAACGTAATCCCGTTGAAGCCCCACAGCAGGACGTCCAGCCAGGGATAATACCCGCTCACGATTTCCTCCAGACCTTTTGGGAAAACCTGTTACGCACAGCGGTTACTGCCTCACCACTTGCCAGCGCGCGCGGCTCCGATTTCAGGGGGCCTCAGCGACGCCCAGCCGGAGCGCCGTTTGATTGGCGTCCTTCATTATAAGACTCCGCTCGGAAGTTGAGCCCGCTTACGGATAGAGCGTCACGAAAGTTACCCCGTAGCCGCCGAACGATACCGTCATTCTCGCCGCCGGCGTGATCGCCACCTCGGCCGGCCCGTTCACCGTATCCGTATTGGCATCAATCGTGAGCTGGGCGGCTGTCGAAAATGTTCCTAGCGCCGCGACGTCCAGGATTACCGTGCGCGGGTCGCCGGGCCCGTTGTTGTCATTCGGAGTATGTACGGCGTGGTTCGCCATCATCACCACTACGGAACCGTCGCTGTTCCTGGTGGCCAGGATCTCCACAGTGGAGGTTTCCGTCGCGTTGAGATCGAGAATGTCCGGCCCGGGCGTCACGCCGTCCCAGGGAAACTTCCGCAGCAGCCAGTATTCCACCCAATAGCTCAGGTAATCGAGGTTGTTATTCTCATTTACCAGGCCGCGTTGCGCATCGTCGGTGAAATCCCATTGCACCAGTCCCTGGTTACCGGCTTTGCCGGTCTGCGAAAACACGTAAGGCTGCCAAGCGGCTAAGAAGGCGTTGGTGCCTCGCAGATCCAGGATAAACGAGCCGCCGCTCGCTGGGGGGAAGGCGACATTGACACCGCTTTCGGTGACCCACACCGGCACATTGGCCAGGTCTGGCCGCGTACTGAGTTCCTGGTAAAAGTAGCGGATGTCATTCGCGAAGCTGGGTATGGTAGCAAAGATCTTGGCATCGGTTTCGGCCTGCTGCGCGGTTGAGTACAGGTGCAGCGTGACCGCGTCCACCTGAGCGTTCACGCCGCCATCTGCCGGCGAGGCGACAAACCAGGGAAGGTTGTTCCGCGGATCGCCCATCAGAAAATCTCCCAGATAGGTCGCGTCGGCGAGTTCGAGCGCGGTGAACTTAATGGTAGGATCCACCGCTTTCATGGCCGGCACAACCGTGTTGTAAAGCTGGATGTACTGGGTCGGCAACAAGCCGTTGGTATTGTACTCGTTGAAGACCTCCCACCATGTGATGTGAGTGCCAGCCGGCGCCTGAAAGTGCTGGCCGCCCCAGTCGAACCCCCCGGTATTGTAGTAGCGCACCAGGTTCGCGCAGTACTGCGCGAAGGTCTGCAGGTTCGCGTCGTTGAAGACGAACTGCACGCCGCTCCCATCGTTGCTGGGGATGTTGAGGAAGGGCGGCGCCTCGCTGACGGCGAATATGGGGCTGCGATCGCTTACTCCGAGAACGGCCATCACAGTCGGGTCGAGATTGGCGAAATTCCAGTCGCTCGCCTGCCCGGTATTGGTTTGCATCGGAATGTAGTTCCGGGAGATCGCGATGCGTATATGCTTCGGGCCCAGAGCGTTGACGGTGTCCCAATTTGGCGGCAGAAAGTACTCTTGTCTCCATGTATCGGGCTCGAATACCGTGCCCACGAACTCCTGGAGTTTGCCGCGCACGCCTTGCTCCAGGTCCACCGTGCCGCCGACCGTGGCGACGATTCCGACCACCACCGTGAGCGGCTGGCTGGTCGTTGGTCCCCCGTCGCTGGCTTCAATATTCACCGTGTACGTACCGGCCGGCGCGGTGGCGCTCGCCACCAGAGTGACGGTTCCCGCCGAGCCGCTTCCCGGCTGGGCGAACTGTGCCTGCAAGCCGCTCGGCAGCCCCGTGGCGGCTAACGTGACGTTGTTTGAATTCCCCGCGTCTCTTTGAATGGCCACGCTCACCGGGACCGGCGTCCCGTCTTGCGGCGCGAGCACCGTGGAGGCTGAAAGCGTGAGCGCAAAATCGAGTGTCTGACCGCCACCGCCTTCCACCGGCCCGCTTCCGCTAGGACACCCAGTCAGCAAAATGGCCAGCACTGTCACCCCGGCTGCCCACTTCGCTTGCATGATCGGATCATTCATTGCTCCTCGCTCTCCTATCGAAAGGACCGCTCCCTATGGTCGCGGCTCCGTTTGGAGGCCGCTCGCGTCGGGCATCTCTAAAAGCGAAACACGAGCCCCGCGGAGAACCGGATGTTGTCCTGGTGGCTGCCGGCGAAGGTCGTTCTCAGCCAATCGGCCTGTCCGAGCCGAATGGCAAGTTCCTGGCCCGCGCCCTCCAGGTGGCGCCGTCTGTTGTACACCGTGAGATCGACGCCAATACCTGCGCCCATCGCGAACTTCGTCTCCACGAAGCCGATCGGCACCAGCACCTCGGGATACGCGACCGACACAAAAGCATGCGACTCGCCGAACAACACATGAGCGAATACCGTCCATCGGCCGTAGCGGGAGAAATAACGCGGCCCGCACAAATAACTGTGCTCACGCATGCCGATGGTATACGACGCCCCCCCGGACGTCCTGGTTATGTCGGCGTCGAGACCGCCCCCCTCGGCGACCGCGCCAAGCCAATGGGTGGCGTTGACAGTCACGGCGCCAGTCCAGCCGTTCGATCCGAAACTCGGGAAAGTAAAGACTCCCGTCAGGGCCGGCGTCAGCAAGCTCTCATCGGCGACGTAGCCGTGTATCAGGCCGTACGAATAACCTGTGAAGACCTCAACCCTGGGTATATCCTGCGCGCATGCAAGCGCCGGAACGACCAGTGCCAGGCCGATGATCGAAAGAGTCTTTCGCACGCCTTTCTCCTTTTTGCTTACCCTGCCTACAGCTCCGAACTTACTGCGCTGGGACCGGTTCCCAAAGCGAAAAGTGTGCGAGCGGCGGATTGGCTTCGATGAGCGGCTGGTCTTGGTACACAACCGGCGGAGACATTATGAGCCGAGTCGAGCCAGCGCCGATCCCGTCACGCCTGAGCCGACATCTGGGAGCGACGCTTAGGCGATTCGGCCCGGCCGAGGCTGATACAATCTCCGCTATGGGGATCGAGTGGGTGCGGCGTCACTGTTTGTCACTGGGCGTAGTAACGGAGGTGGTCCAGTTCGAGGAGCACCTGGCTTTTCAAGTGGCGGGCAAAACATTCGCGGTAGTTCATCTGGAGCCGGGGATGGGCAACTTCCTCACCGTCAAAGCGACGCCGGAGGAGTACGCGGAGCTGATCGAACTGCCGGGCGTGGTGCCGGCGCCTTACGCGGCGCGCAACCACTGGGCCGCCATCGAAACGGAAGATGCGCTGCCGGCAAGGGAAATGAAGCGCCTGATCGGCCGTTCGTACGACATCGTCTTCAGCACGCTATCGAAAAAAGCGCAGGCGAAGCTGGCCGCCGCCCACCAGCGCCAGCGCTAACACGGCGTCCACCGCGTAGCGCAGCGCATCGGTGGGATGGAGCCAGCGCACCATCGCCGGATCGGCCATCACCATATCGCCCGCCACGATTCCCAGGATGGCGACGCCCAGGTAGGCCAGCGCCGGGAAACGGTTCAGCACTTTCACCAGCAGGTTGCTCGAAAACACCACGAAGGGAATGCTGAGGCCGAGCCCGAAGACCAGCAGCCCGAGGTTGCCTCGGGAGGCGCCGGCGATGGCCAAAATGTTATCGACCGACATGCTGAGGTCGGCCAGCGTCACGTACCAGACGGCTTGCCACAAGCGCGGGGCGGCGGGCACGCGGTCGGGTGGGCCAATCGAGTGGCCGAGCAATTTCCACGCGATCCACAGCACGAACAGGCCGCCCAACAGTTGCAGGTATTCGAGGCGCAGCATGCGCGCCGCCAGCGCGGTGAGTGCGATGCGCAGCACCACGGCCAGCGCCACGCCGAGGCCGACGCCCCAGCGGCGCTCCTCGGGCGGCAACGCGCGCGCGGCTAATGCGATGACCAGCGCATTATCGCCGGCCAGCAGCAAGTTAATCAGAACGATGGACAGTCCGCCGAGCAAGAAGGGAGCGGGAGGCATTTTACCCTTGCGCGGGCGCGAGTGGAGGCAGGCGGCGGGTGCGCGCGAAGTAGCGCCGCGCCGCGGCGGCATCGCGCAGGATGCGCGCCTTCAGCGCCTCCGGGTTCGAAAACTTCCGCTCTTCGCGCACGCGCCAGAGGAACTCGACGGAAATGCGCCGCGGGGTTTCGCCCGCTAGAGCATCCAGCAGGAAGGTCTCAATCGTCAATTGTGTGCTGGCGCCAAAAGTGGGCCGGTAGCCGACGTTGGTGATGGAATTCCACGCGCGCGGGGTATCCAGATCGCGGGTGCGCGTTACGTAGACGCCGGTCTTGGGAATCAGCTCGGCGGCGGTGGAAAGGTTCAAAGTGGGCACGGTCTGGCGGGAGCCGATGCCGCGGCCCGCGACCACTTCGCCTTCGAGCGAATAGGGCCGCTCCAGCCAGCGCGCGGCCAGCGCCACTCTGCCCGATTCCACCAGGCCGCGAATCGCGCTGCTGCTCACTGCGCGGCCCCGGCGGGTGACCGCGGGCACGATTTCGATTGCAAATCCCAACAGGCGGCCCAGCTCGCGCAGCGTCTCGACATTGCCGGCGTGGTCGTGGCCGAAACGGAAATTGTCTCCCACCAGAACGGCGCGCGCGCCCAGACGGCCGGCCACGATCTCGCGCGCGAATTGTTCCGGTGTGAGGCGGGCAATCTCCGCGGTGAACGGCAGAATCAACACTTGTTCGATGCCTTCGGCCGCCATCAGCGCGGCGCGGCGCGCGGGCGCCGTCATCAGCCGCGGCGCGCGCTGCGGCGCCACCACGCGCGCCGGATGCGGATCGAACATCAGCGCGGAAGCCTTCCAGCCGCGCTCGGCCGCGATCTGTTTCACGCGGCGCAGAATGCTCCGGTGGCCGGTGTGGACGCCATCGAAGTTGCCGATGGTGAGCGCGCTGGGGCCGAAATCGGCGGGCACTTCCTCGAGGCTGCGATAAATCCTCATGGCATGCCGCCGTCGACCAGAATCTCCATTCCGTCATAGGCCAGCCGAACGCGCGGCGGCAGCATGCTTTCGGTGCGCTCATGCGCCAGGTCATGGCAGATATGGGTGAAGAAAGCGCGCCGTGGCGCCAGCCGTTCCACGGTTTCGAGCGACCGTGCCACCGTCGAGTGCGTGGGATGCGGCTTGTAGCGGAGCGCATCCAGAAACAGCACGTCCAGGCCGCCGAGCAGATCGAGCGACGATTCGGGAATGGCGCTGTGATCGGTGAGATAGGCCGCGGCGCCGAAGCGGAAACCGTAAATCGTCCGGCTGCCATGCAGGATCGGCACCGGCAGAAACGGCAAGCCGAACAAATCGAGCGGGGCGCCGTCGATCAGGCGCGGATCGAGCTTCAGCACCCACGATTCCTGTGCCTCTTCGCCGAACATGTATTCGAACACGCGTTGAATGGATGCCATGGTGTCTGGCGCGGCGTAAATCGGAACCCTCCCCTTCTGCCGGAGATTGAAGGGCCGCACGTCGTCCAGGCCCATGATGTGGTCGAAGTGGGCGTGCGTGTACAGCACCGCGTCCACGCGCTCCAGCCGCGCGCGCAGCGCCTGCGCGCGAAAATCGGGAGTAGTGTCCACGATCACGCGGCGGTCCTGGTAGCTCACCAGAATGGAAGGGCGCAGCCGGTTGTCGCGCGGGTCGGCGGAGGTGCAGACCGCGCAATGGCAGCCCAGCGTGGGAACGCCCACACTGGTGCCCGAACCCAACACCGTGATCTTCAGCGGCTCCGCCATTCAAGCTTTCGCCTGGGTGGCCGCTTTGGCTGCCTCCTCGGATACCTGCACGAAACGGAAGCGCAGTTCGGTGAGTGAGTTTTCGAGCAGCCGCTGCTCCTCCAGGCTCAGGTTGCCCTTGGTCTTTTCCGACAGGACGCCCAGCATATCGATGGTGTGGCGGGCCAGGTCGATCTCCGGTTGGGGGTGCTCTTCCTCGCCATACGGCATCAGCCCAAGCTGCATTTCCGCCTGCGTGCGCAGGGAAAACACGAGAAAGGTGAATGAGGCGGGCGGCAGCGGGATGCGAAGATCCTCCTGCGCCGGCGCGTTGTTTTCGGTGTCGCTCATCAAATGTATTCTACCCTGGGGCCCTGCACGGAATCCCCTACTGCCCCCGACAGCCGGTAACGCCGGCGGTCTTTGCCGCCGGTTTTTTTGTGCGCATTCGACGACGGCCTACCGCTGGCTTAGACCCCCGTCCACCGCCAGCAGTTGGCCGGTGACGAAGCTGGAGGCCTTCAGGAAATAAACCACTGCGGAGGCGACCTCATCCGGCGTTCCGCCGCGGCTGGCGGGAGTGGCCGCGATCATACGGCGGCCGCGCTCATCGATGTCGTCGAAGGGGATCACGCCGGGAGCGACCGTGTTGACAGTAATCCGCGGCGCCCAGGCTTTGGCGAGCGCGCGCGTGAGCATGATCACGCCGGCCTTCGAGGCGCAGTAATGAGCGTGCTCGGCCCAGGGACGTGTGCCGCCGAGCGAACTCAGATTCACGATGCGGCCGCCGCCGGTCTGTTGCATGATGCGCGCGGCTGCCTGGCAGCAAAAAAACACGGCCTTCAAATTGACCGAGTGGATGAAGTCCCAATCGGCCTCCGAAATATCGAGCGGATCGAACCGGGTGAAGCGGGCGGCGTTGTTGACCAGGCCATCGAGACGCCCGCACAGGCGCGCGGCTTCGGCGAACAGGCGCTCGATTTCCCCGACCGATTCCAGATTGGCCCGCAGCACCGGCGCGCCGCCGCACTCGGCCGCCGTCTGGCGAGCCTCCGCCTCCGAGGTGTGGTAATGAACAACGACTCGCGCCCCTTCGTGCGCCAGCCGCAGCGCAATGGCGCGGCCGATGCGTTTCGCGCCGCCGGTCACCAGCACCACCTTGTCCCGCAGATCGAACTCCGGATTGTCCGTCAACGCCGACTCATTAGCGCCTGTCATGAAATAACCAGTTCAGCCGCCGGCAACCGCTCCCTTTGGTCGCGGCTCCGAATCGAACGCAATCGGAGCCGCGACCGAAGGGAGCGGTAACGCCGAACGCTTCCCTCTTCCCAATCGCCCAGTATACGCGCGTTCGCCGCTGGCGCGGTTAGCCGGCTTACGGCTGTTATAATCGAGCTTCAATTCATCATCCTAAGGAGAGCTTTCAGTGCGAAACAAGATCACAGTTGTGGGCGCGGGAAACGTGGGCGCCAATTGCGCGTTGCGCGTCGCGGAAAAGGGACTCGCCGATGTCGTCCTGGTGGACGTGGTAGAGGGCGTTCCGCAGGGCAAAGCCCTGGACCTGCTGGAGTCCGGACCGGTGCAAGGCTACGACGTGACGATTACCGGCGCCAACGACTACACTCCGACCGCTAATTCCGACATCGTCATCATCACCGCCGGCTTCCCGCGCAAACCGGGCATGAGCCGCGACGACCTGCTGATGGCCAATTATGAAATCGTGCGCAGCGCCACCGAGGAGGCCGTCAAGTTTTCGCCGAACTCGATCCTGATCCTGGTGACCAATCCGCTGGACGCCATGGCGCAGGCAGCGCTGTGGGTCTCGAAGTTCAACAAGGAGCGCGTGGTCGGCATGGCCGGCGTGCTGGATAGCGCGCGCTTCCGCACCTTCATCGCGCAGGAGCTGGGAGTTTCGGTGAGCAACGTGACGGCGGTGGTGCTGGGAGGCCACGGCGATACCATGGTGCCGGTGGTGCGGCTGAGCAACGTCTCCGGCATTCCCCTGACGGAGCTGATGGACCAACCCACCATCGACCGCATCGTGGACCGCACGCGCAACGGCGGAGCCGAGATCGTCAAGCACCTCAAAACCGGCAGCGCCTACTATGCCCCCTCGGCGGCCGCGGTGGAAATGGCCGAATCCATCCTCGAGGACAAGAAGAAGGTTCTGCCCTGCGCCGCGTATCTGGAAGGCGAGTACGGCATCCACGGCCTGTTCGTCGGCGTGCCGTGCAAACTCGGCGCCCGCGGCATCGAGAAGATCTACGAACTGAAACTCACCGCCGAGGAGCAGGCCGGCCTGCAAAAAAGCGCCGCCGCCGTGCAGGAACTGGTGGACGTGCTGAAGAGCAAGCGGTAGGGGGAGCTTTGGCAGATCCGCGTCAGGGCCAACGCGGGCGGGCGATCTGGCGCCAGCGCCGGCTTCTCCATCTGGATCAGACGAGATGCAAGAAATATGGAGAATTCTCGCCGAAATCCTAGTAGAGCCGGGTGACATGGCCTCAGGCTCTACGAAGGGATTTATGAACATCACAACCTGGGCCGATTCTACGGAAACGGCGAGGGCAAAGATAGCGGGCTACCTTGGGACTTTCAAATGGCACGTGATCTCCATCGAAGATGCGCGCCCAATCGATGGGGACCAGGACTATGGAGAGGAGATCGAGGACATGATCGGCAGGACGCGGAGTAATCCCAACGCTATCATCCTCGGAACTTTCCACGGCTACAAAGAGAACTGATCAGGAGACCAGGCGCCCAGGGGGAAACACGAAGACGCCCTGATCCGCGTGGGGCTCCTGGACGATCTCAGCGGTAGGCTTCCTTGCGATCCAGCACGCGGGAGATTTGCAGGTAGTCGCCCTTGTCGCGAAAGAAGATCCGGTGGTCCTGAGCGCGAAGGCGGATCAGCGGCGGCTCGATGTCCCGAAGCTGTTTGGTGTTCCCCTCGCCTGTCAATGCGTACCGGGCCAGCGTTTTGAGGATCTGCAAAGCGATGGGCTGCTCACTTCCACGACGTCGGCCTTGGCCTGTTCGGTCCAAACGACGCGCTTAGCCATCGCGGCGGGGCGTTTCTTCCGGCTCTTGGCCCATCTTGTCCCAATCGGCCATGGTCAAGCCGAACTCCGCCAGGACTTCCTCGTGAGGGATCGGCTGGTTGTGCCTGAGCCATTCATCGGCCTCAGCGACAGCTTTACGCTCGGCGCCGCTCAGGGTTTCTCGATCCTCCTCGGGCGGAACCATGGTTTCTAGCAAATGAACCACTGCGGCAAGCTGGTCGGGGCCGAGCTGGTCGAGCAGGCGATAGGCATGTTGTAGGTCAGCGGCCATTTTGTTCTCCAAGTGAGTTGGCGACCTGCTCAAAGGGAGTGCCGGCGTTGTGCCGGAACCACTCTTTCGAACGGGCGACAGCCTGCCTCTCCCCCTCCGTTTCGGGCTCGTCATCGGTGGGCGCTGTGTGAAGAGCGGTAGCCACAGGATCGACGATGGTTTCGAGAAGTCCAACCAAAGCCGAAAGCTGCGCCTCCGACAACCGATCAATCAGATTGTGAGCATTCTGGCGGGCATCGGTCACGCGTGAACCTCCTCGATCGGCGCTGGCGAAACGCCGCGCGGCTTCTTTCATAATATATGACCGGCAAGCGAAAAATGGAATCCGGGTGGACACGCAAGTCAAGCTGAGATAGAATCCCCTCTGGGCCAAATCTCGAGTTACAGAGGATAAAGCATGAAAAGAACTTTTGTGATTGCCGCGTTTTGTCTGTCCTTCGTTGCCGGCGTTGCCTTCTCCGCCAGAGTCCACGACTGGCATGATCTCGATTTAGTCCACAAACACGTCACGGAAGCGATCCACGAGATGGAGCACGCCCGCGCGGCCAATAACTATGACATGAAGGGACACGGGGCGAAGGCCGAGGAACACCTGCGGGCGGCCGAACGCGAACTGAACGAATCGATCGACGCGATGCGGTCGGAGTAATCCGCCAACGGAGGCCAGGCGAGATACCCGGGGCCAAGCCCGCCGCCGGTCACCACCCCAGCTATGCCACCCAACCGCGATGCAATCGCTTCGCGGCACCCTAACCAGGCCGGCGATTCGCCCCAGGCCCGATTGCGCGGACTCGCGGTCAGGCAGAACGATGCGCCTTGCCGGTGATCCGTTCGAGACGGATGCGCACCACGCCGGTTTGGGCCGAGCAAGCGACGATGGTCCGCTCCGCCTCGGGTGTCACCGACCCGCAGAAACGAATCGCCAACTGCTCCAGCGCTTGCCGCTTTTCTTTGGCATCTTCTACCAGGGCCGCCCGGCCGAATACCACGACGCTCTCGTAAAGCGTCGATAGCGTCGCCGGCAACACCCTTGCCCCTGTCACAACACAGAAGGAGACGCGCCCTTCATTGGCGATGTTGGCGAGTTTGTGCCCCTCGGTGGCGCAGTGAATATAGAGCGTGTTCCCGATCAGTACGTGGTTCACGGGGATGCCATAAGGCCATCCGTCGGCTCCCTGAGTGGAGAGCACTCCGTGCTCCGCGCGCGCCAGAATTTCGCGCGCCTGGTCCTCGGTAAGCGCCCTGTCTCTTCGTCGTATTTCCCTGAAGTCGGCCATCTACTGTGCTCACGTACAGTTTAATTCATATTCCGCCGGGAGCCGGCAGAATGCCGAGCGAGACCGGGGGACTGACCACTCTGTCCCAAGGCGCCGCTTTTGCGCCGCGTGGACAGAGCGGTCTGTCCCTACGCCACGAGCGGCGACGATTCGGCGATACACTTGGGTGGGAGGCGAATCGTGTATTGTCCCCAATGCCAGGTTGAGTACCGCGACGGCTTCACCGAATGCTCCGACTGCCGCGTGCCCCTGTTAGCCGGAATGCCTCCCGAGGAGCCGCCCAGCAGCTTCGACCCCACTCTCGACCTGGTCGTGGTGTTGGAGACAAACGATAGCGTTCAGCTTGCCATGGCGAAGGGATTGCTCGAGGACGCGGGCATCCCGTTCTTCATCCTGGGCCAAATCGCCACCTTAGTCCAGGACGTGGATGGTTTCCTCCATAAGTGGGTCCGCGTGCAGGTGCCGCGCGACCGCGAGGCGGAGGCGAGGCAGTTACTGGAGGAACTGCTCCAGCCGGATGACAGTCCTGGCGGGGACTGACCACTCTGTCCCAAGGCGCCGCTTCTGCGCCGAGTGGACAGAGCGGTCTGTCCCCGCGCCAGGGGCTTGTCCCCGCCAGGGGCTCAAGGCGCTGCCTTTGCTGGCGGGGCACGTGTCCCCGACTTCACCGGTCGGGAACTGGGTGCGAGTCAGGCTCCGGAGGAGCGAAAGATCGTAACCCACGGCGTAAGCCGTTGGGAACGGTCGTGAGCCTAGCCCCGGCACGGGGCGTGAGACGTTAGCGGCAGCGCTGTTCCGCCCCGTTCCGGGGCTGTGAGAAGATATCGGGTTTCCGCACGGCTAGCGCCGTGGGCTACTTTCTTACGCCCTTGCGGGCTGAGGGCCCCCGGGGACCGGCCCGAAGCGATAGAGGTTGTTCCCGCCATGTGTTACTTTCAAGTTTCAGGTTCTCGAGACGAGCAGCGGGTTTCATCCGCCTACTCTCTCGCCTGAATCGAGGTCATCTCCATGTCGAAGAAATCGGAACCCACCCAACCTGTACCCGTGATCGCCGAAGGCGCCACGCTCGGCGTGATCGGCGCCGGTGTGATGGGCCAGACGCTGCTGCGCGGATTGCTCTCCGGCAAGCTGATCGCGCACGACCGCGTGTGGGCCGGCGATAAGAACGCGTCCACCTGCGACGCCGCGTCCGAGGCGCTCGGCATCGCGGTGGAATCCGACTACCAGGCGCGCGTGCCGGGCGCCGATCTGATTCTGCTGTGCGTCAAGCCGAACGATGCGCCGGTGGTGCTGGGCGCGCTGCGCAACGCCGGACTGCGGCGGGAGACGCTGCTCATTTCCATCCTGGCAGGCGTCGGCACGGACCGGCTGGAGTCGCTGCTCGGCACCGAGAATCCGGTGGTTCGCGCCATGCCCAACACGCCGGCGGTGGTGAACGAGGGGATGACCGTGATCTGCCGCGGCCGCTACGCCACCAAGGCCGATTTGCAGCGCGCGCAAGCCATCTTCGAAGCCGTGGGCCGCTGCCTGCCGGTGGACGAAGTTCATTTCAACGCCGTCACCGCGCTCAGCGGCAGCGGACCGGGCTACCAGTTTCTCATCATGGAAGCGCTGGCGGATGCCGGCGTGCGGGTGGGGCTGCCGCGCCAGCTTGCACTCACGCTGGTGGCGCAGACCGCGCTCGGCAGCGCGCGCATGGTCCTTTCCACCGGCCGCCATCCGGCCGCGCTGCGCGACGATGTCACCACGCCGGCCGGCTGCACCATCGCCGGCCTGCTGATGCTGGAGGACGGACGCATCCGCTCGGTACTGGCGCGAGCGGTGGAAGAAGCCACCAAGACTTCCGCGCACCTGGGCGTGGGTCCCACCAAGATCTCCGAATCGGGCGGCGGCCAACGCTCGGGAGACTAGGGACGCCATGCCTGAAGTCGAACCCGATACGCTCGCCGAAGACCTGATCCAGCTGGAAGACCGTTGGGGCGCGCACAATTATCGCCCGCTCGACGTAGTGGTGGAGCGCGCCCAGGGCGTCTGGGTATACGCCGTCGATGGGCGCCGCTACATGGATTGCCTGAGCGCGTACTCGGCCCTCAACCAGGGCCACTGCCATCCGCGCATCATGCAGGCGATGATGGAGCAGATGTCGCGCGTGACGCTGACCTCGCGCGCGTTTCGCAATGACCAGTTGCCGCGCTTTTGCGAAGAGCTGGCGCAGATTTGCGGCATGCAGATGGTGCTGCCGATGAATACCGGCGCCGAGGCCGTCGAGAGCGCCATCAAAGCCGTGCGCCGCTGGGGCTACACCTTCAAGCACATCCCGCGCGACGAAGCCGAGATTATTGTCTGCGAGAACAATTTCCACGGCCGCACCACCACCATCACTGGTTTTTCCAGCGAGCCGCTCTACCGCGACGGCTTCGGCCCCTTTACGCCGGGCTTCGTCAGCGTGCCTTTCGGCGACATCGATGCGATCGAAGCCGCCATCACGCCGCGCACCTGCGCGTTTTTGTTCGAGCCCATCCAGTGCGAGGCCGGCATCCTGATCCCGCCCGACGGCTACCTGCAGCAGGCGGCCGAACTGTGCGCGCGCGAGCGCGTGCTGCTGGTGGCCGACGAGATCCAGACCGGCCTCGGCCGCACCGGCAGGATGTTCGCCTGCCAGCACGAAAACGTGCAGCCGGATGTGTACGTGCTCGGCAAGGCGCTTTCCGGCGGCGTGTATCCGGTTTCGGCCGTGATATCGTCGCGCGAGATTCTGGGTGTGTTCCGGCCCGGCAGCCACGGCAGCACATATGGCGGCAACCCGCTGGCGTGCGCGGCCGCGCGCGCGGCGCTGCGCGTGATCGAAGAGGAGCGTTTGGCCGATCGTTCGGCCGAGCTAGGCGCGTGGCTGCTCTATGAGCTGCGCAAGATCCGCCATCCGCACATCAAAGCCATCCGCGGACGCGGCCTGCTGATCGGCATCGAGCTGCTGGTGCCCGCGCGTTCTTACTGCGAGCGCTTGAAAGACTTGGGCCTGCTCTGCAAAGAAACGCACGATTTCGTAATTCGCCTGGCCCCGCCGCTGATCATCTCGGAAGAGGACTTGTCGTGGGCCGTCGGCCAGGTCCGCAAGGCGTTCGAGGGATAGGACGGGCGCTGCGGGTGCAGCGGTCGAGCTTGGGCAGAAAGACGGAAACACGTAGCCTCTGTCACGGTTTTTCGCCGCGCCGTCATTTTCGTGCACGCGATGTGGCCCGCGGAGAATCGTGGGTGAGTTCGAAGCCATCGAAATCAGTTACGAACTGTGAGCCAGCGGGGCCACTCTCTCGCGCGCTCACGGAACGGAAGCAGTGGTGCGGACGGAATTGCCGGCGCTCAAGCGCCGGGGCTGCGAGGAACCGGTTCCTGTCTCCCCTCGAGGAGGAGAATACAAGCCGCTGTGGCCGCCTTTCGAACGTTGCACCACGCGACCCGGTTTCAATGCCTCCTGCAGGCGGCTAGGCACCGGACGTGGCTCCGAAGCGGGCTGCTTCTCGGCGAGCGAGCAGCTCTTTTTCGATTTGAGAGTAACGCGGCGGCCTGCGGGGCGGCGGCGGCGAAGCGGCGCAGGCCTATGAAAACAGGGGCGAAGATTTTTCGCCAGTAGGCGTGATCGTTAGACGAGACGGGCTCTCGAAAAATCAACGTGTTTCCGACTTTCCAGAGATCGGCCGGCTCGGCGGTTGCGGCAGTCTCCTGGCGGACGTAACCTGAACGCATGAGATACTGCCTCGGGTTTCTGCTGTGTCTGTCCCTCGCTGCCCAGGCGCCAGTTGCGCGGCCGAAGGTTCTCGGCGTGGCCCACTACTCCATCTTCGTCAGCGACCTCGCGAAGGCGCGCGCGTTCTATGAGGATTTCCTCGGCTACGAGGAGGCTTTCACGCTGCCGAAGGGCGATGGCACGGTGCAAATGGCCTTTGTCAAAATCAACGACCATCAATTCGTGGAGTTAGTCAACGAGCCGAACCGGGGCGAAGGCCAACTGAACCACTTTGGGCTTTACACCGATGACGTTGAGCGGATGCGGCTGTACCTTCGTTCGCGCGGGGTCAAAGTGCCGGACCAGGTGGTGCGGAGCCGGGTAGGGAACATGAAGATTTCGGTCACCGATCCGGACGGCCACGTGGTTGAGATCGTGGAATACCTGCCCGATAGCCTGATCGGCAAGGACACCGGCAAGCACATGCCGGCGACGCGCATCTCAGACCGCATGATGCACGTCGGCATCCTGGTGGGCAAGCTGGACGCGGCCACTAATTTCTACGGCGGAATCCTGGGGTGTCACGAGATCTGGCGCGGCAACAGCCGGACCAGCACGACGCTGAGCTGGGTCAACATGCGCGTGCCCGATGGCGACAATCACGTGGAGTTTATGCTCTATCAGGAGCTCCCGCCGCCGGACCGGCGCGGCGGCGCGCATCACATCTGCCTGGTGGTGCCGGATATCGAGAAGGCCGTGGCGACGCTCGAAGCGCGGCCGGCGCGCAAGGGCTACGCGCGCGAAATGAAAATCAATTTGGGCGTGGACAACAAGCGGCAGGTTGGCCTGTTCGACCCGGACGGCACGCGCGTCGAGATGATGGAGGCCAGTCCCATCGATGGCAAACCCGCACCCTCTTCCACGCTTCCACCACCGAGGTAGGCGGAAGGCGCCTCTATCGGCGGCGGTATTCGAGGTTGCTTGACCGCTCCCTTTGGTCGCGGCTCCGATAGGGCTGGGCAGACGGAGCATGCGAAGCTAACGGAGCCGCGACCGGAGGGAGCGGTCAGGCTGACGATTCGAAAACAGCCATTCGATCGCCTTGCTCATCGACGATAATGCACAGCTTGGTGCCGGACTGAATTGCAGGCGCTCCTTTCAGCCTGACCGCTCCCTTTGGTCGCGGCTCCGATAGGGCTGGGCAGACGGAGCATGCGAAGCTAACGGAGCCGCGACCGGAGGGAGCGGTCAGGCTGACGATTCGAACACAGCCATTCGATCGCCTTGCTCATCGACGATAATGCACAGCTTGGTGCCGGACTGAATTGCAGACGCTCC